>Ga0134128_10009872_pt1 | contig 11445 bp, 10 predicted proteins | sample KB31754_FD_96462 | JGI IMG/M metagenome (GOLD analysis project Ga0134128, IMG submission 96462) | Terrestrial soil microbial communities with excess Nitrogen fertilizer from Kellogg Biological Station, Michigan, USA - KB3-175-4 | ecosystem: Environmental > Terrestrial > Soil > Unclassified ...
AAAATGTTCGACGCCGGCGTGCATTTGAAAACCGCCGGAACGAATTGGCTGGAGGAACTAATCGGCCTCGCGCAGGGCGGCGAGCAGGGATTGACTCTTGCCAAAGAAGTTTATGCGGAAGCCTATGCGCATCGCGACGAATTGTGTGTGCCCTATGCCAGTGTCATCGATATCGATCCCAAAAAGTTGCCTGCGCCCGATGAAGTGAACCGATGGTCCGGAGATCAGTTTGCGTCCGCGCTACGGCACGATCCGAAATGTCCGGCCTATAACAGCAGCTTCCGCCAGCTTCTCCACGTGGGATTCAAAGTCGCCGCAAAGATGGGCAAGCGTTACACCGATCTGCTGAGCGAGATGGAAGACCGGATCGCGCCGCACGTCACCGGCAACCTTTACGACCGGCACATCCGGCCGCTGTTTTTGGGTAGTTAGGGCGCAACAATTTCCAGCGAGTCACATCCAGCTTGTAGGAGTAACGCGCATGGAACGTTTGGAAGAACTCAAGAATAAGTATAAGCCGGCCCTGGATGCCGTTCAGCAGAATGGGGTTAAATTGTCTCATTTGCATGTGCAGGACAACAAGCTGTTCATACAGGGCGCCGCGCCTTCGCAGGAGGCGAAGAATGCGGTTTGGAATCAGATCAAAGCCGTAGATTCAAACTATAGCGATGTGACATGCGATCTCAGTATCGATCCGTCGCTTGCGCCGACACAGACGCACGCGGCTGGCGCCGCAGCCGGCGGCGGCCAAGGGCGGACTTACAAAGTGCAGCCGGGCGACTCGCTCTCAAAAATCGCCAAGCAGTTCTACGGCGACGCCAATCAATACAACCGGATCTTTGAAGCGAACCGCGGCAAGCTGGACAATCCCGATAAAATCCAGGTAGGTCAGGAACTCGTTATTCCGTCCTAGGCTTTCCTGCTCCGGGCGGGCCGCAACTTACCACGCGGCTTGCCCGAGGAGCGGTTTTCCGCAAAGCCGCTGCAATATCGATACCGGAGCTTTCTCGGGATCAGCCATCGAATCGCGAGCGACGATGATCGTCTGCTCCAACGCGTGCTGGCCCGAGTGAACAGAGTGCGGCACAACATCCGTGAAGACCAGCCACGTCGACCCCGGCGGGAACTCGAACCGATAACTGGCCCAATCGCGCTGATATTCTTCGTTACGCTTTAAGTATTCGTGAAAGCGAAGCATGAACCGGTCATATGCGGAACGGTCCGCAATCGGGAGTCCCAAGCCCGACATGGCGTGGACAGTCTGGCCACGCAGCCTTCCCATTGTAGATGCCGCCTCCGCGGCCAAATCATCCAGCCCCGCATCCTTTGCATAGCGCTCCGCTACCTTTCTGAACGGGTCTGACGTGACCCATACGCGAGATTTCGTGGGATGGATATTGGTGAAGATCCGCAGGATCAAATTACCATGTACGGGCCGTGACGGGAATGCATCGGTATGCATTAAGTCGTTTCGCTTGTTGGTCGGCAGGTCGCGGCCCTGCTCTTCCAAAGGACGGAAGCTGGCATAGTCCAATTTCCACTTCTTCGCATAATCGGGGAGCAGATCCGCGGCGAACCGGACAACATTGCGCGAATAGTCTTTGAACACCGCGCGCAGTTGCTCTTCCGCGCCGGCATCGACACCGGTAATCCGATCGCTTGCCGGACGATAGGCGATGTTCTTGTGGACTGCCGTTCCCGAAAAATCCAGACTTCGTAGAAGCTCTTTTGTCGCTTCGGGCAGCGAAAACGGCGTTGCCGGAAAGAACAGAACATTGCCCGATTCGAGATCGGGCCTGTAGTCGTGCGGTTGCGCGTCCGCCCACGTGTCGATGGTAATGAGATCCATGAACCTCTATCTATGGCAATTCTACTTCGACGGCAATTCTACTTCGCACGCATATAGTCTAAAGTCCAGCCAGTTTTCGCACGGTCTCAAATGTGTCCGAATCGCCGGCCGACTTGTCTAGCCTGTAACACTTCACTCGCGCGAACCGCAAGGCCAAGCCGCTGACGTATCGCGGGCTGACCTGAATTTCGTTAAACGCGATTTCGGCGACCAGCTTGGGTTCCACATGGACCGTATAGCTGTCGCGCGCGATCTCGATCTTCAATAGTTGCTCCGTTTGCCATGCCAGCATTTCGTCGGTAAGTCCCTTGAAGGTCTTGCCGAGCATAGCGAAGCCGCCCTTTTCCGTGTCGCGCGCTCCCAGGTGGAGATTGCTCAGCCAGCCCTGGCGCCGTCCGTTGCCCCATTCAGCCGCCAGGATCACCAGATCGAGACTGCGCGCCTGCTTCACTTTTAACCAGCTCTGGCCGCGGGCTCCCGCCGCGTAGCCAGCATTGAGATCTTTCGCCATGATGCCCTCATGGCCACGGCCCAAGGCATTGTGCAGGAACTCTTCCGCACGCTCGGCGTTTGCGGTTATCGTGTGTGGCGCCACGGACCCGGCGGGCGCAATTTCAGTGAGCGCACCGAAGCGCCGCGCCTGCGCTTCATCGATGAGACTCGCGCCATCCAGATACAGCAGGTCGAACCAGAACGGCGAAAGCGGAAGTTCGGTCCGCATTCGGTCTACATCGAGCTTGCGGCCGAACCGCCGCATCGTGATCTGGAATGGCTGGGGCCTGCCGTCCGGATTGAGACTGAGCACTTCGCCATCGAGAATCAAATCCTTTGCCGGCAACGCTCTCACAGCCTCAACTACTTCTGGCACGGCGGCAGTGACGTCATTCAATCTGCGCGAAAACGCCACGACTTCATCGCCGGACTTATGCACCTGCACACGCGCGCCGTCGAATTTGAATTCGAGCGCCGACTCGCCCAGATCCGCCAGGGCGCTCGATACATCTTCGGCAGTCTGCGCCAGCATCGGCTGAACGGGCCGGAATAATTGGATGTCGTACTGATCGAGTCCAGCTTCGCCCTTTTCGAGAAGCGCGGAAGCGATCGCCTGCGCGCTGCCGGCCATCATCGCGGCCCTGCGGATGTGATCGCGGCTTGCGGCCGAAGCCTTCGCCAACCCGTCGAGCATCACTCCTTCGAGTGCCCCCTGGCGCAATTCCCCTAGCAGCAAACGTGTCAAAAAGTGCTGCTCTTCCGCGGTTGCTCGGGAAAACAGCTCATGCAGGATGTCGCGCCGCTGCCGCTCGGCGCCCCGCCCCATCACGCCGGCAAACGAAGCCAGCGCGCGGTCCACATCCAGAATTTCGAGCGTCGCGGCCTCCGCGGGCGACGCCGACGCCGCACGGACAGAAGCGTAGCCGATTCCGATACGCCCCTGCCGCGTACTTCCGGAAAGAAACGCCACGGCCGTTTCGCTCTCGTCAGTCCCCGCCTGTTTGAGCAAGGCGGCGAGCAGATCGACTTTTTCCAGGCGGCGGCTGCTTTCGGAAACACGGCGGGAAGTCTCTACCAACTGGGCCAGAAGCATACGGTGTGAAGGAAAAACGTGGAGCCGACAGAGGGACTCGAACCCCCGACCCGCAGTTTACAAAACTGCCGCTCTACCAACTGAGCTATGTCGGCCTATTGCTGCGATTTTGGCAAAGCCCGCAACGGAAGAGGCGTTCTGGAGACCATTTTACACTGGCGCGGCAGGTCCGCCATTTTACGCGCCGACATCTATATTTTTATATTTTCGATAACGCGACAGCCTCCGGCCGGGCCTGTTCGAAGTTCGCGGCCGAAAGCACGCGAGTCGAGTCGCGGACAATGACTCGAGTCGGTATCGTCAGTTGCTGAGGGTCGCGATCCGGTTCCTGCACCCGCCTCAGCACAAACTCAGCGAGATGGCGCCCCAACTCCTCGGGAAACTCACGCACGCTTGTCAATTGCGGATACATCAGCGTGGCTTCGCTGTCGTTGAAGCCAGCGATGCTGATATCTTCCGGAATCCTCATGCCGGATTGCCGGGTTGCATCATAGACGCCGCGCGCAATCGGGTCTGACCCGGCGAACACAGCGCTGACGGGCTCGCGCCGCGAAAGAATAGATCTCATCGCCAAATAGCCTAACTGACGATCGTCGGAATGAATTTCGCTCAATCGCGGCTGTAACCCGGCTTGCTGCATGGAGTGGCGGTACCCCTGCGCGCATCGCGCATACCAGGGAAGCTCGACGTCTCCCACGAACCAGATATCGCGGTGGCCATCGGCGATCAGTTGATTAGTGAGGTCGAACGCGCCCTGTATGTCGTCGGAATACACGGCATCGTATTCGGTCGAATCCCACTTGCCGATCACATTGTTTCCGAGCACGGCGAACGGTATCTCCTGCTCACGCAACGCCGCCAGGAGATTCGGCGAATTCGTGCCGCCCAGGATCACGGCCCGCACGAGCGAACGCTGGCTCAGCACTTGCGGAAGGTGCAGATCCTTCGGAGGCACGGACGGCGAATACCGGAGCGACATGAACAGAAGTTCCTTGTTCTGCGAAGAGCAGTAGTTCTCCGCGCCCAGCAGAATCCTGGCCTGAAAGCTGTGAAGCACATCCCGGTTCGACAGGATGAACGCAATGATGGTGGACCTCTCGTGCCTCCTCTGCTCAAGATCGATGCCAAGATCTTCAGCCGCCTTCCGGACGCGAGCGCGAATCTCCGGGTCCACAGTAATCTGGCCGCGAGCAACCCTCGACACGGTGGCGGTGCTCACTTTCGCAAGCTTGGCCAAATCCTGGAAAGATGGCCGGTTTCTCCCCGCGCCTTTTTTTCCTTTCATCTCGCGTCTTTCCAGGCCGGCGCCAATCGCCCGGCTACAGATGCCCTTGCGTTGAAGACGGCCGCTCCCTCACGGTCGCGGTTCGGTGCTGGCAACCGCAGCCTCGTGGACGCCGCCTGACGGCTATGGTTCGGCGCCACGTCAGGGCGTCTCCGGATGAGCACGGAACCGCGGCTGTAAAGGAGCGGGCGTTCGTTGTCATCGTTTGCGGCCGGTGGGGCCATGGGGCACTCCCTATGTGAATTCATCATGGCTGTTTTCCAATATCACGAAACCGGAAGCGGCTCCGAAGGTGTTGGAGTTTCGCCGTTGCCGATCAAATAAAGGATACTGAATGTCGCAACTAGCGGGACGAGCGCGGCCACAATAAAGGCCGGCCCATAAGAGAAATGGTCCACCAGCACCCCGACCAGCAAGGTGAACACCGTGCTTGTAAGACCCGCGCCCAAGCCGCTGAGGCCGGTGACGGAAGCGACGATATCGGGAGAAAACAGATCCGACGGCAGCGTGAGGCCCATGGTAGACCAGCTCGCGTATCCCAACAGAGCAAAGCAGATGAGGCCCAAGGCGGTGTAGGGACTCGACACCATGCCGACTGGGATGCCGGCGAGCATCGGGAGACAACTGACAGCGCACACCCATTTGCGGGCGCGCAAAACGGGCATGCCACGCTTGATCAAAGCGCCCGAGACAAAGCCGCCGATGAAATTCCCGGCATCCGCGGCGATAAAGGGTATCCAAGCAAACATCGCAATCTGCTTCAGGCTGAAGCCGCGCGCATCGCTCAAATATTGAGGGAGCCAGAACAGATAAAACCACCAGACGGGATCGGTGAGGGACCGCCCAATCACGATGGCCCACGTTTCCTTGCGCTTGAGCGCTGGAAGCCAGCGCCGCGGATCAGTGGCGGGCCGAGTTGCCGCGGCGCCGCCCGGCGTTCCACGGCGCGGATAAACAAGCAGCCACACGATCAGCCAGAGAAAGCCCAGCAAGCCCGATAAAACGAATGCTGAGCGCCAGCCGAACGCGAGCGCGACCCAAGGAACGGCGATGGCCGCGATGGCGCCGCCAACGCTCGATCCGCTATCGAATATGGCGACCGCGAGGCCGCGCTCCTGGGGAGGAAACCACTCGGCGACGGCCTTGCTTGCGCCGGGCCAGTTCACGCCCTCGCCAATGCCGAGCAGAAAACGGAGCCCTTCGAACATGGACGCCGAATTCGCAAGGCTGGTGACAGCACTGACCAGTGACCACCAGACGACCGCGATGGAAAGTCCGATACGCGTGCCGACGATATCGAGAAAGATGCCGCCCACGAGCCACGTGCCCGCGTAAGACAACTGGAACGCGCCGAAAATCTGCGAAAGTTGGGTATGGTCGAGGTGGAACTCTTTCGTAATGACCGGCGCGAGGATCGAAAGCGTCTGCCGGTTGATGTAGTTGATGACCGTCGACAGAAACAGCGCCCAAACGATCCACCAACGCCGGGAGGACACGCCAGCAGGCGCTGCCAGAGCAGATTGGGTGGCTCGCGGCATTTATGAATGCACTCTCGCCTGCCTTAGGCAGGCGATTTATTGTCGCTCACCGCAGACAGCAGCGAAGCAGATTCCCGATCGAGATATACGTGCGCGTTGGGATGGCGGCGAACAAGAGACGCCGGGCATGCGGTCGAAACAGGACCTTCCAGAGCATTGCGGACGGCCTCGGCCTTGCGACGCTCCGGCACCGCGCAGACCCAACTTGCCGCGCTGAACAAGCCCGAGCACGTCACCGTAAGAGCGTCTTTCGGAACGGCGTCGAAGCTGGCGAAGTGGCCCTCTCCGGCCTGTTGCGCGCGGCACACATCATCCAGCAGCACGCGCTTCACAACAGCGGGATCTTGAAAGTCCGCCACGTGCGGGTCGTTAAACGCGATATGCCCGTTCTCGCCGAATCCGACAAATGCCACGTCCATGGGAGCTTCGGATAACATTTTTGAATAGCGCGCGATCTCGACGTCGAGATCGGGAGCGTCTCCCTGGATGTACTCGATGCGCGCAGGGTGGACTTTCTGTTCCAACCGGTTATGAATCCAGTACCGGAAGCTCGAAGGATGGGTCTTTTCGATTCCAACATATTCATCCATGTGGAAGACCTCGACGGCGCTCCATTGAATATCGCGCCGCAGGACGAGCGCCGCGACGACATCAAGCTGCGAATTCCCGGTGGCCACCATGATTCTGGCTCGACCTTTTTCGCGCACTGCCTGCTGAATCAGTTCGGCAGCGTTGCGGGCGGCCGCCGCCCCCAGATCCTGCCGGGAGGCATAGATCTGGACTTGTGCTTTATCAAACGATAATTCTTGAAGTTCGCCTACCTGGGCCATATGCCGACTATACCAGTCTTGGCCCGATTATCAAGAGAAATTTCCCGCTTTCTGGGAGAAATACCCGATTAGATTAGAAGTGGTCGGCGGCTATATGGAACCGGAGACGCTGGGACGTGCTCCACAGCAGATCACGCCGCCTGGCAGAGGCGCGAAGGAGGAATTCGAGCGGCGCGATGTTCCAGGTAAGCCTCGATTTGTTGGGTTGAAAATTCGAAGCCAAATTCGGCGGGATCGAAGGGCTTGTTTTCCTGTTTGGCGGCGAGATAGAGGCCGGCGGCTTCGTCGAGTTCGCGGCGTTCGCGGTCGAAGCGTTCAGCCTGGATCTGCTTCAGTTCGGCCATTTCCTTTTCGAAGCGGCGGCAGAGGCGCATTTCCTGGATAGCGAGATTGTTGAATTGCTTCTGGTAGGTAAGAAAGGTGTGCGCCTGGATGAGTCCGGCGGCAACAGGACCGGCTTCGATGCTGAACTTCTCTCCGAATTCGAGTTGACCGAGAGCGTAGATGTTAGATTCCAGAGCCGGAATGCGCAGCAGGCGCCAGCGCGTATCGGCGAGAGACTGGACGATCTCTTCTTCGCGGGCGTTGGCCGGCGCGAACTCATCGATGAAGCGGCAAACGTGGTCCTGGTAGGCCTGGGCCTCTTCGCCCGGCATCAGAACGGTGCGGCCAGTGAGTCCGGTTTTCAGAGCGTTCAGCGAGGAGCGATTTTTCCCTTCTTCGGATTTCGGACCAGTGGAGGCTTGGGCGTTCGCCAGGTTGGCAGCGAGTTGAGCGGCGGTGGACATGAGGGGATCTCCTGTGGTGGGAGGCGAGGCAATACTAAAACGGCCGCTGACGCTTCCCGGCTCGGATATGGGAGGCGGGCGATACAAGACTGGTCGCCAGCGCTTCCCGGTTCTGTAAGGCGCGTGGCTCGGCCGCTACGCGGAGCTTGGCGAGCGGCGCCATGGCTCGAAGGAACAGTAGCATGGGCGGGAAAAGGGTGATGGGCTAAATGGTTAATTCAAAAGAGAAAAAAAGTTGAACTGAAGTTGCCTTGGTGACTGCCGTCTTATCACCGGGCTTTGCTATATCAACCAAGAGGCTCTCGCGCGACAAAAACGCGACGGCTCTCCGGAAGGATAATAAACGACTCACCATCCGCTTAACGAATGAATCGCTTGCCCCTCTTAAGCGATAGCGCAATCGCAGTGAAGAGTCGTAAGGCCGTTCCCGAACTTAGCGAGTCTGGAAAACATCCGTAATGGGCTGCAACGTGCAAACGACTTTCAAAATATTTCATTTCGAACTATTTGGGAAGGCTCCTGGAGGAACCTCATGAGTCGGTTAGCCGCTGTTTCGATCGCCACGGTCGTTACGTTTTCCATTGTGGTGGGGGCGCACGAGAAGGAACGCCTCAACCAACTTATTTTTCACGACCAAGCTGGGGAATTCAGCACAATCGCCGCGGCGCCAACTTTTGAGAAGAATAATCCTTTCTTCCAATCTTTGGGCACAAACGGCAGGTCCTGCAACTCTTGCCATCAAGCTTCAGACGCCTGGACCATCACACCGGAGCATATCCAAGAACGCTTCCGGATGACGAGAGGTAGGGACCCGCTCTTCCGAACGAACGACGGCTCGAATTGCGAAGGCGCCGACGTTTCCACTTTTTCCAAGGCGAAAGAGGCTTACAGCCTACTGCTAAACAAAGGACTGATTCGCGTTGAGTTGCCGGTTCCCGCAAATGCTGAATTTGCCGTGCTGTCCACGGACGATCCTTACGGTTGCACGTCTACCCCCGGCACATTATCGCTGTACAGGCGCGTGCTGCCCGCGACCAATTTACGATTTCTTTCCACGGTGATGTGGGATGGGCGCGAGAACACCGTAGATCAAAGCGTTCTTCAAGATTTAGCGCAACAGGCCATAGACGCCACGAGCGGCCACGCGCAAGCATCCACGCCGCCGACGCAACAACAGATCGCCGCTATCGTGGCCTTCGAAACAGCGACTTATACCGCACAGATAGCAGACCGCCGGGCGGGGAGATTAGATAAATCTGGCGGCTTGGGCGGCGCGCTACATCTTTCGAGGCAGCCGTTCTTTATCGGCATCAACGATCCATTAGGCAATAACCCGCAAGGACTTTCCTTCGATCCCAAAGCGTTCACAAGCTTTGCCCAATTCGGTCTAAGCGACGACGATCGATCCTTTGGAGAGGAATGCGAGAGGCGGCGAGCGCGCGAATCGATTCGCCGGGGAGAAGCAATCTTCAACACCAAATCGTTTACGATCGAGAATGTTGCGGGGCTGCCCTCGACCTCGCTGAAAGGCAATTGCACGCTATGCCATGACACGCCTAACGTCGGGGATCATTCGGTTGCCGCGCCTCTAAACATCGGATTGGCCGATGCCTCGCAGCGCACGCCGGATCTACCTCTCTATACGCTTTATTGTTTTTCAACTCAAGAAACGATCCAAACGACAGACCCGGGGCGCGCCATGATAACCGGAAAATGCGCCGATATCGGCAAGTTCAAAGGTCCCACTTTGCGCGCTTTGGCGGCGCGGCCGCCTTACTTTCACAATAGCTCCGCGGCCACACTCAACGATGTTGTGAACTTCTACAATACGCGCTTCCATATCGGATTTAGCGACCAAGAGAAGGCCGACCTTATTGCGTTTTTAAAGAGCTTGTAAGCAGGCGGAAACGGGAGACGTAAAACAGGAGACGGGAGATATATGAAAGGCAGGAACGTCTACCGTCTTCTCCTGGCCCATTAAGTGTCGCCACATTTCGTGATGCAGTAAACGACGCGATCGCGGACTGCTCCAACATTCGAAAAGATCCCGCAGGTTAGCATCCTTGATCAGCGGTTAATTCCTGGAAAACTCTGGCACAGAGCAGTTGCGCCAGATCTTGTTCAAGTTGAAGCCACATAGTTTACGTATCAACAGGCCGAGCGCGCTTTCCAGGTTTCTTCAGTGAAAATTCTCAATAAGCATCAATCCGCTGCCGTCGCCGCGATCGCTCTTGTTGAACAGCATCCATCGCCCATCGGGCGAAACACTCATCTCGTTACCTATTGGAACAGGAACCGCCCCTACGGACTTGATGGTCTTTGTCTTCAAATCCAAAAATTGGAGACGCAGAGTGGTTCTAGACGACGCCGAACTCTCCAGGAAGTAGACGCCCTTCCCCGTCAGCGCGAAATTATTTTGAAATAGCGAGGCCAAGACCCGGCTTTCGACTCCGCCTCGGACCGGCATTTTCCATAAACCCTGCTCCTTGGTGTAATAAAGATCCCGTCCGTCCGGGGATTCGAAGGCCACATAGCCACCATGTTTTGTGACCGGGACTTCAACGCCACCCGCCGCTGGAATCTTCCAGATTTGCCGATGCCCCGTTCGCTTCGACGAGTAGTAGATCCATTTGCCATCGTGCGACCAGCTAGGCCGAACCTCGTTTGCTTCACTGGTAGTCAACCGAATCGACTGGCCGCCCTGTGAACCTACGACATAAATATCCCAATTCCCGGCGGCATTCCCATCGAAGGCGATTTTCTGCCCATCGGGAGACCACCGCGGACTGCCGGCCCAGGCTCGAAATGCCGTTAGTTGGACAAGGTGGGAACCATCTGCCTGACACGTCCAAATCTCATCATTACCGGCACGATTTGATTCAAACGCAATGCGCTGACTGTCCGGCCCCAGAGCCGTCGAGCTGGCTCGAGGAAATCAAAGTGTGCGCTTGCTGTCGCTTATCAGCTTGCAAGGCCATGCGCCAGATATGCCAATCCTGCCACTGATGGGAATACGCCAGATGATTTCCTTCCCTGGAAATAGCCACTTCCCGCGGGTTATCGCCGGCGGCCGCCAGCCGGACCGGCTGACCGGAAGGCATTGCCGTTATTTGCCACAACTCGCGTCGCCCGCCGCGCTTAGAGGAGAAGACCAGGCCGTGCCCATCGGCCGTCCACGCGAGGCCGTCAATCTCCTTGTTTTCGAAGGTCAGCCGTCTGGGCTCTCCTCGGAGCAACATGTCTCCGGAGAGCGCAACCACATAAATATCTCTTTCAAAGAGACCGAGGGTGCGAGTGAACGCCAGCGTCTGCCCATCCGGCGATACGGCCAAGCTCCCATCCCCATTCGTCTGCCTCGGGGGGAAAGTTAGAGCGCGCTTCTCACCGGTTTTCACCGAAACCCGCACAATCGAAAATGCTTCGTGAGGAGCTTTCTGCTCCAGAGCAAGCAACCATCGGCCGTCGCGGGACCAGGCCAGAAAAGGCGGAGGCGCCTCGTAGGACCTGCCGTGGAGGACAATCTCGTTCAGTCCAAAGGAGATCTCAGCCAATTCCCGCTCCTGCCCTCCA
>Ga0134128_10009873_pt1 | contig 11445 bp, 9 predicted proteins | sample KB31754_FD_96462 | JGI IMG/M metagenome (GOLD analysis project Ga0134128, IMG submission 96462) | Terrestrial soil microbial communities with excess Nitrogen fertilizer from Kellogg Biological Station, Michigan, USA - KB3-175-4 | ecosystem: Environmental > Terrestrial > Soil > Unclassified ...
AATCTATTGAAAACCACAACACCAGGAATGCAAAAAACTATACTAATTTACGATGACGATCTCGAAATACTAACTGTTTGCAAAGCTATTCTGGACTATGAAAATTACCACGTAGAAACATTGGCTAACTGCGACAATATTATCAACGACATCAAAAACTTAAAACCGGATATCATTTTAATGGATCTGTGGATTCCAAAAATTGGTGGTGAAAATGCCATTAAGCTGATGCATGAAAATGAGGAAACCAAACATGTTCCTATAATTCTTTTTTCAGCAAATGACGAAATAGAAACAATCAGTAAAAGGATCGATGCAACTGCATATTTGAAAAAGCCGTTTGATATTTCTGAATTTAGAAAAACAATAGAGAGTAACATTTTATAATCCGGGAAGCTTAGATGTTTGAAAAGCTGTATTCTTATTTCCAGATATTAAGCAGTCTTCTTATCACAATTATTTCGCCTGTATGATAACTATTGTGATCTGCTAAAACCAGTGCTTCACGAAAAAGAGTTTGACCTTCCCCATAAGCAAATGGCTGGTACAAATCTTCCGATTTTTTTAATAAAGCAATGAAGGCTTTACGGTCTTTTTTTATTTGCAGGATACAGTTTTGCCATTCCTCTTCTGAGTTTGGCTTTGTTACAGAAGACCAGTACCCTTCCGGCCATTTTGGGGATTGATATTTGGAGCTTTTTGAAAATTGAAGAATATCAGATTGAGTAATGCGGATGTGCCCGGCAATTTGCCAAATACTGTAAGGCAGCCTTGAAGGCTTTTTTCCTAACAAATCAAAAGGAATATTTTCAAGACTTTCATCTAAAGAAACATGTGCATTTCCTTTGTTTAAAAGCTGGATAAGATTGGAAAGGATAATGTCGTCAGGTTGTTGTGCTGGCATAACGGAATATTTATTTTGTGAATGATAATTTTACTTAATCTGATGTTCCCTTTTCTCTTCACTCCACACTTCTCTTCTTCCTGACATTTGCATTCCACCAATAAGTAAGTTTCAGCATTAATGCCCTGTTTCTCACAGAAAATGGTGCCGGCAAATAATTATCTGTGTAAACAATAAAAAGATCAGAAGCAGGTTTGTAGCGCCATTGAAACCTGGCGTTCACATTGATATTATCGAGTTGTTCATTGTATTGGACAAAGGTTGTAAAAAATAATTTGTTCGTCATAGTTACATCTATTTTCGGGCCAATCAGCCAAAACTTAGTAATGTTCCATGGAGAGGGTAAACTGATATGATCATAGCTGGCATTGACAATGATGCTTACATAAGGCTGAAAACGATAGCCAATATTTGCGGTGATATCAGACCTGCTTCCATTGGCATAATAGCCACCGAAGCGTGTGGAAAGTCCATAAGTGACAAGGCTTTCAGGCTTTGAAACATAATCAAAGCCGGTTGCATACCAGTTATGCAGTGTTCCCGAAGCGAGTGAATCTTTTTTAAAATTGGTAGGATCAAATGCTTGTTGCAGTTCTACAAAATCATGAGAAAACCAGGGAACCAAGGTGCTTTGATCGCGAAAATTAATTCCATATCCGAAATACCATTCATCGTCCGTTCGTTTTAATGATTCATTTGTATACAGTGTATAAAATAATTTTGGCCCATGGGATAAAACGATTCCTCCTTTCGGGAAAAACAGGTATCCTGCCTGCGGATTTATTTTGAAATATCCGTTCCTTGGAACATAGCCGACTTCTGCGTTATAATTTTTTCCTACGTAATCATACTCTCCATAAAGCAGCCATTTACGGCTATTGTATTGAAGGTTTGCGGAATGAACAAAATCATCGCCATTTTTTCCGGGTGAAAAAGATTTTAAAAAAAGCGCTTTCCCTGTCCACACATTATCTGGAGAAGCAAGATTGTATTCCAGTCCAATATTGCGATTATAATCAGAAAAAACCTGTTTGCCTGAATCAAAACGATGCAGATAATTCAGTGATTCTTTATTGATAAAAATAAACCCGATGTTCGACCTTGAAAAAACGCGTCTTTGAACTGAAGCAGCAATAAAATTCTGAGCCGGTAAACCAATAGAATCAACAGGTGCAGTTTGCATATCCATTGCGCCAATTCTCCAGTTTTTATCTAATCTTCCACTTAATCTTGCACCAAAATTAATCGGAACACCGAGTCCGATCCTTCTTGAAAAAAAAGGCCTGATATCAGGATAGCCAAAGTTGGCAAAGATGTCACCGTTCTCTAAAAAGAATTGTCTTTTTTCAGGGAAAAATAATTCGTAGCGATCCAGATTTGTTACCTGCTGATCAATTTCCACCTGCGAAAAATCAGGATTTACGGTAAGGTCTAAATTGAGTGCAGAGTTGATAGCGATTTTCGCATCCACTCCAACATTCTTCTTATAATTTATTGGAGTTTTATTTTCCTGATCCTTGCTAATGCCGGTCAACACATAAGGTATCAAAGAAATATTAGCGCCCGATTGAGGTGGCGCTTCATCCCAGATAAGATTGCCTGCATAAGCTAAAGAAGCGGTAGGAAACTGGCGGGGCATCGGAGCCCATGAACTTTTCTCAGATGTCCGAAGATCATTACGGCTAAAATTAATTCCCCAAACCTTCACTCCATTTTTATACCTGATGCTTGTAAAGGGAATTGCCATTTCCAAAACCCATTTATCGGGATAATTTTTCACTTTAGATACCCATTTGTTATCCCAGTTCAAATCCACTTGTCCGCCATTATACATGCTTCCATCCCACTGTGCTCCTGCCGCATTCGCACCAAAAGAAAAGCCATTGGTCTGGTCGTTGAACGGATCTATGAAAACAAGGAAATTATCATTTTTCCCAAACACAAAATCCCTTCTCAAAGATTCTACAAAATAACGTCCGGGGATTAGTTTGTGACAAACCACAAGCATATAAAAAGCATGATCATCATAACACATTCTTACTTCCGTTTTCACTTTTGCAAAGGACGTGTCCATTGGCAACACCATAAAAAAATTGGTGGCCGAATCTGCCTTTATCCATGCTTCGTCATCCATCAAACCATCAACCTTTACCGGCTGAGACGTGCGATGAATATGCAACTGATAAGAAGCATTCTTTTTCTGGGCAACAATTTGAAAAGAAATAAAGAGAAAGCAAAAAGTAAAAAGCAGTAACTTTTTGAATTGGCTCCTTGTATATTCAGTCAAAAAAAAGTTTTTAAAAATTAGAAATGTTATCAATAGCCCCAGCCTTTCATAACCTTTAAATCTTCTTTACAACAGTCAAGTGGCGATATTCCCTGGTAAGATTCCTGCTCAATAATAAATTCTGTAGTGCCACCCTTTTCCCTGAATAGATCCACGATTTCTTTTACCGGCAAAATTCCTTTCCCTAAAACAGTACTTTCATATTCATCATTCATTTCGTCGCCATTTTTTGCCTTGATCTCATCCTTTACATGCATGCTTTGGAATCTTCCCGGATGCTTTTTCAAAATCTCCAAAGCCCTGCCACCAGCGCCATACATGTTGCCAATATCAATTTGCTGCAATACCAATTTTGGGTCAGTGTGTTCCAAAATAATATCGTATATCTTCTTTCCATTCAGTGAATATTTAAATTCAAAATCATGATTATGATAGCCAAATTTTAACCCTGATTTTTTACAAAGCTCACCGGATTTATTAAATACATCGAGGAATTTCAAAAGGTCATCATAATTCTTTCGCAGACTCTCATCCAGCCATGGACTGATCACATACATTTCTCCAACAGTTGCCGCATCATCTACGGTTTGTTTCCAAACATCTGTAAAATCATTTGCCTGGGCATCCCAGTCTTTTCCTGACATCACAGTGTGTCCGCTCGGCATTTTTAATCCAAGATCGTCCAATACTTTTTTAAAATCTTTTGGAGAATATCCATAAAACTTTCTATCAACATAATTGGCATGCTCTACATTTTTATAACCCATCGCGGCAAGTTGTTTCAGCGTACCCAAAGGATCTTTTTTCATGTCATCTCTTACTGAATAAAGCTGAATGCCAAGGATAATATCTTTTCTTTTTTTGCCTGCAAAAATTTCATTGGACAACAACAGGCTTCCTGCAAGAGTAAGCGAACTATTTACTAAAAATTTTCTTCTTGATAAATGCATGAGGATTGATTTTATTGATGGAATAGGAATTGATTTTGATTACTAACTTTCTTTCAGCTTCATGTTCTGCGGATCCCAATAGATAATTTTCTTTTTGAAATAACTTTCGTTGCAGGCAAGAGACGGGGCCGCTGCCCTGAATCCAAATACAGCATCTTCTACAACAGGTTTTCCGGTTCTGATAGCGTCAAAAAAGCTTAGATGATGCTCTACGTCTTCATCATAATTTTCAGGAGTTTTATAAACAATATCAGGCTTCTCAGGCCTTTTCTGATCAGCGGCAGAATATTTGGAATTATATTGGGCAAGTAAGGTTTTTTGCATCGCTTCCGGGTAAGTTTCCAATGCATCCCATCCTCCTATTCCGGGGGCTTTAGACATGATGCTGTGATGAACGGTTAATCCATTATAATCAATATTCATCACCCCTTCATCGCCTACAAACTGCACCAGTTGAGAACCTCCGGTTCCACTTACAAAATTCACGCGCAATGAAAGCTGGAATTGTGGATGCTCGGCTGTTTCAGGATAATTCATAATTCCGGTCATGATATCAGGAACATTGCGGCCGTCTTTCCAATGGGCTAATTCCCCGGAAGCGAAAATGGTATCAGGCCCTTTGGAATCTGTGATAAAATGTGTGTCGGTGATCAGATGAACAAACAGATCGCCGGCGACTCCGGTTCCAAACTCCCGATAATTTCTCCACCAGAAAAACTTTTTCGGATCGTACGGAATCTTTCCCATTCCTGCAATGTACCTGTCCCAATCAACAATTTCTGAAGATGCATTCGGTGGCATTGTATATTCCCACGCCCCGATTGCATCCTGCCGGTCATACACTGCATTCACCATATTTAATTTTCCAATTTCTCCCGATTTAAATAATTCCTTTGCTTTTGCATAAAGAATGCTGCTTACCCCCTGGCTTCCAATCTGCATTACTTTTTTACTTGCTTTCTGCGCTTCTATTACGCCATGCCCTTCGCTGATATAATGCACCATTGGCTTTTCGCAATACACATGCTTTCCGCTTTTCAGCGCATCTATGCTGATGCGCGAATGCCAGAGATCGGCCGTAGCAATGATCACAGCATCAATATTTTTTCTGTCAAGAATTTTCCGATAATCATTTGTAACAAAAAGATCTTTGCCATGAAGTTCTTTAGCCCGTTCCAGTCTCGGTGCAAAAAGATCGCACGCTGCTACCAATTCTACACCCGGCACTTTTAAAGAAGAATTGGCATTACTGTTTCCCATAATTCCCATTCCAATCACCGCAATGTTGATACGGTCGTTTGCAGAAATTCTTTTTTGATATTGAAGAATTCGTTCTTCCATTTTCTGCTTCTCAGCAAGTGAAGCAAGCGGAGACGCTGCAAGCGCCAAAGTAGTTCCGGTCAGTTGTTTAAGGAAATTCCTTCTCGAAGAGGCAGTCTTTTTCTTTTGCATGTTTGATAAATTTTATGAAGAAAAAAGTCAGATAAATTTTAAAAAGAAACAATGAAGAAAAAATAAAAGAGCCAAAATTTTTATGAATAAATTTAAAGGATTTTTTTACAGAAAAGTCAAAAGTTTTTTAGAAAGGAGAAAATAATTTCAAAAAGAATGTGCAGAGAAAAATTCGATCTTTGCAAAAAGAGCTGTAACTTTTATAAGACCTGATCGTTACACACAAAAAAATTAAAATTATTACCATGAAAAAATTATTGATTCCCTTTTTGATGTTGATCAGTCTCAACATATTTGCCCAACCGTGGAAAACCGTTCAGGGTGATGGAACTGTCAAAAAAGAAACCCGTCAGTTAACAGATTTCACATCGGTGTCTTCGAGAGGACCGGTTGATGTAAAAATAGCCTACGGAAATTCAAACAGCATTGAAGTTGAGGCGGATGAAAATTTGCTTCAATATATTGAAACAACTGTTGAGAATGGAAAATTAGTGATCAAACCAAAAAGCAATATGAATTTAAAATCCGATTCCAAAATGACCGTATATGTTTCGATGACAAAAATAAATTCATTACAACTCAGTGGCAGCGGCAATATCACCGGTGATGGTCAATTTGAAAGTGATGGCAAAACAACCCTGATGCTTTCAGGCTCGGGAAATATTAAATTAAGTTCCGGTTCTTTTAATGATCTCAGTTTATTTGTTTCAGGCAGCGGAAATATTGACGTAAAAGGCGGTACAGCCGACAATATCACCGCTTCAATCAGTGGCAGCGGAAACATTGACTGCAGCAATGTTTCAACAGATGATGTAGATGCGAAGATCAGCGGCAGCGGCAACGTACGAGTAACTGCCAGCAAAAGCATTAACGCCAACATCAGTGGCAGCGGCAATGTATTTTATAAAGGCACGGCTACCAACATCACTACAAAAACTTTTGGCAGCGGTAAAGCCATCAAAATGAATTCATAAAAGAGATGATCTTCTTTTTAAAAAGGAATTGTGGCAACGCAATTCCTTTTTTTATTCGTGCAACTGTTTTCAATTATTAAATTATTAAATTACTTAATTATTGTTGTTTATTTGAACATTGAATATTAAATATTGAACATTAATTCTTAATTCTTGCATAAGAAATCAGACATTATAAATCATCAAATCAGAAATCTTACATCTTTCACAAAATTTCTATCCCTCATAAAACTCATGCTTCTTATCTTCGCACTCCATTTAATTTTTAAATGAAGCCTTTTCAGGCAATAAGATCTAATTTCTAAATTTTACAGATGAAGCAACATCCCAATACGCAGGCAGTGCGTATTCAAATTCCCCGTACCAATGAAATGGAACACAGTTCTCCGTTATTTCTAACTTCCAGTTTTTGTTTTAATGATGCAGAAGAAATGCGTGCCACTTTCGCCGGCGAACTGGAAAACAATATTTACACCCGTTTTGAAAACCCGAATGTTCAGGAATTTATTGATAAAATGTGTGCATTCGAAGGCACTGAGGCTGGCTTTGCTACTGCTTCCGGAATGAGCGCCATCTTTGGCTGCTTCATGACCTTTTTAAATTCCGGCGATCATTTGCTGAGTTGCAGTTCCGTGTTTGGTTCCACACATACCATCATTACAAAATACCTGAAAAGATGGAATATCGGATACACTTATGCCGATCTGAAAGATCCGGATTCGTGGGAATCATTGATTCAACCCAACACTAAAATGATTTTTATAGAAACTCCGACTAACCCGGGGTTGGATATTATTGACCTCGAGTGGCTGGGAAAATTAGCTAAAAAACATAATGTATTATGGGTAGTTGATAATTGTTTTGCAACTCCGATCTTACAAACTCCTGCTGATTATGGAGCCGATCTTGTTTTGCATTCTGCTACCAAATGGCTTGATGGACAAGGACGCGTTCTGGGTGGAGTTGTTTTGGGAAAAAAGGAACTGATCCATGAAATATATCTTTTTTGCAGAAACACGGGCCCTGCTATTTCTCCATTCAATGCGTGGCTCTTGAGCAAAAGCCTTGAAACTTTAGATGTGCGCATTCAAAGGCATTGTGATAATGCAGAAGCTTTGGTAAAGGCGTTGGAAGGACATCCTAAATTAAACAACATCAAGTATCCTTTTCATCCTTCACATCCGATGTATGAAACGGCCAAAAAACAAATGAAAAGAGGTGGCGGCCTGATCACTTTTGATTTGAAAGGTGGTTTGGAAAGCGGCATCAAATTTCTCGATGCCTTAAAGATGCTGAAATTAACTTCCAACCTTGGCGACACAAGAAGTATCGCTTCTCATCCTGCATCAACCACTCACGGCAAATTAGCTGCTGAAGAGCAGCTGGCAGTAGGAATTACGCCCGGATTGATCAGAATTTCTGTTGGACTTGAAAACATAGAAGACATTAAAGCTGATTTATTGCAGGCACTGGAACAATGCTGATTTGTGAAGAGTAATACCTGGGTAAATAAGAATGTTTATTATTTATTTACCGGCTCCGTAGCTTTTTCTTCATTGATGACATCAAGCAAAACTGTTTTCAGCGTGTCTACATGATGTTGAAGCTCCTCAACTTTTTCGTGATAATCCTGGCCGGATTTTTTCAACTCATGGTTGTTTTCAATAAGCTGCGATAAAAGCTTTTTTCTTTCTTCCATTGCTCTCAGAGTTACCCACATAGAAGATTCTATACTTTTATTTTGTTTCGATAAAAGATCATTTACAGAAAAAGTATGGCCAATGTGACATCTGTATCTTAAATGAGAATCATTTTTTAATTCAAACAGAACGCCGCCACAATCAGGACAGCAATAATAAGTACATGCTCCCAATGCCTGCAGATCATCAATACTTCCAATGCCTTCTTCAGAAATTTTTACTTCTTTGATAATATCAGCAGGAATTTTTGTTTTAGCAGGTTCTTTTGCAGTAATGATCTTTAAAATAGTGCCGCCCATTTTTGATAAAGGAATACAATAATCAACATCAATTTCTTCGAGTACAGAAAGCGGCATATCCGGATATTCCGCTTCATTCGGGTCCTGGACAATGCAAGTGCCGCCACATCTCTTTATTGCCACCATTCCTGCTGCTCCATCATCCAGCATTCCGGTAAGAATAATTCCGATCGTATGACCATCGTATGCAGCTGCTGCAGAACGAAACATTACGTCAATTGCTGGCCGCCACCGGTTTTCGGCCGGTCCGCAACCAAGTTTTACGATTTTATCTTTTATAATGAGATGTTTGTTGGGCTGTGAAAAATAAATATTGCCTTTCCTGATCGGCATGTTATCTTCAGCTTCCTGGCAAAACAGTGGGGTATATTCCTGCATCTGATTTACGAGGTAACTACCAATTCCTTTTTTGGATAAATGCATCACTACGAAAAAAGCAGCATCCATTTCGTCATCCAACTGACTGACGAGCTCTGCAAGAGCAAAAAAACCACCGGCTGAAGTGCCAATAACAACTACAAATTTTGGTGTTTCTTCTTCCATAAAAAGAGTAAAGCAATATTTATGCTTATTTTCTTTTTTTCTGATCAGGGGGTCTTTTTTTTTCAAAAAACAGGTGACTTCTCAAAATCAGAAAGGGATTTAGCTATTCAACTGGTTTTAATTATCCTCAGTACTGAAGAATAAAAAAAAAGTGTTGATTCATTTACCCAAACAAACTTTTTCGCTCCTGTACCAAATGGCTGGTTACAGCAGCTTTTACCACAGCTCTTTTTCTTTTTTCGGGAAGCGCAAAAACAACGGAAAAATGAAGTGTACAGATTCAGCTTCATTTATTAAAAACCTTCCGGTTTAAAAATACGGAAGGTTTATGAAGTAAATGAAATCATGCTGTTCTTTTTTGTGCCAGTGTATTCCGCCATTTGCGCATGTTTACAAGGCGGTTTTCGATACGAGCTCTGATTCTTTTCTGTACGAGGTTATGAAAATGAACCGGTGAATAAAGTAATGAGAGAATAGATTCTCTTTTCAGCCTGTTTTTGAATTCGTGTCTGAAACCACTTCGCATCTCAGAGACGGCCTGGTCTTTCGAGATCTCTCCTTCTTCAGCAATGTAACTCACACTTTTTAAAGCGATAAAAGCAAGTACACCTCCGATGACAAACAAAAACCCAAGATTGTGCAATTGAAGAAGAGGAATCACGGAAACACCATGTGGCCCTTGCCATTGAAAATTCCATACAAAGCTTCTGTTGGAAAAATAATCTGCCAGGAAGCCACCAACTATTGGCCCCAGGGAAGCAAAGCAAGCCACCACCATATTTTTCACCGTCAGGTAAACGATCGCTTCATCTTTTGATGCCAGTTTCAAACCAATGTTACCGATAGAAAGGTTGATACCTGAAGTAGCAACTCCACTCATAATATTAATAATGGCAACAATCAGGGCGACAAAAATAAATGAAGGTGCCATCGCGGCAAACGGCCACGAAAGAATACATAAAATATAAAGAGGCGCGGCAATTTTAATGATTGTTTTATTACTGTATTTATCAGAATGTTTTCCCCATATCTTTATGGCAAAAATTCCTGCAACCTGTCCCATAATTGCAAAAGCAATAATGTAAGAAAGAGGAAGATTCAACGTTTTCAACATGAAAACGGTAAAAAACGGAGTAGCAATATTTAAAGAGAACGACCAGAAAGAATTGAAGAATAATAACTTCGTATAGTTTTTATCAGTCAGTGGTTTCTTAAACAGCTTGAACATATTTCCTTTAGGAAGATAGCTCCTGGGTTCCGGGGTTCGTGCAAGCAGGTATGCGGCAGACAAGCCAATGATACCACCTCCGATAAACATAAGAGAATATGCCGGAAGCTGCATAGCAGGATGAACCCGTTTAATATAATCGAGACCAACCGCGATCAAAAGGCTCAAAACCACATTTAAAGTTTGTGTAAGCCTGGTCCGGTGGGAGAAATAAGTGCCCAATTTTTTTTCCGGAACGAGGTCTTTCATCCATGAATTCCAGTTGGCACCAGAAACTGAGCCAAAAAAATAGTAAAAGAACAAAAGAAAGATCAGCACCTGTATGCTGGTGCCTTTTGAAAATATCAAAGGTAAAAGACCGATAACGAGTAATGGAATCCTGGCACAAATGGTACAAATGACGGCTATTCCACGTCGGTTGTTGTACTTCTGTAAAAGACGAATGGCAACTAATTGAAAAATACTTGAAAAACTTGGTAAAGCGGCCAACACACCGATTTGGACATTCGTAGCGCCTAACAAAAGAGCCAGCGCCACCAGGAAAGTTCCACCTGTTAATGCAGTCATGGCTTCAGTTACCATGCCTTCTTTAATTACCAGGTTTAGTCCATTGGTGATTTGTCGCTGAGACAGATGCTCAGATGGTTTTAAATTCATAGATTTTGTGGATAGTGTATTTTTAGGTTGACAAAGATTTAATTTTTACAATTGGATCTTATTGCAAAAATTTTTCCAAATGCCAGCTTTAAAAAAACAAAATTAAAATACTTGCTTCTACAAATAACTTCTACTGTTTCATAAAATTGCATTTTATTCGTGAATTAACAAATGAGGTGAAAAGTATGTGCATAAAGAAAAGAAAATCAAAACTCATTTATTGGTGGATTTATGATGGAGGATTTGCTGATAGCGGATTTATGAAAATATTTCTTTTTCAGAAATTCGATTTTTAAAAAACAACAATATTATTTCTCCTTCACCGACCTTTCCTGTTTTAAGCGTTGGGACACCCTAAAAGTTTTTTACAATAATTTCATATAATTCCGCCTGTTCATTGTCCATTTTTAGAAGCCTTGTTTTTGTGTGTTTTGATTCCGGAAGAGTATAA
>Ga0134128_10009874_pt1 | contig 11445 bp, 7 predicted proteins | sample KB31754_FD_96462 | JGI IMG/M metagenome (GOLD analysis project Ga0134128, IMG submission 96462) | Terrestrial soil microbial communities with excess Nitrogen fertilizer from Kellogg Biological Station, Michigan, USA - KB3-175-4 | ecosystem: Environmental > Terrestrial > Soil > Unclassified ...
CGGCTCGAAGGCGGCGGACTCGTGCCAGCGGATGATCGGCGCGCAGATCATGCGCACTCTGCGTCGCGCCGGGGATCTGTGCGCTCGTTACGACGACTCGGTGCTCGTTGCCGCGGCGATCGGCCAATCGCCGAGCGAATTCCACAAGCTCGTCGTTGACATCACCGAGAACGTCCGCAAGCTCGGCCTACACAATCCGCGCGCGAAGCGCAGCCGCCACATCACGGTCCGCAGTGCATTGATCGCTTGTCCGCCGGGCCTCTACGAGGATGCGGAAGGCGTCGTCACACACGCGCTCGCCGATTTGCGCGCGGCGGACGAGCAGCTGAACGCCGCGACCGCCGAGACGGCGCCCGCCTAGCTCAAGCGGCCGGTCGAGCGCCGGTGGACGTCGCGTTCGGATCCTGCTTCACGGGCGTGACCTTGATCAGCACGCCGAACGCCGGATGGTCGAAGTAGTGAATCTCTCCGCTGCGCGTCGTGCGCTCGTCGTCGATGTGATAGCGCGGCGCGATCGGCAAGTCCGCGAGATCGTCTTGCGCCGCTGCGGCCCCCCGCTGCACGGCTTGAGTGTCGACGTAGGTAAGATCGAGCTTCACGTGCAGGAAGCGAGTCAGCGACAGTCGGACGGTGCCGGCCGGGTTCGTGACGCCGAGCACGCCGAGGTCGACCGGGATCGTCGCGGCGTCGGGCAGACCGAGCTGCACCCAACCCCCGTGCACGAGTGGATGGTACGCAGGTAGACGCGCGAGCACGCGATACTGGCTCGTGAGCTGGAGCTCCTCGGGCCGCAGCACCCGGAAAGTGAACTCGTTCTCGGGCACGACCGCGGCATCGGGCTCGGCCGGCGCCGCGCCATCGGTTGTAGGCGGAGCCGGGTCGAGAGAGACCGGGGCGTTTGCATCGAACTCCACGCCGTCGTCGAACGGGTGCAGCGAGCGCAGCGACTGCTCGGGCGCGCCCGCCCGCCGCTCGAGCGCGAACTGCTCCTCGCTCGGGTCGAAGTCGCGATGCGTGAAGATCAGCACCTCGACCTGGAACTGCGGCGCGGCGCGTTGGGGCGCGCTCGCGGGCGCGGCGGGTGGTTCCTGTGCCGCGGCGATCGCGGCGTATCCGAGCGCGGCGACGAACATAGGCATGCGAAACAGCATGACTGCAAGTATAGCGCGGTAACGCAGGCGGGCGCGGCCGCGTCACGCCGGCACCGGTCCAGCGATGATCTCAAGCGGCGGCGGATTCGATGTCGTGCGGCGCGAGGCGCTTCAGCAGCTTCTCGACGGCGCCGACGCGCTGCTCTCCGGCCTCGACGCGCCAGGAGAATCGCAGCTTGAACGGCCCGTCGAGCCGATAGCGCTGCTTGTCGCTCTCGATCAGAGCGATGAGCTTCGCGGGGTCGACGCTCGCGCGCTCGGCGAAGCGCACGCTGCCCCCTTCGGCGCCGGCTTGAATCTTCGCGACGCCGAGCCGCTGTGCGAGCAGCTTGAGCCAAGTGATCGCGAACAGCGTCTTCAGCGTCGGCGGCAAGAGGCCGAAGCGGTCGATGAGCTCCACTTGTAGTGCGTCGAGGTCCGAACGTGAGCTCGCGTTCGCGATTCGCTTGTAGTGCACGAGGCGCATGTGCACGTCCGGCATGTAGTCCTCGGGAATCAGCGCGGGGACGCCGATCTCGATCTCCGGTCCGTGCGTGAACGGATCCTCGAGATCGGGCTCGCGGCCCTCGCGCAGCGCGGCAACCGCGCGCCCCAAGAGCTCGTTGTAGAGCGTGAAGCCGATCGCCTGAATCTGGCCGCTTTGCCCCTCGCCGAGCAGCTCGCCGGCGCCGCGAATCTCGAGATCGTGCGTCGCGAGCGTGAACCCGGAGCCGAGCTCCTCGAGCGACTCGATCGCCTCGAGCCGCTTCACGGCGTCGGCCGACAACGCTCGCATCGGCGGCGCGACGAGATACGCGTAGGCCTGGTGATGCGAACGGCCGACGCGGCCGCGGAGCTGATGCAGCTGCGCGAGGCCGAGCCGATCAGCGCGGTCGATGATGATCGTGTTCGCCGTGGGAATGTCGATGCCGCTCTCGATGATCGTCGTGCAGACGAGCACGTTGAACTGCCGATGGTAGAAGTCGAGCATGACGACCTCGAGCTCACGCTCGGACATCTGGCCGTGCGCGACGCGCACGTCGGCTTCCGGCAGGAGCTTGCGAAGCTGCTCGGCTGCCGCCTCGATGTTCTCGACGCGGTTGTGGACGAAGTAGATCTGCCCGCCGCGGCGGATCTCGCGAAGCACGGCCTCGCGGATCTGGCGGTCGTTCCACTCGCCGACGAACGTCTTCACCGCGAGCCGGTCGGCGGGCGGCGTCGCGATGATCGAGAGGTCGCGCAAGCCGCCGAGCGTCATGTTCAGCGTGCGCGGGATCGGCGTGGCGGTGAGCGTCAGCATGTCGACTTCCGCGCGTAGGCGCTTCAGGCGCTCCTTGTGCTTCACGCCGAAGCGGTGCTCCTCGTCGACGATCACGAGCCCGAGCCGTTTGAACTTGAGGTCGGGCTGCAGCAGCTTGTGCGTCCCGATCACGATGTCGACGGTGCCGTCCGCGAGCCCTTTTAGCGCCCCGGCGGAGCCCGCCGCGTTCCGGAACCGCGACAGGAGCTCGACGCGCACGGGCCACTCCGCGAATCGATCGTTGAATGTCCGATGATGCTGCTCGGCGAGCAATGTCGTCGGCACGAGCACGGCGACCTGGAAGCCGGCTTGCACGGTGACGAACGCCGAGCGCAGCGCGACCTCGGTCTTGCCGAAACCGACGTCCCCGCAGACGACGCGGTCCATCGGTTTCGTGCTCGACAGATCCGCCAGCACTCGCTCGATCGCAGTGAGCTGGTCCTCGGTCTCCTCGAACGGAAACTCGAGCGCAAAGCGCTGGTAGCTGTCGTCTTTGAAGACCATTTGCGTGCCGACGCGCGCGGCGCGCTGCGCGTAGAGGTTCAGGAGCTCGGCGGCCGTGTCGCGCGCGGCCTCGGCCGCTTTGCGCTTCGCCTTCGCCCACTGGTCGGAGCCGAGCTTGTGCAGCGGCGCGTCCTCGGGCGACGCGCCGCTGTAGCGCGTGACGAGGTGCAGGCTCTGCACGGGGACGTACAACTTGTCGCCGCCCGCGTATTCGAGCAGCAGGAACTCCGTGAGCACGCCGTCGACCTCGAGCGTAATAAGGCCGCGGTAGCGGCCGACGCCGTGGTCTTCGTGCACGACCGGCGCGCCGATCAGAAGGTCGGTGAGCTCGCGGATCACGGTCTCGGGGTCGCGTGCGCGGCGGCGGCGCTGTCGCTGCTTCGGCCGCTCCATGCCGAGCTCGGTCGAGGTGACCAAGCGGATCTTGCGCGCCGGGAAGCGCAGGCCTTCGCCGAGCTCCGCGACGCCGACGCCGAGCGGAGCATCGCTCGCGAGGAACTCCTCCCAGCTCGCGAACGTCACGGGCTCGCGGCCGCGGTGGCGCAAGAGCTCGAGCATCATCTCGCGGTGACCCGGCGAGGAGGTGGCGAGCAGCGTGCGTTCGCCGTCCTCGGCGCCTATCCAGCGCGAGATCCGGTCGTCGCTCGCCGCGACACCGGCGCCCAAGGGGTGAGTGACGCCCGCGTTGTGCGCGGACGCGTCGTCGGTGTCCTCGGCCGCGTGCGCGACGAGCGTGAGCGTGCGGAGGACTTCGAGACCCGCCCGGATCTCGTCCGGCGCTGCGAAACCGTCGCGCGGCGCGAGGATCGGCCGCTCGATGTCGCCGCGCAGTTGCTCGTAGCGTTCCTCGACGAGGCTCCACGAGTCGTCGAGTCCCGCGAGCGCGTCCTCCGCCGCGATGAGCAACGCGCCGCTACCGAGGTAGTCGAGCAGCGTCACGGTCGACGCAAAGAACAGCGGCAAGTAGTACTCGATGCCCGCGGGCAGCTGCGCTTCGGAGATCATGCGATAGACCGGGCAGCGCGTCGGGTCGACCGGGAAACGTTCGCGAAAGCGCTCGCGGAACGCCTTGATCGCGGCGTCGTCGAACGGAAACTCGCGAGCCGGCAGGATCCGCAGCGCGTCCGTCTTGCCGGACGAGAGCTGCGTTTGCGCGTCGAACATTCGCAGGCTCTCGATCTCGTCGTCGAAGAGGTCGATCCGGACGGGCTGCACGCCCCCGGTAGGAAACACGTCGAGCACTGCGCCGCGGACCGCGAACTCGCCGGGCTCGGCGACTTGCTCGACGCGCAGGTAGCCATGCTCGGTAAGCGTGCGGATCATCGCGCCGTGCTCGAGCTTGTCGCCGACCTTGAGCTGCAGCGAGCGCGAGATGACGAACTCGCGGGGCGGCAACCGGTCGAGCAGCGCACCGGCCTCGACCACGAGGGTGAGCCGCTCGCCCCGCGCAAGCTGGTACAAGCAGAGCAGTCGATCGGCGAGCAGGTCCTGAGGCGGCGAGATCGGCTCGTATGGCAGCGTCTCGTAGCCCGGGAAGCGGCGAACGGGTGCGCCGCCGAAGAATTCGAGCTCGTGCTCGATGCGGTCCGCGGCGGCCGCGCTCGGAGCGATCACGCAAACCGTGCCGCCGTGGCGGGCCGCGGCCTCCGCGGCCGCGAGGCTCAAGCCGCTGCCGTGCAGCTGCGACCAGCGCACGTGCGGGCGCGCCGCGGATGGCAGGGGCAGCGCATTCAGCAAGAAGTCGCGAGGCATCGTTCCCGAATCTGCGTGCAAAGGCGCGGATTATCCCATAGGCTGCCCGGCCTACCGCGCGATCCTCGCAATCGCGCCGGTCTCGCCGCGAACCCGCGGGCTCTTCGCGCTACGATCTCGGCTCCGACGAGAGGAGCCAGGGGGACGGAATTGGGGGTGCCGACGTTTCGCGCCGGCGGCGGCGAGATAACAAAGCGCATTCGCGCGCTCCGAGATGGAAGTGCGCAGCAACGAGCGGCGGGCGTAAGAGCGTTGCACCCCAAGTGAGCATCGGCCGCAAATCGATCTGGCCGCGGCGGCCCGCGGCCGCCTGGATTTCCGCGCTCTTCGCGCTGGCTGCTGCCATCGCGCTTCGTTGGCTGCTCGATCCGGTGCTCGCCGACTCGCTGCCATTCGTCACGCTGTTCGGCGCGGTCGCGGCCGCGGTTTGGCTTGCGGGAGATATGGCCGGCATCGTCGTCGCGCTCGGAGGCTATGCGGCGGCCAACTATCTCTTCATCCCGCCGCGCGGCGGCCTTCAGCTCGCCACCTCCGAGCAAGTCATCGGGCTCGTCGCCTATCTATTCACGTGCGCGATCATCATCGCGCTCGGCGAAGCCATGCGGCGTGCGCGTTCGAAAGCGAGCACGAGGCTCGACGTACTCCGCGTGACCCTCGCGAGCATCGGCGACGCGGTCATCACGACCGACGTGCAGGGGCGCGTCACGTACCTCAACTCGGTGGCAGAGTCGTTGACCGGGTGGCAAGCCGATCGCGCCCAGGGGGAGCAACTTCACACGGTATTCGACATCTTCAACGAGACGACGGGCGCGACGGTCGAAAGTCCCGCCGTCCGAGCGCTGCGAGAAGGCGTCGTCGGGGGGCTTGCGAATCACACGGTGTTCCGCAGGCGCGACGGCTCGCAGGTGCCGATCGACGACAGTGCTGCGCCGATCCGCGACGAGCGCGGCGAGGTCTCGGGCTGCGTGTTGATTTTCCGGGACGTAACGCAGCAGCGCCGGTTCGCGCGCGACCGCGAGACGCAGCTGCACGCTGCGCGCACACTTGCGGCGATCGTGGATTCGTCCGAGGCCGGTATCGTCAGCAAATCCCTCGATGGCGTGATCCAAAGTTGGAACGCCGCGGCCGAGCGATTGTTCGGGTATTCCGCCTCGCAAGCGATCGGCAAACACATCTCTTTGGTCATTCCGCCGGAACGTATCCACGAGGAGGACGAGATCGTGGCGCGGCTGCGGGCCGGCCAGCGAATCGACCATCTCGAGACGGAGCGCGTACGCGCGGACGGCGGACGGGTGCTGGTCTCCCTCACGATCTCGCCGATCCGCGACGACGCAGGCAACGTGATCGGCGCGTCGAAAATCGCACGAGACATCACGCACGAGAAGAGGCTCGAACGCGAGTTGCGGCAGCTCGCGAACGACCTGGCGGCCGCGGATCGACGCAAGAACGAGTTCCTCGCGACGCTCTCGCACGAGCTGCGCGGCCCGCTCGCGCCGCTCGCTAACTCGCTCGAGATTACGAAGCGGGCGAGCGATGCGAGCGCGCTCGATCGGGCGCACAAGACCATGGAGCGCCAGCTCGCGCAACTCGTGCGGCTCGTGGATGACCTGCTCGACTTGAGTCGCATCACCTACGACCGGCTCGAGCTGCGACGTGCTCCGGCCGATCTTGCGCAGATCGTCGATCAGGCCGCCGAGACGATTCGGCCGTCGACGGAGTCTCTAGGGCAGGAGCTGCGCGTCGCGCTGCCGGAGGCGCCCCTCTGGGTCGACGTCGATCCGGCGCGGATTGCGCAGGTGCTCGGCAATCTGCTCAACAACGCGAGCAAGTACACCGACCCGGGCGGACGGATCTCGATTGCCGCGCGGCGCGAAGGCGATGACGCAGTCGTCGTCGTGGCGGATTCCGGCGCGGGCATCCCACCGGACAGCCTCGACAGCGTCTTCGAGATCTTCGCGCGGCTCGATCACTCTCAGCAGCGCGATCCGGGCGGGCTCGGCATCGGCCTCTCCCTCGTGAAGCGGCTCGTGGAGCTTCATGGCGGCACGGTGGAAGCTCGCAGCGCAGGCCTAGGCAAGGGCAGCGAATTCGTCGTGCGCTTGCCCGCGACGCTAGCGGCGCCGACGCTCGTGGGCGACGCGGACGCGGGAACGAAAGCTGTCGCTCGGCGGCTCCGGATTCTCATCGTCGACGACAATGTCGACTCCGCGGAGTCGCTCGCGACGCTGCTCGGGATGGAAGGCCACGAGACGCGGACGGCAAACGACGGACTCGCGGCCATCGAAGCCGCAGAGTCGTTGCAGCCGGACGTCATGTTGCTCGACATCGGCCTGCCGAGGCTCGACGGCTACGACGTTTGCCGCCGAATACGCGGCCTGGCATGGGGCAAGCACGTGACGATCGTCGCCGTCACCGGCTGGGGTCATGGGGACGATCGGGAAAAGTCGCGCGCCGCAGGCTTCGACGGCCACCTGGTCAAGCCCGTGCGATACGACGCGCTGACGGAACTGCTTGCGTCAATCGCGAGCCCGTCGAGCGCGGAATCGACCTCCTAGCCGACGCGTATCCACTGCAGGCGCGCAGACGCTTCTCGATGCGAGCCTCGAAATGCTCGCGCGACACGTCGAGCGCCTCGCGGATGTGGCCACGGAGCGCCTCCTTGCGCAGGCGCGCGGGCAGATCGACGACGTAGGAGGCTAGCCCGCCGCGCGTCGCACGGTGGATGCCAGCCAACGCGCGCAAACACCCTTGCTGGCGCGGCGACGACAAGTGCAACTCGATCAGCGCGCCGACGACTTCCGCGCGATCGCCGTCGTCGAGGATGGCGCTGCGTCCGATCTGCTCGCCCCAGTCGTCGAACCACGGGCCCACCGGCAGCAGCAGCGCGCGGCTACCACGCAGCGCGCGCGGCTTGCGCAGCGCGAGGAAGCGGTGGTTCTCGTGCGCCATGATCTCTTTGTTGAGGTCGCCGGCGAGCACGAACGCGGGGCGACGCTGGTCTGCGTCGGCGTGGCCCAGCCTCGAGAAGCGAGCGCGATAGACATGCGCTGCAAGCGTCTTCGGCCAAGCGTCGACCACGCGCGAAAGATCGCCGAGGTTGTGTGCGAGCGCCGTCGCGAGCGCGAGCGTGGTCCGCGCGGGCGCGTCGCGTGCGACGGCGGCGGCGAACAGCCGCTCCTCGCGATCGAGCTCGGCGTCGATCCGCGCTGCGAGGGCCGCCGCCTCGTCGGCCAAGCCGAGCGAGAGAGCGCGTCCGAGAGCGCCCGCGCGCACGGAGAACCACTCGCCGTCGTGTCCGGAGACGCCGTCCGTGACGCGCGCCGATACCAGCGTCGCATCGCGCCCCGCGGCTTCGTCGATGCAGGCGCGCGCGGCGGCGAACGCGTTCGCGTCGTCGATCGCCATCCAGTGGTGGTGCCGAATGTGCGCGTCGACGTCGGTCGGAACGAACGTAGCGACGGTCGCGTAGTGTGCCGCAAGCCGCAAGCGGAGGGTGCGCACACCGGCGAGATCGTCGAGCGCGGGTTCGACGCCCGGGCCGGCCCGGGCGTCCGGCTCATCGGCGGCGTCGAACAGGGCGACGAGCGACGCCGCCGAAGGCGCGTCCCACAGCCACGCGGCTGTGTTCCGCACTTGTTCCACGAGCAGGGGATTGGCGATGCCGACTCTCACGCGGCGGGAATGATACCGAGCGGCGAGCGTGCGCGGGTGGGTCGCCCGCCGCCGCCGGTCCGAGCGGCCGAGCAGCCGCGGCGGTAAGATCGTTACTCCGTTTCCATCAACCAATGTCTTGGGGGCATCAACACGATGAAAAAACATCTACTGTGTTCAACGATGGGACTGCTCGCGGCGGTGGCCCTCGGGGCATGGTCCGGGCAGGTATCCGCGCAGGGGCAACCGGCGCCGGGCGGCGCGCCACCCGGAGGTCCGCCGCGGCCGCCGCCGCTGCTGATGACGACGACGGCCTTCGAGGACGGCGGCGTGATCCCCGACAAGTACACGCAGGCCGGCAGCCCGATGTCGCCGTCGCCCGAGCTCAAGTGGTCGCAAGTGCCGATGGGCACGCAAAGCTTCGTGCTGCTGATGCACGACCCGGAGCCCGTGCTCAACAAGGGCTCGAAGATGGACATCACGCACTGGCTGATCTGGAACATCCCAGGGACGGCGACCGGCTTGCCGGAGGGCGTGCCGGCCGACACTCGCCCCGATGGCAGCCGCCAAGTGAGCCTGAGGTCGAACGGGTACATGGGTCCCGGCGCGCCTCCGGGACCGTATCACCACTACACGTTCGAGCTGTATGCGCTCGACATCAAGCTCGACGTCCCGCAGGGCACGCCGCAGCAGGCGGCCGACACGCGCAACGCGGTGATCAATGCGATGGACGGGCACGTGCTCGGCAAGGCGGTGCTCGTGGGCCGTTTCCATCGCAGTCAGTAAGTCTCGGTTGGAGAAAAGTGACGACTTGTGGTATCAATGCGCGCCCATGATCGATCGCACGCGCTTTTACTTCTGGTATTACGCATTTCCGAAGCCGCTGGCGGAGGAAGGGTCGCGATCGGTCTGAAGTAGCAACCGAGATACCCAAAGAAAGCCGCCAGCGAACCTGGCGGCTTTTTTTATGCCGCCGGGTTCGGGACGCGGCGATCGGAGTCGAGACATGCCGCCGTACACAGATGACTTGAGGATCCGAAGCTTCACGGAGCTCAGCACGCCCGCCGAGGTGCTGCGCGAGCTGCCGTGCAGCGAGGAGATGTCGAGCACGGTCGCGAATGCGCGCCGCGCGCTGCACGCGATCTTGCACGGCGACGACGACCGGCTCGCGGTCGTGATCGGCCCGTGCTCCATCCACGACCCCAAAGCCGCGATCGACTACGCGCAGCGCTTGGCGTCGCTGCGCGAGACTCTCGGCGACGCGCTCGAGATCGTGATGCGCGTCTACTTCGAGAAGCCGCGCACGACGGTCGGTTGGAAGGGGTTGATCAACGATCCGGACCTCGACGGCACCTTCGACATCAACAAAGGTCTGCGTCTCGCCCGCGGCGTGCTCTGCGACATCAACGCGCTCGGCCTGCCGGCCGGTGTCGAGTATCTCGACGTGATCTCGCCGCAGTACATCTCGGATCTCGTCGCGTGGGGAGCGATCGGCGCGCGCACGACCGAGAGCCAGGTGCATCGCGAGTTGGCGTCGGGACTTTCGTGTCCGATCGGCTTCAAGAACGGCACCGACGGCAACGTGAAGATCGCGATCGACGCGGTCGGCGCGGCGGCTCACCCGCATCATTTTCTCGCCGTCACGAAAGATGGCCGCGCGACGGTCGCGGCGACCGCGGGCAATCCCGACTGCCACGTGATTCTGCGCGGCGGCAAGAAGCCGAACTACGAGGCCGCGGACGTCGCGGCCGCGTGCCAATCGCTCGAGAAAGCGAAGCTCGCGCCAAGGCTGATGATCGACGCGAGCCACGCGAACAGCTCGAAGCAGCACGATCGGCAGACCGTCGTCGTCGACGACGTCGCAACTCAAGTCGAGGGCGGCGAGCGGCGGATCGTCGGCGTGATGATCGAGAGCCATCTCGTCGGGGGTCGCCAGGACTTGGTGCCAGGCCGGGCGCTGACTTACGGCATGAGCATCACCGACGCGTGCCTCGGGTGGGAGGCGTCGATCGGCGCGCTCGAGCGGCTCGCGAGCGCGGTGCGGTCCCGGCGCGCGAGCTAGGCCGCGAGCGTCCGGGGACGATAGCGCCCCCACCGCGCGCCGCTATACTGCCGCGCATGCTCCGCTCCGCCATGGTCGCCGTCGCGCTCGTGCTCGCGGGCTGCGCCGGCGCGCCGGCCGCACCGGACCATCCGCCGCGCGCGAACCCGCCCATCGCTGCCGCTCGCGCCGACCACCCGCTGATCGCGTTCGTGCTCGGCGCCGGCGCCGCACGCGGCTTCGCGCATGCGGGCGCTCTCAAGGTGCTCGACGATGCGGGCATCCGCGCCGACATGGTGATCGGCACGAGCGCGGGGAGCCTCGTCGGCGCGCTCTACGCCGGGGGAATTCGCGGCCAGGCGCTCATCGACATGGCGCTCGCCCTGCAGCGCAAGCAACTGTTCGATTTCGTCTTGCCTCATCGCGGCTTCATCGACGGCGAGAGACTCGAGACGTACGTGAATCAGTCGCTGCACGCGCGACTCATCGAGCAACTAGAGATGCCGTTCGTCGCGGTGGCGACCGATCTCAAGACGGGCGCGCTGGTCGCATTCAACAGCGGCAACACCGGGATGGCGGTGCGTGCCTCGTGCAGCGTGCCTGGGATATTTCAGCCGACCTCGATCGAAGACCGCGAGTACGTCGACGGCAGCCTCGTGAGCCCGGTGCCGGTGCGGATTGCGCGCTCGCTCGGCGCGGATATCGTGATCGCGATCAACGTCGGCCTGCGCGCCGAGCAGAGCGACGTCGACAGCGAGCGGGGAATCGTCACGCAGGCGTTCGTGGTCATGGCGTCTTCGATCGCGCGCGAGGAGACGAAAGTCGCCGACGTCGTACTGGAGCCAGACCTCACCGGCATCAGGCTCGCGGATCTGTCCGCGCGCGGGCGCGCGATCGCGGCGGGCGAGCAGGCCGCGCGGGATGCGTTGCCGGAGATCGAGCGACTGATCGAGCTGAGGAGCGCCCCGAAGGTCGAGCGGACGCTCGCCGCCGGCGACGCGCTGCGCTAGCGGCTCAGCTCGCGACCCAGGCGGCGAACGCGGCCCACGTCGCGGAGAAGCCGATCA
>Ga0134128_10009876_pt1 | contig 11444 bp, 6 predicted proteins | sample KB31754_FD_96462 | JGI IMG/M metagenome (GOLD analysis project Ga0134128, IMG submission 96462) | Terrestrial soil microbial communities with excess Nitrogen fertilizer from Kellogg Biological Station, Michigan, USA - KB3-175-4 | ecosystem: Environmental > Terrestrial > Soil > Unclassified ...
CCGGTGAACCCGTCGTAGAGCGCGAGCGCCCCCTCCCAGCTGCACAGGCCCAGGTAGAAGACGAGGACCACGCTGAGGACGAAGGCGGCGGTGCGGGCGCGCACGTTAGCCTCCGTTCCGTTCTGCTTGTTCCGGTCCTTAGCTTGCGGCGCTGGCTTCGCGGCGGCTAGGCCGGCGAGTCGAGGAAGTGCTCGAGCCCGACCGTGAGGCCGGGGTGCTGGGCGACCCGCCGCACGCCGAGGACCACGCCGGGCATGAACGAGACCCGGTCCAGCGAGTCGTGGCGGATCGTCAGCGTCTCGCCCTGCGCGCCGAGCAGCACCTCCTGGTGCGCGATCAGGCCCCGCACGCGCACTGAGTGGACCGGCACGCCTTGGACCGTGCCGCCGCGGTGGTGGTCCGCGTCGTGGCTCGTGGCGTCGGGGAACGGCTTACTGCCGGCCTTCGCGCGCGCATCCGCGATCAGCTCGGCGGTGCGCTGCGCGGTTCCGCTCGGCGCGTCGGCCTTGTCCGGATGGTGCAGCTCGATGATCTCGACCGATTCGAACAGCGGAGCCGCCTGCGCCGCGAACTTCATCATCAGCACCGCGCCGAGCGAGAAGTTCGGGGCGATGAGGACGCCGGTGGACGGATGCTCGGCGAGCCAGGACTGCACCTGCGCCGTGCGGTCGGGGGTGAAGCCGCTGGTTCCGACGACCGCGTGGATGCCGTTCTTGACGCAGAACTCGAGATTGCCGAGCACCACGTCGGGGTTGGTGAAGTCCACGGCCACGGTCGCGCCGGCCTCGAGCGCGGCCTTCGGGTCGTCGTCCACGTCGATGCGTGCGACTACCTGCATGCCGTCGGCCTGCTCGACCGCGGCACAGACCTGGCGGCCCATCCGTCCATTGGCGCCGAAGACGGCGACGTTGATCATGGCATGTCCATTCGGCGAGGAGTCTGCGCGGCGATATCCGGTGGGGCGGGGGTCACGGCGGTCAGGCGATGAAGGACGAAGGGTCCTTGTACGGGCCGATCACGGCGAGCGCGGGATCCACGGTGAGCAATTCGGTCGCGACCGCGCGCACGTCGTCCAGGGTCACGCCGGAGATCAGCTCCAGCACCGTGTCCACCGACAGGTGCTCGCCGTAGACCAGCTCGCCCTTCCCGATCCGGCTCATCCGCGAGCCGGTGTCCTCGAGCCCGAGCACCATGCCGCCGCGCAGCTGGCCGATGCCGAGCGCCAGTTCCTGCTCGGTGATGCCCGAGTCGACGAGGTTCGCGATCTCGGCCCGGCACAGCGCGATGACCTCGCGCAGCTTCTTCGGCTGGCAGCCCGCGTACACGCCGAACGCGCCCGCGTCAGCGTATTGCGAAGCGTAGCTGTACACCGAGTACGCCAGGCCGCGCTTCTCGCGCACCTCTTGGAACAGGCGCGAGGACATGCCGCCGCCGAGGACCGCGGCGAGCACGCCGAGCGCCCAGCGCCGGTCGTCGGTCCGGTGCACGCCCGGCATGCCGAGTACCAGGTGTGCCTGCTCGGTCTTGCGGTTGATCAGCCGCGTCGCGTTTCCGGACGGGATGACGGCGGCCAGCTCGCGCGGGCCGAACGGGGCGAGAGCCGAGTCGAGGACGAGGTGGGAGCCCCCGGCGGAGCGCTGGAAGCCCTCGTATACGAGTTCGACTACGCGGTCGTGGTCCAGGTTGCCCGCCGCCGCGACGACCAGGTTGGGCCCGGTGTAGTAGCGGCGGTAGTGCGCGGCGATCTGCTCTCTGGTGATCGTGTTGACCGACTGCGCCGTTCCCGCGATCGGGCGGCCCAGCGGGCTGTCGCCGAACAGCGCGAGGGCGAACTCGTCGTGCACCATGTCGCCCGGGTCGTCGTCGGTCATCGCGATTTCTTCGAGAATCACGCCGCGTTCGGACTCCACGTCCTCGGCCCGGATCAGCGCGGCCGCGACGACATCGGTGATGACGTCGGCGGCCAGCGGCAGATCCGCGTCGAGAACGCGGGCGTAGTAGCAGGTGTATTCCTTCGTGGTGAAGGCGTTGATCTCCCCGCCGACCGCCTCGATCGAGGCGGAGATGTCCAGGGCCGAGCGTCGCGCGGTGCCCTTGAACAGCAGGTGCTCCAGGTAGTGGCTGGCCCCGGCCGACTCGGCGTCTTCGTCGCGCGAGCCGACACCGACCCAGACGCCGAGGGTAACCGAGCGCACCGTCGGCATCGCCTCGGTGATGACGCGGATGCCGCCGGGCAGCACGGTCCTGCGCATCTCACTGACGCCCGCGGCGTCCGGGAACAGCGACTCCGTGGGGAATCTGTGCTCGGACGCGGTCTCGGCGGTGCCGGGGAGCGCGTGCTCCCCGGCGTCCGAGTAGGGCGCTGCCCCGGCCGCGGGGGCCGGGATCGGCGACTGAGTCAGATCAACCACCTGTATCAAGGATCTGCCTACGTAGGAGCGAGCGGTGCGGGGTAGGGCTTGGCCTGCGGCGTGGATCAGGCCTCGGCGACCGGGGCGTCCTCGGCCGGCGCCTCGGACTGCTCGGCGTCCGGCAGGACCGGCACCAGGGACAGCTTGCCGCGCTGGTCGATCTCGCCGATCTCCACCTGGAGCTTGTCGCCGACCTTGACCACGTCCTCGACGTTCTCGATCCGCTTGCCGCCGGCGATCTTGCGCAGCTGCGAGATGTGCAGCAGGCCGTCCTTGCCGGGCATCAGCGAGACGAACGCGCCGAAGGTGGTGGTCTTCACGACGGTGCCCAGGTACCGCTCGCCGACCTCGGGCATGGTCGGGTTGGCGATCTGGTTGATCGTCTGCCGGGCCGCCTCGGCGGACGCGCCGTCGGCCGCGCCGATGTAGATCGTGCCGTCGTCCTCGATGGTGATGTCGGCGCCGGTGTCCTCCTGGATCTGGTTGATCATCTTGCCCTTCGGGCCGATGACCTCGCCGATCTTGTCCACCGGGATCTTCACCGTGATGATCCGCGGAGCGTAGAGGGACATCTCGTCCGGCGCGTCGATCGCCTCGAGCATGACGTCCAGGATGTGCAGCCGGGCGTCGTGCGCCTGACGCAGGGCCTGGGCGAGCACCGAGGCGGGGATGCCGTCGAGCTTCGTGTCCAGCTGAAGGGCCGTCACGAAGTCCTTGGTGCCCGCGACCTTGAAGTCCATGTCGCCGTACGCGTCCTCGGCGCCGAGGATGTCGGTGAGCGCCACGTACTCGGTCTTGCCGTCGATCTCGGCGGAGACCAGGCCCATCGCGATGCCGGCGACCGGCGCCTTGAGCGGCACGCCCGCGTTCAGCAGCGACATGGTGCTGGCGCAGACCGAGCCCATCGAGGTCGAGCCGTTGGAGCCGAGGGCCTCGGAGACCTGACGGATCGCGTAGGGGAACTCCTCGCGGGTCGGCAGGACAGGGACGAGCGCCCGCTCGGCGAGGGCGCCGTGGCCGATCTCGCGCCGCTTGGGCGAGCCGACCCGGCCGGTCTCACCGGTGGAGTAGGGCGGGAAGTTGTAGTTGTGCATGTAGCGCTTGCGCGTCTCCGGCGCGAGCGTGTCGAGCTGCTGCTCCATGCGCAGCATGTTGAGCGTGGTGATGCCCATGATCTGGGTCTCGCCGCGCTCGAACAGCGCCGAGCCGTGCACCCGCGGCACGACCTCGACCTCGGCGGCCAGCGCGCGGATGTCGGTCACGCCGCGGCCGTCGATGCGAACCCGGTCGCGGATGATCCGCTCGCGCACCAGCTTCTTGGTCAGCGCGCGGAAGGCTCCGGAGATCTCCTTCTCCCGGCCCTCGAACTGGCCGGCCAGCTTCTCGATCGCCACGGCCTTGACCCGGTCCTGCTCGGCCTCGCGGTCCTGCTTGCCCGCGATGGTGAGCGCGGCGGCGAGGTCGGCGGAGACCGCCTCGCTGACCGCCTCGAAGACGTCCTGCTGGTAGTCGAGGTACTTGGGGAACTCTGCGGTCGGCTTGGCTGCCTGGCGGGCCAGCTCGGCCTGCGCCTGGCACAGCACCTTGATGAACGGCTTCGCGGCCTCGAGGCCCTCGGCGACGATCTCCTCGGTGGGCGCCTGCGCGCCATCGGTGACCAGCTGGATCGTGCTGGTGGTGGCCTCGGCCTCGACCATCATGATCGCCACGTCGCCGTCCTCGAGGACCCGACCGGCCACCACCATGTCGAAGACCGCGTTCGCCAGCTCGGGGTGAGTCGGGAAGGCGACCCACTGGCCCTCGATCAAGGCGACGCGCACGCCGCCGATCGGGCCGGAGAACGGCAGGCCGGCCAGCTGCGTCGAGGCGGAGGCGGCGTTGATCGCGACGACGTCGTACAGGTGCTCGGGGTTGAGCGCCATGATGGTCGCCACGATCTGGATCTCGTTACGCAGACCCTTGGCGAAGGACGGGCGCAGCGGCCGGTCGATCAGCCGGCAGGTCAGGATGGCGTCCTCGGAGGGACGGCCCTCGCGGCGGAAGAAGGAGCCGGGGATCCGGCCCGCCGCGTACATCCGCTCCTCGACATCGACGGTGAGCGGGAAGAAGTCGAGCTGGTCCTTCGGGTGCTTCGAGTAAGTGGTGGCGGACAGCACCATGGTCTCGCCGTCCAGATAGGCCACTGCCGAACCGGCCGCCTGCCGGGCAAGGCGCCCGGTCTCGAAGCGCACGGTGCGGGTTCCGAAGCGGCCGTTGTCGATGACCGCTTCGGTGGTGTAACTGCTGGGACCCTCCACGGGGTGCCCTCCTTGTCGTGTCCTGACGGAACGCGACGTCACCGAAGCGGCGACCTGATCCTGGACACCGGTCTCCGATCGAAGCCGGCGGGCGGGGCGCGCAACCGCGCCACCTCCGACGGCCACTACCGAAGATCGGTACCGGTCTCACCTACGGCGATGAACGCCGCGTTCCTTCATCTCTCGGCCCGGCCGTCCCGGCGCGGACCCCTTCTCACTATCTAGCTATCCAACGTCACGCTAACCCATGCGGCCCAGGCTTGGGGCGGCGAAACACCAGAACGAGGTGTCCCACCGGCCTAGCATGCCTGGCCAGCCGCTTGATCGCGATACGCCAAGGGAGCGGCGCCCGACTGATACGGGCACCGCTCCCGAGGTACTGCCGTTATCGGCGCAGACCGAGACGCTCGATCAGCGCGCGGTAGCGCTCGATGTCCTTGGCGGCCAGGTACTTCAGCAGCCGGCGGCGCTTACCCACCAGCTGGTACATGCCGCGGCGGGAGTGGTGGTCGTGCTTGTGCGCCTTCAGGTGCTCGGTCAGGTCGTTGATCCGCTTGGTCAGCAGCGCGACCTGGACCTCCGGGGAGCCGGTGTCGCCTTCGGCGGTGCCGTACTCGGCGAGGATCTGCTTCTTCGTGGCGACGTCGAGTGCCATCGGTCTCCTTCTCGGGTGAGCACCCGGGCGCACTCGGTCTTACTCACAAGTGCAAACGAACCCAGTGGTGCTTGCGCAACACGTCATTGGCGCTGCGTCAAGTAAGTCTATCTGACCCGACGGGCGCTTTGGGCCAAGATCACCCGTGCTGCGGATAGCGCATTAGTGGTGTCCGGCGGACTGGACCGTGGTGTAGATGTTGAGCACGCCGAGCAGCACCGGAATGACCGAGGCGAGCAGCAGTCCGTCGAGCAGGTCGATGCTGCGGGCCCAGCGCGGGGACAGCGACCGGTTCGGCAGCGCGAACGCCACCGCGACCAGGATCAGGCCGGCCGCGAGGACCGCGCCGAAGAACCAGGTCTGCCGGGCCAGCGCGGAGACGTGAATGGCCGCGCCGACCATGAGCACCAGGATCGTGCCGACCCCGCCCCACACCAGCGTGCCGACCTGCGCGGAGCGGCGGAACAGCCGTGCGCGGGAGAGGGCGGCCAGGCCGAGGATGCCGGCCATGCCCTGCGCCCAGGCGCCGCCGCTGCGGCCGTCGCTGGCGAAGGCGAGGACGAACGCGCTGAGCAAGACGGTGACGGCGCAGGCCGCGGTCAGTCCGGTGAGCAGTTCGTGGCTGCGGCGGGCCCGGCGGTCGATCGCGGCGGTGTCCACAGGGTCGTCGTTGCCGGGCGGCAGCGCGGCCTTCTGCGCGGTGCTGCTCACCTGCGGCGCGCCATCGACGAGCTGCGGCATCGGGAAACGCACGGCGCGCAGCGCGAGGCCGGGCAGGAATCCGATGGCGGCGATGGCGACGGTGCCGGCCCCGGCGGCCAGCTTCGCCGGATCAGCGCCACTGGCCAGGCCGACCGCTCCGGCGATCGCGCCCGCGGCGGCCGCGATGGAGGCCGCGAGGTACGCCTCGTCGTGCTCCTCCTGGAGGATCGCGCCGACCACCGAGATGACCAGGACCACCGAGCAGCCGACGATGAAGTGCGCGCGGCCGAGTCCGGCGCCCGCGTTGATCGGCAGCGCGCCGAGCCCGGCGAGGAAGGCGTACGGCACCGCGCAGCCGCCGAGGACCGCGCCGCCGACGTGGTCGCCGTAGACGCGGGAGCGCAGGCCGCCGAAGACAGTGAGCAGCAGGGCCATGACTCCGGCGACGAAGGCCGGCATGCCGTGCGGGTCGTTCGACGTCCACAGCACCCACGCGCCGAGGGCGAGCAGCACGGCGCCGCCGGTCAAGCCGATCCGGCGGTAGTGCGTCGCGCCCCACATCCGGCGGTCCTCGGCGACGGTCTGCGCGATGGCGTCGACCACGTCGTCGAAGACTGGCGGCGGCAGCGTGTCAGTGGCCGGGCGCAGGTAGAGCAGGTCGCCGTTGCGCACGCCCTGCGCGGCGAACGACATGCCGGTGTCCAGCTCGGAGCCGTCGAGCCTGGCGAGTACGAACCCTGCGTGCGCGCCCTCGCTCTGCCACTGGTCGGCCATGCGCAGCACGTCCGGCAGCAGCTCGGCCAGTGGCACGTCCTCCGGCAGCGCAACATCAACCCGGACATTCGGCGCAACCACCGTAATCCGGCAGAAGCCTGTCATAACCCCGCTGTTCATCGCGGCCCCTCCTCGTTCCCCGCTCGCCGCCTGCTTACTGGCGCGGCAGGCATCCTATCTACTGGTCGCGCGCGGCCGGTAGCATCGGGACACTGTCGAACTGCCCGGCTGGTTTCACGGGAATAAACGGGTCAGGTCCACGCACGGGAGGGCTGCGGGTTGAGTACGGTCATTGTGAAGCGGCCACCACGGGTGCATCCCCCGCAGGTGCCCGCCGGAGAGGTCTTCCTCGAACCGCCGCCCGAGCTGGCGCGCACTGCCAAGGACGGCAGCGCCCTGATGAACGCGCTGCCGATGCTGGCGAGCGTCGGATCAGTGGCCTTCTTCTTCATGCCGGGAACGAATGTCCTGATGAAGCTGATGGGCGGCATGACCCTGATGTCGTCGCTCGGCTTCGTGGTCATGTCCTTGGTCAAGGGCAAGAGTGGCGGCAAGGGGAAGACCGCGGACGCGCGCCGGGACTATCTGCGTTACCTGAGTCAGGTGCGCGCGCAGGTGCGCAAAACTCAGCAGCAGCAGTACACCGCGCAAATGTGGTCGCACCCGAGCCCGGCGCACCTGTGGGCGATCGTGACCAGCGGCCAGCGGCTGTGGGAGCGGCGGCCGACCGACGGGGACTTCGTGCAGGTGCGCCTCGGTTCGGGCGCCCAGCGGCTCTCCACGCCGCTGGTGGCCCCGGAGACCGCGCCGGTGGACGAGCTCGAACCGGTCTGCGCGGACGCGCTGCGCCGCTTCATCACGGTACAGGGCACGCTGGACGGGCTGCCGCTGGCCGTCTCGTTCCGCTCGTTCTGGCACGTTCTGGTCGGCCCGACCGGCGACGGCACCGCGGAGGACGCGCGCGCCGAGGCCCGGGCGATCCTCTCCCAGCTGGCCACCTTCCACGCCCCGGACGAGGTGCGCATCTGCGTGGTGGCCGCGGAGAACCGGCGGCAGCACTGGGAATGGGTCAAGTGGCTGCCGCACGCGCAGCACCCGAAGGACACCGACGCGGCCGGCTCGGTGCGCCTCATCTTCTCCGACGCTTCAGAGCTCGAAGAAGCCCTCGGCTCGGATCTGTCCGACCGGCCGCGCTACTCCCGCGACAGTCCCCCACTGTACGAGCAGCCACACATCGTCGTGGTGGTGGACGGCGCGCGGGCCAGCGGTGAATCCATGCTCTTGCATGGTGACGGCCTGATGGGCGTGACCATCGTCGAGATCGACACCGAAGGCCACGCCGCGGCCGTGCGCGGCGGCGTGCAGCTGGGCATCGACGGCGACAAGCTGAATCTGGCCACCTCCACCGGCGCCAGCTTCGCCGGCAACAGCGACCGGCTGTCCATCCCGCAGGCCGAGGCGCTGGCCAGGCAGCTGTCCCCGCTGCGGGTCGGCGGCGGCGCGGACGGCGACGAGCCGCTGCTGTCCTCGCTGGACTTCACCGACCTGATGAGCATCGGCGACGCAGGGTCCTTTGACACCCGGCGCGGCTGGAAACGGCTCTCGCCGCAGGACCGGCTGCGCGTGCCGATCGGGGTCGGCGAGAACGGCGAGCCGGTGATCCTGGACATCAAGGAAGCCGCGATGGGCGGCATGGGCCCGCACGGCCTGTGCATCGGCGCCACCGGTTCCGGAAAGTCCGAGGTTCTCAGGACCCTGGTGCTCGCCCTGGCGGTGACGCACTCCTCGGAGAACCTCAACTTCGTGCTCTCCGACTTCAAGGGCGGCGCGACCTTCGCCGGCATGGCCGAGATGCCGCACACCGCGGCGGTCATCACCAACCTGGCGGACGACCTGACCATGGTGGACCGCATGCGCGACGCCATCGTCGGCGAGATGAACCGCAGGCAGGAGATGCTGCGCGACGGCGGCAACTTCAAGAACATCCACGACTACGAGAAGGCACGGGCGGCCGGCGCGGCGCTGACCCCGATGCCGAACCTCGTGATCGTGCTCGATGAGTTCTCCGAGATGCTCACCGCCAAGCCGGAGTTCCTCGACCTGTTCATCCAGATCGGCCGAATCGGCCGATCGCTGGGCGTGCACCTGCTGCTGGCGTCGCAGCGCCTTGAGGAAGGCAAGCTGCGCGGCCTGGACACCTACCTGTCCTACCGGCTGGGCCTTAAGACCTTCTCGGCGGCCGAATCGCGAGTCGTGCTCGGGGTTCCGGATGCCTTCACGCTGCCGTCGATCCCTGGTTCGGGGTATCTCAAGACCGTGGGCCAGGAGGGCGGCAACCCGGCCGGCACCCGGTTCAAGGCCGCGTACGTGTCAGGGCCCTACCGTCCGCAGACCCGCACCACGGTGGCCCGCAAGCTGGACCACCGGCGCCCGACGCTGTTCACCTCGAACTTCCAGGCTCCGCCTCGGGTAGCGGAGCAGGTAGCCGCCGCTCCGGTGAAGGAGGAGGACGACGCACTGGTCGACACGGTGCTGGACGTGCTGGTGCGGCAGATGGAAGGCCAGGGCCTGGCGGCGCATCAAGTGTGGCTGCCGCCGCTGAGCGAGCCGCCGACGCTGGACCAGCTGATGCCGGGCCTGCAGGCGACGCCGCAGCGCGGACTGGCCGCCACCGAGTACTCGGGCGCGGGCCGACTGCTGGTGCCGATCGGCATCGCGGACAAGCCGATCGAGCAGAAGCGCGAGCTGTACCAGATCGATCTTTCCTCCGCCGCCGGCCACGCGGTGGTCGTGGGCGGTCCGCGCACCGGCAAGTCGACGATGGTGCGCACGATCCTGATGGGTCTGGCGCTCGGGCACACCCCGCAGGAAGTGCAGTTCTTCGCGCTGGACTTCGGCGGCGGCTCGCTGTCAGGCCTGGCCGGGCTGCCGCACACCTCTGGCATCGGCGGACGCCTGGACGTCGACGTGGTGCGCCGCGTCATCAGCGAGGTCGTCTCGATCCTGGACAAGCGCGAGGAGTCCTTCCGCCGCCACGGCATCGACTCGATCGGCACCTTCCGGGCCCGCCGGGCCCGCGGCGAGCTGCCGGACGAGCCGTTCGGCGACGTGTTCCTGGTCGTGGACGGCTGGGCCACGCTGCGCGCGGACTTCGAGGCCCTGGAGCAGGACATCCTCGAAATCGCCCAGCGGGGCCTCGGCTTCGGCGTGCACGTGATCATCACCGCGGCGCGCTGGCCGGAGATCCGCCCGCAACTCAAGGACGCCATCAACACCCGTATCGAGCTGCGGCTCGGCGACCCGATGGAGTCCGACATCGACCGCAAGGTCGCCGTCAACGTTCCGACCGGCACCCCCGGCCGCGGCCTGACCAAGGGCAAACTGCACTTCCTCGGCGCCCTGCCCCGCATCGACGGGATCGAGGACCCCACCGATCTGGCCGACGGCGTGGCAAAGGCCGTACACGCGATCGCGGACGCGTGGCAGGGCCCTGTGGCGCCGAAGCTGCGGATGCTGCCGCTGATGGTGCCCTACACGGATCTGCCCGCCCCGGCGGCCCGGCCGAACCAGGTCGTCCCGCTCGGCGTGGACGAGACCAGGCTGGAGCCGGTGTACCTGGACTTCAACGCGGACCCGCATTTCCTGCTGTTCGGCGAGGGCGAGTCCGGCAAGACCAGCGTCCTGCGGACCCTGGTTCAGGGCATCACCGAGGCCTACACGCCGCAGCAGGCCCGCATCCTGACTGTCGACTATCGCAGGTCCCTGCTCGGCGCGATCCCCGAGTCGCATCAGCTCGCTTACTGCGCGGCCGCGCCGGCGGTGCAGAGCGTGCTGGCGGAGGTCAAGCCGTTCCTGGACAAGCGCCAGCCGGGGCCGGATGTGACGGCGGAGCAGTTGCGCACCCGCTCGTGGTGGACGGGCCCTGAGATCTTCGTGATCGTGGACGACTACGACCTGGTGGCCACGCCGGGCGGAAACCCGCTCGGGTCGCTCGGAGAGTATCTGCCGATGGCCCGCGACCTCGGGTTCCACCTGATCATCGCGCGGGCCTCGGGCGGTGCGGGACGTGCGCTGTTCGAGCCGCTGATCCAGCGGATGCGCGAGACCCGGCAGCCCGGCCTGGTGCTCTCCGGCGAACGTGACGAGGGGCAGTTGATCGGGCAGGTACGCCCGAGCCAGCAGCCACCCGGTCGCGGCACGCTGGTCTCCCGCAAGCACGGCACGATTCTGGTGCAGACCGCGCACATCCCGCCGGTGATGTGACGCGGCGCGAGACCGCGACAACCCGTTCGCCCCTCTCGGCCTTCGGGCCAGGAGGGGCGAGTGTTTTCCGGACCTCAGCTAGCGCAGCCAAGGCGCGAAGGAGGACTCGAATTCGAGTCCTTGCCGCGACTAGGTCGTGTGTACGAAGTAGCGTCGGACAAGGCCGCGGCGTCTGGCGCGTGCGATCGCAAGGCGGCGGAGCGTCCTCGCGCTGTTCAATCCGACACCGTGGGTCGTCTGGCAGTGTCCGATAGGTGCCTGGCGGCACCGGGGCTTCGCCAACGCAGCGAGCGTGCGTGGCAGGCGTCGCGGCCCCGGCGATGCTTCTTACACACGGCCTAG
>Ga0134128_10009880_pt1 | contig 11440 bp, 7 predicted proteins | sample KB31754_FD_96462 | JGI IMG/M metagenome (GOLD analysis project Ga0134128, IMG submission 96462) | Terrestrial soil microbial communities with excess Nitrogen fertilizer from Kellogg Biological Station, Michigan, USA - KB3-175-4 | ecosystem: Environmental > Terrestrial > Soil > Unclassified ...
GGTGCCCACGGGATCGTTCGGCCAGTCGGCGGCGACGCGTGCCTGGTGGCCGGTCATCGCATATGCGCTCAGTCGATCGAGCCAGGTCGGCGAGGGGTTGCCGCCGAATGGCGGATTCGTGTCGCCGTCGCAGGTTCCCGATCAGCTGGATGTCGTTCACAACGTCAACGCGGCGTGGACGTTCGCGCGCTGGCACGTCAGCTATACGCTGAACCGATCCTTCCAGGACAACCGTCAGCCAGGGCGCGAGACGGCGGATTTCGGAACGCTCTCCCATCAGGCCGCTGTCGGCCTCTCGCCCACGCCGAGCCTTGACGTGGCCACGACGTTCAACCGTGACATCGCGACCAACGTCGAGATTCACGCCGTCAGCCGCACGACCCGTCTCGGTGCGACCGTGAGCTGGCGGATCGACACCCACAACAAGATCGACGCCATCGCGAACCGAACGGCGATTCGCGATGCGACGGCGGGACCGAGCGACGTGCTCGACGTGAACCTGCAGTACTCCTATGCCCTCGCACTCCGGCCAGGCGGCGTCGATCGGCCGCGGATCGAGGCCTTCGGCCGCTGGACCTGGCAGTCGTCGGAAGCCCTCGACGTGATCCTGCACACGGCGAACGACCGGCGGAACTGGGCCCTGAGCACGGGCGTCACGCTCACCGTCTTCTGAGCCCGTGCGCCGATTTCCACCCCTGGCTCTCGTGTGTGCCCTGCTTGCCGCGGGCGTGAGGCCCGCCGCCGCGCAGGTGCGGGTCAGCCCGACCGGCCTCAACGTGAACTCGCAGGGCGCGACGACGGCGCTGCTGACCTTCGGACCCCTGAATGGGTACGCGCCGAAAGAAGCGATGTGGTGCGGCACGCTCATCCCGGCGGCCGGCCTCGGGTCACGCTGCGATCCGGCGACGATCTACGGCCTGCTGCCCGCGCGCTACGACCAATCGCGCGTCGGGCCCAACAACGCCTACACCGACGTCATGTCGATCCCCGAATCGGTCGCGCGGCGCGCCTATCAGGCCGCAGCGGCCGGCAACAGCGCCGAGTTCTTCTACGTGCGCCATTTCACGAAGACGGGCGCGCCGGATGTGTTCGTCGCCGTCACGTGCCGGCTCTCCGGCGGCGGCGCGAGTGTGCCGCTCTCGCTCGTCGACGTCAACCTCGCCTTCGACGTGGAGACGCCGGTGCTGCAGGTGGCGGCAGGCGCGAAGCTGCCCGGCATCTCGGCGCAAATCGTGTACACGGGCAGCGGACGACTGCAGGGACGATGGGAGGTCGTGCTGCCGGGTCAGGAATTGCCCACCGCGCAGGATCTGCTGACGGAGTCGACGCTCTCGCCGGATCAGCGCGGCACGCAGCACCGGTTTGCCGAGATCGACCGGTTCAATGTCTTCCTGGATCCCACAGGCCGCTATACGCTGAGCGGCCCTGATCCGGCCAAACTGCCGACCGGAGTGGAAGGGCAGTATCTCGTCCTCCTTCGCCTCGAAGCCAGCGACGACAAGGAGTCCGACACGGATCTTGCCGCCCTTGGTGTCGGCTCTGGCGTCGTTCATGCCGGCGGCGTCGCCGGCTTTCCGATGCCCACCCTGCGGTACGTCGTGGGCGGGGGCGGCAGCGAGCTGTCACCGGCGGCCCACTCCTCGATCGACATTGTTGGGCCCGCGGACGGCGTCGCCATGAAGGTCACCGACGTCCTGGACCTCGAGTGGCACGGCGGGCCGCAGACGGCGTTCTATCGGGTCGAGGTCGAGTCCGGCGGCAAGATCGTGCATCAGGCGTTTGTCTCGCCGGGCGCGCACATCTATCGCCTGCCGCCGTTCATCGCCGACAAGGTCACCGCGGGCGAGTTCCGATGGCGCGTGGTGTCGGTGGACGAGGGCGGTCGTGATGGGGCAGCGAGCCCGTGGCGACACGTCTCCATGGCCAGACTGCCCTCAGCCTGACAGACGGGGTTCGTCGCGCCGCCCTATTTGGCGGGGCATCCGGCCAGACGGCTCGTGTCTCCGCTGATGATGGTGTCGAGGTTGCTTATCGTGGAAGGCGACAGCGCCGCGTGCGTCAATGCCGCGCGCGCCAGATCGCGCGAGCGCGCGAACACCTGACACGCCGAGACGCGATCCCCGCCATCCCGTTCGGCGTCGCCGAGCGCCTCGAGCGCGTCGGCGTACTCCTCTGCGTGTGTCGCGTCGAGCGCGGCCATCGACTCGGCCAGCTGCGCCGCTGGTCGCGCGTGCGCGAGCGCGTCGGTCGTTCGCTGCATCTCGTCATACAGGCGCGCCAGCGTCATGTGGACGTAGACGACGCGGCTGCGCGCCTGAACATCCTTGGGGTCGGAGTCGGCGATCGCCTGCCGGATGGCCAGGCTCCGCTCGAATTCGTCGGCGGCCTCGGGCCGATGGCCCAGGTGCCAGTGCATGCCGGCGACGTTCGCCAGGTCGATGGCGACATCGAACCGGGCGCTCCGATCGGCCGGGCTGGCGGCGAGGCGCTGGCCGTCGAGGACCTGTGCGCGCGTGAAGTGTGTGAGCGCGGTGGTGAAGTCGTTGCGATTGCCGTAGATCGCGCCGATGTACTTTTCGACGAGGGCGACGTTGCGGCGCCGGTCGGGATCCGCGGGCTGTTCCGCGAGCAACTCGCCGAAGACGTCGCCCGCGCGCTGCCAATGCGGGAGGGCGGCGTCGTCGGACAGCGCGATGGCGGCTTGGAACTCGGCGCTGCCGACGAGGCGTCGCGCGGCGTCGTCGTGCGGATTGGCCCGCCGGAGACGATCGCCGATGTCGGCCGCCTCGCGCACGGCGGCATCGGCCTCGGGCGCCCGGCCGATGAACGTCGCGACGTTGGCGAGGGTCAGGCTGACCCTGCCGATTTCCAGTGCGGCGTCGCGCGACGCGCGCGGGCCAGTTGCAATCGGACGGAGCACGGCGATGCCCTTCCGGTAGCTCTCGAGGGCGCCCTGTCCGTCACCCAGATTCGGCAGGCTCGGATTGCCCTGCACGTCGCCGATCCGGTGATACGCGCGGCCGATTTCGAGACTCAGGGCGTCGTCGCGGTCAGGGTCTCCGGTCAGCCGTTCGAGGTAGGTCAGCGCCTGCGACACGATCTGCCGGCGCACGGGCGTCGATCCGGGTAGTGGCTCGATCGCCGCGTCGATTTGGAAGATGAGGGCGTTGGCGATTTGCCGGACGTCGTTGAAGCGCGCGGTCGCCCGGGCACTCGCGCCGATCGCCACCTGCCGTTCCTTCAGCGAGACACCGAGCCCCACGAGCACCGCGACGGCCGCGACCGCGGCGGCGGTGAACGCCGCGCGATGACGCCGCGCGGCCTTCGCGATGAGGTACGGCAGGGACGGCTCACGCGCGAGTACGGGCAGTCCGTTCAGCCACCGGTCCAGATCCTGCGACAACTCCTGCGCCGACGCGTAGCGTCGCGCCGGCTCCTGGTCCATCGCTTTGAGCACGATGGCGTCGAGGTCGCCGCGCAGCTGGCCGTGATCGTACGGCAGGTCGCCGGCGGGCGCGGCGCTGGGGCGGCGCGGAGTGTCGGTCGTCACGAGGCGCAGCACTTCGTCGAGCGGGCGGCTGGCCGTCTCGTAGGGACGCACGCCAGCGACGAGTTCGTACAGAAGGACACCCAGTGCGTAGAGATCCGCTGCCGACGTCACGGGCAGCCCGCGGAGCTGTTCGGGGCTGGCGTAGTTGGGTGTGAGCGCCCGCGGGCCCGCTGTCAGCGTGGCGTCGGCTGCGGGTGTCGACGCGTCGACGAGTTTGGCGATGCCGAAGTCCAGCACTTTGACGACGCCGTCGGCCGTCACCAGGATGTTGCCCGGCTTCAGGTCGCGATGAATGACGGCGTGTTGATGCGCGTACTGAACGGCGCTGCACACCTGCTGCACGAGGCGGAGACGATCCGGCAGTAAGGCTCGCCGTTCGGCGCAGTGTCGTGTGATCGGCGCGCCCTCGACGAGTTCCATCACGAGGTACGGCCGGCCGTCGCCCGCCAGGCCGCCATCGATGAGCGTGACGATGTTGGCGTGCTGGAGCGTCGCCAGAATCTGGCGCTCGGCCCGGAAGCGGCGGAGCACGTCGCCGCTCGCGAGCGGCGCGTCGATGACCTTGACGGCGACGCGCTGCGTGAAGTCGCCCTCGACGCGCTCGGCACGATAGACGACGCCGCTCGCGCCGCGGCCGATGACGTCGATCAGACGAAAAGGACCGAGGGTGCGCTCCGCGTCGGCCAGGCCGGCACCATCGGCGATACCCGGCGCCGGGTCGTCGAGAAAGGCGCCGGCGCGGGCATGCGCGGCGAGCAGCGAGTCAATCTCCTCGCGGAGGCCGGGCCGATCGCGGCAACGGTCGTCGAGGAACCGGGAGCGATCCGCCGGCGGGAGGTCGACGGCCTCGGCAAACAGGGTCTCGAGATCGGCGGAGCCGTCCTGCGCCATGACGACACGCGAAATTCAGGCCGCGCACAGCGCCCGATAGAGCCAGGCGCGCGCGAAGGCCCAGTGGCGTTTCACCGTCGCCGGTGCGACGTCGAGCACGGCGGCGGTCTCTTCGATTGACAGCCCGCCGAAATACCGCAACTCAACGACCCTGGCCGGGCGCGCCGCGATCGCCGCGAGCGACGTGAGCGCCTCGTCGAGCGCCACGAGGTCGAGCCGGAGATCGACCCCAACGGTTTCGGCTTCGTCGAGGTTCACCAAGGCCGGCGCCTCACCGCGTTTTTGGGCGAGTCGCCGGCGGGCGTGGTCGACGAGGATGCGTCGCATCGCCTGCGCCGCGGCGCCGTAGAAATGCACCCGGTTCTCGAACCGCGGCCGGCGGGCGCCCGTGAGTCGCAGATACGCCTCATGGACCAGCGCCGTCGGCTGGAGCGTGTGATCACCACGCTCGAGTCTCATGTAATGCTCTGCCAGTTCGCGTAACTCGTCGTACACAAGCGGGGTGAGCTCATCGAGGGCTCGGGAGTCGCCCTTGCGCCAGCGCGCAAGCACCCGCGTGATGTCACCCATGGGGCGCCGGCTATTCTAGTGCAAGGTCAGCACGTCGCCGGCCTTCGGACCAGCGCCGGCGCGGGTATACGATTGGCCCGCTCCCCATGCCGTCTTGCCTCCCCGGCCGGCTGCTGATCTGCGGCCCGATGCTGTCCGCGCAGGGCATCGGCGGGCTCCAGGCCGTGTTCACCGATCTCGCCAAGGGTCTGGCCGCACGCGGATGGGACGTGGACGTGCTGCCGCTGCCGCTCGCCGCCGACTGGCGCGGCGCCGCGAATTGGCGGTCGACGCTGGCCGGCACGATCCGCCGGTATCTCCCTGACGACTGGCGCCTCTTCGGGCGCGTCCTGATGCACGACGTCGGACGCCTGCGCGAGCAGTCGGATCTGCTCCACGACATCGAGCGGCGCATCGCCGCCGGCGGCTACTCGGCGATCGTGGCGTGCGTGGACAACGCGCCGGTGGGCCTGGCGTCGCTCGTGACGCGCGTCGCGCCGCGCCACGTGCTCGTCTCGCTGTGCGCGCTGACCTCGGAGCTCCGGCGGCGAACGGCGATCGCCGTGGCGCGCCGGATCGCGCGCGGGGTGAGCCGCGCGCTCCATCCCGACCTGTTGCGGCCCGTGGACCCCGCGTCGGTGCAGTCGGCGGTGTTCGCGTCGCGATCGTGGCGCGCCGCTGGAGTGGCCGCGGGGCTCGACCCGCGCGCCGCGCGCGAGATCTATTTCGGCGTGCCCGTGCCGGCGCGCCTGCCGCCAGCGCGCCCGGTGCAGTCGCCGCTGCGTCTGCTGTGGGCCGCGCGTCTCGGCCCCGAAAAGGGCCTCCACCTGTTCCTTCCTGCGGTCGCGCTCGTGAGCCGCGTCCGGCCGGTCCATCTCACGGTCGTCGACGCCGGCGGCCCCGACGCCTATCGCCGAACGATCCTCGACGACGTCGGTCGCCTTCAGCTCAACGACGTCGTGTCGTTTCGTCCCGCGGTCTCGCGCGACGCGCTGCCGGGACTCTTCGAGGCCCACGACGTCTTCCTCTTCTATTCCATCTTCGCGGAGCCGGTGGCGCAGATGCTGCTGTCGGCCATGGCCGCCGGGGCGGTCGTCGTGGCGCCGGCGCCGCGCGCGCCGGCGATCATTCGGCCCGGCGAGACCGCGATTTGCTTTCAGGACGAGCGACCATCGACGATCGCGGACGCGATCCTGCAGGCGGCCCGGGATGAAGCCGCCCGTCATCGCGTGCGCACGCGCGCGTTCACGCTCGTCGGCGCCGATCACTCGCTCGATCGCACGCTGGCCGAATACGATCGGCTGCTCACGCCGCTCGCCGGCGAATGGCGGCAGGTGCGCGCGTGACGCGGCTGCTCATTCTGGGCGCCGGTTCGTTCGCGATTGACGTCCTCGAAGCGGCGCGGGCCACGGGCGAGTTCGACCCGGTGGGGTTCCTCGTGAGCGATCGCGAGTTCGTGACCGATGCGATGCACGCGGGGCTGCCCGTCGGCGATCTGGCCAGCCTCGCGTGGACACCCGCGGACGTGGTGTGCGTCGCCGGGATCACGAGCCCCGCGCGGCGGGGGTTCGTGGCGGAGATGCGCCGGCGGGGATTCGCGTTCGCGCGCGTCGTGCACCCGACGGCCATCGTCTCGCCCAGCGCGGCGATCGGCGCCGGGGCGTTCGTCGGCGCCGGCGCCATTCTCGGCGCGAGGACGACCCTCGGCGAAGATGTCCTGGTGAACCGCGGCGCGAATCTCGGCCATGACGCCGCAATCGGCGCGTGCGCGACGATCGGTCCGGGCGCGGTGCTCGCGGGCTGCGTGACGGTCGGCGCCGGATCCGTCGTCGGGGTGGGCGCCGTCGTCAGCGATCATCTGTCCATCGGCGATCACGCCGTGGTGGCGGCCGGATCAGTGGTGGTGCGGCCGGTGCCCGACCGCATGTTCGTCGCGGGATCCCCCGCGCGGGTCATCCGATCCATGACAGATGGCGCGGCCCTGAGCCTTAAGGCTTAAGTTAAGAGTGCGTTCCAAAACTCGCGCGCGCGGGTGACGCCGAACGGGGCCGCCCCGCCCGGCGCGGAGCCGTCCCCCGTGACCCGCGCCCTTCGGCGAGCACCGGGTGGGGCTGTTCGGCGGCAGGACCCGCCAACGGCGAGTTCTGAAACGCACTCTGAGCCTTAAGCCCCAGCCCTACCTCGCCCTCCACGGCGAGATGTTCGGCCAATTCTTGAGCGCCTGCCGCGCCCAGTCCGTCGTCTTGTCCGTGTGGCAGCTCGTGCACGGGTTCGGCATCTTGTAATCGTCGGTCATCGTCGGCGTCACGAACATGAACGTGTGGCTGCGCACGTTCACGTCGCCGAACTCCTGCGCGTTCTTCGGCATGTGGCAGGCGACGCACTCGTCGCCGGCGCTGCCCACCTTGTGGTGGGTGTGCTCTTCGACCGTCTTCGCGTTGTGCGGCCCGTTCGGCGAGCCCGGGCCGTGGCAGTTCAGGCAGAGGTCTTTCGCCGGCGCGATCGTGTCGGCGTTGTTGGCCGTCCCGTGCACGTCGTGGCAGCTGAAGCACGTCACGCCGCGGCGATACATCACGCTCTGGACGAAGTCATTGCCCTGCATGCGGTTCTTGTGCGCCGTCCCGTCGGCGAAGTGCATGAAGTTCGTCTCGCCGAGTTTGTGGGGCTCGAGCTGCCAGTAGTCGCTGAGCGATCCGCCCTGATGGAAGCCGACGGGCCAGTCATAGTACTGGCCGAGGATCGGGTTTGTGAGCGGCTGGCCCTGCGAGTGGCATTGGATGCACGTGTCGTTCGCGTGCACGAAGTCGAGCTTCGCGGGGTTCACGATGTTGGCCGGCGAGGGCGAGGCGACGTGCTCGCTGCCGGGCCCATGGCAGCGCTCGCACCCGACGTTCCACTCGGTGACCGTCTTCGTCTTCACGTCGTAGTTGACCGAATGGCAGCCGTCGCACAGGGGTCCTGTCGGCCGGTGCCGGTTGTCGGGTGGATAGAACGGCACCCACCAGTCGGTGTTGGCGGCGACGTTGTACGGCTTCCACACCTTGTGCGTCACATCCCACTGCGCGGGCAGCGGATAGTAGTCGTCGCCGACCTTCGTGAAATACCGCTGCTTCCACTTCGATCCGTAAACGAAGGCGACGTCGTTCAGCGAGAACGTCAGCGCGGGATCCGGCTTGCTGAAATCGGGCAGCACACGCTCCGGATGCTGGCGCGGATCGACGACGACGTTGGCCATGCGGGTCTTGGCCCAGCGGTCGTACACCGCGGTGTGACACGGCCGGCAGGATGCCGATCCGATGTAGCTGCGGCCCGAGGGCGGCGGTGGGGCGGGCGCCGGCGCCGCGGCCGGCGCGTGCGGCGTAAGCTGCGCGCCAGGAGTTTGGCCGGAACGAGCCCGCACGGCGGTCGACAGACCGATGCCGAGCAGCGCGACGCCGAAGAGCAGAACGAAGGAGCGGGAGCGCGGCGGCCGCGCGCGTTCAACGCCGGAAAGCATTCCGCGATTGTGCTCTCTGAGGCGCCCTTCCCTCAAGGCAAGGCCGTAAGCCTTGAGGCTTAAGCCTTAAGCCTTCTGCCTCACCCCTGCTCGTGCAGCGCCACCATCGGATCGACGCGCGACGCCCGGCGGGCCGGGAGGTAGCCGGCGAGCGCGGACACCACGAACACCAGCGTCACCGCGACCGAGAACGTCGCGGCATCGCGCGGCGCGAGGCCGAAGAGTACTTTTTCCACGAGCCGCCCCGCGGCAAACGTCGACGCGAGGCCAAGGCCGATGCCGATCGCCACCAGCGCCAGCGACTCGCCGAGTACCAGCCGGATAACGGTGAGGCGCTGCGCGCCGAGGGCCATGCGGATCCCAATCTCGTTGGTCCGCCGCGCGACGTTGTAGGACATCAGGCCGAAGAGCCCCACGCAGGCGAGCAGCAGCGCCAGGCCGCCGAAAAACGAGTAGGCCGTGGCGAAAAGCTTCTCCTGCGCGAAGCGCTTCTCGAGCTGGTCGGCCTGCGTCGTCATGTTGTTGATCGGCACGGTCGAATCGACCTGACGCACGAGGTCGCGCACGGTCGGCGCGATGGCGTTCGGATCCGCCGCGGTGCGCGCGACGAAGGTCATCGCTGGGCCAGGCCGCGGCTTGCCCTTGCTGTCGAGGGGCGCCGCCTGCTGCCGCCAGAACGAGTAGGTCGTCGGCGGCGCGGCGTCGCGGACGCTGGAGTACTTCGTGTCGTGCACGATGCCGATGATCTCCACGCTGCCGCGCTGCTCGAGCGAGTTGCCGATGCGGCGTCCCAGCGCGTCGCCATTCGGGAAGAGGAGCTTTGCCGCCGTCTCGTTGACGATCGCCACCCTGGGCGCCGTCGGTCCGTCGTGGTCGTTGAAGAGCCGTCCTTCGAGGACCGGAATCCCCATCGTCGCGAAGTAGTCCGGGGAGACGGTCATGACGTACATGTCCCCGACGGTCGGCTTGTCGGTCGCCTTATCCTCTGCCCACATCGACGTCGAACTCGTGCTGCCCGAGAGGAGCATCACGCGCGTCAGCGCCACGCCGCGGATGCCCGGCAGGGCCGCGAGGCGCTCGTGAATCTGGTCGTACATCGAGATCGTGCGCGTGACGTCGTAGCCGTTCAGCTCCGGCCGCAGCGAGAACATCAGCAGGTTCGACGGGTCGAAGCCGACGTTCACGTGCCGCAGGTTGTCGAGCGTGCGTAGAAAGAGGCCCGCGCCGACGAGCAGCATGAGCGAAAGGGCGACCTGCACGACGAGCAGGCCCTTGCTCAGCCAGGATCGGTTGCTGGTCACGCTGCGGCCGCTCTCCTTCATGGAGCTTGCGAGATCGACGCGTGTCGCGCGCAGCGCCGGCGCGAGGCCGAAGACGACGCCGGTGAGCATGCTCAACCCGCAGACGAACGCCATCACGTGCCAGTCCATCGGCGCGGTGCGGCCGAACGGCAGCAGCGCCCGGCTCCAGTAGCCGACCGCGATCCCGAGCGCGCCGCCGACCAGGGCGAGGAGCACGCTCTCGGTCAGCATCTGCCGGACGAGGCGTGCGCGCGTGGCGCCCATCGACAGCCGGATCGAGATCTCACGCTGCCGCGACGTCGCGCGCGAGAGCAGCAGGTTCGCGACGTTGGCGCAGACGATCAGCAGCACGATGCCGACGACGACGCTGAGGAATTTCGCCGAGTCGGCCGTGCTGGTGCTGAGGTCGTACGTGCCGTGAGCGCCGGACGTGACGAGGAGGCCCGGCACGGCGTTGCCGCGCTGACGATTGCGGGAGAGCTGCCGATCGGCGGCCGAGAGGCCGCTCATGTAGTCGCTCAGGCCCTTCTGGGCCGCGGCGCGGAACGGGCCTTCGAGATTGCCGCGGACCTGGTCGGCGTTCATTCCGGGCCGGAGCCGGCCCATCTCGAGCAGCCACCAGGACGTCGCATCGTCCATCCGCGACTGGCCGGGAGTGAGCAGGTCGTCGAACGCCAGCGGGATGGTGACGTCGGGCGCGTTGCCGCCGAGCTGCGTGACGCCGGTGAACGACGCCGGCGTCACGCCGACGATCGTCACCTGATGCCCGCTGATCGAGACGACCTTGTTGACGACGCCGCGGTCGCCGTTGAACCGCTTGTGCCAGTACGCGTCGCTGATGACGGCGACGGGCGAGGCGCTCACCGCGTCGTCGGCGGCCGTGAAGGTCCGGCCGAGCGCGGGCCGGATCTGCAGCACCTCGAAGTAGTTGCCCGACGCCTCGAGCGCGCTCGCGACGTCGGCCTGGCCGTCCGCGATGATGTTGTAGGAGCTCGGCGCGAAGGCGGCGATGTCCGTCAGCGTCTGGTTGGCGGATCGCATCTGCTGATAGATCGGGTAGGACACCGTCGAGCGCACGCGCCGGACGCCATCGGGCGCGTTGAAGCCGTAGTCGCTCGACGACCGCACCATGTCGTTGTCGCCCGCCCACTTGATGCGGACGAGGTCGTTGGGCGCGGGCACGTTGATGGTCTCGAGCAACAGGCCGTTGACCGCGGTGAAGAGGGCGGTGTTGGCGCCGATCCCGAGGGCGAGCGAGACGAGCACGACCGCGGTCCAGCTCTTCGTGCGCAGGAGGACGCGAACGGCGTGCTTGAGATCCTTCAAGAGTGCAGTCATGCGATGGCGCTCCGGCTGGGCGAACCGATCAGTTAAACGCGCGAACGGGCGTCGTGGTTAACCGAGGGGCCGCGCAAGTGCTAGCACGCTAGCACATGCTAGTGGACTAGCACAATGAGTCAGGCGAGCGCTCGAGGATCCGGGCGATCTCACCAGCCGGGCCGCGAGGAGTCTATTCGGTGCGAAGCGCGCTCGTCGGATCCACGCGTGCCGCGCGGCGCGCGGGCACGAATGCCGCGACGAGCGTCACCACGATGACGAGCGGGACGACGATGAGGAAGGTGTCGGCGCCGACGCGGTTTTTCAGGGGCACGA
>Ga0134128_10009881_pt1 | contig 11440 bp, 9 predicted proteins | sample KB31754_FD_96462 | JGI IMG/M metagenome (GOLD analysis project Ga0134128, IMG submission 96462) | Terrestrial soil microbial communities with excess Nitrogen fertilizer from Kellogg Biological Station, Michigan, USA - KB3-175-4 | ecosystem: Environmental > Terrestrial > Soil > Unclassified ...
AAGGGAGCAACCCAGCACGAGCGTGGCCGACCGAAGCATGTTTCGCATGACTCTCCTCCTTATGGTCGTAGTGTGATGCGCGTCAGCCGGACGTTGGGTTCAGCGCCCCCAACGCTTCGCCGATGATGCCAATGGCTCGTTCCACCTGAACCGGTTCGATCACCAGCGGCGGCGTGATCCGCAACACGTTGCCATAGGCACCGGTCGTGGAAATCAGCGCGCCGCGCTTCAGAACTTCGCGCTCGAGCGCCTTCGCGAGGTCGGGCGCCGGCGTTCGATCGGCATCGCGCACCAGCTCGAAGCCGATCATCAATCCCCTGCCGCGCACGTCGCCGACGATCGGGAAGCGCTTCTGCAGCGCGCGCAACCCCTCCAGGAACTGCGCCCCATGCTCTCGCGCGCGATCCTTCAGCGCCTCGTCGCGCAGGACGTCGAGGACTGCATGTCCGGCGGCAATCCCGATCTGGTTCTTCGCACCGTAGGTTGTGAAGTGATCGCCCGGCTCGAACGCGGTGCCGAGCTCCTCGGTGCAGATGAAGCCACCGAGCGGGACGCCACCGCCGATCGCCTTCGCGAACGTGACGATGTCGGGCTCGACACCGTAATGCTGATGCGCGAAGTCGTAACCGGTACGGCCGAATCCGGCGAAGACCTCGTCCATGACGAGCGTGATCCGGTGCCGCTTGCAGATCGCCTGCACTTTCGGCCAATAGTCGTCCGGTGGAACGATCACGCCACCCACGCCAAGGATCGGCTCGGCGATCATCACCGCCGCTTCGCCCGGTACACGCGTATGAAGCATGTCCTCGACGACATCGGCGCACGCAGTGCCGCACTTGCCCGGCTCGAGCTTCAGCGGACAGCGATAGCAGTACGGCGCCGGCGCATGCACGACACCGGGAAACGTTCCATACGGGCCCATGCCTCGCTTCTGCTTGGCAATCCCGGTCAGCGCAAGCGGCAGCGACAACCGGCCGTGGAAGCCGTGTTCGAGCGCGATGATGCCGAAGCCTTTCTTGCCGCTGTTCGTCGCATGCTTGAGGCCGCACTTGATCGCGCCGTCGGCGGACTCGGCGCCGCTGTTCGCGAAGAACGTCCGCCGCAGACGGCCGCCAGCCATGTCGGAGATGCGCTTTGCAAGCGACATCGTGCGCACGCTGTGATAGCGCCCGGGCACCTGCAACAGCCGGTCGGCCTGATCCTTGATCGCCTGCACGACCTTCGGATGGCAATGTCCGACCGACGCGACGCCCGGGCCTGCTTCGAGGTCGATGTAGCTGCGACCCTCCTCGTCGCGAATTTCGGCGCCGCGTCCGCTGGCAAGGCACGGCTCGATGTTCTGATTGACGACGAGGAATTCGTTCAGCTTCGCGGGCGCGGAAGTGGATTGATCCATGACTTCGGAGTTGACGTCTGTATTCATCGGTCGAACGTGAGCGGCGCGTCACTGGTGCCGACGAACACGCTCTTGATCTGCTGGTATTGGCGCAGTCCCTGCGCGCCGCGCTCGCGGCCGATACCGCTTTGCTTGACGCCGCCGAACGGCGTGGACACGCTGTTCTGACGATACGTGTTGATCCAGACCGTGCCGGCCTGCACCTGGCGAGCGATGCGCCACGCATGGCGGAAATCGCCGCTCCAGACGCCGCACGCGAGGCCGTACACGGTCTCGTTCGCCTGGCGGACGAGGTCGGCGTCGTTCGCGAACGGCAGCACGCAAAGCACGGGGCCGAAGATTTCGGTCTGGCAGGTCGCGGAACCGTGCTCGAGGCTGTCGATGATCGTGGGCAGGTAGTACGCGCCCTTGCTGAACGAAGCGCCGGCCGGTGCGTCACCGCCGGTCACGATGCGCCCGCCTTCGCCGCGCGCATTGCTGACGAGGCCATGTACGCGCTCGCGATGCGCGAACGACGCCAGCGGACCCGCCTGTGTCCCTGCAACGTCGGGCGCACCGAGGCGCAATCCGCGGGCGATGTCGACGAGCATTGCGACGAACCGCTCGCGAATCGATTCGTGCACGAACAAGCGTGAGCCGGCAATGCACGATTGCCCGAGCGATCCGAAGATGCCGGCCGCGACGCCGGCCGCGGCGAGCGAAATGTCGGCATCCTCCAGCACGATGTTCGGCGACTTGCCGCCGAGTTCGAGTACGACCGGAACGATGCGCTCGGCAGCCGCCGATGCGATCGCGCGTCCCGCCGCGGTGCCGCCGGTAAACGAAATCATGTCGATGCCCGGGTGCCGAACGAGCGCCGACGAGGTCTTCGCGGTGCCGGGCAGGACATTCACCAGTCCCGACGGCAAGCCGGCATCGAGACACAGTTTGCCGAGTTCGAGCGACACGATCGACGTGATTTCGGACGGCTTCAGAACGACCGCGTTCCCGGCGGCGAGCGCCGGCGCGAGCTTCTCGGCCGCGATGTTGACCGGCGAATTCCACGGTGTTATCGCGGCGACGACTCCCATCGGTTCGCAGACCGTGAAGGACAGGTAGTCGCCGCGCGACGGTGTCACGTCGGAACCGAGCGTTTCGCACAACGCCGCGTAATAGCGAAAGATGCCTGCCGCATTGCGCGCCTGCTGGCGGCATTCGGTCAGTGTCTTGCCGTTCTCGTGCATGACGACGCGTGCGAGCCGCTCCGCACGTTCGTCGAGAAGGCGCGCGATCGCATAAAGGTGATCGGCGCGGCGATGCGGCAGCGAATGGCCCCAGCCCGACGATGCGAGCGCCTCGCGGGCAGTGCGCACGGCGAGATCGACGTCGTCGACGGATCCCGTCGACAGCGTTGCATTCACCTCGCCGGTCGCCGGATTCGTTGATGTAAGCGGCTCGCCCCGCCCGGCGTGCCATCCGGCGCCGATGAGAAGCGACCGGGACGCCGCTATGTTTTCATCGATCTCTACCAAAGTCGCCTCTCGAGCGGCCAATCGAACGGCATGGCATTGCCACGTCGCGATCGCATCCTGTTGTCGAATGCATCCACGGGAGGGTGACGGCGCCTGTCGTCGCTAACGTTAGGCGCCATCCGATAATGCTGTCAATGAGGCCAGAAACGACTTGCCTGATGCACTTTCGACATCACGGCTACTCGCGATAGCGAGCGATCCGCGAGCCCCGATGCGTCACGCGTTCGCCACGCGCCGTACAGCGCGCTCAGATCGTTCGGGTCTGCCCACCATCGACGTTGAGCGACACGCCGGTGATGAAGCTCGCACGATCGGATGCGAGGAATGCGATCGCCGCGCCGATCTCGGCAGGATCGCCGAAGCGCTGCAACACGATGTCGCCTGCGAAGGACGCTCGCGCCTCGTCGACCGAAACGCCCTCCTCGCTCGACTTTCGGGCAACCAGATAGCGCATGCGATCGGTATCGGTCGGCCCGGGATTGATCGCGTTGACGAGAACGCCGTGCGGCGCCCCGGCTTCGGCGAGCCCCTTCGCAAGGCTCAGCAACCCGGCATTGACCACACCTGCGGTCAGCACGTGTGCATGCGGTTGCCGCCCGTGCGTACCGGCGATGAATACGATCCTCCCATAACCGCGCGCGATCATGCCCGCCCAAACCAGGCGCGCCTGGCGCGTCTGCGTCACGAGCTTGCTGTCGAAAGCGATGCGCCAATCGTCGTCGCTCAGTTGCTCGAACGGCTTGACCAGCGTGCCGGGCGAATTCGCGACGAGGATATCGATGCGTCCGAAACGGCTTTCCGTATCGCGCACGAGCGTTTCGACGTCGGCGGCAATCGTGCAATCGCCCGTCTTGGCGAACACGTCCGACGCACCCGCGGCGCGCAGATCGCCCACGCATTGCTCGAGGCGAGCCCGATCGCGGCCGGATATCGCGATGCGGGCACCGCCGGCGGCAAGTTCCAGCGCGGCGGCGCGCCCGAGGCCCCCGCTCGCCGCAGGAAGCAGCGCGACCCTGTTCCGAAAATCGAGCTTCACCGTGAACTCCTTCCGTTGCGACCCCATGAAGGATCGAACACGCGCGTCGCCCGATCGTCGCTCATCGCTTCAGCGCAGGCAAGCGCACGGCCTCGGGTTTGATCTCCTTCAGCAGATCGGGGTCGAACCAGCTGGCGAAGTCGAACTGGGCCGCCTTCAGGCGTCCCTGTGCAACGAGCTGGGCGACGATGCGATCGGTTACCGCGTACGCGTCGTCGCCCAGCACGAACGTGTAAGTGCACTTCGGCATGATCGAGTCCATCAGGTTCTTCGGCAGGTTCAGCAGCTTGCCAACGATCTGCTTCGTCTTCTCGGGCTCGCGGTTGATGAATTCGTTCGCCTCGTTCATCGCTTTCATGAAGCGGATCGCCGTCGCATGGTTCGCATTGATCCACTTGCGGCTCATGTAGATGAAGCCGACGTCCTGCACGGTCCCGAGGTTGTCGGTCAGCACCTTCGTGTTGGGGACATTGAGGACGGCCCGCGATATCCACGGCTCCCACGCCGAGAACGCCTGAACGTCGTTGCGCTCGATCGCCGCAACCATCTCGGGCGGCTCGACATTGACGAGCGAGCCCTTGAAATCGGCAGGATCGAGGTGATCGTGCTTCAACGCGTCGTACCAGTAGCTCTCGCTGGCATTGCCGACGGTGACCGCGATCTTCTTGCCCTTGAGATCGGCGAGCGACTCGACGTCCCGTCTGGCAACGATTCCGTATAGCCGATCGTAGCGAACGACTTGCGCAACCGCGACGACGTCCGCATCCTTCAGATGATTGTTGATGCCGGCGAGCGACGCGGCGACCGACGCATTGGACGCCCCCGAAAGCAGCAGCGGCACCATCGCGCCGCCCGACGGTCCGGTGCGCATGTCGACGTCGAGACCGTTTCGCTCGAAGAAGCCGCCGAGCTTCGCCACGTAGACGATCGAGAAGCCCGGATCGACACCGGTGGCCACGGTCATCTTCGTCATCTCGGCCGCGGACGCGCAAACCGACAACGCAAGAGCCAGAAGCGGAAGCACGATCAAGCGCATGCGTGACATGACTCCTCCTTCCTGCGCAACGGTGGGTCTCGGCGCAATGTCGCGATCGCGCTTCATGAGAGAAAGGCGCCATCAGGCCCGACGCCGGGCGATGAACGATATACCTGCGCCCGCCGGTGCGCCAGCGGGCGCCGTGCGCCCGTTGGGTCGGTCGAAAGCCTCTAGCTTCCCGACACGTTGTCGATTTCGGGATCGGGGAAGAAACAGTCCTTCCACGACGTCGGCATCGTCTTGATGCGGCCCGCCTTGTACAGGAATTGCGCGTAGCGCAGCAGGCCGCTCGGCGCGAGCGAGAACTCGATCGCGTTCTTCTCGAGCGGCGTGAGGATCTCCTCGAGCGTGAAGCCTTTCGCACGCTCCTGGAAGAGCAAGGCCGCCGCCCGCTTGTCGCGGTTGATGATGGCGTCCGCTTCCTTCAGTGCGTTCACGAACGCGCGGTAGATCGTCGGGTTTTCCCGCCGGAACTTCTCGGTCGTCACGAACACGTTCTGCGTTGCCGGAGCACCGAGGACATCGAGCGTGCTGAGGACGGTATGGACGCCGGGCTGCGACAACTCCTTCGTCGAATAGGGTTCTGACGCGAAATTGGCGTTCACGTCGCCGCCCGACAGCATCGCGACCAGCGCATCGGGGCTGCTCAGTGACACGGTGAGCCGGTCGAGCCTGTGCAGATTGTCCTCACCGAACACCTTCCCCGCCGCGAGCTGCAGTTGGATCGCCGCAACCGAAATGCCCACGCTCGGTACCGCGATCTTGTCCTTCTCGGTGAGATCGCGAATGGAGTGGACGGCGGGGTTGCGCGTGTTCAGGAAGAGCAGCTCGTTGTCGACCGCGGCGACGATGTGGACGTTTTCGCGACCGCGCGTCTTGTCCCACAACATGATCGATGCCGGTGGGCCATTGAGCGTGAAGGCGACGTCGCCGGACAGCAGCGCGTCGTTCTCCGCTCCGGCCCCGGCGAAGGACACCCATTCGACCTTCAGGTCGAGACCCAGTGCCTTCGCATGCTTCTCGATCAGCTGCTGCTTGTCCATGACGAAAGTCGGCAGCTGTCCGAGACTGTAGGCGCGGCCGACCTTGATCGTCGTCGCCTCCGCACCCGCATCGAACGCCACGATCGCACCGATCAGTGCGAGTAGCGTCGCCAAAGCCCATCTCGTCACCTTCACGTTTCCTCCTTCGACAGCAATGCTTCGAGGTTGTCCATCCCGGGCTGCAACTCGTTTCGCTCGATCCGGTGCACCATCGCGGTAATCGCCTGATGCGTCGGCGCTCGATGGCCGGCGCCAGCAGCGCGAGCCGCGACGTAGCCGCCGAGATAGTCGACTTCGGTCCGGCGCCCCTTGCCCAAATCCTGCGCGATACCCGTGCGCCCGCCTTCGAGGCTCGTCGCTTGCCACGTCGCCATCGCAGCTTCCAGTCGAACAAGCGACGATCGCTTGCCACGCTCGGCCGCGACGTAGTCGTCGGGACACGTTCCGAATATCGGCTCCAGCGCGAACCCGAGCGCATGACCGACGTTGACCGCCTCGGCCGCCAACCGAATGACGAGGCGGCGTGCCTGCGGCTTTTCGTACATCTCCTTGAGGGTCAAGCCCGAGACCGCCGCGACCGGTGACGTCATCGAATTGGCGACGAGCTTCGACCAGCGCTCGCCCCATAAATTGGTCGTCACGCGCGCGCTGTCGACGTTTTGCAGCAACGCCGCTACGTTCTCTGCGCGGCGGGTTGCGCGGCCATGAATCTCGCCGACGCGAAACGTGTCGTGAACCGTTCCGCCGGGCGGGTTCGTGCGCCGGATATGACCGGGCCGCATCAGCTCGACCTGGAATCGGCTGACCACGCAACCGACGACCCTCGGCCAGCCGACGACCTGCGCGACGTCCTCTTCGATCAATCCGTTCTGCATCGTCACGACGAAGCCGGATTGGGACAGGTAGGGAGCGATCAACGCGGTGGCCCAGCGCGTGTCGTAGAGCTTCACGCTCACGAAGGCGATGTCGGCAGGTCGATGGATCAGCGTCTGGACGTCGGCGATGTGCAGCGCCGAGAGTGCGACACGCCGTTCGCCGGTGATGCCGCCGAGCGTCAAGCCATGTGCGCGAATCGCGTCGACGTGTGCCGGCCATGCATCGACCAGCGTCACGTTCGTGCCTGCGTGCGCGAGCACGGCGCCCACGAACCCGCCGACGGCCCCCGCACCGACGATGACGACGTGAGGATTCACGTGCGCGCGATCGCCAGGCCGCCGCCACCGCGCGGATCCGATCCTCCGTTGAATGCACCATTGGCTTCGCGCATCGCCACGAACACCAGCGCGAATGCGCGGTCGTAGCCTTTCGGCGACGGACGCAGCCGCCATCCACGCGATTCGAGATCCTCACGCAAGCGCCAGTACAGGCGGCTTTCCATCTCCAGCCACGCGCCTTCCGCATGAAACCGCGGTGCGTCGACCGCTTCCGTCGGGCACATCGCGTGCTCGACGATGTTGCAGAACGTGTTGACGATCGCCGTCGGCATCCGCGTGCCACCGAGCGCTCCGAGTGCCATCCAGGGCGTCGCCGCCCGGAAGACGAGGGTTGGCGCTGCCCCCGTCAGGCGACTCTTCCCGGGCGCGACCGAGTTAGGATGGCCGGGAAACGGATGGAATTGATACATGCAGTTGTTGTAGACGAATCCGAGCCCGGGCGTCACGACGCCGGAAGCCGAACCGAGCGTGTGCGTCAGCGATACGGCGTTGCCCTCGCCATCCATCGTGCACACGTGGGTCGTATGACGAGACTCGGCGTACTCGAGTGACTCGACCGAAATCTCCCGTTCGCCTTCGACGATCTCCGCCAGGTCGCGCGCATGTGCCTTGCCGAGCAGCCGAGCAACGGGCACGTCGACGAAACGCGGATCGCCGAGGAAGCGCGCGCGGTCGGCGAACGTGGCGAGCATCGCGCGGCTCACGCGATGAACGTAAGCCGCCTCGTCGTCCCGTCGCAGTGCCGCGAGGTCGAAGTGCTCGAGAATGTTGAGAAGCTCGAGCAGCTGAATGCCGCTGGCCGGCAGCGGCGAGCTTTCGATCCGAAGCCCTCGGTACGAGCCACCGACCGGGTCCGCGACATCGGCTCGATAGCTCGCGAGGTCTTCGCTTCCGAACAGCGCGTGATTGCGGGAGAAATCGTCCGCAATCGTCCGTGCGATGTCGCCGCGGTAGAAGTCGTCGGCGCCGGCCTCCGCAATTTGCGCGAGCGTTGCTGCATAGTCGGGCTGGCGCAGCAACTCGCCGGGCTTCAGCACATTGCCGCCGGGCGCGAAGATCGCCGCGCACGCGGGCGTCGCGTGGATACGCTCGAGCCCCGACTTGTGTCCGGGCTCCGTCAGGTCGGTCCAATGCGCGTAAACCTCGCCGGGCAATGGAATGCCGTCGCGCGCCAGGCGGATGGCGGGCTCGAGCAGAATCTTCCAGGGCAGGCGGCCGAAGGCGCGGTGGGCCTCGTCGAAGCCGGCGAGTACGCCCGGAACGACCGGCGAGCGATAGCCGATCTGGTTGACGGCGCCCTTCACTTCGTAGCGCTCTGCGTGCCCGTGAATCTGACCGATGACGTCGCCGGCGAACACGTCGGGACGCGCTTTCGATCCGGCACGGCCGTGATAGCTGACGGCGGTCGTGCGCGAACTGCGGGCGTCGTGCACGAGCATGCATCCGAAGCCGCCGATGCCGCCGTTGAATGGATCGACGACCCCCTGCACAAAAGCGGTCGCAATGGCGGCGTCGAGCGCGTTTCCACCCTCGGCGAGGATCGAAGCGCCGACGCTCGCAGCAACCGGCTGCGGCGCTACGACGATGCCTTTCCCTTGCGTTCCATCACGCTGGGCATTGCCGGCCGGAGGCATTGCTCAGGCGCCGCGGTTTGTTCGAGCCGGGAATGATTCGAGGAAACGCCTGACCTCGCTTGCGATTCGCTCGGACGTTTTCGTCGCGATCTGCTCGCCCAGCGCGGACGACGTAATGGCGGGATCGCCAAAGAAGCCGTCGGTGGGCGCCATCTCTTCGATGTTCAGCACGGGCCGGAATGGAAACGAACGCAACAAGTCGATCCGGTCTCGATCGGGTTTCTTGCGCTTGTCCATCCGCACCGAATTGCCGGCATGCGCTTCGGCGATCGAAAGCTCGACCGATCCTCCATGGCCGTCGGCCCCATAGCTCAAATCCTGCTGCTTGAGATGCTTCGCTGCCTCGGGACCCAGCACCTCGCCGAGCCGGCCCCGGTTCGCGTCCTGGTAGCACATGTACAGCACGTGGGTCTTCGAGTCCCATGCCGCCTCCTGGAGACCCGATATCGCGGCATGGTCGTTTCCGCGATGGCCGCTGATGGCGAGGACGAGGCGATAGCCATCGCGAATGAAGTTCTCGCAGAGCTCCTTGAGAAGATGCGCATACGTGCTCGGGCGCAGCGCGATCGTTCCCTTGAAGTGCCGTTGGTCGAAGCACATTCCAAACGGAACGGCGGGAGCCAGAATCGCGTCGAGCTGCTCTGCGACCTTGCGCGCCACGATTCGGGCAGCGAAGGTGTCGGTGCCCATCGGACCATGCGGACCGTGCTCCTCGGTGGAACCAAGAGGAAGCACGATGAGTCCGGGTCCATCCTTCAGGTAATGCTCGACCTCGTCGAAGGTCATCCGGTCAAGTTCGCGTAACACTATTTAATCTCCTTGCTCTCAGCTTCCGGAAAGCGCGGCGACGATCGAATCCTGAAAGAAATAGTCCTTCCAGGAATTGGGCATCGTCTTGATGGTTCCAATCTTGTGCAGGAACGCCGCGTACTTCATCGTCTGCAGCGGCGTCATCGAATGCCGGATCTTGTTCTCCTCCAGTACCTTGTGGATTTCGTCGAACGAGAATCCCTTCGCGTGCTCGACGAAAACCTGCGCAGCGGCCTTCTTGTCCCGGCTGATCATCGCGTCCGCTTCCTGGAGCGCCTCGACGAACGCGTGGTAGACCTTCGGATTCTCGCGCCTGAATTTTTCCGTTGCGACGAATACGTTCAGCGTTCCCTGCCCACCCAGTGTTTCATCGGACGTGAGCACCGTATGAACGCCAGGATGGGCGAGCTCCCGCGTCGAATAGGGTTCGACGGTGAAATGCGTATTGACCTCCGAATTGGACAGAAGCGCGGCCATGCCATCGGGGTTCGAGAGCGAAACGGTGAACGGATCGAGCCTGTGCAGCTCGCTCTCGCCAAGCTGCTTCGCCGCGGCCATCTGAAGCTGGATGGCCGTGACCGAGACGCGGACTGCCGGCACGGCAATCTTGTCGGCCGACGTGAAATCGCGAATCGACTTGACGTTGGGGTTTCGCGTGTTGAGGAACATCGTCTCGGCATCCAATGCCGCGACGCCCCGTACCTGTCCGTGCGTCTTGTCCCAGAGGATCAGCAGGCCCGGAACGCCGTTCGCGGTAAACGCGACGCTGCCGGAAAGCAGTGCGTCGTTTTCCGCCGCTGCACCGGCGAACGTGTGCCATTCGACGTTCAGGTCGATGCCGGCGGCCTTGGCATGCTTCTCGACCAGCCGATGCTTTTCCATCACCATGGCCGGCAGCTGGCCGAGGCTGAAGGAGCGGCCGACCTTGATCGACGTCACCTCGGCAAGCGAGGTGGAAGAAAACGCCGTCACCGCTAACGCAAGCAGCAGCTTGCGCGTAACCGAGGCGCGCGCATCCATGTAACAGATCCTCCCCCGTGAATTCGACCGGCAGCGCCGCATCAGACGACATGCGCGGCGTGCAAGGCACACCGTAGGACGTCCAAGCCGCCGATGTCAATGGATGGCGGAATTTCGGTTACTTGATGCCTTTCACGCATCGCCGCGCGAGCCCACGTTGCGCTTCCTCCGGCGGCCGCACGTGGCGAAACAGTGCGAGGAGCGTGAGGTCGTAGGCGATCTTCATCGCTCCGGCCAGCACGAGCGGCCACCCGAACGGTGAAAGGGCGAGAAGGTAGCCCGTCAAGAGCGGGCTGCCTGCCGCAGCGAGGCTCCGCGGTACCGCCGTCGCGCCGGCGGCCGCGGGCCGCTCGGCCGGCGTCACGACGGCCATCACATACGAGCTTCGCGTCGGCACGTCCATCTGCGACAACGCGCTGCGGACGAGCAGCAGGGCGACCGCGACGTTGACGTCGCCGGCGAACGGAATGGCGATGAGCGCGACGCTCGACGGGATGTGCGTGAAGACCATCGTGTTGACCAGCCCGAAGCGACGCGCCAGCGGGGCCGCGATCAGGTACGACGCACCGGACAGCAGGCCGGTGCCGAAGAACAGCACGCCGAGTTCCGTGGCGCCGAGCGCGAAACGCTGCACGAGCCACAAGCTCAGCATCGACTGCACGATCAGTCCGCCGGCAAACGCGTCCACGCTGAACAGCCCGGCGAGGGTGAACACGATGCGGCGCGATTCGCGTAACGGC
>Ga0134128_10009883_pt1 | contig 11439 bp, 9 predicted proteins | sample KB31754_FD_96462 | JGI IMG/M metagenome (GOLD analysis project Ga0134128, IMG submission 96462) | Terrestrial soil microbial communities with excess Nitrogen fertilizer from Kellogg Biological Station, Michigan, USA - KB3-175-4 | ecosystem: Environmental > Terrestrial > Soil > Unclassified ...
AGGCCGGCATTGCGCCCGATACCGCCACCCGCCTCGAGCCCGTCCTCGAGCAGGTGGAGAAGCTGCGCACGGACGATACCCCGTATACGATCGGCGGCCGCATGCGCGCCGACGGCAGCTGGCACCTGCATCTGTTCAAGCGACACTTCCGGGTCGAGGTCGATGATGGCTATGTCGCGCAGGTGAAGCTGCGCTGCCAGAAGAAATACCTCGTGTTCGCGCTCGATCCCAAGCTGCAATATGACATCAACGGCAAGGACGGCGACTGCTGGATGGAGCTGGACGGGTCCCCGTCAGCCAGCTTCAAGTTGACTCAGTTTTAGGGGCCTCGGGCAAGGGCCGCCTCAGCGGCCGCGGCCTGTGCACATGCGGGAGGAAGCGCGGCGCACGTGTAGAAATGTGCACGTGGGGAAATCTCCACCGCGGAATGTCCATGTCGCGTGTCCACGTCGCGGTTGAAAGCGGCGCTGGGTTCCTGAGGTCGTTTGACAGAGCAGTACCGAGCGGAGTACCAAGTCGCTCCGAATCGAACAACCGCCCTCGGGGGATTATGAAAGCGTCACTGAGTCTGTGCTGCGCGCTGCTGTTCAGCGCGTCCACCATCGCCGCGCCCACCCACGCACCCGCCCCGGATCCGAAGGATCCGCAGTATCAGAGCAAGGGCGAGCAGGCGCGTACCTACGAGTTCCCCGGCACGGGCGAGAAGATCGCCTATCACCTCTACGTGCCGATGAAATGGACACCCTCCTCCCGGCTGCCGCTGGTGATCCTCACTCACGGCGCCAACCAACCCTCGACGGCACCCTTCCAGCGACCGAAAGACAATCCCACCCTTGCGAAGATGGCCGAGGAACGCGGATACATCGTCGCTGCCGTGACCGGCTACCACGCGAATGCGACGGGAGTCGGCGGCTGGAACGTGCCGTACAAGATGGTGACGGTGCCCCGGCCGCCGCGTCCGCCCGGTGCCGGTGGTGGCAAAGCAGGCAAGGCACCTCCGCCTCCACCGCCGACGGCGCAGGATTTCAAGCGGGCCGAACAAGACGTGCTGTTCGTCACCGATCTCGTCGCAAAGGAATACAACGTCGACCGGCGGCGAATCTACCTCATGGGCAATTCATCCGGGGGCAGCGCGGTTTGGGCATACGGGGCCAAATATCCGCAGCGCTGGGCAGCCATCTCCCCGAGCGCCGCGCCGCTGGAGGATGCAACCTTCCCCTATGAGAAGCTCAAGACAGTGCCGGTGCTCGTGGTCCACGGCGACAAGGACACCACGATGGTGTTCGACGCCAGCAAGGCGATGGTCGACCACGCCAAGGCGAAGGGCGTCGACGCGACCTGGTTGCCGGTGATCGGCGGTACGCACGTCGATGCCTGGGCGCAGCCTGAGATTCTCAAGCAGACCTTCGACTTCTTCGACGCCCATAAGAAGAAGCGCTGAGAACGCGTGATGGTCGGCCGAGGGCGCACAACACCTCGGTCGACCATGCGTGCCTCACTCAGCGCGGAGCCGCGCGGTCAGTTCAATTCGCCCGCTTCAACAACCGATCCAACAGCACGGCGGCGTGCACCGCCTCACGTCCGGTTCCATCGAATATCTGCCGGCGGCAGCTCGTCCCGTCAGCGACGAGGGTCGCCGCGCTGTCCGCTCGCACTGCCGGAAGCAGACTCGCCTCCCCCATCCGCACGGACATCCAGTAGTGCTCGGCCTCGTAGCCGAACGCACCGGCCATCCCGCAGCACGAGCCCTCGATGGCGCGCGGGCTGGCCCCGGGAATGAGCGCCAACACACTCATAACGGATTCCATCGCGCCGAATGCCTTCTGGTGACAGTGGCCATGAACGAGGATCGGCGTGGCGGCCGGGTTGAGCTCGACAGCGAAGCGGCCGGCACCCAGCTCGCGAGCGATGAGCTCCTCGAACAGCACAGCCTGGCGGGACACGATCGTAGCCGACTCGCCGAGCCGCATGACCAATGCCTCATCCCGGAGGCCCAACAGGCAGGAAGGCTCGAGGCCGACGATCGGCACACCGGCGCGCGCAAACGGGGCCAGCGCCTCGATGAGCTCGGCCGCCCGGGCCTTCGCTTCGCGCACCATGCCCACGCTGAGGAAGGTGCGGCCGCAGCAGTAGTGCCCTCGATCCCGGCGCAGCGTATGGACCACGTAGCCGGCGGATCTCAGGACACGCACCGCTGAATGTGCGATCTCCGGCTCGAACACGCCATTGAAGGTGTCGACGAACAGGACCGCCGCTTTGCCGTGCTCGGCCTGGGCAGCCAGGGTTTGCTCCGCACTCGCGAACGGTGATGTGTCGGCCGTACTGAAGAATGTATCTTTGCGCCAGCGCGGCAACGGGCGCCGTGCGGCAATCCCGGTGCATTTCTCGCTCAGCCACGCAGCGCCGGGGAGCCGATCACGCATGTTGAGCAGCCATCCCAGACGACTCGCGGCGGCGGCATAGTCGGGCAAACGCCCAATCAGCCGATCCCGGAGCGTATAGCCGTGCGTGGCCTTGTAGTGAGACAGGAACTCCACCTTCATCCGCGCCATGTCCACTCCCGTGGGACACTCGCGACGGCACCCCTTGCAGCTCACACACAACTCCATCGCCTCACGCACGGCGGCCCCGGTCAGGGCGCCTTTGCCAAGCTGACCCGAGAGGGCCAGGCGCAGAGTGTTGGCGCGTCCGCGTGTCAGATGCTGCTCGTCGAGGGTGACACGGTAGCTGGGGCACATCGTGCCCGTGTCGAATTTGCGGCAATGGCCGTTGTTGTTGCACATCTCGACGGCCTTCGCAAAACCGCCGGTGTTGTCCCCGCCGGTCCCCGGCGCGGAGATCTGTTCGGTCCGCGGATCGTTCTGCACGTCCCAGGCGGACCAGTCCAGGGCCGAATCCAACGGCAGGGTCCGATAGGGCCGCGGCGCCGACGGCGGTGGAAAGCGCAGCAACGACAGATCGTCCATCCTCGGCGGATCGATGATCTTGCCCGGATTGAAGAGTCCAAGCGGATCCAGGTGCTGCTTGATGGCGCGGAAGGCCTGATTGAGCGCCGGGCCGAACTGCCATTCAATCCATTCACCGCGGCACAGCCCATCACCATGCTCGCCGCTGTAGGCGCCCTTGTAGCGACGGACCAGCTCCGCGGCTTCCTCCGCAATGGCGCGCATCTTTGCGGCGCCCCCCTGCGGTCCACCGGCGCGCATGTCGAGGATGGGTCGCACATGCAGCGTTCCGACGGAGGCGTGCGCGTACCACGTGCCTCGCGTACCGTGTTTGGAGAAGACTTCCGTCAGCGCGGTCGTGTAGTCGGCGAGATGCTCCAGCGGAACGGCACAATCCTCGATGAAACTCACCGGTTTGCCGTCGCCTTTCAGGCTCATCATGATGTTGAGCCCGGCCTTGCGCACCTCCCACAGGCGGCTCTGCTGGCGCGCGTCCGTCATTCTGATGACCTTGCCGGGGAGAGGCAGATCCTGGACCAGCTCATCCAGAGCCGCGAGCAGGGGTGGCAAGGCTTGCGCATCCTCGCCCGCGAACTCCACCAGCAACACCGCTTCGGGCGAATCCACCAGCGCGCTCTCGATGATGGAGCGGAATGCAGGATTCGCGCGGCTCAGCTCGATGATATTTCGGTCCAGGAGCTCCACCGCCACAGGCTGCAGCTTGACGATGGACTGCGCGGCCTGCATCGCTGCGCGGAAGCTCGGGAAGTTGACGGCACCCAGCACCTTGGCACGCGGCAAGGGCGACAGCTTCAGCTGCAGGCGCCGCGTGAAGGCCAGAGTGCCCTCGGATCCAACCAACAGGTGCGCCAGGTTGACCGAGCCGTCCTCGGTGTAGGGCCGTGGGCCGCGGGCGCCGAACAAATCGAGGTTGTAGCCACCCACGCGCCGCAGGACCTTCGGCCAGCGCTCGTCCAGGGCCTCGCGATTGCGAGCAGCCAGGCCGCGCACGAACTCGGCAACCTGCGCGGCGCGGCCGGTGAGTGAGTGAACGGGGCCGAGATCGATCTCGGTTCCGTCGGACAACCATGCACCGATACCCAGAACGTTGTGCACCATGTTGCCGTATGCGATGGAGCGCGAGCCGCAGGAGTTGTTGCCGGCCATGCCGCCGAGGGTCGCTTGCGCGCTCGTGGACACATCCACGGGAAACCAGAGGCCGTGTTGTTTGAGCTGGGCGTTGAGCTGATCGAGGACGACGCCGGGCTCGACGATCGCGGTTCGCGTCACCGGATCGAGGTGCAGGATCCGCCTGAAATGCTTGCTGACGTCGATGACCAGAGCGGCCCCGGTCGTCTGGCCGCACTGGCTGGTGCCCGCGCCGCGCGCCAGCACGGGAATCTCCAGGTCGCGAGCGATTCCGATCGCGCCGGCAATGTCGTGCTCCGCTGCCGGGACGAACACGCCCGCCGGCATGATCTGATAGATGGAAGCATCGGTCGAGTAGCGCCCGCGGGAGGCAGCGTCGAACAGCACGCTACCGCCCGTTTCACGCTGCAGGCGGCGTTTGAGAGTGGCGATCGCCCGTGAGGAGATCAGGCGGTTTCTCCAATCAGGCTTTGCAAGCTTCGAGGGGGCTCCCCGAGCGCATCAGCTCGAGAACCGCATCGCGCTTGCGCTGCAGATGCTCGACCAGAATCGCCCGCACACGGCCCGCATCGCGCGCAACGAGAGCCTGCAGCATCGCTTCATGCTCCTGCACGGCCCGCTGCCATTTGGCAGCGTCCTGATTCGTCCGGAACCGCAGCGACTGCACGCGCGCGTTGATCTCGCGATAGGTCTTCGACAGCAGCGGGTTCTTGGCCGCGTTGTTGATTGCCGTGTGGATGAGGGCATTCGTGCGGTAGTAACCGGACAGGTCGCCTCGCGCATGACACGCCAGCATCTCGTAATGCAGAGCCCGCAACTCCGCCAACTCGGCTTCGGTCATGCGCTGCGCCGCCAGCTCGCCGGACATTCCCTCGAGCTCGGCGAGCATCTCGAAGGCATACAGGATGTCCGCCTCACTCAGCCTCACTGCGACGGCACCGCGGTTGGGCAGCAGGTCGACCAGCCCCTCCGCGGCCAATAACTTGATGGCCTCGCGCAGGGGCGTACGCGACACCCGCAACAGCTCACACAGCTCGCGCTCGTTGAGCTTTCCACCCGGCGGAATCGTCCCCTCGACGAGGAGGGTGCGCAGCCGCGTAGCGACTTGCTCGTGGAGTGCCAGGCGGGGGATCTGGAGCAGCTCAGCCATGGCGCCAATTTTGAATGCGTTTTTGGGTTGAGGTCAATTCCAGGGGCTCGCAGGGTCGGATGGAGCCTTTATTTGAACTTTGCATGCATTTTTGAAAGACTCGCCGGACCTCCAGCTACGATGGGACACCGCCCAATGCTGCCGCTCGATTCTCACCCCCGGGGCCGTCACTTCCTGCAGATTCCGGGTCCCAGCCCCGTGCCCGACCGGCTGCTGCGCGCGCTCAGCCTGCCGACCATCGATCACCGCGGTCCGGAGTTCGGCGCGCTCGGACTGAAGGTGATCGAGGGGATGCGCAAGGTCTTCAAGACCTCCCAACCGGTGATGGTCTATCCCGCCTCGGGCACCGGCGCGTGGGAAGCCGCCCTGGTCAACACTCTCAATCCCGGCGACCACGTGTTGATGTACGAGACGGGACACTTCGCTTCCCTGTGGGCCAGGCTTGCAGGAAAGCTGGGGCTGGAAGTGGAGTTGCTGAGCCGGCCCGGTACGGACGCGCTCCTGCCCAACGCCCCCGGATGGCGGCGGGCGGTGGACGCGCAGCAGATCGAGCAGCGGCTGCGCCAGGACAGCGCACACGACATCAAAGCCGTGTGCGTGGTACACAACGAGACCTCGACAGGCGTGACCTCCTCCATCCCCGACGTCCGGGCGGCGATGCTGTCCGCCCAGCACCCCGCGCTGCTCATGGTCGATACGATCTCGGGCCTCGCGAGCGCCGATTACCGGCACGATGAGTGGGGTGTGGACGTCTCGGTCGGGGGCTCGCAGAAAGGTCTGATGCTTCCGCCCGGGATCGCATTCAACGCCGTCTCACAGCGCGCGCTGCAAGCCGCGCGCACCGCGAAACTGCCGCGATCGTACTGGTCCTGGGAGGAGATGCTCGAATCCAACCGCAGCGGCTACTTCCCCTACACACCCAATACCAACCTGCTGTATGCGCTGGCCGAATCCATCGACATGCTGCTCGCCGAAGGACTCGACAACGTCTTCAGACGCCACGAGCGTTGGGGCGCCGGAGTGCGTGCGGCCGTGCAAAAGTGGGGATTGACCATCCAGTGCGCGGACCCGGCCGCCTACTCTCCGGTGGTGACCGGAGTGATGACGCCGGCTGGAACGGACGCCGACGCGCTGCGACGACTCATCCTCGAGAGGTTCGACCTGTCGCTCGGGATGGGTCTCGGGAAGGTGCGTGGCCGCATGTTTCGTATCGGGCACATCGGTGACAGCAATGATCTGACGCTGCTCGCGGCCATCGCCGGCTGCGAGATGGGCCTGAAACTCGCGGGGGTCACGCTCGCAGGCAGTGGAGTGCAGGCGGCGATGGATTATTTCGCGAGTCACGCAGCCCCTTCCGGGCGAGCGGCTTAGGGCTTCGCCCGCAACGATGATGGCCTCCAAAGCCCTGCGCGCGACCCGGATCGTGATGGTCCTGCTGTGCTGCATGTACTTCATGACCTACCTGGATCGCGTGAACGTCAGCTCCGCGGCGGCCGGCTTCGGCAAGGAATTCGATCTCAGCAGCACGCAGATCGGCCTGGTGTTCTCGGCGTTTGCCTATCCCTACCTGGTCTTCCAGATCATGGGAGGCTGGCTCAGCGATCGCTTCGGCGCACGGCGCACCCTGATTGCCTGCGCCCTGGTGTGGGCGACGGCCACCGTTCTGACAGGAATGGCGGGCGGCCTGGGCTCGCTGCTGGCCGCGCGCCTCCTGCTCGGGCTCGGCGAAGGAGCCACGTTACCGGCGGCTTCGACAGCCATGTCTCGCTGGGTACCCCGAGGCAAGCGGGGCTACGCGCAGGGCGTCACCCACGCGGCTGCGCGAATCGGTAATGCCGCAGCACCTGCAATCGTCGTGGCGATCATGACCGCCCGGGGCTGGCGAGAGTCGTTCTACGTCTGTGCGGGCGTCAGTTTTCTGTGGGTCATCGCGTGGGCCCTGGCGTTCACGGAGTTTCCCAAGGATCACCCGCGCATCACGCCTGAGGAGCTGGCGGAGCTGTCCGGCGCCGACGAGGGGGCCGCGGCCCAACGGCAGATCCCCTGGCGAGGTCTGCTGAAGCGCCTGGCGCCGGTTACCGTGGTGTACTTCTGCTACGGGTGGACTCTGTGGCTGTTCCTGAGCTGGCTACCGCAATACTTTCTGCACAGCTACGGCCTCAACCTCAAACAGTCCGCCCTGTTTTCCTCCAGCGTCTTCTTCGCGGGGGTCATCGGCGACACTCTGGGCGGCCTCGTGACGGACCGCCTGCTGCGGCGAACCGCCAGTCTGCGGCTGGCGCGCAGCCGGATGGTCTGCGCCTGCATGGCCGCTTCGCTGCTCTCGCTCGTGCCGCTTCTTTTCCTGCATGAAGCGGCCGTTGCCGTGGTGTGCCTGTCGCTGGGTTTCTTTTTCGCGGAGATGACCATCGGTCCCATGTGGGCGGTGCCGATGGATATTGCACCGGACTATGCCGGGACCGCCTGCGGGATCATGAACACCGGCTCCGCGCTGGCGGCGATCGTCAGCCCCGTGGTATCGGGATTTTTGATCGACCGGTTCGGCAACTGGGAGCTGCCGTTCATCGCGAGCATGGTGCTGATGGGCGCGGGTGTCCTCTTCACCTATGCGATGCGGCCGGAGGCGCGTTTCGAGGATTTTGCGCACGAAGGAGCGACGCGCGCGCTCGCCTGAGGCGTTTGATCGGGCGTCCCTGCGCCAGATCGCGGCGCCCGCTGCGATGGCGGCGGCCGCACCAGCGCCGCCGGCGCTTCAGTCGCCCGCATCCGGGTTGATTACACCAAAGCTGGCGGGAATCTGCGCGTAGAACAGCCGTACCTTCTCACGCGACAGGCCCTCCAGCAGCTGGCGCGACTCCTCCTCCGTAACGATGAACTCGACTTCGACGGTGAGCGTGCCGGCGAGCTCGAAGAAGTGGGCTTCGTGCAGCAGATGATGGCGCCCGAAGCCGGCCATCGCGCGAAACGCGGAACCGCCGCGAATTCCGAGCCCGTTGGCCTGCTGCAGCAGCCACTCCCATACCAGGACGCCTCGATGACGCTGCCCTTCGTGTACGTAGAATCTGAGGAAGCAGCCTTGCATGATGATTCTCCTCGAGGATCGGACCTGCTGAATTAAGGCGTGCCGCAGCTGTTCGTCAACTACGCAGCCAGCTCACCGTACCGATGCCGGCAAAGGTCATCAGGATGGAGCCAGCGAGGTGCGCGAGGACTGCGCCGCACATCCACAACGGCTGTCCCTCCTGAAGCGAGGCGACGATCTCGGCGGAGAACGTCGAAAAGGTCGTCAAGCCGCCGCAGAACCCCGTGATCACGAACAGGCGCCACTCGGGTGCGAGCGCCGGGAAGCTCGCAAAGAGCGCGATCCCGAGACCGATGATGTAGGCACCGATGAGATTGGCGGCGAGGGTACCCGGAGGAATGGTCGGAAAATGGCTGTTGAGCTCGGTCCCGAGCCACCAGCGCAGCAGCGCGCCGAGACTGGCTCCGATGCAAATGGCGAGGATCGACTTCAGCATGCCCTGTCCTTTCAAGTTGACCGGACAGGGGTGGACGATGGCTACGCCTCCCGACCCGGGGTTGAGCGTAGGCATCATCAGCCACGCGAACGGCGGCGGTTCGAGGAGGAATGCCATCTCCTGAGGCCCTCAGTCTAGTGCCGTGGATCCCGGCTGCGCAACACACCGACACACCGACGCGAGTCCGTGGCGATCCCGCAGGCACCTGACTATCGTGGGGAAACGGAGCTTAGAGCGGACGAACGAATCACGCGCTACGAAACGGTTGTCGGTGAGCATCCAACCCGCGCTGGCCTCGCCAACATCCTAGGTTCTTTGGCCTATGGGATGGCGGACACGCCGCGCGTTGAGCAGATACGAAACGGCATGGATTACTTTCGGGCGGAACGACAACGGCAGCGGGTGGTCAGCGACCGGATCGCCGCCCTGCGCAAGGCGAACACCCGGCAGCCGTGACCGAGTTTCCATGGTCGAACCCGCCATTCGAGTCGAGAGCGTCGCCATAACGGGCGTGTATTCGATGCGCTTGCGCTGGACGAACGGCAAGACGCTGGAGGTCGATCTGCGCGAACCGGTGTTTCGCCTGAAGGGCTTGCGCCCTTTGCGGGACGCAGCCGTGTTCGCACGGGCTGGCGTCGGCGAGGGCGGCCATAGTGTCGTGTGGCCGGGCGCTCTCGATATGGGGGCGGGGAGACTTTTCGAGATGGCCCTCGAGCAGAGCGGACGCATGGACACGGTCGAGTTCCTTCGATGGCGCTGGCGCAACGGCCTGTCGCTCAGCGCGGCCGCAGAAGCCCTAGGTCTCTCTCGCCGCCAAGTTGCCTACTACGCCAGCGGTGAGCACGAGGTGCCGCGCACTGTGTTGCTTGCCTGCAAGGGCTGGGACGTGGAGCATCATGCCGCCGCTCAGGCGGTACGTCGGATTGGTGCCGGCTGAGGGAGTCGAACCCCCGACCTACGCATTACGAATGCGCCGCTCTACCAACTGAGCTAAGCCGGCTTCCAAGGAAGGCTCCGGCCTGGGTCCGGAGTGCCCCGTTCGCGGGGCGGCGAATTCTACCGTACCCGATCCGCCCCGCAACTTTCAGTCGTCCTCTTCACGAATCTGTGATTGCGTGTAGTTCTGGATACCGATCCGCTTGATGAGCTCGAGCTGGGTCTCCAGGAAGTCGATGTGCTCCTCCTCGGACTCGAGGATGGACTCGAACAGCTCGCGGGAGACGAAGTCCCCCTGGGACTCGCTGTCGGCAATCGCGGTCTTCAGCTCCCCGTGCGCCTGCATCTCCTGCTTCAGGTCGCATTCCAGGCATTCCTGGACGTTCTCCCCGATCAGCAGCTTGGCGAGGTCCTGCAGGTTCGGCAGGCCCTCCAGGAAGAGGATGCGCTCGATGAGGCGATCGGCGTGCTTCATCTCATCGATCGACTCCTTCTTCTCGTACTCCTCCAGGCGCTCCAGGCCCCAGTTGCCGAACATGCGGGCATGCAGGAAATACTGGTTGATCGCCGTCAGCTCGTTCTTGAGCACGGCGTTCAGGTGCTTGAGGATCTGGGGGTTGCCTTTCATTCTAAGGGCCTCCGGCCCAACTTCTCAGGGGGATCGCGCTTCGCGCGACCCCCTCAGTGTAACTTGGGCGAATGCACGCCGGGTGGCAACCCGCCTCGGGAACGGGGGACGCGGGCCGGATACGGACCTATCAGGCTATGAGTGAGTGAGCAGGGTCGAGGCGGTCCTGAGCCGCGCCGCTCAGGCGGCGTTCTTGAGCTGCCGGCGGGGTGCGCTGGCGACTTGCTCGTCAATGACTTGCCGAGCGGTATCTTCGCAGCGGCCGCAGCAGCTACCGACCGGCAAACGGCACTGCACGTCGAAGAGAGAAGACGCCCCGCGCTCGACCTCTTCGCGAATATCGCGATCGGTGACGGCATGGCAGACGCAGACGTACACGGCAAGTCCTCTCGAAACGGTACCCAGGCAGGTGAGCGTATTCTAATTGCAAATAAGAATGATTGTCAATTGCAGGGCCTGCGGCTGGAGCCCTTCCCCTGCCGATCTGCGGGTCGCTCCGCCGGTCGCCTGAACCCATCGACTGAGCGCGTGAGGGCGATTGGGAAGCCGTAAGAAACTGTAAACTTTCCGCCCGGATAGCCCTCCAAGGCCAGAACCGGTCAACGTTCGAGCACGACGACAGGGAGATCCCGTGGGCGCAAACCCCGAACCGAAACCGAACCCGGACGAGCACCCCGGCGAGCCGATCCGGTGGATAAGCCGAGACGCGATCCCCCTGGACCGGGTTACGGTGCGCGAGGAGCCCTCGCAAGGTACTGACGATGGGCAGGGCGAGAGGCGCACCAAGTGGATCGCGGGCACCGCACTGCTGATCATCGCGCTCGCAGCCGGCGCGGCCTATTGGAAAATGCGCGCAAGTTCGGCCGCGCCGACGAGCCTGGCGAGCCGCGATTCGATTCCCCTGATCACCGTCGTCGTTCCGGCGCTGAAGCCTGTCACGACGGACGTGACGTTCACGGGGACCATCGCAGCTCGCTACGACATGCCGATCGGGATCGACGGCGATGCCGGGAGAATCGTGGCGGTCAAAGCGGAGGCTGGGGATCACGTCCGGAAGGGACAGGTGCTCGCACAGCTGGACACCTCTGTTCTCGAGCCGCAGGTGAACCGCCT
>Ga0134128_10009885_pt1 | contig 11437 bp, 10 predicted proteins | sample KB31754_FD_96462 | JGI IMG/M metagenome (GOLD analysis project Ga0134128, IMG submission 96462) | Terrestrial soil microbial communities with excess Nitrogen fertilizer from Kellogg Biological Station, Michigan, USA - KB3-175-4 | ecosystem: Environmental > Terrestrial > Soil > Unclassified ...
CCAGTTTTTCATTGCCGTCGGTCGCGTCGGCACGGTGACGACGATCGAAATCGAATATCAGCTCGCGCGGCTCGCGATTGCGATCGTGGCGGCGCTTTACAGCATGGTGGCGGTCGCCGCATCCCAGATACTGGTGTATGTCATCGCCGCCGGGCTGTATTACCGGGAAATGATGGGATATGACGGAATGACCGTGCGTGGATTGGTCACGGCGCTGGTGCCGAGCGCCGTGGTCACCGTGACGGCGTGTATGGTTCCCGCGGTGGTCGCGTTCTGGCCCGGGTTGATAAGCCAACATATGGTTCCGGCCTTTGCAGCGGCCGTCCTGGGAGGGGCCGCCGGATGGTTGCTAGGATTGATGTGGGTGAAACACCCGCTTCTGGGCGAGCTGCGGCAAGCCTTAGCTTTCCTGCATGGACGCCTGCAGGGAATGTTGAGTTGATCGGAAGTTCCACGGGACTACCTCATGTCAGTTTCATTGGATGTCATTGTCAGAACCCTGGCGGATGCGGCCAGATCCAAATTGTTGTTCCGCGCGTTGGGCAGCATCCAGAGTCAGCGCGGGATCACTGCCCGGCCCATCGTCATCGTCAATGGGCAGCGATTCAGTGGTGAGACGCTCGACGCGCTGCGGCGCCGGTCGGGGATAATCCTGCATCAGGAGCCGCAGGCGTCGATGCGGGTGGCGCGCGCCGCAGGCCGCAAACTGGTGACGGCTCCGTTCTTTGCCTATCTGGACGACGACGACGAGTTGATCGCGGACGCGCTCGCTGCGCCCCTGGAATGGCTTGAAAGCCACCCGGCTTGTGATGTGCTGGTGAACAACGGGTATTTCGTGAGCGCCGACGGCGCCGCGCGGGAAGCGACGCATATCGCCGCCCACGTCGATGACCCCGTGATGGGACTGCTGGACGAATGCTGGCTTTCTCCCGGCGCCAGCCTGTTTCGCACCGCAAGCATTCCCGCCGAGATGCTGGACGCTGACTGGAGCCATCTGGAGTGGACGCACCTGGCGTTCGAGTTATGCGCGGAACACAAGCGGTTGCACTTCATGGACATCAAGACCGTGCGCTACAACGACACACCCGGCTCGATGTCAAAGCAGGTCCGCCATCACGAAACTGCGCTTGATCTCTTGCGGGCGGTGCGGTGCGATACCCGGCTCCCGGCCGAGGTTCGGCGCAACGCGGATCGCAAATACTTGCGCGCGCTGCATAATCTGGTCATGACGTATTGGGAGCAGGGCAACCACTCTCGCGCTTGGCGTTGCCATCTGCAGAGCTTGAGGCCGCCGAATACACTCAAGTACCTGCTCTTCTCGCGTAAGCTTTTGTGGCCCTACGGCAGCGGCAACCGCCCCGTCCGGCAATCGCTGCGCGGATCCGACGGAGAGCCGTGACGCCTATCGACGTCTTTGCACGAAACGACACGCCAGCCGGCAAGGCGCCAGCGTTCCATGCCCGTACGGATCCTGACCATCGAGATTCCCGCCGATGAAGCAACAACTGCTCGACGCGCTCCCCGCGGCTCTCTACTTGAGATTGAGGCATTGGGATTACCGACTCGGCCACCGAGCCAGATACCGTGAGCTGCAACGGATGCGGACGGTCACAACCAACCAAGGCTACTCGTACAAGCCATTCGACGAGCACAAAGCCATTTTCGTGCATATTCCGAAGTGTGCGGGCGTTGCCGTCAACCGCGCCCTGTTCGGCAATCTCGCGGGCGGCCATACGACCTTGGACGAATATTTGAACACATTCGAGCCTGCGTGCATCGATCGCTATTTCAAATTCACGATCGTGAGAAATCCTTGGGACCGGCTCGTCTCGGCGTTCTTTTTCCTGTGCAACGGTGGCATGGACCAGAAAGACCATGCCGGCTTCGTAAAGGAATTCGGCCATCTCCATGATTTCAAGTGTTTCGTCAGGGATTGGGTCAACCGGGAAAATATCTGGCGGTGGCATCAGTTCCGACCCCAATACCACTACATGCTCGAGAAGCGCGGCAAGGTGAAACTCGACTTCGTCGCATTCCTAGAAAATATCGATGAGGATTTTCCGCGCATTAGTCAAAGCATGGGCCTTACCTGTTCGCTTCCCAAGGCGAATAGCAGCGAACATCGCTCGTACATGGATTATTACGACGCCGAAACGGCGGATATCGTGGCGAGCGTCTACGCAGACGATATCAGGATGCTTGGCTACAATTTCGACAACTCGAACCTCCACACGCAACTTGCCCAGCGCGATAAGGGAAAGGTTTATGCACTGGACACTTGATGTGCCGACATAAGTGGGGCGGCGGCGGTTCGATCCATTTTCAGGGAGCACCATGTCGCACGAAAGTTCGGTAGGGAAGTACGCGGATCGCCTCGATGCAGCGCGTCAGCGTGCCGCTGCGATCGCGAAGTCGGACGCATTCCCGCGATTCGTGGAGGAGGTCCGCGCCTTGGCGCCTTGGCGTTTCGACGGCGTTGCGGACGTGGGCCGCTACCTCCATGGGGTCGATCATCATTTGGCGCACTTTGTCCCACGGCTGTTGCACAGCGTGGACGTACGAGTGGAATCGATGTTCGATTTCGGTTGCGGATCCGGCGCCGGCTCCATCGCGCTGGCCATGATGTTTCCCGAAATGCGGTGCCGGGGTACCGACATCAACGCCGCCGAGGTGGCCATTGCGCACGCGCGGGCACGCCTCTACGACGTTGCCGACAGGTGCCAATTCGAGTGCATCGGTGAAGGCGACGCATTGCCGGTCGCCAGCAATGGATTCGATCTTTGCATCTGCTGCTCCGTGCTGGAATACGTGGCCGATCCGCAGGCCCGGAAAGCCTGCGTGCAGGAAATGGCGCGCGTCATCCACCCGGACGGCCAGATCTTCATGAGCGTTCCAAATCGGCTCTACCCCATCGAGATCCATAGCGGAAAATGGGGCTGGAATTATTTCCCGCGCCTGATGAAGGCGCGCATCGTCGGCAGCGACGCGTGGCAAATCAGACGTCTGGCCCGACCGCACATTCTGAAGTTGCACCGGACGCTGCTATCCCAATTGTTCACGCCATGGACGAATTTCTGTCTTGAGAAAGACGGACCAGCGCAAGGTTGAGGTGCAGGTTGCCGGGTAAACAATGACATGATCAACGCGCTCTCGGTATCACTTGCCGGCGCCGATGGCGATGGACTCTCGCGCGCTGCGCGCTCGATGCAACGCCAAAGCTTCGAAATGGCGCTGAGGACCGATGTGGAAGGGGGCACGCTGTGCGCGTGGTCGCATCCGGCGCAACGAGAGGTGGCGAACGGCATCTTTCAATCGGCTTCGGGCATCGCCTGCTGCGTTGGCCCGTTGTGGTACCGGGGCCGTTTCGGCCTCGAGGCGCTGCCTTTGCTGCTGGAAGAAGTTGCCGAGCGCGGTTGCGTGGACGAAGTTGCGTTGCACGGCAACTTCGCCCTCTACTTGCGTGCCGGCGATCACCATTGGCTTCTGAACGACGCGCTGGGTTTCGTGCGCATCTACGCGAGTGCCGATGGCTGCTTCTACAGCACCAGTTGGCTCGCCGCTTGCGCGTATTTGGGTCGGTTCGAGCTCGATAATGCGTCGGCCGTGGAATACGTGTTGCTCGGCGCGGCTCATTCGGATCAGACGGTCGCACGCGATGTCACCTTGCTGCCGCTCGGGCGCGGGTACGACCTCGCACACCGGAGGACTTGGTGCCGCTTTCCGGGCGGCATGGTTCCTGAAGGCACGGATTTCCGTTCATTCGATGAGGCGGTGGAGGTAGCCGATGCGCACCTGCGCCGGGGCTTCGAGGAGATCGCGACGGCGTTTCCGGGCGCGGTCAATGCGGCCCTGTCCGGGGGCTTCGACTCACGGTTGATCGTGGCCGGTTTGCTCGCATCCGACGCAATGCCCCGGTTATTCGTCTATGGACCGCCGCGTTCCGCCGACATCTCGATCGCCAAGGCCGTGGCGGCTGCCGTGAATCTTCCGATCAACGTAATCGACAAGACCGCGATGGACGGGGCGTCGCCGCCGTCCGATGTGGACTCCATGATTCGCAGTGGGTTGTTCTTCGATGGCCTGCCAAACGATGGACTCCATGACACCGGCGCCGACCAGCGCACCCGCTTGCAACAAAATGCCGCAGGCTGCATCGCATTGAATGGTGGCGGCGGCGAGGTGTTCCGCAACTTTTTCCATCTACCGAACCGATATTTCAGCGCCGAATCCATCGTGCGCACCTTTTATCGCGGCTTCGATTCCGCCGTTTTCCGACAACCCGGCGCGTTGGCTGACTACGCGTCGCGACTGGCCGCCAACATCGAAGCTTTGCCGGGGATTCGCGAGCGCAGGCATGGCGACCGGCTTGACCGGTCGGCGGTGGAGTTGGCTTACCCGCTGTTTCGTTGTCACTACTGGATGGGCGCCAACAACAGCGTCTCCGTGCGCCATGGTTACTACGCCACGCCGCTGGTGGATCTGGGTACTGTTCGACTCGCCCATCACTTGCCTATGGCCTGGAAAAACGCTGGCCGTCTGGAGAGTCGGCTGATTGCGGCCCTGGACCGGGACGTTGCGGTTCAGCCTTCGATGTACGGTTTCACATTCGCCGAAGGGCCGGATCGGAAGACACGCGTCAAGGAATGGGCGACCTGCATGCGCCCGGTGTTCGCACGTCCCTACATCAACGCGGTGCGGCGGCGGCTGCGCCCGGCAACAGTGGCCGCTGATAGGATGGCCCGATGCCGTTCGCTGCTCCCGGGGGAATGGCGGATGGACCCCGTGCTGGATCTGGAGCGCCTGCCGGACGACTATGCTTTCGCTCGGGCGTTGGCGATCGAAGTCGTATGGCGTGGCCTTGTCTCATGACAGCGGCGCAAAATGATCCGTCCGACATCGAACGCCACTTACGACTTGGCGGTTCATGACAACTTCACGCCTGGAATCTTCAGCAATGAATGCGAGTGCGGGGAAGAAGGCAAAACGCTTGATCATCGGCTGTGGCACGGGTCGTTGCGGCACCGTCTCGCTGGTGAAGTTCCTGGATAGTCAACCCGGCGTTTCCGTGCTGCACGAGGGAGTTGTCGGCAGTGACCGCAGGGGTCATCATCTCGTTCCATGGTATGAAGGGGAGGCGCAGCTGTGGTCTTGGCTGGCCGAACTCGAGAACAGGAGTGGCGACGCAGATTGGTATGGCGATGCGGGCTTTTACTTTCTTCCTTATCTTCCAGCGATATTCAAGCGCCATCCCACTTCGCGAGCCATTTGTCTTGAAAGAGACAGGAAGCAGGTTATCCGGAGTTATCTGGAGAAAACTGAAGGGCGAAACCACTGGTTCCGGCACGAGGGCGATGGTTGGGCGCAGGATCCAGAGTGGGACCCGTGTTACCCGCATTATGCCGAGCAGGACAAACGCAAGGCGCTTGGTCTTTACTGGGATCAGTACCACTCCACTGCAATGGAGTATTGCGCCCGATTTCCCGATCAATTCCTGCTGTTGCCCACGGCTGCGCTTAATGAGGTCAGTGGCCGGCGCAAGCTGCTTGAGTTCATCGGCTATGAGGTCGAACGAGCCGTCGATGGGCAATTTCGCGCGAATGCGAGCTATAAAAATCGTCTGCGGAGAACCATGACCCGCGTGTCGTCGCTGTTCGGAGCAGGCCGCCATCCGTAGCGTTGCCGCGAATCCCGCCTTGCGTCCTTGAACCCGAATCCCCGCAGTCAACCGAAGCTCGCAGCCAAGTCATGATCCTTGCCGTGCAAATCGTGGTCTTGTGCCTGATAGCCGTGGCCGTCCTGCTCTGCGGGTTTTATTTCCCCTATCCGTCGCCATTGATTCGACGGTGGCTGCCGCCGCGCAAGCGTTGGCCCGAATTGCAAATCCGCGGCTGGTTGAAGGACGGGAAGTTCCAGCGCGCGTTCCTGAGCCATTTTTACAGCGATCCCGAACGCGTGCCGCCTCCCGGCAATAACATGTTGGCCCCGGCAGACGGTCTGGTAACGAGCGCCGATGCACGCGGGGGGGTTCGTTACCTCGTGATTGCCCTCAGTTTCTGGGACATGCATGTGCAACGCAGTCCGGTGGCCGGAAAGGTGATCGGCGTGGAATCGCACGGCGACGGCTTCATGGACGGGGAAGGACGCGAGTTTGCCTTCCTAAGGGAAAAGACCTGCCCAGTGCAGAAACGACTCGTGATCGCGACCGAGGACGGACCGGTCGCGGTGCGCCTGATCACCAGCGTGGCAGCGCGGCGCATCGAGGTCTGGGTGAAGGCAGGCGACGAGGTTGCGCGAGGGCAGCGGATCGGCAGGATATTGCTGGGCAGCACCGTGGTGCTCGAATTGCCCGAGTCTACGCGACTGCTGGTGCGCTCGGGCGACCGGGTGTGGGCGGGCGAAACCGCGGTCGCGGAAGGGCCGACGGCGCCATGAACGTTTTCTTCTGGGCGTCAGGTCATCTCGGTTGGGGCATCTTCGCCGCGGGCGTTTTCACGGGCTTGTGGGTATTGCTGGCCGACCTCTGCTGGCGATTCTGGATTGTCAGGATCAGCAGGCTGGCGACCGTGATGTCCGTGGGCTGGATTATCGGGGTCGGCCTGATTGCCCTTGTGTTTCACTTGACCGGCCATTGAGGCTGCTACCCGAGCCGATTCATCGCCGCGCGTCTTGCTACTTACGGGCACACCCCAGTTGCGTCGTTTGATTACGCGCAGTCGCACTGCAGCCGTCGACGACGTCAGCCCTCAACGATGAGCTATCACCGATCTGCCTGGACGAAACAGCCCGCGACTGTGGTAGGGCTTGGATCCGGGCGTTCTCATGCGCGGACACATACAGCCCCTGCGGGAGATTACGCACGCACCATGCATCGAACCGGATGCAAGCCATGCGTACCAGGAAGCGCACCGCGCCGTCGGGCGCCCGCACCGCTGGATGCGTCAGCTTGCTGTCGATCGGCCCCGCATTGGTGCCAACCGCACCACTGCCGCCAGGTTTTGTACTGCTCACGACAGGCTGGGTCGAGGACACGGACCCGACCGAGCGGATCGGTTCGGCAGGGCTGGCGCCCGATCGAATCGTGCTGCTGCCACATGCCGAGCCGGTGCACAGGCGCGCGGGCGGCTCCCTCGGCACCGGCGGCGGATTCGTGGTCGTCGGGGGAGCCGACGCAGGCGGATTGATAGACGATATGGGATTGGTCGGGACTGGCCCGCTGGACTGCGGTGCCGAGCGCGGCATCAGTGCGAAGTTGGGAAAGTTGCTATAGGCGGTCGAGCCGCTCGGTTTCACGCTGCGCGTATCGAAGATGTTCCATGCGGCTGCGGCGTTCGGGAGCCCGCTGTCGGCGATGGCCGCAAGACTGATCTGGAGGTTGGCGGGAAAGCCGGTGGCGGAGTACGGGTAGCCGGGCATCTCGCCCACCCGCCACGATTGATTCATGAGGGTTCCCATGGCCTGCACCATGGCCGGCGAATTGCAGGCTAGCCCTACCAGTGTCGGGAAGGTCGCCTGGTACACCGCGCTGAATGATGGCAACCAATTGCCAGCGGAATCTTTCACCTGAACGTCATAAGTCGACGCTTCGAGCCAGCAGTAACCCTTGGAGGGGTTGTTCTGCCAGTCGGTCATCATGCCGATCTCGAACTGCGCCAGCCAGTTGCGCAATGGGGTCGCATCGGCGAAACCGAGTTCCGCCGCGTGCCCAGCCGACCAGGTCAGGAAATTGTGCTGCCACGGGGCCGCGCCGTTGTGGGTGCCACCGTTCATGCTGTAAACCGCACTGCTGTTCATGGTTCCCAGCGGGTTTGCGTCAGGGTTATCGGTGTACTCGGTGTTCCATGCGGCCAGGGAATTGCGAACCACTGCATTGAATTCGCCCTTCAGCGGGTAGGTATCCGGCAGCAAATATGCGGCTTCCGCCAAGTCGCGCAGTGTCCACGCCTTTGCGCGCAGCGCACCGTGCGAAGGACCGATCAGCCCTTGAGAAAACCCGCGATACGTCTCGTTCGACCACAGGTCGTTGTAAGAAGCGCCGAACGCGAGTTCGCTCATGTAGTAGTAACTCCCGGTCACCATGTACGGCACGTACGATTCCGCCGGTTGGTGCTCGTTGTCCCAGGAATAGGGATTGCCAGTGCCGTACCACGACGTGGTGCAATGCGTGACCACCGCGTTGTTGATGCAGCCGGCCAACAAATCCGCTCCATAGGTTGCGGCGTTGCTGCCGCCCTGTTGTGCCACGCGGTTCGCGAATGCCCAGTTGGCGACGGTGACGTACGGGTGTTTCTCGATGCTGACCGGCAACCCGGTCGCCGCATCGCGATAGTGGATCGAATAGGTGCCGAGCGCATCGGTGTTGGCCAGCATCCAGTTGTAGGCGCGCACGTCCGGATAGACGATGTAGACACTGGTCCATTGCGGCAGTGGACCGATGGCCGGTTGCGAGCCGACGTTCGACATGGCCTTGGTCTGGTCGCAGTTATCCAAGGGCGCGCAGAATTGCCGCCGCTTGCTCAGGAACGCTTCGTCCGGCTTCAGCGTCATGTAGCGCGACACCGCCATGCTGTCCTGGAGGTATTGGTTGTCCTGCTGCAGGTAAACCTGCGGTTCGCTGTTGTTCCACCACAGGACCTTGTGCCAGCGGGTAGCGGTGTATTGAGTGAGCGCGGGGCTGGTGTAGCTGGCTGAACCCGACGTCAAGGTCGCGTTGTATTGGGGTTGCGCCTGCGCAGCGAACGCATTGCTGTTCTCGACGATGATGTCAGTGCGCACGTAGCCGACAGTGCCGGGGGTAGTGCCGGCGTAGGCACGCACGGCGAAGTAGATGCGCAGGTTCGGATTGGTCCCGCCGTTGGCAGAAGTCAGCGGGCCATTCACCACCCACGCGCTCGCCAGCGGGCCGGACAGCCATAGGTCGCACTGCCGGTCCCACGCCGCGCATTCGCCCGAAAGATCCGCGGCTTGCAGCAGGCCGCGTGCATTCACGGAATAGTTCACGCCGCCGATGTTCAGCGACACCTTGGCGTCGTAGTTGGTCGCTAGCAGTTGCGACAGGCTGATTGGGGCACCCTGCGCCATTGACGCTGCGGGTGATCCCGAGGCCAACGTCAGCGGCAGCGTTCCACCGCCGGGCAGCGAAGGCACCATCGCCGTCAGCACCGCATGGCGCAAGCTGCCGTCCGGGTTGGTGGCCTTGGTATCCACCTGCAGCGGCACCGGCTGGCCGTTGAGGGTAGCCAGCACGGTGCTGCCGGCCGGCACATCACCACCTTTGAAGACCTGGCCGAAAGTGACCGGAATGCTGGTTTGCGTTTGCGTGGACTGGCTGACCACCTGGTCGGTCACCACCGTGCCGGCGTACGCCTGCGCCGCGCCCAGCAGCGACATGCCGCCTGCGCACACGAGCAAGGTCTTGCCGATGATTCGGCGGAACCGGCTTCCCCGGTGCGTGCCGTTTCGTGTGTCTGTCGCCATGTCTGCTCTCTCCTCGGGGGTTAGTGCGCTGTCACCGCCGCTCCGAAGAGAAGCAACTCCACGCCTTGACAGTGAAACCCCTGTTTGACCCGTTGATCCGGCCCGAACCTGGATGCTCGGGCCGCAACAGCGGGGGAGCTAGTACACCCGATCGCGCATTGGCCTGCCAACCCCGCAGACGTGTCGTGGCGCACAGTTACACGATGTTCCTGTTGCAATGGTTCACATTTCAGACAGGTGCCAGCCGCGCGGCGCTTTCGGCGGCATCAAGCCGTTGGTGTTCACAGGCTTTGCGCGGGACGCGCGAGGTGGTCGCAGAGATCGACGGAGCCACGCCGAGTCGAGTACGGACATGCGCAGGGCCTGACGCATTGAAAAATGCTTGGAAGCACTGTTTCGGTAATTGGGTCAGGGCTCGCGCGAGTTCCCGTCGTTGGCGGCCGTCAGGTGCCCGCTCGCGACTGGCAGCGGCAGACGATTTCCCGGTAGCGCAGTGAAACGCGATATCCGATAGACAACCGGAAAGCGGTGGAACAGCAGGGTGAGGATGCTCCGGTTCGTTCCGGGAACGGCACGGTTTGGCCATTCGAACATGGCATCAGGTGGCTGTGGTCTGGATGACCTGTTGCGCCATCGCGCCCGTGGCTTTGCGCCGCCGCGACGCGAGGTGTGGGCGAGCTTCGCCAAGCCCCGGATTATGGCCGGCGATAGTGTCGGAGAACCTTACAATTTGCCATGGCTTGTGTCACTGTATTGCAAAAATATATTCATTAATCAAATAGTTATTGCTTTGGCACGCAGCTTGCTCTGAAGAGAGGTCCTGACCGGATCATCGTAACCCCCATAGCGGTTACTCAAACGGGAGCTACACATGAACGCAGTCAAATCACTTGGGCTCGTCGGCTTGGCAATCACTGCCATGTTCGCGACCCAAGCCTTCGCGACACCAACGTGTCCGGTCTCACCGACATCGGCCGCCGGACAGATGAAAGGCGCCCCGGTCTGCATTGCGCCTTGGGGCTCGGATGGCCAAGGCACGGGCTTGCAGGACAAACTGGGGCCGTCCAGCAATCCAAACAGCATTTTCAGTTCCGGTCCGGGTGTCAACCCCTACACCCAGCAGGTTCAGACTCCTTTGTGGCAAGTAACCGGATCCAGCGGCAGCGTTTCGACCATTTTGTTGCAGATCGCTGCATATGCGGGTAAGGACACGTTCGGCATTTTCGACCCGACCAATATCACCAACAAGCTGGCCATTTTCACCAACGGCCAGACCGGCAACTCTGCCACGCTGACCGTCTTCACCAATGGCGGGTATTCGATCAATGACGGGAACAGCCCGCAGGTGATCTTTGGTACCACCAACGAGTTCGGGTTTTACCTGACCACTCCGGATGGCCACACGTATTACTCGATGCCGTCGTTGAACGAGACCGGCGGCACGACGTATCCGAACGGCACGCCGCACATGGTCACCTATCAGGGCGACGGGAAAAGCTCCCTCAAGCCTTTCGGCAACAAACCCGGCGGTTTGTGGGTCTCGAACGAGTACATCCAGGCGTGGGAAGACCTGTCGTGGGGCAGCTCGGATCTGGACTACAACGACTTCGTCGTTATGGTGGAATCGATCCGTCCGGTTCCCGAACCCGCGACGCTCGGCATGTTCGGACTCGGTGTGCTGTTGATCGGTGGCTTCGTGACGCTGCGACGCCGTTACACCGTCTGAGCGGAGCCCCTGCTCCTGTTGCAGATCAATCGAACCATGTTCGATTTCTACCGGCCCGCCAATCGGCGGGCCGATTTTTTGCGGGGCTGCCCGATCCTAGGCTGCCGACCAGGCGAGATCGTAGTCCGCCCCGCCGGTGATGGCTTGGCGGAAGTCGGCCGTTCTGCTGGGATCAATCCCATAGCGGGCATTCATGAAGCCCGCGATCCGGGAGCCGCGCAGTTGCTCGGGCTCGAA
>Ga0134128_10009886_pt1 | contig 11435 bp, 12 predicted proteins | sample KB31754_FD_96462 | JGI IMG/M metagenome (GOLD analysis project Ga0134128, IMG submission 96462) | Terrestrial soil microbial communities with excess Nitrogen fertilizer from Kellogg Biological Station, Michigan, USA - KB3-175-4 | ecosystem: Environmental > Terrestrial > Soil > Unclassified ...
ACCGCCGGCCAGGAAAACAAGAACGTGAGCAGGAGAAGAACGAGCGCCCCCTGCAGCCAAAGCGAGATTTTGCGGAACCAGCGCTCGCCCAGCGCCGCAAGCACAAGCGCCTCCAGCGCAAGGAGGGCCGCCGCTCCAAATACCCCGCTCGCAGCGATTGCGACAGTGTGAGCGGCGAGAACCCGCAGTAGGTGTGGCGGGTCAGTCGCTGCGGGCAGAACAATGACGGCTAGGAAATTCGAATCGAAGATGGCGGCCGCGATGAGAAGGAAGATCGCTGCGATCCGCGCCTGAAACAGCCTCATCGGCCGTACCGGCAGCGTCGAAAAGATGTGGACATCGAGGAGATCGGGGAAGAAAAGATCCCACTCAAAAACAGCGACGATGGCCATGGAAACAAGCGCATACACAACGTAAAAGTAGTGATCACCGGCCTGTTGCCAATACGAGCGCGTCCGATGCAGCGGCAGATGATAAGCCGGATACAGATACATTGAGATCACGAGACCGGGCAATCCCAGTGCACACGCTGCCTGCACAAGGCGTGTCTTCGCGTCCCCCTCCGCGGAGGCAAGTTCGCTGGAAAAGAAGCGCTCGAAGAAATGCCGTACGAGCGTGGAAAACTGCGATGGGTCCGCGCGCTGCTGCTCGTCCTCGCGGGCCAGGACGGAAAGGGAGAACACCACATCCCGCCTGAGTTTGCCAGACGAAAGGCGCTCAGGCATACGCGATCCTCATCGCCTCGACCATGGCGCGCGCCGCAGTACGCGTGTCCTGCTGCCGTACCAGCTGAGCAAAGACTCTCTCGAGGTTAGGCAACTGCATCAGCGCGGTCAGTTCCGCGGGTGCCGCGTCGGCCACGATTTTTCCTTCTGCGATCACGATGACCCGATCGCAAAGCTGCTCCACAATCTCGAGTACATGCGAGATGTAGAGGACCGCCTTGCCGGAGGCTGCGAGTTCCTGCAGCAGATCGCGAAAGAGCCGGGCCGACAGAACGTCCAGCCCGGACAAAGGTTCGTCGAAGACGAACATCTTCGGGTCGTGCATCAGCGCTGCAATCATCAGCACGCGCTGCCGCATGCCCTTCGAGTAGACAGACATCGGCGAGTAGCGCCATGAATCAAGGCCCATCAGTTGCAGCATCGCCTCCGCTTTTTCGCGAATCGGCTTTTCGCGCATGCCCCGCAGCCTGCCCACCAGCTGGAGGTATTCCATCGCTGACATCCAGGTGTAGAGGTGCGCTTCTTCCGGGATGTAGCCGAGGGTGGCACGCCATCGGACAAGGTCGTCGTGAATATCCCGCCCCTCGAACAGCACACGACCTTCGTTCGGATGCAACAAGCCAGTGATGATTTTCACGGTCGTCGACTTCCCCGCCCCATTGGGGCCGAGGAAGCCGACGATTTCACCCGGACGGACCGTGAAGCTGATGTCGCGGATCGCCGGGATGCCGCGGTAGCTTCGGGACAGGTGCTGCAGTTCGAGCATGGCAAATGCTCCTGAATGTACCCTATGTAGCATACTGCTCTAGCACATGTCAATCGAATGCTACATAGGGTACAATGGGCGGCATGCCGGGCGAGGCAAAACTATCCCACACCGCGGCCATGATTCTGCAGGCTATCCATGCAGGTCAGATTTACGGCTTCAGCGTGATGGCCATGACAGGGCTGCCCAGCGGCACCGTCTACCCCGCGATGCGCCGTCTGGAACGCGATGGCCTGATTGTTTCGAAATGGGAGCAGCAGTCAATTGCCGATGCGGAACAGCGTCCGCCGCGCAAGTATTACCGTCTCACCCGCACCGGAAAGGCCACGCTGGAAGCCGTCTATAAGCGATATCCGCTGCTCGAAAAAATGATCCCTTCTCCGGAGATGGATCGCGTATGACGCGCCGTCCGCTGGACTCGCTCGCAACGGCGATCGTGATTGCCGCTGCACAGCTGGTTCCGCGGGGTGCCCGCTCTGATTGGATTGCCGAGTGGCGGGGCGAATTGTGGCACACAGTTCATCAGGCGAGCGGCGAAATCTGTGAACTGGCCGGAATGACGCCTCTGCGCTTCAGCATGGGCGCAATGCAGGATGCATTTTGGCTGCGCACAGACTGCATCAGCGGCTGGGCAGCCCATGCGCTTCGTCGCGGCTCAGTGGCTCGCTGCACAATAGTTCTGCTGTCGTTGGCAATCCTGGGCCTGATCGTTTGCCTCGTTCTCCCGCGGTCTCGCACAGCGTTGTTCGCAAATCTGTATCCGGATGCTCGCGAGTTGGTCGTGCTCTCGAGCAAAGGCCAGGAGGGAACGCAAACCCCGAGCATCCATCTGGCGGAGTATCGGGAATGGGCCACTGACACCGCTGGGCTGTTCTCGCAAATTGCGTTTTATCACCCGGCGATTAGCCCCCTCCACCTCGCGCACCACGCTACCCCTGAGCTGTCCGTGATCGTTGGAAGCAGCAATCTCCTGCACCTGCTGGGAGCAATGCAGCCCGGAGACCGCACAGCACGATCACAGGAAACGGGCCGGCTCTTCCTCAGCCGCTCTGCCTGGCAACGCTGGTACCGCAGCGATCCTGCCATCTTCGGACGCAGAGCGGAGGTCACTGGGCAGGCTGTCGTCATCGCGGGTGTCATTCCCGACTCCGAGTGGCACCTGCCGGGCCGCGCTGATGCGTGGCTACTTGAGGACGCTGCCGGTCTGAATCGTCTGGCTCCGAACGCGAAGGGATTTGTTATCGCGCGCATCCGCGATTCGGCATTTCCTCCGCCGCGTGCGGGCTGGCGCTGGATGGTCCAGATGCGCCACGGCAAGCTCTATCGCTACGCCTGCATCTCTCTCGCGAGTGTCTCGCTGCAGCCGGTTGGCGAATTCCTGATGGCCCTGCTTCTTGCGGTCCTCGCGCTGCCGGCGACAACCGCTCTTCCGCTCGGTGACTACCCGCTCAGCCGCGAGCCACTGCGCCGCTGGCTCATTGCCCGCCGCTGGCTTTTCCTGGGCTCGAAGTTCCTGCTGGTCGCTATGATCGTCTTTCTCTGGTCGACGGCTTTGGCGTTCGCAAGCCAGCCAGCTAATTTGTCTGACGCCGCGGGTATCGAGGCACTGGCTGCGTTCCTGCCTCTTCTCATCGGATTCCGGTGGGTACTCCAGGACCAGCGGAAGCGGTGCCCGGTGTGCCTCTGTTTGCTCTCGAACCCTGCGCGCGTCGGGCAGCCGTCCTGCAACTTCCTGGGATGGAGCGGCACAGAACTCATTTGCATCAGCGGGCATGGATTGCTCCACATTCCGGAGCTGCCCACCAGTTGGTTTGCCACCCAGCGTTGGCTTTGTCTGGACCCCTCCTGGCATTGCCTCTTTGCAGAAGCCGCGGCCACGTCGCCTGAGTCAGCGTAAATTCACAAAAAATCTGTACTCCTCCACGAAAGTACAGGCCGCGAACAAAAGCGATTTACTCCAGCGCTGGTTTGCGCATGGCACCAAAGTGTAACGGCTCCTGTGCTTTGCGGCGAAATTCCCACTTGACAACGTCTTCGGCGCTTCAGTACCGTCGCGCGTTGCACCATACTGCGGCCTCTGCTTCCGGATAACGGCGGCAGAGGAAACAGTAGCCTCCCTGTTGTCTCCGAGTGCCGCTCCCACGCGGCACTCCTTTTTTTTGAAGCGCCAACCGGCACCAACGTCATGGCTCTTCTGGAACTTTGTTTGAGACCGCCTCATCCTGCCTGCTTCAGCACACGCAACCAATCCTAAAATCAAGTCATGAAGTCCGCAGATGTGGCGATCGCCGGCGCAGGAATCATCGGCCTGGCAACAGCCCTGGAGCTGGCAAGTTCGGGCCTTCGGGTAGCCGTGTTCGATCGCGGAGAGGCAATGTCGGAGGCCTCGCGAGCCGCCGCGGGTATGCTGGCGGCAACAGATCCCGAAAATCCACCGGCCCTCGCGGACCTGGCCCGCTTCAGCCTTTCGCTGTATCCCGAGTTCCTGAGCCGCGTCGAGCAGCTTTCCGGAGCGAAGATTCCCATCCGCACGCGATCGACACTCCAGGGTGTGCGCTACTTACCGGAGGGTGCACGGGCCCTCGGCGACGCGGACGTACAGAAACTCGCTCCCGGCGCGCACACGGCCGGATTGAAATTCCTGCTGCTGGACGAGGAGAGCTTCGATGCCTGGGATCTCGCCGAAGCGCTGCCGCCGGCCGTACGCGCCGCCGGCGTTCAGCTCCACGAGCACACATCGGTGCTGAAAGCGTCGAACTCTAACGGAGCCGTTGGCCTGGAAACTTCCGCAGGACCTTTCTCTGCGGGCGTTTTCCTCAACGCGACCGGGGCCTGGGCAAGCAATCTCCACAGCAGCCTCCCTGTCGGACCGCGCAAAGGCCACATGCTCACGGCGGAGCTAAAAGCGAAAGTACTCATGCAGTGCGTGTTGCGCACCGCGAATGTCTATATCGTGCCCCGCGGCAAGGGACGATATACCGTGGGCTCGACCGTGGAAAACGCCGGATTCGACAAAGAAGTCTATCCGGACCAGATCCACGAGCTCTTCCAGAAGGCGGCGGACCTGTGGCCGGCGTTCCGCGATGCGACCATCGCCGAAACCTGGACGGGGCTGCGTCCCGGATCGGGCGACAGCTTGCCGATTATCGACCGTGCGGACGACCGTTGCTGGGTCGCGACCGGCCACTTCAGGAATGGCATCATGCTCGCACCGGGAACGGCCCGAGTTCTCAGGCAATCGATCGCCGGCGAACGGGCCACGGTCAGCGTGGAGCCATTTCGCTTGTCTCGTTTTAACGGAACGGTGCAGCGGCAGGTTCGCTAACCCAAACGGATCGCGGCTTTCGTAATGCAATTTACAGGCGGTGCCTCCCCGCCGCGATGACAGCGCCCTTTCGCGTAAGCTATAAGAAGAGCTGGATTTTATGCGCCGCCCGGCATGGCCAGGCGCGAATTTGCGCCGCAATCCATCGCAAACGGCTGCGGCAGCATCCCGATATTCGGAAACGATTTCTACCCGACGGGGCGAAGGAAGGCAGATGGCAACAGCAACTGTAGTGAAGGGACTGGAAGGCGTTGTAGCAGCACATTCCGGCATTTGCTGGATCGATGGGTACGCCGGAGTGCTCGCCTATCGCGGCATTGATATTCATGAGCTTGCGGAGAAATCCACGTTCGAGGAAACCGCGTACCTCCTCTGGCACGGACACCTTCCCGGCCGGGCGCAACTCAATGATTTTTCGCAGAAGCTGACCGATGCCCGCCGCGTTCCCCAGCAGATTTATGAGTTGCTGCGCTCGCTGCCGAAGTCTGCGACGCCCATGGAAGCGCTCCGCACGGCGGTCAGCGCGCTGAGCATGTACGACCCCGACGAGGCGGCCGTCGACCATGATTCCAATGTACGAAAAGCCTTCGCTCTGACTGCCCAGCTGCCGATGCTCGTGGCCGCGTTTGATCGTATCCGCAAAGGCCAGGAGATCATCGAGCCCGATCCGTCGCTGCGCCATGCAGCCAATTTTCTCTGGATGCTGCATGGCAAGAAGCCGATTCCGGCCGCCGAGCGCACCTTCGACATCGCGCTGATTCTTCATGCCGATCACGAGCTGAACGCCTCCACGTTCGCGGCTCGCGTGATCGCCGGAACCATGGCCGATATGCATTCGGCGATCACCGGCGCAATCGGCGCACTCAAAGGTCCTCTGCACGGCGGCGCGAACGAAGCGGTGATGAAGATGCTTTTCGATATCGGCAAGAAGGGCGGCGATCCGGTCGAGTACGTGAAGAGCCTGCTCGCGCAGAAGAAAAAGGTGTTTGGATTCGGCCACCGCGTTTACCGCACCGAGGACCCGCGCGCAACACATCTCCGCCGCATGTCCGAGCAGCTCAGCCGCGACTCAGGTAATACGAAGTGGTACGAGATGTCACGGGCGATCGAGGAGTTCGTCAAGCACGAGAAGAAGCTGAACGCGAATGTCGATTTCTATTCAGCTTCCACCTACACGACGCTGGGCATCGATCTCGATCTGTTCACACCGATCTTCGCCATCAGCCGAATCGCGGGCTGGACAGCGCACGTGATCGAGCAACTGGACGACAATCGCCTGATTCGACCGCGCGCCGAATATACCGGACCGGACTATCCGGTCAAATACGTGCCCATCGAGCAGCGGTAAATCCGTTTCAGACCAGCTCAGTCGAAGGAGGAGCCGGAGCAGCCAGACTCCTCTTCGGTCTCCAGGCGCAGCCTGCAAAGGGCGACTGCGCTCGTCGCCCCCACCACAGATACATCACTAACGCCATAACGGCCAGCCAGGGCAGCACGAGCACACTCCCCTCCGGTCCCGTGGCTCCGCCGCTCCAGATCAGCGCTCCCGCCGGATGCGCCTCAAAGAAGTGTCCCTGGGAGACGAGGCCGCTGTCCGGCGTGCCGTAGAAGAACGATTGCCCCCAGTCCCACGTGGCATGGAACCCAACCGCCCACCACAGTGACCCGGTGTACCAAAGGCTGAGCGAGAACACCAATCCTGCACCAACGACCGAAGCCAGCCCAATCGGCGACTCGCCGGTATTGGTGATGTGTGTCAATCCAAACACCGCCGCAAACAGTAACGCACCCCACCAGAAACCGATGCCGCGCGTCAGCGTGAACTGGATGTAGCCGCGGAAGACAGACTCCTCGAAGAATCCGGCAAGCAGGAAAACCACTCCCCACGCCATCGCATGCCTCAGAAGCGAGTCCGCCGACTGCGGTGCCCGCGTCAGTTGCAGATAGCCGAGTTTCCACAGCGTGAACACCAGCAGGGAGATAGCTACAAAGCCCCACAGCATGCCGGAGAGTAGCCGGACGATGCGAAACCGTCCCTGGAATCCATAGCTATCAGCCGGGCGCCTCTCGATCACAGCCATGATGCAGGTCGCGATGACCGCCGGGATGAACTGGCAAAGTTCCACGACGATGCCGGCCCGAGGCGGCATGGGCCGCCCCGGCTCCCAATGCAGCAGAGGCAGGCACACCCATTGCAGACCGAAAAACATGACGAACCACAGCACGCAGAAGAGAAGGATCCCCCACCCGGCGCGGACTCCCTGCGGCCCGAGAAATATCCAGCTCACGTTCCGCGCAGCCTGAGGATCGTGCTCAGTCGGCAATCGCGTTCTCCAGCGCCCGGCCAACCCGGAACACGGTGCCCTCGTCGAAATGGCGGCCGAGGATCTGCATCCCGATCGGCAGCCCGTCGCGCGACGTCCCGCAGGGCACTGAAACCCCGCAGATTCCTGCCAGACTCGCCGTGACCGTGTAAATATCCGCCAGATACATGGCGACCGGGTCGTCCGACTTCTCCCCGATGCGGAAGGCCGGCGTCGGTGCGGTCGGCGTCAGGATGGCATCGACCTCTTTGAACGCGCGCAGGAAGTCGTCGGCCAAAAGCCGTCGCACTTGCTGCGCCTTGCGGTAATAGGCGTCGTAGTACCCATGGCTCAGCACATACGTGCCGAGCAGGATACGTCGCTTGACTTCCGCCCCGAACCCGACATCGCGTGTGCGGCGGTACATCGTGGCCAGCGTGTCGGATTGCGGCGCGCGCAATCCGTAGCGCACGCCATCAAAGCGCGCCAGATTCGAACTGGCCTCGGCGGTCGCGATCACGTAATAGGCCGGAATGGCGTAGCGCGTGTGCGGCAGCGAAATCTTCCGGATTTGAGCGCCTGCTGCACGCAATCTCTCGATCCCGCCCTCAATCGCGGCCTTCACCTCAGGATCAAGACCCTCCGCAAAGTACTCCGCCGGCACGCCGAGCGTCATGCCACGGACGCCCTTGTCCAACTCGTCGGTGTAATCGGGCACCGGCAGCGGCGACGAAGTCGCGTCCATCGGGTCATGACCGGCAATCACACGTAGCATCGTCGCCGCGTCGCAGACATTCGCGGCAAACGGACCAACCCGATCCAGCGATGACGCAAAGGCGATGAGGCCATAGCGCGAAACACGCCCATAGGTCGGCAGCACTCCGACCACCCCGCAAAACGACGCGGGCTGGCGGATCGAGCCGCCGGTATCGGTGCCCAGAGTCGCGACTGCCATGCCCGCCGCCACTGCGGCTGCGGAACCTCCGCTGGAGCCGCCCGGTACACGGTCCAGATCATGAGGATTGTGCACAGCCCCATATGCGGAGTTCTCGTTTGACGAGCCCATCGCAAACTCATCGCAGTTCAGCTTCCCGAGGAAAACCGCACCGGCGCCGGCAAGCTTTTTCACCGCTGTCGCCGTGTAGGGCGGACGATACCCCTCCAGGATCTTCGATCCGGCCGTCGCTGGAAACCCCTCCAGTGCAAGCACGTCTTTGATGGCGACCGGCACGCCGGCGAGCGGCGGCAGCGCCTCGCCTTTGGACTGCAGCTTGTCGACCCGGTCCGCCTGAGCGAGGGAATAGTCGCGATCGACGGAGAGGAAAGCATGAATGCGCGCATCCTCCTCACGAATGCGATTCAGATAGCCCTCGGCGGTCTCCCGGGCCGTCGTCTCGCCATTCCGGATCGCGGTACGGATACCCGCAATCGACTCTGCGGCGGCCGTCATTGTCATCGCTCAATCACCTTCGGCACCTTGAAAAAGATCCCATCCGTTTCCGGCGCCGAGGTCATGACGCTCTCCCGCGGCAGGCACGGCCGGACGGCATCGTCGCGCAGGACGGACGCCTTCTCCGTCTGGACATCGTCTGCCGTGCCCAGTAACTCGGCGACCTGCGCCATGGGTTGAACAGCAGCTGTATCCAGCTCGCCAAGCTGCGCCACGTAATCCAAAATCGCGTTCAGATCGCGCCTCATGCGCGATTCTTCCGCCGGCGTGAGCTCCAGATATCCCAGCTCGGCGACGCGTCGCACATCTTCGAGGGAAACTCTCTCCGTTTCCGGCATGCGACCAGTTTACAGCCCGTCAAAGAAGCCTGTTGACAGACGCTCCGGGCTGGATACAATCTGCCCCATAACCAACTGCGATTGGCGTCCGAACTGCCCATGAATACGGTCTGCAAACACCCACGGGTCCGGGTTGTGGCACGCGAAGATGATGTTGAATTCGTCGAGTGCCTCGATTGCGGAGAGGTCTTCGACTCCAACGAATTCCGCGACATGGCGATCGAGGAAATGCAGGACGCCGAAGAGGAAGAAACCGCCTGATGCGCCCGCCTCGCTGCTAATCAATTCCCAGAACTTCTTCGGGTCTCCTGCCCTGCTCGCGCAGTGTGCGAATCGAGAGCGCATCGTGTCGCTTGGCCAGTCGCTGCCCGTGCTCATCGACCACCAGCCTGCAGTGAAACCACTGTGGCGGCTCTCGCTGCAGCGCCCGATAGATCAGAATCTGCCGCGCCGTTGATAGCAAAAGATCCGCGCCCCGCACTACTTCTGTGATTTGCATAGCGATGTCATCCGCGACCACCGCCAGCTGATACGCGGGAACATCGTCCCGGCGCCATACAGCAAAATCGCCGAAGTCTTCACCTGCGACAAACCGCTGCGGGCCCAGGTTCAGATCGTCAAATTCGATCGCCTCTCCGTCAGGGACGCGAAATCGCCAGTGAACTCCGGCTGGAGCCGTGATCGTCCTGAGCGCGTCGAACGCGTTCACCGCCGGGCGGCAGGTGCCGGGATACATTGGTCCCTCCTCGCCCTCCCGGCGCGTTGCGCCGCCTTCATGGGGAGCCTGCGCGATGCGGGCAAGTTCTTTTCTTGAACAAGTGCAGGGATAAAGAAATCCGCGATCGAGCAGAGCCCTCCAGGTCCGAACGTAAACGTCACGGCGGCGGCTCTGCTCGTAAGGGGCAAATGGGCCACCGACACCCGGCCCTTCCTGCCACTGAATGCCGAGCCAGTGCAAATCCTCGACAATCGCGTCGACAAACTCGCCGCGAGAGCGCTGCGGATCGAGATCCTCGTTGCGGAAAATCAGCGCGCCGGATGCATCGCGCGATCTCACATACGCCTGCCAGAAAGTGCGTGCGTGTCCCAGATGCAACAAGCCTGTAGGTGAGGGAGCGAGGCGCCCCCGGTATGAAGAAGACACGCGGTCAGTCTACCGAAGGCGCGCTGTTCGCAATCAGGCTGCGCGTTCCATCTCTTCGGCTTCCTCGACCCTTGGCGTCGGCTGCAGGACCTCGAACACCGGGACTGCCATGGAGGGCGAGGGCGTAAGGATCTCGAAGAACAGCCCGAGACCGAGTCCGCAATACATCGCAGCGTAGATGCGTGGCGCTTTCCACGCCGAACCAATACCGTGACGCACTCCCAGCCGAAGTGAAGCGAAGAGTATCACCGCGATGAGAACCGTGAGGGGAATGCTCACGATTTCAGCGGCCGTGTGGGGTAGGGCGACCCATGCAGTCGCGGTCACCGCCACACTCGCGAGTGCCGCAAGAGGAGCCAGTTCCCTCTTCGAGACTGCGTCCGCATGTTTCCGCATCAGTCGAACGCGCCCGCGGCCCCGGCGGAGCATTTGGTGGAAGAGCGCTCGAACATCCCTGCGCGGCTGATAGTGCACGGCCAAACGGGGGTCCGTATAGGCGCGGATATCCGCTTTTCGCACGCGCGTGTTGAACTCCACCTCCTCACAGGCGTCGAAGCTCTCGTCAAAGAGTCCTACCCGAGCGAAGACCTCGCGACGATAGGTAGCGCCGCCGGTGACCGGATCGACGAAACCACAGATCCTCTCATCCCTGGCGGTCTCTGAGCCCTGAACCTGCGCAATCACTTCCCCGGTGTGCGTCTCCGACGGGGCAAGCAGCGGCTCCGGCCGGCAGAGACATCCCGCCCCCGTCTGGGCCAGAATTGCCGCCGTATCTTCCAGTAAATTGCGCGAGGGAATCGTGCAGTGACCATCAATGAAGAGGATCACCTCCCCCACTGCATTCCGAATCCCGATGTTCCGCCCGGCGCTGGCGTGAACGGCAGGGTTGTCGAGCACCTGCACGCGAACTTCCCTGTTCGTGTAGCGACGCCGCACGAGATCGGCGGTGCCGTCGGTGGAGTGGCCGTCGACTACCAGAATCTCAAAGCGATCAGCAGGGTAATTTTGCCGGAGCAGTTCGTCGATCAGTCTGGGGAGCATTCCGCGCTCGTTCCGCACGGGCAGAATTACCGAGATGAAAGGCAGCATCGTTCACCGTCCCGGTCTTTACGATGCTAATTTCACCTTCTGCGTTGAACGACGACGCTGCAGTTCGCAATGCGGATCGAATCCAAACGCACCAGTCACCAGAAACGGTTACGCAGAGGTGTGAGTACAGGTGCCGTTGGTGTCTTCAGGTAACGGAGCGCTCTCAACCTGTCGCGGCTTTACATTCCGCACCGGCGGCAGACCGGCTTCCTTGATTTTGTAGAGCAGAGCGCGATAGCTGATGTCGAGGGATCGGGCTGCTTTCCGGCGGTTCCATTTGTGCGCTCGCAGCACA
>Ga0134128_10009888_pt1 | contig 11434 bp, 26 predicted proteins | sample KB31754_FD_96462 | JGI IMG/M metagenome (GOLD analysis project Ga0134128, IMG submission 96462) | Terrestrial soil microbial communities with excess Nitrogen fertilizer from Kellogg Biological Station, Michigan, USA - KB3-175-4 | ecosystem: Environmental > Terrestrial > Soil > Unclassified ...
ATTTGAGTTCGCTCACCAGCATCCCCGAAGGCTTCAACCCGACTGTCGGCGGCTCCCTTTATTTGAGTTCGCTCACCAGCATCCCCGAAGGCTTCAACCCGACTGTCGGCGGCTCCCTTTATTTGAGTTCGCTCACCAGCATCCCCGAAGGCTTCAACCCGACTGTCGGCGGCTCCCTTGATTTGAGGTCGCTCACCAGCATCCCCGAAGGCTTCAACCCGACTGTCGGCGGCTCCCTTTATTTGAGGTCTGGTTTAAAGGCACGAACAAAAAAACCTATCGGCAAGATTGTAACGCCAAAAAACAAACTCCTTTTCTGGAAGCATGGCAGGTTTGTCAGTGCAGACAAAATCCTTACGGAAGTAATTTCTAAAAGGGGGAATATTTACAAGGTTAAAAAACTGCATTCACAAAAAGAATTTTACCTTGTTACAGACGGCGAAACGCATGCCCACGGCGAAACGATAAAAAAAGCTAAGGAGGATTTTGAGTTTAAGATAATTTCTGAAAAACTCAAAAACGAGCCGATAAAAAAGGATACCAAATTGACGGTAAAATATTACCGCCTGCTTACCGGGGCCTGCGATACAGGCGTTAGGTCATGGATGGAGCAAAATAAAATACCATTTGATGTTGTGGATGGTGAAACTATTTTGGTTGACAAAAATAAAAACCCTACATCAATCTCCGCTGGAGAAATAATCCCAATCCTTAAAGAAACAAACGCATACGGTTACGAAAAGATAAAAAGTTTAATTGAATTTTAATCTACTACCATGCCACAAGAACAGATGTACAGATGCGTAAAAAGGTTGCGCCGGAAATGGTTAAATACAGATGTTGGTCATGAAATTACCGAGTATGTTTACAATCTTTTAAGTGATGCAAAAAAAGAAACATTTTGAACCAATTCCATCCGAAAACGAAACCTTAGACGATATATCCGATCTATTTAACCGTAGTGAAAAACAAGATTAATTATGGAAAAGTTTAAATTACCCCGAGTAAAGCAATGTGCAAAGTGCCCGTGGAAGACCAATGTAAACCCTCACGATATACCTGATGGATATTGCGAAGTAAAACACAAGGGGCTTTATAAAACTATTGCAAAGAATGGTGTATTAAAAATAGGAGAACCATTGAATGTAATGGCTTGCCATCACTCAATCGGAAATGACAACATGTATTGTATTGGCTGGCTTAATAATCAGCTAGGAATAGGCAATAATATTATGCTACGTTTACAAATGCGCCATTGTTCTAATATAGGAGATATTAATGTCATTGGTGACCAACATACATCATTTGAAGACACTCTACCTAAATCATTAAATAAATTAATTTAACCAACATGAGCAACACAACTAAGCAGCCTTTCTTTGTAGGAGATACCGTTAAATTTGATTATACACCTATAGATGGGATTAAGTTATCTGGCGAATCTACTATTGTTCATTTAATAGAAGGATTTGCACAATTTTCAGGAAATGCACAAACTCAAGGCTTTTTTGTTCCAATAGAACAATGTACACTTGTAAAGCCTTATTCCCTACTGTGGAAGGATTTGGAAGGAAGGAAAGTTGCGGTGGATGCCAAGTATTATGAAGAAATTAAGGAAATTATCTTTTTAATGGGATATCATGATATGATACCAGACATGACATTTAATGTTGTTGTTTGTGATGAACAAAACTCTTTTGACAGATCGGATACTTACCTTAATAATTACCACATCATTCATGCCTCTGACTTTATATCCGCTAATAAAGTAGAAGAACAGATAACCAAAGAAACAGAAGTAAATAGTAGCAATAAGTGCAAGTACTGTGGTATTGCAATGACTAATAACCAAGTAGAAGAAAGTTGTTACAAGAACCACAAAAACCACCCCGATTACAAACCTGAAGTTGAAAACATTAGACCGACAGAACCCATCCCATTCAACCTAGAAAGGTGGAAGACAGGTAACTATGATGTAGTAACCCGTACAGGGTTAGAGGTATCTCAACTTACAGAGTTTAACAACGTTAGGATGCAATTAGTTGGAGTTATAAATGATGGACTGCGGGATATTGACAATTGGAATGATAAAGGACGATACGACTATGCAGACAAGGATAGCAGTAACGACCTGTTTATAATACAAAAATCAGCCGCTAAAGAATGGGTTAACATTGATCCACAAGCATTAAAAACAAAAGAAGAAGCAGAGGCTTTTCAAGAACTTAACCCTAAAATGAAATCTTTTAAAATAAATATCTAATGACTGTAAAAAAACTAATCGCAGAGCTTAATAACTATCCAAGCAACCTTGAAGTATTTATAGACGGAAGACTCACAGAGTTTAAGTACGGACTTGTTAATGGTATTAAGCAACAAGAAATAATTATGTCTGAAAATGAAGACGGCTCTGGTGAAATCGCACCAATAACGGCTGTAATACTTTCCGAAGAGTAAAAAATAAATTTTCTAAAAACATTTGGAGTTTCGGATTTAGTTTGTAGTTTTGAACTGCTAAAGGATTTTAAACAGAACTTTTTTATGTATAAAAATATTCAAAATTTGGTTCTTACACTGCCGGTATCTCTTACCGGTTACATGGGTAAGTTTCTGTTTAGTCTTTAGCAAGCAATTGGCAGCTCATTAATTTGGGCTGCTTTTTTTATGCCCTTATCTTGTCGGGAGATATACTACGGTTCCATAAGGGTAGGTTTTAAAATGGCATAGAACGAAGGCTCCGGGTATAATGCCAGTCCCAGTGAAGTAAGAGGGGATAGACCGGAATGGTTGTTACCAGACTATAAAGCAGCTTACATTCTTATTAACGGTAATGTTGAATAAGACTGATGACGGGGAAGTCGATAGGCTCAAGCAAAACTTAAAAACCGTTGTTTCAGGAACACTAACCTAATGTAATTTTGGGATTAGGCGAAGTGTGTTCCTGACTCTAAAAAAGCCTCCTTACTAAGCAATTGAGATGAAGAATAAGTATAAAAAGATAAGAGAGAACAGCAAGGAACTGATAAGGTACAGAAAGGCATCCATTCCAAGCAACGGGGAACAGAGGATAATAAATTTTTTACAATCGGAAGCAATAGAGTTTAGTCGGGAACACTTTTTTAAAGACCTATTTAACCGGCAAACAAGGCAATTACTTTACTTTGACTTCTATATAAAACAGTTTAACCTTTGTATAGAATTTGACGGAGAACAACACTTTAGAACTAAAAAAAGCCAAAACGAACAAACAAACGACTTTCTAAAAAACGCCTATTGTCGGAAGAATGGTATTCATCTACTAAGAATAAGGCACACGGACCTTGAAAAGTATTGAAAGGTTAATATATAAGAAGATAGACTTTGTTTGCCCTATTTCTGGGACATAGGCTTGTAATGATTAATACGTAAATAAATAATATGTTAGAAGATAAAAAAAAGATTTCAGCCAACGACGCAATAATGACTATGCTAAGAATGGTTATTAGTGACAACTTGCCTCAATTCTATAGCACAGTAGAAGCATATGCTAAAGGATATGCTTTTAATAATCCCGTTAGGGCGAATCTACTTCATGTTTTAAAGAGTAAACCTCTTCAATTAATGAAACTAAATGATTTACCCCCAAATGTCAAGAATTTAATAGCGCAATGTGAAGTAAATGAAGAAAATGTTTTCTTGAGTGACTGCATTAGTTCAGTAATAGACGATATTATACTAGAATGGGATAATTCTGATTTGTATGAGTTCCATAACCTGAAAGTTAGAAACAAGATTCTTTTATTTGGGGAAACAGGAAACGGGAAAACTACAATAGCAAGACATATAGCCAAAAGGTCTAATCTCCCATTCGTTGAGGTAAAGTCGGATATTGTTATTGATAGTCATCTAGGCAATACCGGAGCTAATATTCATAATATTTTCAAGCAGATACAAGAGCCATGCGTTTTATTTTGGGATGAAGTAGATAGTATTGGCAGTAAACGTGGAAGCAAAAACGAGAGTGCCGCAGCTAGTGAAAATGACAGAATGACTAATAGTATATTGGTGAACATTGAAAAACTAAGAAGTGATGTTATATTTATAGCCGCTACTAATAGGGTAGACATACTTGATACAGCTTTTCTTAGGCGATTCGATCTAAAAATAGAAATCAAACCTCCTATTGATATTGAGAAAGATCGGTTTGCTAAGCAGCTTATTAAACACTACAATATTCCATTTGAAATGCCTAATGTTTCCCAATTAAAATCTTATTCTGAAGTTAAGGATTGTATAGTAGGCGCAGCAAGAGAGTCTGTATTAAACAAAATTCGTGTTACCGAATCCACAAATTTAAACTAGTTTATGTATAACACACCAGAATTTACAGCAGCATGGGATGAATGGAAAACCCATAAAAAAGAAAAGCATGGTATGCCATATACCTCAACTTCGGAAGACAAGGCTATTGCAAGGCTATTTAAGGAATCTCATGGCATAGAGGGGTTAGCCATATTTGCCATTGAGGAAGCAACCGCAAATAATTGGGCCAAAGTTTATGTTTCAGAAAGTATAGTATCAAAATATAAAAACAATGGAAAAGAACCTGATCAAGCAGGACAACAATCAAGCCTTAGAGAAAGTGTCAAGTCAAAGTTTAATGAACGCTTTGCTGGTAGATGACAGACCGACTATAAACCTTTGTTTGAGGCAACATAAAACGCAACAAGGTGCTGTTAATTTCAAGTCCGTATTATCTGTACCGCGTGAACAAAGAATTGAGTTTCTTGCCCAACAGGACTTTAAGCAGGTAGCAATGATTATAACGGCTACTCTTACCGTTGCATTTGAAAGCATGAATTTGAAGCGTGGTATGAATGCCAACCAAATACTAGACCTTACGGAAGCTATAATTGACGGGTCGAGTGAAGATAAAATAGCATTGGAAGATTTGGCTTTGTTTCTACAAAAACTAGTAAGGGGCGAATATGGGGCCATGTACGAAAGTATGGACATCCCGAAGTTTATGGATACGTTTGAGATTTACCGGGAGGAAAGACATCAGCAACTTCACAAAATAAGGTACGAGCAAGAGCAAAACCTAAAGTCTATGGGTGCTGGTCAACGGAATACAATTAACAACGAATTGGACGAGCATTTCCATAATCTTGTTACAAAAGTTTCATCCATGAAGGATGAATTGAGGACTCTTAAGCACTACGAACGCGAAAGCAAAAAAGGAAAATAATGGCACCGTGGTTAAGCGAATCATTTTTGATAGATGTTGTACTACCTGCTTATAGTAAAGACAAAGATGGTTGTATTTATTTCCTTTGTGCCAGCAGTATCGCTTATACATTGGTAAGTAAGATATACAACAGGTTTACATCAAAGAATGACTGCCCAAGAGTAAAAGAACTGCCACAAGAAGAAAAGGATGCCTTACTTAATTCGTATAATGAAATGATGATTAAACTAAGTACAGAGCGCCCAGAATTGATACACGACATAGACAGAAAAAGAGATACAATAAAATCAATTTACATAACAGGCTTTATTGCCGCTAATATTTAAAACTATGGGTAAAACTAAAATTTACGGAGCGTCTGACGATTTAATAGAGATTGAAGGAGAAATAAATGATGAGCACCAAGCCAATAGTGGCGACCAATTTAACTTTTCAATTTCTGATGGAACAAAAGGATATATAGCTTACAGTGATGCCGGAGAGTGGAAAATTGTGATCCATTATGAAGGCACCCTGTTTAATAGCAAGATACTTTCCGTTGGTGATGATGAAAAGCATACTATACCTGAAGCAATTGGCCTTTCTTCTTACAGCGATATTTTAGTTATGGAATCAGGCGTACAATGGGTTAAGATTGGGAGAAAGACATATAAGCCATGAACTGCCCATCCTGCCATAAAAAAAGACCTAAAGAAGCATGACTTCTATTACCACAAAGAACACAGAGGAAAGGTATATCCTAAATGTAAAGAGTGCCTGAAAGAGAAAAGAGGGCTTCGTAAGAAAAAAGATACCAGCCTTTTCGACATTAAAGAATTTGCTAAACACTACAGATGAAAAATTTAGTACGAACACCCGAACAAGCATTGCTTTATTTAACTGACTGTTCTTTAGCGACGGTTTCAGATATGGCTTCTAAAAAATCAAGAAGTAAAAATGAATTAAACAGGCAAATACAAATAGCCCAGACTGCCGTTGATTGGATTCGTGATTTTAATATAGAAGTAAAAAATGGGTCAAGAGTTTACGATATATTAGAATTGCCTGACAAGAAGGTAGAAACATGGAGCCAACAATTTTACCCAATTAATTAACGTAACTAATGCCATACAACAGCACAATACGGCAAAAACTTTGCAAATGCGGGTGCGGAGCATATCCTACAATTCAGTTTCAGGGCTGGAACCGACTTTGCGCACCGGAAGAATTACGCCAAACTGTAACCAAAAAAGCACAGGCTACCGCAAAGCGCGCCCAAACAAACGCAATAGCACGAAATTTACACAAACAGCAATTAGCCAACACCGATGTAGGCAAAAAAGAAATAGAGGTTAAAATCGCCTTAAAACGGGCAAAAACAAAAGGTAACCCGAAAAGTGACAAGCGTTCTACCCTCCTTCAACTTGCAGATAGGGTGTTTTCACGGTGGATTAAGAAACGAGATACTGATAAGGACGGGTATTGTAACTGCTATATCTGCGGAATAAAATACCATATTGACGACCGGGACGAGGATAATATGCCAATACTTCAACCCCTTCACTTTGTAGATAGGGATGTTTATTCACAAAGGTACAATCCATTTCAGGTGAAAACTGGCTGTGGATTTTGCAATAGGAAGCAACATTACGATCCCACTGGAACCCAATACCAAATATTCAAAGAAAAACTGATTAAAGAATTAGGAGAGGATGAAGTAGCCGAAATAGAACTTAGCCACCGAAATATTAACCGCGTTACTCACGCTTATTTACACGAAATAGTTTTAACCTTTAAATCTACTGTATAATGGAAGAGCCGCTTTTGAAATTACATAGAGAGTTTACAGATAAGGAGAAGATAGCATTACTACGGCAGAAGGTTCGTGATCTTGAAATAAAGAATAATAATCAGCAATCTCTTATACAAGCATTGGAGGATAAGATTAAAAGGCAAGCGGCGTTAATATTATCGGAAATAGGAACTGAAAAAGAAATCGAAGGCAAAAAATTTGTGCGTGAAAAAACACACTTAAAACTACAAAAAAGGCATTCCGAAATGCAGGATAGGTTTTGGGAAGTAGTAAGAGAACTTAACGCACTAAAGAAGGTGGAAGTAGAAAAATTGTAAACAATTAAAAACAAATACCATGCCAGCACAAGTAGCACAAAACGCAATCGTGGAATTGCCTGAATTTAAGCGCATCTATGAACAGTTAAGGGAAGCCGCAGGAATTAACTATGACCTTGCCCAGCGCATCGCTGGAAAAGTAAATGAACTAAGTAGTCCTATAAGTGAACACAATGATGTAATGAGTGATATCGAAAAACCGGCGCAATATGTAACAGAACACCTTTGGGCAGAGGTTCGTGGTATTCGCAGAACCAACGATACCTTAAAGTTCATCCTCGAACGACTTGAAAGTTTAGTTTAAAAGCGCTTACCTCTATCCCACATTAACTTTTAAAAATAAAAACACCATGACACAGAAAGCGGCTTTATGCCAGCATCTTTTGGACGGCGGTACCGTATCGGTAATGACTGCCTTTAAACTTTTCGGTATGACTAACGCAAGTAGAGAAATCGGGCGCAGCATTGAGCGAGAGGAAACGGGAGGCTTCGGCGTAATCGTTTCCAGACTTTCAAAACCATTTAAATCACGTTACGGCCATGTAGGTGTTTACTTTGAATATGCCTCAACCAAACAAGGTACAACAAGGAAGGCATAAAGAAGATGCGTGCCTACGTAAAGAGCCAAAATAAGGCTTGTTGAAATGCGAAAGCGGAACATTAGTAAAGAGAAACATGACGTATATCTTGCGTCGATGAAGGTTTACAATGTAGCCTATAAAAAAATAAAAGGCCCGATAAGTTCTAAGGTAGCGGATATTTATATCATTAGAAAGGTGCTACCTAAGCCGTACCAATTTTGTGGTGGTATAAAAACAACCTGTTCATATTTTGGATGCGGGAAACAATTATCACCACAAGAGCAATTATTCGGGGATACTTGTACAAATCACAATGGCAAACAAACAAAACTTGTAAGATGAACGAACAGCTAAAAGATTTGCTTTGTGAATATTTGGGAGAGCTACTTTACGATCAAGCCAAACGACCAAAACACGAAAGGTTTTACGAAATAAAAGAACAAATAAAAGCTATTGAATTACTTTTAAAACCATTTTATGAACCCTCCCAGCAACCTACGGATAGTATCGGATGATAATGAACTATCTTTTCAGGAAACAATAAAGCCATTAACCAGTAAATCTAGCGTACCGCATCATGTGTACAAATACACAAAAAGTATAACAAAGCTGGGTACTAACATTGGATGGACTGGCGATGAATTATCAAAAATGATCAAAGAAAAAATAGCTATTTCAATATGAGCGAAGTAATAAAAGGATTTGAGATTAATGGTTACCTGCACTCAATAACTTGCGCAAGGCAGTATCTTGAATTAGCTAGATTGGACGCCGGTAAGAACGCAAAGCATCTATTTAACTGCCACATAAACAAGCTAACGTTCCTATATAACGACATCTATTTTAACCTAGATGAAGAAGCCAAAGAAACAATTAAAAGAGATACAGAAGATTCCTTAGTGCTTGATTCAATACGGGATATGCTGATCACTATGGAACCAGATCAAAGGGCACTCGTCGAGGAATTTACAAAAGGAGTTAAGAAGGGGGATGTAATGTCATTCGATTCACCAAATAACTATTAAGTATGTGCCAAACACTAACGCAAATATATGCTGCTCGGCTAAACCAATCGGTTGTATTGTCATACAAAAAGTCAAAGATGGTTGCCCCTAGAGTAAAGAGATCAGTAATACCAGATAAGGAATGGAAGGAGTTGATGAAAGAACTTAAAACTGTAATGAAATGAAAAACGATCAAGAATTAACCAACCAGTTAACGAACGTAATGGGAATAAGAAAATATCAAGGCTTACTCCTTGAACAATTACCGAAAGGCAAGTTTAAAATACTAGGTAAGATATGTAACTCAATGGAAGAAGTGGATGAAGAGATAAAAAGATCAGCAAAGGAGTTTTCAAAAAACATTATCAAATAAACTCTTTCATGTATTAAGTTTAAGGGTAGCCCCGGCATTTCTATGCTGGGGCTTTTTTATTTGCCTTTTGATTGTAGGTATAGTTCGTAAAGTTGATCGTTAGTGTACTCATATCCTTCATCGTTATCGTCAACTGATTTTGTAAAATTAAGGAATTCAATAGCCTCTTGTTTAGCATACTTGTCCATAGCCGATTCGATACAGTTATATAATCTCCTTAAATCACCGCTTCTTATCTTTTCATCTATGTAAGGTAGGATTTGCGTTACTACTTCTTGTCCAGTTGGCTTTGTCATTTTATTTCTTATTTAATAGGGAGTTAATGTATTCGTTTTTGTCTTCTATAATATAATCCCAATCAGGGTGTGGTACCGTTTGCCTCGCATCATCAATTATATTTAAGATCAATTGTTTAATTTGCTCTTCAGCTAGGAAGTAACCTTGTTGTTCTTTAAATGATTCCCCTTTAATTAATGCGCTGGCATCGTTAATGCTTGCTCTTACGAACACCTTTTGTATTTCTAGTTTCATGTTGTTAATTTATTAAGTTTAAAGATAAAAAGAATGGCAAAGACTATTGTGAGTGAAAGCATGGGTACTGCTAAATGACCATTTTTGTAAACTATCGCTATAATAGAAATACATTCAAAAAACAGAGTTAAAACGAATAGTAGTACAACAATTAAAAATTTCGTTGGATTGATCATTTTTTTTGGTTTAAGGAGTGTAGTTAAGCTCTTCGCCAACTGTATCGAAAAAAATATTTTGTAAATTGTGCAGGTAGTCAACATTTGTAGCCACGGTCTCCATAAAATTGCAACGTAAATCATGGGTGCTTCTTCTATACTTTAAAGAAAGATTGTACCATTTAGGGTGAGTGTAAAATCCCTTGGAAGTACAATTAAACCCACATTTTTCAAGTATCTCTGGTGATAAGAGTATAGGTTTAACATCCAAATCTTCTGCCACGCCTTCTAATGTACACGATGCCCATCCAAAACTTACCATCCATCCTTTGTACCCACTAACATCTTTTGCTACATATTCAACATTTTGTTCAGTCCATTTGCCATCTTCATTAAATAGTACCCAATTCCCGACTCGTAGTTCTTTTACATCTATTGCCATAATTTTTCAGTTTAAGCAGTTAAGTTAATCTTGTTTAGTTGGTTGCTTTAGCTATTACCATTGATTTTAAAAAGTAGGTAGCGCATTCGCACGGACTGAACCGCCTCCGTCCTGTATAACAAGCCGTAAGGCTTGTAGTGCTTATTTTATCCTACGGATAATCATTTTACTACCGAAATCGGTGCTTTATACCCATTAGATTTACTCCGGTACTCCCCTTTTAGGTAGTTATTACACCTTTCTACGATAGCGCTTCTTTGAGCGCCGGTTAATTCCGCAGAAAGATTGGCTGCTTCTTTAAGTTCATCCAATTCCTTTTTAACAGTAAGGGGATCAGGAGAGCCTTCGATTATTTCATCAAAACCTCGTAACATTACCTGAAATTCGCATGGCATTGTTGTAGTTGACATACTTTTTTAGTTTTTATGTTTATTTTTTATTGTTTCGTTTCCATTCTAATTGTTGTTTCCAATTTAGACCGCTTGGCATTACATCTTCTTTTTCGATTTCAGATGTTGTAGCTGGATTTTCTACCGCTATTTTGTTAGACTTATTGGTCTCTTCAACATCTTTCTTGTTTTTAGTTTTAGAGAACAAATCTTCATAAAATTTCATTTTTCTGCTAATTTCTTCATACTCTACTGTTGGTATGCAAGTCGTGGGGGTGTCCCTGTTTTTTATCCATTTTGTCAAACGTTTAAACGTAACTCCCTCCGAGTCGTCTTTCATCCACCTAGAAAGATTGTTTTTTGAAATCCCCGCCTCCACTTCTATTTTAGAAAACGGTAATCCCATAGAGTTAATTTCGACTAACCTCCTTACAATTTCTTTTTTATCCATATTTCGTAATGTTTCGTCAAAGGTAACTAAGTTTTACTAAGTTCAAAATTTATTTTACTACACTTTACTAATTCTCCCCCCCCCCCCCCCCCTACATCTTTTTTTAAAAAACTCCCCCCCCCCAAAAAAAAAAAAACCCAAACAAACACCCCAATACACCCAAAAACACACA
>Ga0134128_10009889_pt1 | contig 11434 bp, 8 predicted proteins | sample KB31754_FD_96462 | JGI IMG/M metagenome (GOLD analysis project Ga0134128, IMG submission 96462) | Terrestrial soil microbial communities with excess Nitrogen fertilizer from Kellogg Biological Station, Michigan, USA - KB3-175-4 | ecosystem: Environmental > Terrestrial > Soil > Unclassified ...
CCTGGCCCTTCCGGATCACGCCGACTTCCGCGTCGATGTCGTACGCCATGGCGATCGCGCGCCGCAGCGCGAGCTTGTCGTTGCCGAAGCCGCCGACCACCGGATCGCGCAGGTCGAACGCCGTGTAATTGATCGCGGGCAACAGGATGCGCGACAGGTAGACGCCCTTTCGCGCAAGATCGGGCGCGAGCCTGCCGTTCGGCAGCGCGATCGGCGCGAACGTGCTCGGCAGGTTGAGAAGGTCGAGCTCGCCGCGCTGAAACGCGAGCCAGCTCGACTGCGGCTCCTCCATCACGCTGATCTCGATCGTGCCGACGCGCGGCATCTTCAGTCCGCGCATCCGCGCCGCAATCGTCTTGTCGACCGGGTCGTCGCCCGGCTCGAAGTCCCAGGTGAATCCGCGAAACCCCGGATTCGCTTCGAGCACCATCTTCGACGCCGGCACCCACTGCTTCAGCATGTACGGCCCGGTGCCCACCGGATGCGCCGCGAGATCCGTCGGGTATCGCTCGACGACTTCATGCGCAACGGCCGACAGTGCGGGCAGCGCGAGCACCTGCAGGAACGTGTAGTCGCTGTGCGTCAGCGTGATGCGCAGCGTGTAACGGTCGGGCGTCTCGAGTCCGGCGACGCGGGCCGAATAATCGAAGCGGTCGCCATTCTGCTTCGCCTTCGCGGCAAGCGCGTCGAGGCCGACGATCCTGCCCGCGACATAGAACGCGTTCGGCGAGCGATTCTTCGGATCGACGAGCCGCTTGATCGCGTACGCGTAATCGGCCGCCGTCAGCTCGCGCCGCGTGCCGCCGAATGCCGGATCGCTTGCGAAGTAGATGCCCTTCTTCAGCCTGAACGTGTAGCGCCTGCCGGCGTCGCCGACGTCGGGAAGCGCTTCGGTGGTGAGTGGCACGACCTTCACCGGCCGTGCGAGATAGTCGAACGTGAGCAGCGGCTCCATGATCGCGGCGATCACCGCGCCGGAGTAGATTTCGCTCGCCTGCGCGGGATCGAAGCCCGTTTCGGCGCGCGGCAGCGAGACGTGCAGCACCTTGCGCGCATCGGCGGCGAACAGCGGCGATGCACCGACGAGCAGCAGCGCCGCCAGCAGGCAGGTCAGGCGATGTCGTGCGTCAAGACGCATCGCACGACGCTACTTGCGGCAGCGCCGCCCGTCAAGCGACCCACACGGTCTTGATGTTCACGAATTCCCGGATGCCGAAGCTCGCGAGCTCGCGGCCATAACCGCTTTCCTTGATGCCGCCGAACGGGAGCCGCGCGTCGGAGCGCACTGCATCGTTGACGAACACGCAGCCGCTTTCGATCAGGTCGGCCGCGATGCGCTCGCCGCGCACGACGTCACGCGTGATCACGCCGCCGCCAAGCCCGAACGACGACGCGTTCGCGAGGGTCACTGCTTCGGCTTCGTCGCCCGCGGGCACGATCGCCGCGACCGGACCGAACGTCTCCTCGTCGAACGCCGGCATCCCGGGACGCACGTCGGTTAGCACCGACGGCGGATACCAGGCGCCCGGTCCATCGGGGATCGAGCCGCCGAGCAGGGAGCGCGCGCCCTTCGCGAGACTCTGATCGACCTGCTGCTGCAGCGCGTCGCGCAGATCGGTGCGCGCCTGCGGCCCGATCTCCGTCGACTCGTCGAGCGGGTCGCCCATCTTCGACGCCGCCATCCGCGCGACGAAGCGCCGCTCGAACTCCGCGCGCACCGCGTCGACGACGATGAACCGCTTGCCGGCGATGCAGCTCTGCCCCGAATTGACGAGCCGCGCTTTCGTGCAAACGTCGGCCGCGAGGCCGAGATCGGCGTCCTCGAGCACGAGGTACGGATCGCTGCCGCCGAGTTCGAGCACGGTCTTCTTCAGCAGTTGGCCCGCCTTCGCGGCAATCGCGCGGCCGGCCGGTCCGCTGCCCGTCAGCGTGACCGCGCGCACGAGCGGATGCTCGATCACCGCGTCGACCGCCTTGCTGCCGATCATCAGCGTCCGGAAGAGATTCTCGGGAAAGCCCGCGCGCCGGAACACGTCCTCGATCGCCATCGCACAGCCGGGCACGTTCGACGCGTGCTTCAGCACCGCGCCGTTGCCCGCCATCAATCCCGGCGCGGCGAAGCGGAAGACCTGCCAGAACGGAAAATTCCACGGCATCACGGCAAGGACGACGCCGAGCGGATTGAACGTGACGAAGCTCGCCCGCGCATCGGTCGCAACGGTCTCGCGCGCGAGGAACTGCGCGGCGTTGTCGGCGAAGTAGTCGCATGCGACCGCGCACTTGTTCGCCTCGGCGATGCCGTCGCGGATCGGCTTGCCCATCTCGCGCGCCATCAGCTGCGCGAAATCGCGCGCCTCGCTGCGCAGGATCATGGCCGCCTTGCGCATCGGCACCGCGCGATCGGCATACGACGCGTGCCGCCAGCCGTCGAACGCGCCGTGCACCGAGTCGACGATGCCTGCGACCTGCTGCGGAGCCATCTCGTCGTGCGTCGCGACGACCTCGCCGCTCGCCGGGTTGATCGACTGAATCGACATGGCGCTCCTTTCGAGGTGAACGTGAGGCGATTGGACAGCCGCGGCGAGACGAAAACTCCGCGGGCGGCACAATAACGCCATGCCGCGCAACTATTCGATGGGAGCCCGAACCGCCCGAACGACCAAGGCGACGGCAGCCGAGCGGGTCCAGCATGGGGAACGGCGGACGCTGCGCGAGCGGATGAGCGGCATTCGCAACATTCCGCCGTTCATCGCCCTCGTGTGGCAGACGAGCCGGTCGATGATGCTCGGCGAGGCGCTGCTGCGGATCGTCCGCGCGCTGCTGCCGGTGGCGACCCTCTACGTCGGCAAGTTGATCATCGACGAGGTGGTCCTTCTGACGAAGACGCCGCACCCGGCCGCCGACGATCTTGCCGCGTGGCTTGCAAGCGGCATGCTCGACCCGATCCTGTGGCTGCTCGGCCTGGAATTCGGTCTCGCCGTGCTGTCCGACGTGCTCGGCCGCACGGTGTCGCTGCTCGATTCGCTGCTCGCCGAGAAGTTCAGCAACGAGACGAGCCTGCGCCTGATGGCGCACGCGGCGACGCTCGATCTCGAGGACTTCGAGGACAGCGAGCTGCAGGACCGGCTCGAGCGCGCCCGCCGGCAGGCGGCCGGACGCATGTCGCTGCTCGGCCAGCTCTTCGGCCAGGCGCAGGACATCGTGACGATCGTGAGCTTCGGCGCCGGCCTCTTCGTCTATGCGCCGTGGCTGATCGCGCTGATGGCGCTCGCGCTGATTCCCGCCTTCATCGGCGAAGCGCACTTCAACGCGCAGAGCTACTCGCTCAACTACGCCCGCACGCCCGAGCGGCGCGAACTCGACTACGTGCGGCGCACCGGCGCGAGCGTCGAGACCGCGAAGGAAGTCAAGATCTTCGGCCTCAACCCGTTCCTGATCGATCGCTATCGCGCGCTGTCGACGAGCTTCTTCGATGCGAACCGCGCGCTCGCGCTGCGGCGCGCGAGTCTCGGCAGCGTGCTGACCGCGCTCGGCACCATCGCCTATTACGTCGCGTATGCGTACATCGTCTGGCGCACGCTGCACGGCGACTTCACGATCGGCGACCTCACGTTTCTCGCCGGATCGTTCCGGCGTCTGCGCAACCTGCTCGAGGACATGCTGATCGGTTTTTCGCAACTCGCCGGGCAGGCGCTGTATCTCGACGACCTCTTCTCGTTCTTCGAGATCGAGCCGGAGATCGTTTCGCCGCCGAATCCCCTCCCGTTTCCGACGCCCATTCGCACGGGCTTCACGTTCGACGACGCCGGCTTTCGCTATCCGGGTGCCGAGCGCTGGGCGGTGCGGCACCTGAACTTCACGCTGCACGCGCGCGAGGTGCTGGCGCTCGTCGGCGAGAACGGCGCGGGCAAGACGACGCTCGTCAAACTGCTCGCGCGCCTCTACGATCCCGACGAGGGACGCATCCTGCTCGACGGGCGCGACCTGCGCGACTACGACCTGCAGGCGCTGCGCTCGAACATCGGCGTCATCTTCCAGGACTTCGTCCGCTATCACCTGACCGCCGCCGACAACATCGCCGTCGGCCGCATCGACGCGCGCCACGATCGCACCCGGATCGTCGACGCGGCGCAGCGCAGCCTCGCTGACGACGTGATCGCGAAGCTGCCCGGGGGCTACGATCAGGTGATCGGCAAGCTCTTTCGCGGCGGCATCGACCTCTCCGGTGGAGAATGGCAGAAGATCGCGATCGCGCGCGCGTACATGCGCGACGCGCAGGTGCTGATCCTCGACGAGCCGACCGCGGCGCTCGATGCGCGCGCGGAATTCGAAGTGTTCCAGCGCTTCAAGGAGCTTTCGCGCGACAGGACGGCCGTGCTGATCTCGCACCGCTTCTCCAGCGTGCGGATGGCCGACCGCATCGTCGTGCTCGCCGACGGGATGGTCGAGGCGACCGGCACGCACGACGAGCTTCTGCGCGAGAACGGCCGCTACGCCGAGCTCTTCGAATTGCAGGCGGCGGGCTATCGATGATCGGACGATGACGATGGCGAAACGGATCGCGGTGATCGGTGCAGGCGTCGTGGGTCTCGCGTGCGCGAGCTATCTGCAGATGCAGGGCCGGCACGTGACGCTGATCGACCCGCGGCCGCCGGGCGAATACTGCTCGTTCGGCAACGCCGGCTGCTTCAGCCGCGCATCGTGCGTGCCGCTCGGACTTCCGGGAACCTGGAAGCACGTGCCGGGCTGGCTGATGGATCCCGAGGGCCCGCTGCACGTTCCGCTGCACTACCTGCCGCGGATCGCACCCTGGCTGTGGCGCTTTCAGCGCTCGACGAACATGGCGCGCGTCGACGAGATCGCCGATGCGCTGCACGCGCTCCTCACCGTGACGCTCGACAAGTGGCGGCCGCTCGCCGGGCGCGCCGGCGTGCCCGACCTGATCGTCCAGGACGGGTACGGCTTCACGTACGAAAGCGAAGCGGGATTCGAGGGCGACGCGCTCGGACGCGAGCTTCGGCGCCGCCATGGCGTCGCGATCGAAATTCTCACGGGGCCGGCGATCCGCGAATTCGACCCTGCGCTGTCGCCCGCGATCACGCATCTCGTACGGCTGCCCGAGCAGGGTCACTGCCCGAATCCGTTGCGCCTGTCGCAGGCGCTCGCGCAGCGCCTGCACAATGGCGGCGCGACGTTCGTTCGCGCGTCGGCCACCGGATTCGACGTCGTCGACGGCGAAGTCGCGCGCGTGCTCACCGATGGCGCGCCGATCGAAGCCGACGTCGTCGTCATCGCTGCCGGCGCGCATTCGAATGCGCTATCGTCGAAACTCGGCGCGAACGTACCGCTCGAAACCGAGCGCGGCTATCACCTGATGCTCGAGGAGCCCACCGTCGTGCCACGCGCGCCGATCGCGTCCGCCGAACGCAAATTCTTCGTCACGCCGATGGAGGACGGACTGCGGATCGCCGGCACCGTCGAACTCGCCGGACTCACCGCGCCGCCGAATTACGATCGCGCCGACATGCTGCTCGGGCAGGCGCAGCGGCTTTTGCCCGGTCTTCGCGGCAGCGGCACCTCGCGCTGGATGGGCCACCGGCCGTCGCTTCCCGATTCGCTGCCGGTGATCGATCGCGCGCCCGCTGCGTCGAACGCGTGGCTTGCGTTTGGCCACGGCCACGTCGGATTGACGGCGGCGGCGCCGACGGGCGCGATCATCGCCGACCTGATTGCCGGGCGCGAGACGTTCCTCGATATCCGCGCCTATTCCGCGTCGCGGTTTCGACGAGCGTCGCCACCGACTCGCGCAGCTCGAGGCGCGCATCCAACGTGACGCGCTCGCGCCGCCGCGCAGGATCACGAAGACGCGCGAGCAGCAGCCGCCAGGCGGCGCATGCGATCGCATCGGTCGGCGGCTGCACGACCGAAAGCGCTGGCGTGGTCACTTCGGCCCAGGCCGGCGCGTCGAAGCTGATCAGCGACACGTCGCGCGGACACGCGATGCGGCACGCACGCAGGCCGCGCAGCAGCGCAAGCGTGATCGCGCTGTTGCTCGCGATGATCGCGGTCGGTGCATCGCGGCGCTTCATGATTTCGGCGAGGCGCGCGTCGAAACCTTCGTCGCCCGCATCGTGAACGAGAACCGTCGCCCGGGCGCCGCGCACGCCGGCGGCCGCATCCTGGAAGGCTGCGATCCGGCGTTTCGTCGTCACGAGCGACGGATAGCGCACGACATACAGAAGCCGCCGATGGCCGCGCTCGAGCAGCGCATTCGCCGCATCCGTCATCGCGCGATAGTCATCGAGCGTCACGTAGTCGAACCGGGCGTCGCTCGACGCGCGGTCGACGACGATCGCCGGTACCCGCGACGCCGCGATGACGTCGAATACCGGCTGCGGCTCGCCGGACGGGATGACGATCAGCCCGTCGACCTTGCGGGCAAGGAGCGCACGGACCCGCCGCACCTCGAGCGCCGGATCGTGCCGGCTCAGCACCTGCATCACCTCGTAGCCGTTGTCGACGCCGATCTGCTCGAACGCGTCGAGTAGCGCCGCGAAGTACGCGCTGTATGTCGACGGCGCGACGAGACCGACGACGTGCGAGCGCTGGCGACGCAGGCTTTGCGCGACGCCGTTCGGCACGTAGCCGAGCGCGGCGATCGCCTGCTGCACGCGGCGGCTTCGCTCGGGCCGCACGTTGCCGCGGCCGTTCACGACGTTCGACACGGTGCCGAGCGAGACACCCGCCTGCTTCGCGACATCGTGGATCGTCGGTCCCCGTTGGCGCACCGACACAGGTTTGCGGGCAGGCATGGGACTCGACGCAGCCGTTCGGCGGTTCACGTTTCGAATGGAAGGGAAGCGAGCTTGCGGTCGCCCGTCGAGCCGAGTATCGTGCAACGCATGAAACGTTTCAAGCGCGTGCCCGCGCCATGAAGATCACCCGCATCGAGACGTTCAAGTACTGGGTCGACTGGTGCAACTGGCTGTTCGTCCGCGTCGCAACGGACGAGGGTCTCGTCGGATGGGGCGAAGGATCGCTGCACGGCGCGCTCGAGTCGGTCGAGACGGCGATCCGCGAATTCGCGCCACACCTGGTCGGCGAAGACCCGGCGGGTCCCGAGCGGCACTGGCAGCGGCTCTACAACGCCTGGCGCTGGCGCGGCGGGGCCGTCTTCCAGACCGCGCTCGCGGCGCTCGACATCGCGCTGTGGGACCTCGAAGGCAAGCGCCTCGGCGTGCCGGTGGCGCGATTGCTGGGCGGGGTACAGCGCGCGCACCTGCGCGGTTATGCGAGTCATTGGCTGCACGGCGCCGATACGCCGGAGAAGGCAAAGGCCGGTGCGAAGGAGGCGATCCGGCGCGGCTTTCGCGCGTTCAAGTGCCGGCCGTTTTCTCACGAAGGGCTGCGCGACGACGAGGCGGCCGAACTGCGCAGGGCCGCGGCACTGGTCGAGGCGGCGCGCGAGGGCGCCGGTCCTGACGCCGAGATCTTCATCGAATGCAGCGAGTTCCTGTCGCCGCGCACGGCGGTGCTGCTCGACCGCGCACTCGCGCCGTATCGCCCTGGCTGGTTCGAGGAACCGATTCCTTTCGAGAACGCCGCGGCGATGGCGTCGCTGCAACGCGACATCGCAACGCCGATCGCGACCGGCGAGCGCCTGTTGTCGCGCTTCGAGTACCGCGAATTGCTCGAGAAATCCGGCTGCCGGATCGTGCAGCCCGACCTGATGCACGCCGGCGGTTTCACCGAAGTGCGCAGGATCGCAACGCTCGCCGACACCTATTACGTGCCGGTCGCGCCGCACAATCCCGGCGGCCCGATCTGCATGGCGGCGGCGATGCACCTCGCGGCGGCCGTGCCGAACTTCCTGATCCTCGAGCAGATGGAGCCGCAGCGCGAACTGCGCGATCGCGCGAGCACCGCGCCGATCCGCTTCGAGAACGGCGCATTCGTGCTGCCCGACGGACCCGGTCTCGGCGTCGAGCCCGATCTCGACTTTCTCGCGCAGTATGTCTATCGGCCGCAGCCTCGCACCGAGCGCAGCGGCTCGCTGTATCGATGACAAGGTATCAGGAGGCGTCATGATGACCCGTTCAACGATTCGCGCGACACTGGCCGTCGCATTTGCATCGCTCGCGATTGCGCCGTCGATCGCGCAGCAGCCGATCGTCCTGCAATGGCAGACGGCGAACCTCACCGAATCGCAGTACGAGCCGGTATGGAAGAAGACGATCGCCGAGTTCGAGGCGGCGAACCCCGGCATCCGGATCGAGCCCGTGCTCGTTGCCCGCAAGGACCACTGGACGAAGTTCGTCGCGGCTGCACAAGCGAAGAAGGCGCCGTGCATCGTGTCGGTCGACCTGACGACGGCGGCATACAACGGGTACCTGATGCCGCTCGACAAGTACTGGAACGCCGAGCCCGCGGCGTTCCGAAACGCTTACAGCCCGGCGATGCTTTCGGCGGCGAAGTGGAAGGGGCACCTGTACGGCGTCCCGATCTGGGGCGGCACGTACGCGGATATCTACAACCGCGACCTCGTCGTCAAGGCGGGCCTGGATCCCGCGAAGCCGCCGAAGACGTTCGCCGATTACATCGCATGGGGCAAAAGGCTCACCGGCAACGACCACTGGGCGACCGCCGTGCTCGGCGGCAAGACCGACACCACGACGCGCGTGCTGCTGACATGGATCTGGGCGAACGGCGGCGAGGCGTTCAACGACGACATGACCGAGGCGACGTTCGCCAAGGATCCGAAGAGCCTCGCCGCGATCAAGACGTATCTCGGCTTCGCCGGCGCGACGGGCATCGCCGCGCCCGCACCGACGACGACCAATTACCTCGAGCAGACGACGCTCTTCGCGCAGGGCAAGATCGCGACGATGCGTAACGCCTACTGGGCCGTTGCGAAAGTCGAGGGGGACAACCGGGCGATGAAAGGCAAGATGTTCGTCGCCCCGAACCCGGCGAACGTGCCGAACGCGCCGACGCTCGCGACGATGACGGCGTCGAGCATCTCGTCGTCGTGCCCGCATCCCGACGAGGCGTGGAAGTTCATCAAGTTCGACGCCGGAAAGAAATGGTCGATCGAGCGCGCCGTGGTGTCGAACTGGATGCCGCTGCGCAACGACCTCGCCAACGATCCGCAGATTCGCGCCGATCCGCTGCTCGCCGAGTTCGTGAAGATCGGCGAGCATGCGCGGAGCTACCCGCTGCCGTCGCCGATATGGGCGGACATCGCCGCCAACGACATCGTCGACGCCGTGCAGAGGGCGCTTCTCGCGCCGGACAAGACCGACGAGATCTTTCGCGATCTCGACGCGCGACTGACGAAGAAGCTTCGCGACATCTAGGCGGCCGCGGTTCCGTCCGGGCACGACGCGTTGGACGACGCCACCGTTGCCGTCGGCGGCTTCCGCGGCAAGCGCCGCAAGCCACGCAGCGCCGCCGCATTCGGCCGGCGCTGGTACGGCTACGCGTTCGTCGCGCCGGTCGCGCTGTTCCTGTGCGCCGTGGTCGTCGTGCCGCTCGCACACGCGTTCTGGACGAGCCTCTATCGCGTTCGCGGGCTCAACACGACGTTCGTCGGCCTCGGCAATTACGTGCGCGTGCTGTCCGACGACGCGTTCTGGCATTCGCTTGGCGTCTCGCTCGTCTTCACCGGCTGCTCGGTCGCGCTGCACATGCTGCTCGGCCTTGCGCTCGCGTTGCTGCTGCACGCGCTCGCGTTCGCCCGGACGCCGCTGCGCATCCTGTTCCTGACGCCCTGGATGGTGGCGCCGGCCGTCGGCGCGACCATCTGGCTATGGTTGCTCGAGCCCCAGTTCGGCGTCGTCAACTATCTGCTGCGGGCGGCGCATGTCGTCAGTGCGCCTGTCGCATGGCTCGGCGAGCCCGGCACCGCACTCGCCGCGGTGGTTGCCGTCGACGTCTGGCGCGGCGTGCCGTTCGTCATGCTGCTGATGCTCGCCGGATTGCAGACGATTCCGGCCGAGCAGTACGAGGCGGCCGCCATCGACGGTGCGAGTGCCTGGCAGCGCTTCCGCTACGTGACGCTGCCCAACCTGCGCTACCTGATCGTCGTCGCATCGACGCTCGACATCATCAACACGATCCGCCACTACGACATCATCGGCGTGATGACGGCGGGCGGCCCGGCCGGCGGCACCGAAGTGCTGCCCGTGCTGCTCTACAACACGGCGTTTCGCGCGAACCACTTCGGTGAAGCGGCCGCGATCGGCGTCGCGCTGCTCGTGCTCGTTCTCGCCTTCTCGGTCGTCTACGTGAAGCTGACGCGTCTCGATCGCCAGCCATCGGCATGATCCGCGCGCGGCCGGAACGACAGGCGGTGCTTGCATGCGTCACGCTTGCAGCGCTCGTCGTCGTGCTGTTTCCGTTCTACTGGATGGTGAACACGTCGCTGAAGCCGCCCGACGAGGTGTTCGCGTCGCCGCCGACGTTCTTCTCGGCGCACTGGTCGCTCGGCGCGTATGCGTCGCTTTTCGCGACGAAGCCGATCGCGCGCTACTTTCTGAACAGTCTGATCGTCGCCATCGGCGCAACGCTCGTGTCGGTGTCGCTCGCGGCGCTCGCTGCGTACGGCCTCACGCGCTTCTTTCCGCGCGGCGCGACGCCGTTCGTGATGTTCCTGCTGTTCACGAAGATGCTGCCGGAGACGCTTTTGATCATCCCGTATTTCCGGCTCATGTCGGACCTTGGTCTGCTCAATACGTACGTCGCGCTGATCCTCGCGTACAGCTCGTTCGCGCTGCCCTTCTCGGTCTGGATGCTGATCGGCTTCTTCCGCTCGATTCCGCGCGAGATCGACGAGGCGGCGACGATGGATGGCGCGACGGTGCTGCAGACGTTTCGCCGCGTGATCCTGCCGCTCGCGCGACCGGGTCTCACCGCGGTGGCGCTCTTCACGTTCCTCCTTGCCTGGAACTCGTACGTCTGGGCGCTGGTGCTGACGACCGACTCGTCGATGTTCGTGCTGTCGGTCGGCATCGCGAACATGGTCGGCGAATATCGCGTGCAGTGGAACGAGCTGATGGCCGCCGCGCTCGTCGCCGCGGTGCCGGTGATGATCCTGTACTCGCTGCTCGAGCGGCATCTGGTCGACGCGATCACCGCCGGCGCGGTGAAGGGCTGAGCCGGAACACGGCCGGCGAAATGCGTTAGCATCCTGCGCTCCCGCTTCCGCCGCGCGACGAGAACCGCTCCAATGCCCGTTTCGTATCTGAAGAAGGCCGGCAAGACGCCGGAGACCGAATCCGGTCATGCGCAGAAGGTCGCCGCCGAGATGCTCGCCGACATCGAGGCGCGCGGCGAGGTGGCGGCGCGCGAGTACGCGGCGAAGCTCGATGACTGGACCGGCGACATCGTCGTATCGCCGGAGGCGATCGAGCAGCGGACGCGCGACATCCCGGCG
>Ga0134128_10009890_pt1 | contig 11433 bp, 12 predicted proteins | sample KB31754_FD_96462 | JGI IMG/M metagenome (GOLD analysis project Ga0134128, IMG submission 96462) | Terrestrial soil microbial communities with excess Nitrogen fertilizer from Kellogg Biological Station, Michigan, USA - KB3-175-4 | ecosystem: Environmental > Terrestrial > Soil > Unclassified ...
GGCGCTGCTGCTGGCGATGGACCGCCCTATCGCGCAATCGCTGCTGCGTCATTTCTCGCCGCACGAGTTGCGCGAGGTGACGGTCGCGGCCGCCCGCCTCGGCAGCGTGCCGCACGCCGCGCTCGACGCGCTGGTTGAGCGCTTCCAGCGCGATTTCATCGACGGCTCCGGGTTGCATGGCGACGAGGCGCAGGCGCGCGATCTCGTCGGCAACGCGGTCACTCCCGATCTCGTCGCCAGCTATCTGGAATCGGCGCTCGAGACCGGGCCGGTCGACGTCTGGAAAGGCGTCGCGACGCTGCCGGAGAAATTCCTGTCGATGTTCCTGGCCGACGAGCATCCGCTCATCGTCACTTACATTCTGTCGCGCCTCGATCCGCAACTCACCTCGCGCCTCGTCGCCGCACTGCCGCGCGACATGCGCAACGCGACGCTGGTCAAGCTCATCGCGCCGCCGCCGATCACCCCGGAGGCGCTGATCGTGCTGGAGCGCAGCCTGCGTCACGTGCTCCTTGGCGGCGCGACGGGAGGTTCCGCGGATGAGGCCCGCACGCGGATCGCCGACATCATCAACGGCCTGGAGCCTGCCGACGCCGACGACGTGATGAAGGCCCTCGAAACCGCGCGGCCGCAGGACGCAAGGGCGGTGCGCTCGCTGCTGTTCTCGTTCTTCGATCTGCCGCGGCTGTCGCAGCGCGGCCGCGCGATGCTGTTCGACAAGTTGACGACCGATCTCGTCGTCATGGCGCTGCGCGGCACCGACGCCGAGTTCCGCGAGGCGGCGCTGACGGCGATGGCGCAGCGCTCGCGCCGTCTGGTCGAAAGCGAACTCGCCGCGCCGATGAACGCGCCGCCGCCCGAGATCGTCAAGGCGCGCCGCGAGGTGGTCAAGATCGTGCTGGCGATGGCGCAGCGCGGCGAACTGGAGTTGCCGTCGAACGAAATCCACGACGGCATGGCGGCGGCCTGAGAGCGAGACCCGAATGGCTGACGACAGCGACGAAGACAAGACAGAAGAGCCGACAGAAAAGCGCCTCGCCGACGCCATCGAACGCGGCAACACGCCGCTGTCGCGCGAGGTCGCCTTTCTCGCCTCTCTGGTTGCTTATCTGTTGATCGAGATCTACGTGCTGCCGTCGACGACGCCGAACCTGGTGGCGGCGATCGTGCATTTCCTCGACGATCCCTCGGGCTGGCGGTTGCGCACCGGCGGCGACGCCGAACTGCTGCTGAAGGCGGTGGCGGCGATCATGGCGCGGTTCCTGGGGCCGGCGGTGTTGCTGTTGATGGCCTTCGGCGTCGGCGGCTCGGTGTTGCAGAACCCGCCGCGCATCGTCCTCAACCGCATCGCCCCCGATTTCCAGCGCCTGTCGCCGTTCTCCGGCCTGGCTCGGCTGTTCGGGCCGCGCGGCTGGACGGAGTTCGGCAAGAGCGCGCTGAAGCTGGCGGTGGTGGCCGGCGTCGTCGGCGCGCTGGTCGCCTCGCAGCGCTTGGCGCTGATGGACGCCATGTTCGTCGATGTCGCCGCGCTGCCGGGGCGGCTGATGTCGCTGATCGTCGGTTCGACGACGGCGATCACGCTCGCCGTGCTCGTCATCTCAGGCGCCGACTTCGCATGGACGCGCATTCACTGGCGGCGCGACCAGCGCATGAGCCGGCATGAGGTGAAGGAGGAGGTCCGCCAGGCCGAAGGCGACCGCATGCTGAAGGCGCGCCTGCGCTCGCTGCGGCTCGACCGCTCGCGGCGCAACATGATGAAGAACGTGCCGAAGGCGACGATGGTGATCGTCAATCCCACCCATTACGCCATCGCCATGCGCTACGTGCGCACCGAGGGCGGCGCGCCGACGGTGCTGGCCAAGGGCGTCGATCTGCTGGCGCTGAAGATCAGGCAAGTCGCCATCGAGCACGACATCCCGATCATCGAGGACAAGCCGCTGGCGCGTTCGCTCTACGACGCGGTGGCGGTCGATGCGGTGATCCCGGCGGAGTTCTATCGCGCGGTGGCCGAGATCGTGCATCTCATCCAATCCAAGCGCGCCGCCTGGCCGCTCAGTCGGCGGAGGCTTAATTGACTGGGGATCGGAGGGAGAGCGACATGGAAAGCGCTTTGGCTGAGCACGAGAAGGCGCTGGCTGACGCCATCGTCGACGTCGCCACCGAATTGCGGCTGTCCGACCCCACGGAATTCATTCTGCTGGTGCGCGGCGAGCAGGCGGCCAATATCTCCGACCTCGTCAACTCCTCCAGCGAATTGTTCTTCAAGAAGGGGGCGCTGCGTTACGGGCTCAACGCCGATTGCGCGCTCGGCTGGGGCTCGACGCCGAGCGTCAGCCTCGACATGGAGTTCAGCCACGACCGGGTGACGGCGTTCTTCCGGCTCATCCTCGGCGGCAGCCGGGCGGCGGTGCAGGTCGTCGAGGTGCTGGTTGACGATGAGGATGACCCGCGCAGTTCCGACCGGCTGCGCCAGGCGATCGCCGCCGCGCGGCTGTCATGAGCGAGGCGCGCGGCGCGGCGCGGCGGCGCACGCGGCTGCAATCGGCCAAGCTCATCGACAGCGCCGGCGGCTTTCTCTGCGAGGCGTTGATCCTCGACATGTCCTCGTCGGGCTTGCGCCTGCTGCTGGCGAGAAATTGCGGCGTGCCGGCGCAATTCGGGCTGCATATCGATCTGACGGGCGAATTGGCGACGGCGGCGCTGGCGTGGCGGCGCGAGCGGCTGATCGGCGCGCGGCGGCTGACCCACGTCGCGCCGGCGGCGCTGAAGACCAGCGACCGCGTGGCGCTCAAGGGGCGCTATTACGGCGTGCCGGGGTGAGCTTCAGCGATCGGCGGCAATGGGCGTCCTGCTTGCCGGGCGCCACAAGTTGATTTGTCAACAGAATCGAGGTTCGTCAACTTTGCGTGCAAGACAACACAGCGCCGATGCGCCATAAGCGGCCGCGCTGTCAGAACGAAAGAAGGCGTCCGTGCTCAAGCCCCGCTCGCCGCGTCCGAGGCCCGATCGCCGCTCGCCGAGCGCCTTGGATCTGCGCTCCTTCACACCCGCCGCGATCACGCTGCTGGCGCAGAAGATCAGCGCCACCGCCTCGGCGAGCTACCGGCCGCGCTTCGGCGTCGGCGTCACCGATTGGCGCATCATGGCGCTCATCGCCGCCGAGCCGTGGATCGCGCCGGTGCGCATCGCCGAATCGACCGGGCTCGACAAGGCGGCGGTCAGCCGCTCGCTGCGCGATCTGCGCGAGGCCGGGCTGGTGGAGGCGAGCGGCGAGGCGCCGTCGCGTCGGCGCAGCGTGCTGGCGCTGACGCCCGAGGGTCTGAGGCTCCACGATCTGCTGGCCGAGGCGGCCAGAGTGCGCGAACGGCGGCTGCTCGAAGGGTTCTCCGGCCCCGAGCGCGCCGCTTTGCAGGATTATGTCGCGCGGATGCTGCGCGCGGTCGACGAATTGCAAGGGCCGGGCGGCGGTGATTAACCCGAGCTTTACTTCACAACCATAAGTTGAATTCACGGCCGGATTCGCGCCGACGCGGTGAGCAGCCGCGCCCTTCAACGTCGGCGCGCCGACGCTTGGGCGCCTGAACACAGCGCGGTGGCGAACGCGAAGCCGTGCGCCCGGGAACCTGACGCATGCGTATCGACAATCTCAGACTTCGCACCAAATCCCTCATTCCGCTCGCCCTCATGGCGCTCACCGTCATCGGCATGGTGGCGTTCGGCGCCAGCCGCCTCTCCAACGTCAGCAGCAGCGCCAGCGAGATCATTGAAAAGCACGGTCTCGCCGCCGAGGACATCGCCAAGGCCGGGCGCCTCGTGGTGCAAATTCCCTATGCGATCGACGCCGCGGCGCTCAACGACGACAATTCGCCGGCGGGCCGGGCGGCGAGCGAGGACGTCAAGGCATCGGCGCCCGCCGCGGTGGCGCTGCTTCAGGAGGCGGCGGGCCTGCTGCCGCAGCACGCCGAGGCGACGCTCAAACTCGCCGAGCGCGTGCAGGGGCTGATGAAGACCGCCAGCGCCGCCTATCAGGCGGGTCTCGGCGTTCCCGCACTCGACTCCGGAGAGCCGTTGCAGCCGCAGGACGCCGCGAAGCTCGGGCGCGCCGTCAAGCTCGCCGCCGAGGCCGACGTCGCCGCGCGCGAACTGACCGCCGACCTGACAGCCCTCACCGCCGAACTGCAATCCGAGGAGCAAAGCTCGGCCCGCGCTCTGCGCGCGGAATCGCAAAACGCGATGTTCATGCTTGGCGGGCTCGGCGGGCTGGCCACCCTGGCGGCGGTCGCGGTGTCGTTCTGGTTGACGGCGAGCGGCGTCGAGCGGCCGCTGAAGCGCCTTGCCGGCCAGATGCGGACCGTTGCCGATGGCGACCTGACGGTCGAGATCGACGGCCGCCGCCGCGGCGACGAAATCGGCGAGATGGCGAACGCCGTCGAGGCGTTCAAGGCAAGCGCTCTGGAGCGCCGCCGCGCCGAGGCCGAGATCGAGGCCGAGCGCAAGGCGACTGAGGTCGAGCGCGAACACACGGCGGGCGAGCGCTCCGGCGCCGCGCAGACGCAGACCGCGGCGATGAACGCGCTGCGCGACAGCCTCAAGCGACTGGCCGACGGCAACCTGACGGTCAAGCTCGACCAAGACTTCCCGGCCGACTATGCCGAGGTGCGCGACGATTTCAACGCCGCGGCTGCGAAACTGCGCGTCGCGCTCGCCGCCGTCGCTGTCTCTACCGGGGCGATCCAATCGAGCTCGCGCGAAATCTCCACCGCCTCCGACAACCTGTCGCAGCGCACCGAGCAGCAGGCGGCGAGCCTGGAGGAGACCGCCGCGGCGCTGGAGGAGATCACCACTACGCTCAAGCAATCCGCGCAAGGCGCCCAGCACGCCGCCGAAGTCGTGGCGTCCGCCGATTCCGACGCCAAGAAGGGCGCGGTCATCGTGCGCAAGGCGGTCGAGGCGATGGACGCCATCGCCGACTCCTCCAACAAGATCGGCCAGATCATCGGCGTCATCGACGAGATCGCGTTCCAGACCAATCTGCTGGCGCTCAACGCCGGGGTGGAGGCGGCGCGGGCCGGCGATTCCGGCAGGGGCTTTGCAGTGGTCGCCTCCGAGGTCAGGGCGCTGGCGCAGCGCTCAGCGGAGGCAGCCAAGGAGATCAAGGCGCTGGTCTCGAACTCCGGCGCGCAGGTGGAGACCGGCGTCAAGCTCGTCGCCGAGAGCGGCAAGGCGCTGGAGAGCATTATTTCGCAGGTCTCGGAGATCAACAAGGTCGTCGCCGACATCGCCTCGGGCGCGCAGCAGCAGGCGACCGGTCTGCAACAGATCAACGCCGCCGTCAGCCAGATGGACCAATCGACGCAGCAGAACGCGACGATGGTGGAGGAATCCACCGCCGCCAGCCATTCGTTGTCGCAGGAGATGAACGAACTGACCAAGCTCGTCGAGCAGTTCCGCGTCGGCGAGCCGGGCGAGGAGCGGCTGCGTCGCGATCTCAAGGCCGCCGCGCCGCACGCTTTCGTCCGACCCGCCGCGCCGCCGCCGCGCCCGGCCAAGCTCGCTCTCGCTGGCGGAAAGAACAATGCGGATTGGGCGGAGTTCTAGCGACCACGCTTGGGGTTCCTCCCTCTCCCCGTGAAGAACGGGGAGAGGGAAGCGGCAGGCCGCGGCGAGTCGGAGATGCCGACGTATCGCGGCTCGCTCAGCGCCTGCGCCACCGCAGCGCACGGGCCTCGATCAGCGACAACGCCGAATTGGCGATGAGGCCGATGGCGCCGAGCAGGATGACGCCGGCGAATATGTTGGGGCTGCGATAGGCGCGGGCGGCGACCAATTCCCAGGAGCCGAGGCCTTCGAGCCCGGCGATCATCTCGCAGATCACGGCCAGGATCAGCGCCACCGTCAGCCCGAGCCGCAAGCCGGCCAGAATGTCGGGCAGCGCCGAGGGCAGGGCGATCTTGAAGGCGGCGGCGAGGCGCGACATGTTGAGCGCGCGCGCCACCTCCAGCAACCGTGGCTCGACATAGGCGAAGCCGTGTACGGTCGCCAGCAGCATCGGCCAGATCGAGCCGAAGGCGATGACGCCGATCGCCATCGACGGCGTCAGCCCGAACATCGTAATCGCAATCGGAATGATGGCCGAGGCGGGCAGCGGACGCAGGAATTCGAGCGTCGGCCCGATATATTCGCGCGCCCGCACCGATGAGCCGATGATGGCGCCAAGCGCCACGCCGAGCAGCGAAGCGACGAGCCAGCCGAGCAGCATGTGCGACAGCGTGCCTTCGAGTTTCGAGGCGAGATCGCCATGCCAGAGGCCGTGCAGCAGCGCCGTCCAGGTGCGCGCCGGCGTCGGCAGGAACAGCGGCGGCACGATCTTGAGCGCCGCGATGACGCCCCAGATCAGCACGAAGAAGGCGAGCGCGCCGAGGCTCGCCAGCCGCCAGGCGAGCGCCTTCATCGCTGGCCCCGGAATAGCCGCGCCTCGGCGATCAGCAGGCCCTGGTTGAGCGCGAAGCCGACGACGCCGACCCAAACCAGGAAGGCGATGGTGATATCGGGCCGCAGCGCCTGCCCGTAGGTCATCAGCGCCGCGCCGAGGCCCTGCGGATTGACGGCGATCTCCACCGTCACGGCAACGATCAGCGCCACCCCCGCCGCCAGCCGGAAGGCGACGAAGATGCTCGGCAACGCCGCCGGGGCGACGATTTTCGTCACCGTCGCCCACGGCGACAGTTTTAGCGCCCGCGCCACTTCGAGCAGCCGCGGCTCGACGCCGGCGACCGCGGCGCGGGCGAAAATCAGCATTGGCCAGACGCAGGCGAAGGCGACGATGGCGATCTCCAGCCCGTAGCCGAAGCCGAGCGCCACCAGCGCCACCGGAATCACCGCCACCGAGGGAATTGGCCGCAGCACCTCCACCGGCAATTCCAGCACCCGATCGAGCGTCCGCGACAGGCCGAGCACGACGCCGAGGGCGAGCCCGATGGCGCCGCCGATCACCAGACCGCCGAAGGCGGCGATCAGCGTGTCGAGCGTCGCCGAGACGAGCGAGCCGGAACGGATCGCCTCGCCGAAGGCGAACACCACCTGGCTCGGTGGCGCGATAACGTCGCTGGGCCCGTGCAGGCGCGCGCCGATTTCGGCCAGCACGATGAGCAGCGCCGGCAACAGAAGCCCCTTCATCCCGGCAAGCCGCTTCATCGGGTCTTGCCTTTTCACGAAGTCTTGCCCTCGACGCCGTGGATGAAATCGTAGAGTTGGCGGCGTAGCGCCAGGAAGGCCGGGCTCTCGCGCGTCGTCACCTGATTGCGCGGGCGCGGCAGGTCGACCTCGATCTCGATGCCGATGCGGCCCGGATGCGGCTTCAGGCCGATGACGCGGTCGCCGAGATAAATCGCCTCTTCGAGATCGTGGGTCACGAACAGGATTGTCGCGCCGGCGGCGCGGGCGATTTCCAACATCTGGTCCTGCAAATCCTGGCGCGTCATGGCGTCGAGGGCGCCGAACGGCTCGTCCATCATCAGCGCCGACGGGCCCTGCGCGAGGCAGCGGGCGATTTGCAGCCGCTGCTGCATGCCGCCCGACATCTGGCCGGGGAATTTTTCGTCCTGGCCGTTGAGGCCGACGCGGTCGAGCAAGGCGGCGATGCGGCCGGCGCGCTCGCGGCGCGGGCAGCCGATCGCCTCCAGCGCCAGCGAGACATTCCCGGCCGCGGTGCGCCACGGCAGCAGCGCTTTGGCGTAATCCTGGAACACCACCGCGACGTCGCGGCGCGGGCCCCGAATCGGCGCGCCGGCGAAGCTCGCCTCGCCGGAAGTCGGCGCGACGAGGCCGGCGGCGACGCGCAGAGCCGTGGTCTTGCCGCAGCCGCTGGGGCCGACGAGACAGAGGATCTCGCCGGGCGACATCGAAAAACTCAGGCCGCCGAGCACCAGTTGGTCGCCATAGGCGAGCCCGACGTCGCGGAATTCGATCAGCGGCGCGCTCACGAGGCGCGCTCCGGATAGACCAGCGCCAGGGTCGAGGCGATGTGTCGTTCGAGATCCGCGGTCGCTGCGGCGTTGCGGGCGATGACGAGTTCGGCCAAGCGCTCGTGGCTGACCATGAACTCTTCGCAGGAACGGAACGAGGCCATCATCAGCCGTCGGTAGCGATAGGCTTCGTCATAGAGCAGGCTTTGCGCGGAAAGCAGGCGCGGCGAGCCGCAGGCGGCGATCAGCGAGCGATGGAACGCCTTGTGCAGCGCGTCGAAGGCGGCGTCGCCTTCGCGAAAGCCGCGCGGATCGGCGGTGATGCCGCGCTTCAGTCTGTGCAGCGCGGCGAGGATCTCGGCCTCCCAGCCGGCGTCGCCGCGCGTCATCGCCAGCCCCAGCGCCTCGCGCTCGATCGCCTGCCGGATCAGCACGATGTCGGCGAGGTCGGCGCGGGAGATGGCCGTCACCCTAAAGCCGCGATGGCCCTCGGCGAGCACGAGGCCGCGCGCCACCAGGCGCGACAGCGCCTCGCGCAGCGGCGTCGCGCCGACGCCATAGCGCGCCGCCGTCTCGGCGATGCCGAGGCGGCTGGCGGGCGCGAGGCGGCCGGCGAGAATGTCGGCCTCGATCGCCAGCGCGGCGCGCGCGCTGAGCGTTGCGGAATCGGTCACGGCAAGACCTGATTCTTCAAGGAAAGACCAGTTTGGCCTTGTCGATCTGGCCTTGCAGCATGCCCTGCTCCTTCATCACCTGGAGCCACCAGGTGAAGTCGTCGGCCTTGATATGCGGATCTGATTCGCTCGGCGGAAATTTCTTGATGATGTCGGCGCTCATCTTGGTGAAGCGCGATTGCGCTTCGGCCTCCTTCGCGTGATCGGAATTGACGATCTTCGCCGCCTCCGCAATCGACTCGCGGAAACCCTTCAGGGCGTCGGGGTGTTTTTCCGCCCAGGCGCGCGTCGTCACATATTCGATGATCGGATCGGTGCGCTTGAGGTCGGCGACGTAATAGGCGGCGACGCTGCCGTTATGGGCGCCCTCTATGCGCCCGATGAAGGGCTGCGCGGTCAACACGGCGTCGACGGCGCCGCTCTTGAGCGAGTCGCTCTGGGTCGGGAACGTCACCTCGACGAAATGCACTTTCGAGGGCTGGACGCCGCCGTCGATCAGCCATTTGCGGAACAGCACGTCGAGAAACGCGCCGATGCCGGGCACGCCGACCTTCTTGCCGACGAAATCGGCCGGTTTGCTCATCTTCAGGCCGGGCCGCTGCACGGCGGCGATCAGATTGTCCATCGCAGGGCTCATGACGGAAGCCCCTGCGATCGTCACCAGATCGAGGCCGCCGTCGACGGCTTGCAGGAACACTGTCGAAGTCGGGCCGCCGACCTGAATCGAGTCCGAAGCGATGGCGGGCGGGATGTTGGTGTTGATGCCGATCAGCATCATCTCGGCATCGATGCCGTGCTTGGCGAAAATGCCGTCGTAGGTGGCGATCATCGCCGAGGCGCAATCCGAGGTCGCGGTGCAGGCGATCTTGATCTTGACGGGTGCGGCAGCGGCGGGCGTGGCGATCAGGGCGAGGGCGAGCCAGGTGTAGTTCAGTCTCAAAGCGTATCCTCCGGGGCGCGTTCGGCCCGCTTGATTATCGACAAAAAATAGGATCGTATATAAAACTGCGAAACGCAAGGGAAACGCAAGGGAGGAATGCCTTGAAATTGGCCACCTACGAAGCCGAGGGGCGCGCCCGCGTCGGCGTCGTCGATACGCAACGAGCCGCCGTGCTCGATCTCGCCGCCGCGGCGACCGCTGTCGGCTGGGACGCCGCGCCGTTCGCCTCGATGCTGGCGCTGATCGAGGCCGACGACATGGGGCTGGAACTCGCCGGCGAACTCGCCGCCGGCGCGGCGCATTGGACGCCGCTGGCCGCCGTGCGCCTGCTGGCGCCGCTGCAACCGCGGCAGATGCGCGACGCCATGTCGTTCGAGACCCATATCCGCCAGTCCGGTCGCGGCGGGCGGGCCATCGGGGCGCGTGCGCAAGGCGGCGAGGCGGCGTTCCAGGCGGCGATGGCCGAGCCGACCGAGCCGCTGGCCGAGGTCTATCGGCAGATGCCGATCTATTACATCACCAACCGCATGATCGTCGTCGGCCCTGAGGCGACGGTGCGCTGGCCGCGCTACAGCCGGGTGATGGACTATGAGCTGGAGATCGCCATCGTCACCCGCCGCACGCGCGCCAACATCCCCGAGGCGGACGCCGCCGATCACATCTTCGGCTATACGATCTTCAACGATTTCTCCGCCCGCGACAAACAAATGGCGGAGATGGCCGGCAGGCTCGGGCCGGCGAAGGGCAAAAGCTTCGACGGCGCCAATGTGCTCGGCCCGTGGATCGTCACGCCCGATGAACTCGGCGATCCACAGACGCTCAATGTCGAGGTGCGCGTCAACGGCGAGATCAGGGCCAAGGGGACGACAGCCAACATGCTGTTCCCGTTTCCGCAGCTTCTCGCCTACGCCTCGCAGGACGAGACTATCCACGCCGGCGAAGTGTTCGGCTCCGGCACCGTCGGCAATTGCTGCGGGCTGGAGATCGGCCGCTTCCTGCAAAACGGCGATAGCATCGAACTCGTCGTCGACTGCATCGGCGTGTTGCGCAACCGCGTCGTAACCCAGGACTGAGAGGCAACATGGCCCGCAAGATCATCGACCTGTCCGTGCCGCTCGAAAACGATGTGCCCGCCGATCTCGGCCCCGGCCCGTCGATCGAATACGTCGATCACGAGCAGAGCGTGCCCGGCATCCTGCCGCTGTTTCCGGGCCTAAAAAAAGACGACCTTCCCGACGGCAAGGGCTGGGCGGTGGAGAAGGTGACGCTCTCCACTCACAACGGCACCCATCTCGACGCGCCCTGGCACTTTCACCCGACGATGAATGGCGGCGAGCCCTCGTTGACCATCGACCAAGTGCCGCTCGAATGGTGCTTCGAGCCGGCGGTGAAGCTCGATATCCGGCGTTTTCCCGATGGCTATGTCGTCACCACCGCCGACGTCGAGGCGGAACTGAAGCGCATCGGCCACACGCTGGCGCCGCTCGACATCGTCGTCGTCAACACCAGCGCGGGGGCGAAATACGGCCGCCCGGACTACGTGCCCTCCGGCTGCGGCATGGGGGCTGAGGCGACGCTCTACCTCACCTCGCGCGGCGTCAGGCTCACAGGTACCGACGGCTGGAGTTGGGACGCGCCCTTCGTCCACACCGCCAAGCGCTACGCCGAGACGCACGACGCCAGCCTGATTTGGGAGGGCCACAAGTCCGGCCGCCAAATCGGCTATTGCCACATCGAGAAGCTGCACAATCTGGAGAGCCTGCCGGCGCACGGCTTCATGATCGCCTGTTTCCCGGTGAAGATCGCGCGCGCCTCGGCCGGCTGGACGCGGGCGGTGGCGATATTGGAGGCGTGA
>Ga0134128_10009891_pt1 | contig 11432 bp, 11 predicted proteins | sample KB31754_FD_96462 | JGI IMG/M metagenome (GOLD analysis project Ga0134128, IMG submission 96462) | Terrestrial soil microbial communities with excess Nitrogen fertilizer from Kellogg Biological Station, Michigan, USA - KB3-175-4 | ecosystem: Environmental > Terrestrial > Soil > Unclassified ...
CACGTAGGCGCCGTCGCCGCTCCTGGTCTTGGAGGCATTCCAGAAAAAGTGAACGGTGTAGAGGATGTGGTTGGCCCAGTTCTGCGGTCCGAAATGGTAGGCGAAGACATTGTCGGCCCAGGGCACCCATCCGCCAATGTAGGTTTCCATGCTGTTGCCGTCGAGCGAAGGGCTGCTGACGCCCTGCTTGAACCAGTAATCGCCTGTGGGACCGGTGCCGCCGGGATTGCCGGCGCAGGCTCCGCAATCCGACCAGCCATGCTTCTCTTCCACGCCGTTCCAGGTTTTGGCCGAGGACGGCGGGGTGGGCATGAGGCTGCCGGTGGTGGCAGTGGCCGCGGAGGCGGTGATGTCGGCCGTGGCGGTAGCCGAAGCGTAGGCCCCGCTGTTGTCCCAAACGCGCGCAATAATCTGGTGCTTGCCGGTGGTCATCTGCACCGTGTCAGTCAGGGTGCCTGAGGGCGTGTCCAGCTTGTCTACCAGGTTGCCATCCAAGTACAGCGCCCACCCGGTAAGCGGATTGGGTCCCTGCGCCACAGCGCTAACCGTGGCAGGGGAGGAAGAACCGAGCGGCCTGAGCGCCACCGAAAGCGTTGTGGCAGCTCCGGCGGCACCAGAGGCAGGTATGGTCACGGCCACGGAGGAGCTTCCGGCACTGCCCGCGCTGTTCGTGGCGGTGGCGGTGATCTGGTGCTGGCCCGCAGCGAGAGGAATGGATTGCACGATCTGGGGCTGGGAACTGGCTTGTTGCCAGACCGGCGTCGAGTCTACCGCTAATTGCCATTGTTTGATCGGGTAGGGGGAAGTAGCGCTGGCCACTACTTGCACGGGGGAGGCGGGCTGCACCGGCTGCAACGTCACCGACACATTGGAGGGCGTCGCCGTCCGGGCCGAGTTGGAACTCATGCCGGCGGAACCACAGCCCAAGGCCGCTCCCAGCAGACAAGACAATAAGCAAGTAACAGCGGAACGCACGCGCGCCTCCCCGGAATTTCGAAATGTGCTGAACCCGCTCATAAGCGTTTCTGCGGGCAGGGGTTAACAGGAACTACTAAGGTCGAAGTAGAAACATCTTCAACCCGGAAGGGGAGCAAACGAATCCGCGTGATACCTGAGGGTTCCTACGGTAAACACCTAGTCAGGATTAAGGCTGGAATAAAGGGAAAGGAAAAGGAAGCCTGTTGCAGGCCTCAAAGTCAATGCATTCAGGTAGTTACAAACGATTACCTGCAGGGTCGCTGGCTACGAAGGTCTCACTTGCGGGCAGCGATTCGCGCGGGCATGGGCCATACTTGGCCTTCCTCGGCTTCCTGGCAAATCTGCTGGAACAGGGGCTGCCAGATCTTTTCCACGGACAAGCCGTAGAAGCGGGCCAGCTTGAAAGCTGTTGCCAGCGTGGCCTCGCGTTCCTGCTCGTTCTCGATAGCGTGCAGTGTGGAGATGGAAAGCCCGGTGCCCTCGGAAACCTGCTGCAAGGTTAGGCCGCGTTCTGACCGCAGCGTGCGGAGATGATTCTGTACCTTGCGGGGTATACGGCGAAAAGCGGTAGGGGCCGGAACCCCGCCCAAGGCCGATGGGTTAGTGGGAATGGATGACATGGCTCACTCGCCAGAGGATAGTTGCAATTCCTCTACCGTCCGAATAATTGAGCAGGATCAGTAACTTACGTGTTATAGGTCGCGGCTGAATATGGTTTTGCAAATTTTCGCGATGCTGTGGATATGAGAATTTGAAACCTCCCGCCTATCACCTTATGGTCTGCGAAACGACAGGTATGGGGTCGGCGGTGCCACCCGGTAGCTGCACGGTATGCATGTCTATTTCTGGTGACCAGTGCTCTGCAGCCTAACGCTGTGGATCAGGAGTCACGCAATGGCGTGCTCCCTATCACGGAACAAGACACCGACAGGTGTTATTTGAAAGTTCAGTACGCGGTGAAAAAGGGGGGCGTATGCGTTTGCCGTTCCGACCCGAAGAGCTGAAGGCTCCCAGGAAGGCGGCTTCCCGGTTGGGCGAGCAGAGTGCCATTCAGTTGTACCTGGCCGAAGTGGAGCCAGTGTACAGAAACGATACCGAACCTTATCCCAAGGACTGGGCATGGAGAAAATTCGTGCTGTTTACGCGGAGCAACGGCTTATGTGAAGAGTGTCACAAGCCGGCACGCTTCGATGAGGTGAACGCTCACCATCGAGACCGCGCCAAAGGACACGGCCTGGATAACCTGGAACTGCTGCATGAATGGCCGTGCCACCGGAAGGTGCGCCATCCGCTGGAGAAAAGGGCAGCCTGAAAACCATTCACCGCAAAGGACACGAAGGAAACACAGGAAAACATCAAAGATCCTTCAGGTGTCCTCGTGTCCTTTGTGGTAGAGGGTTCAGCGTTTGGGCATCTCGATGACTTTGGCGGTGGTGGCGGGCATGCGCCGCCGGTTCAAACGGTTCAAGACAGAAGCCGCCACCGACCGTATGGAGGTGACGGGACGCTTCTGGATGGCTTCTCCCTCGCTGCTGTCCGCCCAATCTTCCCAGAAGGCGATGCGCTGTCCGGGCGCCTCTTTGCGGATGCGCTGCACAAATCCGCTGCCGGAGTTGGCATCCTTGGGGAGGCGGATCAGGACCAAGTGGTAGAAGTTCGGCAGCCAGAGCCAGCGGGCTTCCATGGTGTCGCGCGCCCAGAAGACGTCATAGCCCTTATCGGTTAGTTCCTCCGCTACCAGGCTGCCGCGGCTGGGGTCGTTGACCAGTAGAACTCGGGGCCGGGCGGCTGGCGACGTGGGCAGGCTGGTGTCCACGAATCCTTCTCCTATCGGGCATATTGGCTTGAGGAGTTGCGCCGAGGGGTGCCAAAGCCCTTTGACCGGGGTTCGAAAAGTGTGCTACGCGGGCACGGGATTGTCAAATCCACAGCCAGCGTGGGGGCACGCGAGACTATAAACTTCCTTGGTGTCTATGAGAAATTACGGTTGGCTTTGGATGCCGGGCGGCTCCAATTGGGCTCAGATCCCGTAACGTTTCCACAGCCTAAACCAGGGATTATTAGCGTACATTTCGTCGTGCCTCTGGTTGGCGGCGTAGCGGTCAGATAACGCGGTGGAACGGGTATCCGGAAGCGAGTAAAGGCGTTCCAGCCACTCGATTTCGGCGATGGTTTTGTCCAGGTTCATAACTCTAAGCACTCATACTCTAAGCATTGGATGCGCCGAGTTCAACTGCCGAGTTTCACCCCGGGGCAAAACGAAGAATCCGGAGTAGTACCCGCTACCCAGTGCCGCACCGGTCAGAGTACACCACTTCGATACACGTCGGACGGGCCGTTGTACTAAGCGCAGTCGAGTAATGGGCGGGGAGCCGCGATTCATCGCCGGGCGCGAACTCCGGATTCCAGCCGGGACGAGCAATCACCCGCGAGGGTGAGCCAACTCACTGCGGGTGGTTGTCACGGCAGCTAGGCTGATGGTGGGGCCTGACGGGATGTGCCGGGCGAGCATCGCATCCCGGGCCTCTATCCAGCTAGGGGGTGCGGCCATGCTACTTGCCTATCACCTGGTTCGGCTAATTGAGGGGCACGCGGACGAATTGGCCAACAGCCTGTCGCAACAAGTGCAGAAATCTCCACGTACGACGGAGTTCTGCTGTCGCGTGCCAGCGCAGGACTTGAAGCTGCGGGTGTATGAAATTTACCGCGACCTCGGCGACTGGCTGTTGAAGCGGACTGAAGGCGAAGTCGAGCGGCGCTATCGTGAAATCGGAATACGCCGGGCTTCGCAAGGCGTGCCTTTCAGCCAACTGGCCTATGCCATTATTCTGACCAAGGAAAACCTGTGGTCGTTCCTGCTCAAAAATGCCGGGATAGACCGCACCATCGAAGTGTATGGCGAACTGGAACTCCTGCAGCAACTGGACTACTTCTTTGATCGCGCCATCAGCTATGCCGCCGCGGGTTATGAGCATGCGGAGCACATCTCCCTGGCCGGCGCCGTCAGTTGATCCCAGAGTACCCGGGTGCTGTTACCTGGGCGGTGGTGATCCCCGTCACAGGTGGGAGTGAGTCCACTCACTGCGGCTTGGCGTGCAAATCAGCCAACAATACAGGGTAAGGCTGACCGACTGGAGGAGGTCAGTTCCATGATCCCTGGCGCCGGTTGTGCGGCTGATACTCGTAGGCTGCGCCCCGCAGTATGGGCCCTGTTTGCTGTGGTTCTTCTGGTGGCCGGCGCTGCCTGGGGACAGAAGCTGAGCAATGCCGACTGCCTCGCCTGCCACGGCGACAACACCCTGAGCAAAGAGGAAAAGGGCAAGCAGGTCAGCCTGTACGTAAACGACAAGAAGTTCCAAGCATCGGCGCACAGCATGTTCGGCTGCACCGACTGCCACAGCGACGTGAAAGCGGTGCCGCATGAGACAACGCCGGCCACGCCCCAATGCGCCACCTGCCACGCCGACCAGCAGACCGCCTACGACAATGGCTATCACGCGGCGGCATTGCGCAAGGGCGACTCGCGGGCGGCGCGCTGTGTGGATTGCCACGGCAGCCCGCACGAACTGCTGCCCGCCAGCGACCCCGGTTCGCGTGTACACCGCACCAACCTCCCCGCCACTTGCGGCGCATGCCACGGACAAAGGTTCGTTATGGAGCCCAGCGGGCACAGCGCCGAGACTTTTTACTCCTATCAGCAGAGCGTGCACGGCCGGGCGGTAGCGGCGGGATCGGAGAAAGCGGCGGTGTGCACCGATTGCCACGGCAGCCACGACATCCGCACGGCGGGCGATCCCAAGTCACCGATCTTCAAGTTCAACGTGCCCAACACCTGCGGGCAGTGTCACAACAACGTGGAGAAGGTGTATGGCCAGAGCATCCACGGGACGGCGATCGCCCGCGGCAACTGGCAGGCGCCGGTGTGCACTGATTGCCACGGCATCCACTCCATCAAAGCGCCGCTGGACCCCAACTCCACGGTGTCGGCGCAGTCGGTGGCCCAGGCCACGTGCGCGCGCTGCCACGAAGGGGTGCGTCTGACCCAGGAATTCGGCGTGCCGGGGCACCGGGTGAGCACGTATATGGACAGCTATCATGGGCTGGCTTCGCGGCTGGGCTCGCCGGTGGTGGCCAATTGCGCCAGTTGCCACGGCGTGCACAACATCCTGCCTTCGGCAGACCCGCGTTCTACCATCAATCGCGCCAACCTGGTGAAGACGTGCGGGCAATGCCATCCCGGCGTGACGCAGAAATTTGTGCTTGCTAAGGTGCATGTGGATGCTCCCCTCTCCGCCGACACCGGGAGCGTAGTGGTGCGCTGGGTACGCCGCTTCTACATCAGCATGATTCTGGCGGTCATCGGAGCCATGCTGGCGCACAACTTCCTGATCTGGCGTATGAAGGCGATAGCGCGGCGTCAGGCCGAGCACCGCGTGTTGCTGCGCATGAGCCTGAACCAGCGGGTGCAGCACCTGATCCTGCTGACCAGCTTCTTTGTGCTGGTGATCACCGGGTTCGCGCTCAAGTTCCCCGATTCCTGGTTTGCCGCCCTGGTGGGCGGGGAGACAGTGCGCGGCATTGTGCACCGGGTGTCGGCGGTAGTACTGATTTCGCTGGGTCTTTACCATCTGATTTATGCCGCAGCCAGCCGCGAGGGCCGGCGCCTGGTGCGGGACTTCCTGCCGCGCATGAAGGATGCGCACGACGCGGTGGAGAACGTTACTCATCACCTGGGATGGCGTTTTGAAAAGCCGCAGTTCGCGCGCTTCAACTACGCCGAGAAGGCGGAGTATTGGGCGCTGGTGTGGGGCATGGTGATCATGGCGACCACCGGCATCATGCTGTGGGCCAAGGTGACGGTGGGCGACCTGATTCCGCGCTGGTGGCTGGACGTGGCCGCGGCGGTCCACTTCTACGAGGCGGTGCTGGCCACGCTGGCCATTGTGGTCTGGCACTTCTACCAGGTGTTCTTCGATCCCGACACCTATCCGATGAACTGGGCCTGGTACGACGGCAAAATGTCGCTGGAGCACTACCGCGAAGAGCACGGACTAGACGCCAAGGCGCTGCTGGAGGCCAGTCGCGCGGAAACGGCTGCGGTGGGCGATCAGAACGCTGAAGCGGCGGAGGCGGGCACCAGCGGCAATGCTGCCGAGGCGGCCGGCAAAGAAAAAACGGCGATCGAGGAGAAGCCGGAAGAAGTGGGGCCAAAGCGGTAGGCAGACCCCGCCAGGGAGGAGTGGCTCCAGCCGGTATGGACACGATGGATAACGATGCGCAATTAGGAGCTGACCAGAGGCGAAACCGAATTATTAATCGCTTCCGCCATCCGCTGGCCGCCATTGGCGGAGCGCTGGCCCTGGTCAGCCTGGCCAACATCCTTTTTCTTTTCCTGATTGATGTTTTCTCGCCCCGGCACAGTCCTTACGTGGGAATTCTCGCTTACATGATCCTGCCCGGGTTTTTTATTCTGGGGCTGGCGCTGGTTCCGGCGGGCATGTATCTGGCGCGGCGGCATCGGCTGCGGCAGAAGGGAGTTGAGGGCCCGGTCTATCCGCAGATTGATCTGAACGAGCCGGCGCAGCGCAGCACGGTAGCGTTCTTTTTCAGTTTCGTGATTGTGTTCGTAATGCTGAGCGCGGTGGGCAGCTACCGGGGTTACGAATTCACCGATTCGATCCAGTTTTGCGGGCAGCTCTGCCACTCGGTGATGAACCCGGAATATACCGCTTACCAGCTTTCGCCGCACGCCCGGGTACGCTGCGTGGACTGCCACGTGGGCTCGGGCGCCACCTGGTATGTGCGCTCCAAGCTCTCCGGCGCGCGCCAGGTGTATGCCACCCTGTTCAACCGCTTCCCGCGTCCTATTCCCACGCCGGTGGAAAATCTGCGGCCGGCGCAGGAGACTTGCGAACAGTGCCACTGGCCGCGCAAGTTCTACGGCGCGCAGCTGAAGGTGATTACCCACTACGGTTACGACGAGAAGAACACGCCGCGGCAGATCCGGCTGCTGATCAAAACCGGCGGCGGCGACCCCGGAATCGGCATGACCACCGGGATTCACTGGCACATGAACATCGCCAATGAAATCACCTACGTCACTCCCGACAAAACCCGCGGGACCATACCTTACGTTCACGTCAGGGACATGCAGGGAGGGATAACCGACTACATGTCCAAGGACGCTGCTTTGAGCAAGGCACAGATTGATACTCTTCCGCGCCGGCGCATGGATTGCGTCGATTGCCACAACCGGCCCACGCACATCTACGTGCCGCCGGACCGGTCGGTGGACCAATCGCTGCTGGCGCGGCGGATTGATGCGTCCCTGCCCTTCATTAAGCAGCAGGGAGTGACGGTGCTTACCGCCAGCTATACCAGCACCGACCAAGCCATACAGGGCATTGCCACCAAGGTGCACGATTTTTACGCGACCAAGTACCCGCAACTGGAGAACACAAAACAGCTGGAAATCCGCGATGCCATTACCGAACTGCAGCGGCTATATCGCACCACGACTTTTCCGGAGATGAAGATTGACTGGAAGACCCACCCGGATAACATCGGGCATTTCTATTTTTCCGGCTGCTTTCGCTGCCACGACGGACAGCACGTGAGCGCGGACGGGAAGGTGATTCGCAAGGATTGCACTATCTGCCACACCATCCTCAGCCAGGAGGAGGGCGGCACGCAGCCCACGGCCATTGAAGGAACGGCCTTCAAACATCCGGTGGACCTGGGCGACATCAGCGCGGCGAACTGCAGCGATTGCCATACCGGAGGAGTTGGGCCCTAGGGGTGGTTCTTGGGAGCGCCGGCGTCCCGCCGCCAGTCGCGGGCGGGCGCCCGCGAGGCGAGCTTCGCTCGCCCGGACAGCCGGGGCGGCTGTCCCCAATTTTCTGCCGTGCCCACGCAAGTGTCAGCCAACAGCGGGTTTAGCCGCTGAAATCGGCCGGTGACGCACATCACAATTTCTGGTGACATGGGTCACGGCCTGAGGTGCGCACCTTTTCTATCGTAGGAGCTGCAGGGATGTGGGCAGCGGTGGAAAAGGAGAGCACCATGGCGCAGGGCAGCGGAGAAGCGGCGGAGCCCAGGACTTCCCCCAGGCTGATCTTCTGGGAGGTGACCAAAGGCTGTAATCTGCGCTGCATTCATTGCCGCGCCAGCGCCACCGAACTCAGCTCTCCCTCGGACCTCAGCACCGCCACCGCGCTGGGCATCATTGATCAGATTGCGGCGGCCGGCAATCCCATCCTGGTGCTCAGCGGGGGTGAACCGCTTTACCGCTCCGATATTTTCCAACTGGCGCGCTATGGCACCGACCGCGGCCTGCGGGTAGCGCTGGCTACCAATGGCACCCTGGTGACCCGGGAAGTGGCGCGCATGATTGTGGATTCGGGGGTGCGCCGCGTTTCCATCAGCCTGGACGGGGCCGACGCGCTGACCCACGATACCTTCCGCGGCATTCCCGGGGCCTTCGACGCGGCGGTGCAGGCCCTGCGCAACCTGAAAGCGCTGGGCATGTCGGTGCAGATCAATATGACCATCGCCCGCCACAATGCCCGCCAATTGCCGGAGGTGCTGGAACTGGCCAAGCGGCTGGGGGCGGACGCGCTGCACACCTTCCTGCTGGTGCCGGTAGGCTGCGGGGTGGACATCGCAGCCGAACAGATGGTAGCCCCGGAAGAGTACGAAGAGATGCTGAACTGGTTCTACGACCGGTCAGTGGAGGGAGAGATCGAGCTGAAGGCCACGTGCGCGCCGCATTATTTTCGCGTAGTGCGGCAGCGGCGCGCGGCCGAACGCCGGGGCACGAACGGGGAACGCAGAGCGGCTGAGCCGGCCAAGGAGAAGCCGATTGCAGGGACGATCGGCCCCATGGAGATGGCCATGCCGGGCTCCACGGGCGTGGTCATTCATCATCCAGGCGCGGCGCGCGGCGGCCATCCTGGCGGCGCGCACTCCGGCCATCCCGGGGACATGAACGCTATGACCAAGGGCTGCCTGGCGGGTACGGGAGTGTGCTTTATATCCCACGAGGGCGAAATTTATCCTTGCGGCTATTTGCCGGTGCTAGCCGGCGACCTGCGCCGCCAAAGCTTTGTTGAAATATGGGAGAAGTCGCTGGTGTTCGAACAACTGCGCGATGCCAGCAATCTGAAGGGGAAGTGCGGTTGTTGCGAATTTCGCAACGTCTGCATGGGCTGCCGGGCGCGCGCTTTCGCCGCTACCGGCGATTTTCTCGACGAGGAGCCGTTCTGCATTTACCAGCCGCGAACGGGGGAGAAGGCCAAAGAGGTGAAAGCTCCACGCCCGGTAGCGCTGTGAGGAAGATTGCGGGAGAGTGCGGCACAGAACCATCTGCGAAAACCAGCGCAGCGCCGCACGCTCCCGCAGCATGACCTGAATTTCACGCCGAGACGCAGAGAGCGCAGGGGTCTAATCTCATCTGCTTCTCTCGTCGATCGCGGCGTCCTGCGGGTGGAATTCTACGACGGGGAATATGTCATTGAGTCTCTCCTCCGCACCGATTTCCGGGCCGCGCCTGCGGACACTGGTGGTGCCGCGCGAGCACGGCGCCTGGGGCATGCTGCTGGTGCCGCTGGCGACGGGAGCGGCCGCCGGCCTGATGCGGGGCGGGCAGGCGCTGCCGCTTGCTATTTTCACCACCGCAGCCATGGCCGTGTTCTGGCTCAGAACGCCGCTGGAAAGCTGGCTGGGCACCCCGCCGTTGCGCGCGCAAACCGCTGCCGAGCGGCGCGTTGTGCTGCTGTTCATCCTCTGCTTTTCGGCTATAGCCGCGATGACGTTTGCCGCTCTCTTCTGGGGTGGCAGAAACCGTTTTCTGTTGCCGCTGGGCGCGGCTGCGGCGCTGGCTTTTTTTGTGCAAGCAGGACTGAAGAAGCTGAGCCGCAAACTGCGCATGCCAGCGCAGGTGGCCGGCGCCATCGGCCTGACCGCCACCGCGCCCGCCGCGTACATGGTGGTTAGCGGCCGCTTTGACTCACTCGCGGCCGCGCTGTGGCTGGCCAACTGGCTGTTTGCGGGCGACCAGATTCATTTCGTGCAGTTGCGCATCCATGCGGCCCGAGCTAAAGCCGCCGGCGAAAAATTGCGCCGCGGCCGAGCCTTCCTGGCCGGGCAAGTCGGGTTGGCCGCCGCCCTCGTGTTATTGGCCAAGTTCGAGTTGCTGCCCTGGCTGGCGCTGCTGGCCTTCGTGCCGGTTTTGTTCCGCGGCGTCGCCTGGTTCGTGCGGGGCTCACAACCGCTGGCGGTCCGGCGGTTAGGCTGGAGCGAGGTGGCGCAGTCACTGGCGTTCGGGGCGCTGCTGATTGCCGCCTTCCGCTTCTGATGGATAATCGCCTGCCAGCGTTTAAGCCTCTCACCAAAGTGACTCCGCCCCGATCGCCTCGCCCGCCCATTCTGTGGGCCATTACAATAGCGTCATGCCTGAACCCCGCCGTGTTGACCACGCCCAGACCCTGCGTAAAGTAGCGATCTTCTCCGGCATGGAAGAGCACGAGTTGCAATTTCTTGCCCAGCGGGCCGTGCCGCGTCATTATTCCGCCGGGGAGATCATCTTCAACGAAGGGGATCCGTGCAGCGGGCTCTATGTGGTTGAGGCCGGCAATGTGCGCATCTTCAAAAGCTCGGCTGCCGGCCGCGAGCAGGTGCTGGCCATTGAGGGACCGGGCAGTTCGATCGCCGAACTGCCGGTGTTCGATGGCGGTAATTATCCGGCTTCTACTTCGGCGGTCAGCGACAGCACGCTGCTGTTTGTGAGCAAGAACGATTTCCAGGCGCTCTGCCTGGAGCATCCGCGGGTGGCGCTCAAAGTTCTGCGGGTGGTAGGCGCGCGGTTGCGGCGACTGGTGGGCATTATCGAAGAACTCTCCTTTACCACGGTGCACCAGCGGCTGAGCGCGTTTCTTTGCCGGCTGGCGGCTACGGGCAAGCATACGCCGGCGGGAGTTGAGATTACTCTGCCCAGCAGCAACCAGGAACTGGCTGCGCAGATCGGCACAGTACGCGAACTGGTTTCACGCAACCTGAGCCGGCTGCAGGCTCAGGGCATGATCCGCATGGATGGCCGGCAGATCGTCATTCCCGACTTGCAGAGGCTGCTGGCGGAGGCGGAAAGCGGGGAGTGAGGCCCGGCCGCCGGAAGACGTCAGGGCGGAGGCGAACCGCGCTCGCCCGGGCATCCGGAGGCGGCAGTCCCCACACAGGATGAATCCGGACAGGCGAGGGCGACTGTCCCCACAGTTATTGCCTATGGGCGTTCCCGCACCAAATAATTGTTTCTTCTGTGATCTCTGTGTCCTCTGTGGTGAAGCAGGTGGTTTACGCGAAGAGAAATTCCTTGGTACACAAGTCGCGAATGGTGTCGCGCAGCTTGGCGGCCTTCTCGAATTCGAAACGTTTGGCGGCTTCGCGCATGTCGCTTTCCA
>Ga0134128_10009892_pt1 | contig 11430 bp, 11 predicted proteins | sample KB31754_FD_96462 | JGI IMG/M metagenome (GOLD analysis project Ga0134128, IMG submission 96462) | Terrestrial soil microbial communities with excess Nitrogen fertilizer from Kellogg Biological Station, Michigan, USA - KB3-175-4 | ecosystem: Environmental > Terrestrial > Soil > Unclassified ...
ACCTGGCCTCGCGGCCACGCAGTTACTTTCAGTTACGGGCCGGAGAACGTATGCCCGGAGAGGACTTGCACCTCTCTGATCTGGTACACTTTCAGACGCACGAACGCCGACGTCCACGTCGGCAACTCCCAAGAGCCGACGGGGACGTCGGCGTTCCCAAAACCGGCTCATTTCATCGATGACAGAAACTCCAGAAGATCGGCTACCTGTTGTTCATTCAGCGGCGCCAGGACGCCTTCGGGCATCGGCGAAACGATCTTGCCGTTGACCGTGTTCGGCTTGATACGCGCCTGCGACTTTGGAACGTGCAGAGTCTCCAGCGACGTCTGATCTTTAACCACATATTCGCTGCCGCTCTGGCTGATAATGAACACCGAGATTGGAGTAATATCCGTCTTACGTAACATCAAATAAGGCGTAAAGCCCTCGGCAATCGTCTTGCTTGGATTGACGATATTGTCCAGCAGGGCAGCCTTGTCATATTTCGAACCGATATGGCTAAGATTCGGGCCAAAATCGCGCACTCGGATCGTTTCCGCATAATGACAATTCGCACAGATATTGCCTGCAAACACTTCGCGGCCGCGCGAGGCGTCGCCTTTAATGGATAGAATTTCTTTGATCTTCGCCTCGTCGATCGTCGCACCCAGCGGCGTCTTGGAAATCTCCACACCCTTGGGCTTTTCAACCAGTTCCGGTGAAACCTGGAAACGGGCAAATAGATCGTGCACGAATAGTTGCTTGCCCTTCCATGCCCGATCGATCACCTGCTGCTGTACGTCGTTTGCAACTCGGCCGGTCTCCAGCGCACTAACCAGTTCCAGCGCGCCGCTGGTTGAGCCGACCAAACTATCGACGGCCTTGTCCACTTCGTCGGGCGAAGAGCCACTGCTGGAAAGCACACGAAGGGCATCGTTATCGCGGTCGCGAGATCGCGCAGCGCCCTGGCTGACCGATGGCGTAAGGTCATTACTGCTCAAGCTGGAAATCCAGTCGCTCAGCAGCGCCACCCAGCGATCATCCACCTCCAGCGAGCCAATGTGCGGCATGCGTCCGACGCCAGTCTTGGCGACGCGGTAGAGCATGACCGATCGGGTCGGATCACCGGGATAGATGATCTTGGCGTCATTGATACCAAAGGAGCCGAGCATCGCCGGTGCATTGACGATATGCGTTTGCTCGAGCGGGAGCTCCTTGCGCACATCAAACAGCGCCGCCCCACCGCCGCCGAAGCGATGGCAATGGGAGCAATTCACCGCCAGGTAAGAGCGCGCCCGGCTTTCCAGTGGCTGCGTGGAGTCGTACGGATTGACCAGCGTGTAAAACGCCGGGCGATCGCCGTTAGGATCCTTCGGCTCATATTTGCCGGGGATCAGGCCGAGCTTGCGGAACTGCTCGAGCTGGTTCCAGGTCGCGCCGGTGCTGGTTTCGATGTCGCGATTGAGCTGCGGCTCATTGAACGCAAGCGTGTAGTTCGACCACAGATTGTGGCACGTCATGCACTGCGCGCGGGATGAATAATGCCACGTCTGTGTGCGCTGGCCTCCGGGGGCAGTCCAGTCCTTGATTGTGAAATCCTCGTCTTCGCCGTCGGCTTTAACCAGGTCGGCATCGGTCTGGGCGTCGTTCCACTTGTAGCCATAGGCCTGCCAGGATCTGCCATCGAATTGCAGAATCTGCGTTTCAACTTTGCGCGATGATCCCGGATCATCCGCCACCATCGGCAGCGAAATCGTCCGCACCAGAACACTGCCATCCGGGAATTTGTGATATGGACCGACAGGACCGTCCGGTGCCCACGCCACATTCTTATCGCTGGGAATCGCGACGTAGCGCTGCGCTGTCGCGCCATCCAGCCATTGCGGCGTATTGATCTCAAATGGAGTCACGCCCGGCGCGAGCTTCTGATCGGGCGTGGATACAAAGAGGCCGGTCTGGCTGAGTTTCCGCGGAAATACCGATTCGCTGCTCTTCTCCTGCGTGCGCGCCAGATCGTAAATCCCGCCACCTTGATAATCGACGATGAGCGGCTCGCCCTGCGCGTCTTCGCCAAAGGCGACAATCTGCGCGTTGGTTTCAGCTATTGTCCGATGCGATGCTGCAAGCTTGTCAGGTCCATCGAGCGCCGCATCCCACATTCGTCGAGTGGACCAGTCGCCGCAGATATAGTGGTCGTCCAATTCCGGCAGCTTCTTGCCGTGATAGACGATGCCGCCTGTTAACGACGCGGCCTCGGCATGCGACAATGCCAGCAGCGGCGGAATGATCGGCGTCGGGCCGGGCTTGGCATCGGGATGAACCGGGTTGGGCCCTTCCATGATGCTCCAGCCATAATTTCCGCCGGCCTTGGCGCAGATGACCGACTCGTACAATTCCCAGCCGACGTCACCGATCCACAGCCGGCCGGTCTTGCTGTCAAAGTTCATGCGCCAGGGATTTCGCAGGCCAAAGCACCAGACTTCGCCGCGTGCGCCGGGCGTTTTCACAAATGGGTTGTCATCGGGAATCGTGTAGGCGAGTTGCCCCGATGGATGCTCGACGTCGATGCGGAGAATCTTGGCGCGCACGTCGCCGACGTTCTGCCCGACGTTGAACATGTCCGGCGGATCGGGGTCGGCGTTGTCGCCGGTCGAGATGTATAGATCGCCGTCGGGACCAAATTTCAGGCAGCCGCCGTTATGTCCACCCGCCGGCCAGGTGAGGAGGATTTTTTCACTGGCCGGGTCGATGGTGGGCGGATCCATCTTCGACACGGTGAATCGCGACACGCGCGAGCCATTATCTCCGCGCGGATTGGGCGCGAAGCTCAGCACATAGCAGATGTAAACGTAATGGCTGTCCTGGAAATGGGGATCGAATGCGATCCCATACACCGAATCGACAGTCTTGGCCCCGGGCACTTCCTGAATGTTGTGAGCGACCGATTTGATGTCAACCAGCAGATCGGGCTTGGGAACGTCGTCGCGGTTGGGGAAAGTGTAGATCTTGCCGTACTGCTCGACCACGGCCACGCGATCGCTGCCGGGGACCAGCGTGATGTCGAGGGGGTGATCGAACGTCAGCTTCGGGTAGATCCGGTGAAGCTCGTAAGGCGGCGGAGGCTCAGGGCTGCCAACGATGCGCGAGGCCCATGCAACCCGCGCGATCGGTGCTGAAGCTGGCACCTTCCACGGCTTCCAGAGAAACATCGCCGCGAAAATCGCGCCAGCGATGATCAGGATGAATAATGCATCAAATGCGAAATGGCGGCCGGATTCCGGCGTTTGATCGATTTCTTCTTGAAGGGGCATATCTGTCCTCAAACCTCCGCGTCAAACAGGGAATGCGGGGGATCGATGAAAATATACGCCCGCGCGGATTGATGCCAGACGCCGAGTGCGCTATTTCGTCGCGGAGGGTGCAATGACCAATTTTAGGAAAACCCGGTTTCCTCGTCGTTCTCGCCGGTAATCGGTGGATATTCGCTTGCTGCTTCGCGACGGGAGGGCATCGGTGCGCGAAGCCGCAAGCGGCGGATCGGGCAAGTCACGCCACCGTCACCGCTGGATCGAGATAGATATCCTGAATGAGATTCAGCAGCGCGACGCCATCGGCCATGGGGCGCTGGAAGGATTTTCGGCCGCTGATCAGGCCCATGCCACCGGCACGCTTGTTGATGACTGCGGTGCGCGCGGCTTCGCCAAAGTCATTCTCGCCCGATGCTCCGCCGCTATTGATCAGAGGCGAGCGGCCCATGTAGCAGTTGGCCACCTGATACCGGCAGAGCTCGATCGGATGATCGCCCGGCGTGAGATTGCTGTAGACGCGCTTGTCGGTCTTGCCGAATTTCAACGCGTTGTAGCCGCCATTATTTTCCGGCAGCTTCTGCTTGATGATGTCGGCCTGAATCGTGACGCCCAGATGATTCGCCTGCCCGGTCAAATCCGCAGCGACATGATAATCCTTGTCGGCGGTCTTAAACGCATTGTTTCGCAGATAACACCAGAGAACTGTCACCAGCCCAAATTCATGAGCGGCGGCAAACCAGCGCGACACCTCCTGAATCTGCCGGTCCGACTCGGGCGATCCAAAATAAATCGTCGCGCCAACTGAAACCGCTCCCATATCCGCCGCCTGCTTCACCTGTGCAAAGGCGATCTGGTCGAATTTATTCGGATAGGTCAGCAACTCGTTGTGATTGAGCTTCACGAGAAACGGAATGCGATGTGCATATTTTCGCGCCACCGCGCCCAGGACGCCCAGCGTCGAGGCGACGGCATTGCAACCGCCCTCGATGGCCAGCTTCACGATGTTTTCCGGATCGAAATAAATCGGATTGGGCGCGAAACTCGCGCCGGCCGAGTGCTCAATCCCCTGATCGACCGGCAGGATCGAAACATACCCGGTGCCCGCGAGTCGCCCATGATTGAGAATCTGCTGAAAGTTCCGCAGCACATTGGGCGATCGATCCGTAGCCGCCACGACTCGATCGACAAAGTCCGGTCCTGGAAGATGCAGCACATCCCGCGAAAAGCCGCGCGCCTTGTACCCAAGCAGGTCGGATGCATCCTTGCCGAGCAATTGTTCCAGATTCGGGCGGGGAGAACTCATGGGAAAATCTCCATTCGAGCCTCTAAAACTACCTCCCGCGATGCGCGAGGTTGTGGTTGGAACTCTAACGGCATCTTGCCACGAAAAAAGCCCGCGACGCAAGCCGTGCGTACCGGGCCCGCCTTGGAGTGCGTATATTGGGCGTGCTATAATTCACTTCCGGAGCAAACCATGACGATCAAAGCCGTTCTTCGTAATGGCCACATCGAGCCGCTGGAGCCCCTTCCGTCCGACTGGATTGAAGGCCAGGAATTGCTTGTCGAGCAGCCCGCGCCAGAATTGCAGGAGCAAGTCGATCAGTGGGCGAGAGATCTTGAATCCGCTGCGCAACGCGTGCCAGCGGAAGAGCACGACCGATTTCAAAAAGCTCTGGAGGAGATGCGTCGCGAGGGGAAAGAGGCGATGCGGCGCGAATGGGGCGAGGCGTGAAATCGGGCTACCTGCTTGACACGAATCACATTGGTAAAGCTGTCGCGCCGGGATCTATTGCGCGGCAGCGAATTACCGAACACCGCCGACGCGGAGCCAAAGTCGGTACATGCGTGCCTGTTCTCTGTGAAATCGAAGTGGGGCTGCGGCAAGTCAAGCAGCCGGATTTGTACCGTTTGAATTTTGAAAATCTTCTGCGCCAGGTGCGAGTGTGGCCCATCGAGAGGTCCACAGCGCATTATTACGGGGCGATTTATCACGATCTAAAGCGACGCGGACGCGTCCTGTCGCAGATTGACATCATGCTAGCGGCGTTAGCGCGGCAGATGAACCTTGTGCTCGTTACGACCGACCTTGATTTCTCGGCGTTACCCGGAATTGAAACGCAGAATTGGCTGCTTTGAGCGCGACACCTCGGGGTGCAACACCGCTCGATCGCGGGCCTCCGATTCGTCTCAAAGCGCAATTTCTTTACTGCCGCAACCGCTTGATCCGTTCCTGCACATCCAGGTAATTGAAATCCATCTGTGCGACCCGGCTGTATTGCTTGATCGCTGGGGCCCCATCGCCCTTTGATTCCAGGGCCCGGCCATACCAGTAGAGCATTTCCTTTGAGCGGTCGTCGCCGTGCGCGGGATATTCGTCCACGGCGGCCTTTAGGGTGTCGATCGCTTCGTCGATGTAATTGGACGAAAGAAACGCCCGGCCCAGCAGAATCGTGGCGCGAATGCGATACTTCGGATCGCTTCGCACATGCTGGAAGACCGGAATCGCTTCCTGATATTGGCCCAGGGCAAACAGTCGGCGGGCCACTTCAAATCGGGCGGTCGTGTCGGTCGGATAATTCTCGACCACCAGTTTGTATTCCTGCAGCTCGGTCATCGCGCGCTCACGGGCAAACTGGTCATATTCCTTGCGCATCTCCGGATCGCGCTGCGCATCGGCACGGAGCATCCGCTCCATGCGCGACAACTGCGTCATCTTGATGATGCCCACGCGCTGCCGCCATTTAAACTGATTGGTCTTTCGATATACCTGCTCGAGCTGCTCGATGGCCTTGTTTTCCTGCTCGGGGTTTTCAGTGGCCTGCAGCGCGTCGATGTATTTGGAGAAAAGCGACAGGTCTTCGGCATTGTTCTGCCATTCGACCTCGGCTTCCTTCACCTTCCGCATGAGGAAGTCGTCGGATTGATAATCCTTCTCCTCATCCAGCAGGCGCTTCTGCGAATCCATATCGCGAATGCTTTCACGAAAGCTCTTGGCCTTGCCGTATTTCCCAATCTCCATCGTGTGCCGGGCGCTGAGGTCCTTCACTTCTTTCTGCAGGTCCATGTCATCCGGCTTAAGTTTCAGCGCCCAATAGCACGCCTCGGTCGCTTCTTTCCAGCGCGACATGCTCTTGTAGCCGTCTTTGAGCGTGATGAACTTGCTGAAATCCGGCTTGGGTGTATCGGAGTTGGCCTTCATCAGAACGGCGCCGATCCACATCGCCGTATCGAAATACCCGGCCTTAATCGAGCACTGAAACATGTTGACCATTCGGTCCATGTTCCCCGGGTCATAGGCCAGCAGTTTTTCTGCATTCAGCGCGTTGAGCTTGTCATCCTTGGTGGCCTTGCCGAGCTTCATCTTCTCGAACATTCCGATGTCGCTTCGCTTGCCGCCGGTGGCTTTGCGCTTCAGAGAGATTTCGCGGATGTATTGGTGTGCGTCAGTATTTTCCGGATCGATGCTCAGCCCCTGAAGATACAGCTCGATCCCATACTCAAAATTGCCGGTATCGGCTACCGTCTTGGCGCGATCAAAAAAGATCTGCGCCTTCTTGCGATCTTCCTCGGGGATATCTCGGTAGCCTGCTGGCAGATCGGTCATGCTGGCGTTGTCCTGTTGTGTAGTCTGCATGCGCAACCTTGGCGCCTTGAAAAGCGAAAATTTGAGCCAAACCCCACTCTTATCAGATGCGGCATGGCCAAGTTGTGTCAATGTATCCGTCAATCCGCAATACTGTCAATCATTAGCGGTGTGGCATACACTTCACAAGTCATTGTACGCAATCGACGAAAGTGAGACTATCGACCCATGGCCGAGCCTGTAAGCATTATCTCTTACCCAGACCCCCGCCTGAAAAAAGTGAGTGCCCCGATAACAGCGTTTGACGAAGCCCTCAAAGAGCTGGCCCAGCAGATGTTTGCCCTGATGCGTGAAGAAAAAGGCGTCGGTCTGGCCGCCCCACAGGTGGCGAAAAACATCCGCATGTTCGTGATGAATGCCACCGGGAACCCCGAGGACGACCGGGTTTACGTCAATCCCGAACTCAGCGAGGCCGAGGGTGAGGAAGAAGGCGAAGAGGGATGCCTGAGCATTCCCGAGCTGCGGGTCAAGATTTTCCGGAGCCGGAAACTTCGCATCGTTGCCAAAGACTTAGAGGGAAAACCCATCGACGAGTCTGCCGACGGCTATATCGCCCGCATCTGGCAGCATGAAACTGACCATCTCAACGGCGTCCTCCTGACCGACCGCATGGGCCCCGTCGCCAAGATCGCCAATCGATCGCTGCTCAAAGAGCTTGAAGAGCAATACAAGAAGAAACAAGGCAAGTAATCATTGAATTCAAAACTGCGCGTCATCTTCTGCGGCAGCGGCGAATTTGGCTTGCCGACGCTCGCTTCACTGCCCGAACGCGGGCACGATGTCATTCAAGTCATCAGCCAACCCGACCGCCCGGCCGGTCGAGGGCGCGGCTTAACCCCGACGCCCATCAGCCAGTGGGCCCAATCGGTCGGCGTCCCGCTGCTCCGCACCGACAACATCAATCAGGAATCGCTGCCGGACGCGGACGTGATGGTGGTCATCGCCTTCGGGCAGAAGATCGCGCCGCAGATCGCAAATCATTGCCGACTCGGAAGCATCAATCTTCATGCTTCGCGACTCCCCCGCCTGCGCGGGGCGGCTCCGATCAATTGGTCGATCATCAACGGCGACACCACCACCGGCAACTCCGTCATCCGTCTCGCTCAGAAAATGGATGCCGGCGCGGTGCTCGCGCAATCGGAGCTTGCGATCGGCCCCACCGAAACCGCCGGCGAATTGCATGATCGACTGGCCAAGGATGGGCCCTCGCTAATCGCAAAAGTGCTGGAAGAATTGGCAACGGGAACCGCAACCGAAACGCCACAGGACCAATCGCTGGCGACGCTCGCTCCAAAGCTGAACCGTCACTCGGCGGTTCTCGATTTTTCCCGCAGCGCCGATGAACTGGCTCGGCGAATCCGCGGCCTGTTCCCCTGGCCCGGCTGTCGGGTGCGATTGCGCGATGCGGATGGCAATGAACTTCTTTCCCTGCGCCTGGCCCGCGCCCGCGCCACTGCAAGCGCCACCCCCGGCCGCCCCGGCCAAATCCTCTCCGACGGAACCATCCGCGCCGGCGACGGCGCCATCGAGATTCTCCAACTGCAACCCGAAAGCCGATCGGTGATGACGCTGGATGATTTCCGCCGCGGCCACCCCTGGCCCGCCGGGGGTTTGCTTGAATCAATCGAATAGCGCTGGGTTATGATGGCCGTTACCTCTTACTCGGAAGGGCTATGGAAAAGGTCACAGGAATTGGCGGGCTGTTTTTCCGTGCGAAAGATCCCAAGGCGCTGGCCGAGTGGTATCACAAACATCTGGGCATCGCACCGGTGCCGCAGAGCTATGATGAGCCCTCCTGGTGCCAGCAGGCCGGCCCCACCGCATTCGCCCCTTTCGACCAGACGACCGACTATTTCGGAAGAGACTCACAGGCCTGGATGATCAACTTCCGCGTCACGAACCTGGAGCGGATGAAGGTGCAGCTCGAGGCGGCGGGGATTACAGTCACCGTCGATCCGAACGAATATCCAAACGGCCGTTTCGCGCGAATCCATGACCCCGAAGGCAATCCGATCGAGCTGTGGGAACCCGCCGGAGACGATACAGGGGGTTGATATTCCACAACGATCGATGTCCACCCCTGATTCAACGCGAAGAACAATTGACCGCAGATAAACGCGGATCCACGCAGATAGAGACAACACTTTGAATTCAGTTTTGATCTGTGTCCATCTGTGGCTAATTCTTTAACTGGAACCGCAGATGAACGAGGCACACTTCTAGGGGTCAGATGTTAGAAACTCGAAACTAGAAGAAACTCGCTGTCACTGCGGTGCGTCTGAATTCATTTTCAATCTGCGTTCATCTGCGTTCATCTGCGGTTGATATCAATGATCCGGGGCTATGCATGCGCAATCGCAGCGAGGATGAACTCCAGCACAACCATTGTAATCATCGCATACCCCACCATTCGAAACCGCCGCTGGAAGACTGGTATTTCCTCCGGCGACGCGAAGATCCGCGCCGGCCAAAGCCGCCAGGAGGCATAACAAAAGACCGCGGTTGCGATCAGCAGCACGAGCATCTTCGCGGCGATGATCGCCAGCCAGCGATGGTCGGCTTCGTGTGGATGAAAAATGACGAGCAGCGCCCCGGTAACCGCGATCAAGCCCAGGGTCCCAATCATCTTCCACCGCGCTCCATGGCTGATGAACGCGGTAAACTCCTCAAAATCTCGAGCATCCTGAAAAAATCGCCGCGCCCTCGGCTGAACCACGCCGATGCTGTACCCCATCGCCCCAAACAGCCCTGCCGATGCGATCACGTGCACGAACCGAATTCCCGCGAGCCATGCGTTCATCAATTTGACCTCTTGCCCACCGACTTTCCGCAAGCCATTTGGCTTCGTCAATCTTCCGCCCGCCGGGAATTTCAGGATATGCGAATTTTGAAAGTTGAGCGGCGCAATCGCGCCGCCTCGGATTTCCGATCAGTGCGCCCACCGATAGAGGGCAAACCCAAATCCAGCCAACACAATCGCAATCGCGATACAAATTAAAACAATCGCGGCGTGCAGACCTGTTACTCGCATGGGACCGCTCTTATCGGCACGACGACAAAAAACATTTCATCATTTACGGTCCCCCGTTTATTGCCGATGTAATTGCGCAAGGATGCTTTGTGCTCGCCGAGTGGAATCTCCAGAATGAGGGCCGTGCTGTTCAGCACGGCTTTCTTCTTTGAGATTTTTTGGTTGTGGCACTTGCAAAAATTCCATGGGCTCCTAATCTCCCCGCCCCATGGCGAACATCCTCATCGTCGATGATGCGATAGACGCTGCAGAAGCGCTGGCCCGATTCCTCGAAAAAAATGGCCACTCGGTTCATGTGGTGCCGGACGGAAAAGATGCTTTGCTGGCGGTTCTTGGGGAAAAAACGGACCTCGTCATCCTCGACCTGCTCATGCCGGAAATGGACGGCCCCTCGTTCCTGGAAGTCACTCGATCGTACTTGCGATTACAGACGCTGCCGGTGGTGGTGCTGACAGCGCTTTCCAGTGGTCCGCTGCTGGATCGCGCCCGTAACGCAAAGGTCAATGCGATCCTCATCAAGTCGCAGGCGACCTACGATGAAATCCTCAGCACCGTGAATTCATCGCTCCATGATATGCCGACGTGAATCCTGACGAAGTTTCTCTGACGCAAGCTATATCGCCTGGCGTCGACCCCGTTTTGTTTCCGCGGCTCTAATTCCGCCGCCAGAAAAGAATCCAGATACCGATCGTGATGAGCAGCGCGCCGAATAGCACGGGGAGCAGAGCGTCTGCCCATCGCGCCTTCTTAGAGCGCCCATCACGCGGGCCGATCTGCGGGACGTCAGCGGATCGGCGCGAGAAGTCCCAGATGCCCGCGCCCAGGAACGTCCAGCCGAAGGCGATCATCGCAAGCGGACCAAGCAGCCGATTCCAGATCGGCACATTGCCGTGCCGGCAAAGGATTCCGCCAACGACAAAGAGCACGAGCGTCGCCGCCGCCGGGAGATAAATCATCCCGGTAAGAGCGGCCCATCCCAGAGGACCCAGCGGAGGCTCGGAGCCGCCGGGCTGGCCGTGGTCGTGGCGGATGATGTCATGGTGGCCGTGCATGAATGGAATTGTATCGGGCAATCGCGAAATGGGCGGCGCAGAAAAGCGCAGCATCGGAAGAAACCGTCAAAGCTGTGGTCGCTGGTGCGACGGCATTTGGGTTTTCAAGCCATTTCGCATTGGTCCAAAGTAATTGGTGAAGTAAAAAGGAATAATTGAGGGTGACAAACAATTAAGTGTTCGCGTCACGCTCGCGTCACCTTTAATTCGGCCAGGATCCTCCTGTCCACGCCACGGGCAAAGCGTAATCGCGCCGCCGCGGATCTCCGAGCGCTCTTTGAGACGCGCTCTCAAATCCGGGGCGGCTGTACAGACCGGAGACATGGGTGACAGTCGTTCGAGGACATAGGTAACACTTTTTTCGAGGGCATTATGCACGCGGAGGTGCATATGCCTTGGAAGGAGTGTTGCACGGTG
>Ga0134128_10009893_pt1 | contig 11430 bp, 14 predicted proteins | sample KB31754_FD_96462 | JGI IMG/M metagenome (GOLD analysis project Ga0134128, IMG submission 96462) | Terrestrial soil microbial communities with excess Nitrogen fertilizer from Kellogg Biological Station, Michigan, USA - KB3-175-4 | ecosystem: Environmental > Terrestrial > Soil > Unclassified ...
AAGTCGAAGACGGGGCCGTTGGCCTTCGTCCGCTTCCGGCGTCGTTGCGCACGATGCGATCAAGTAGCTGGCGTCGTCGAGCCCCGCGAGCATCGATCGCTCGGTCGACTGCTGCTCGGCATACTCTGACTGCGTAACTTCGTCGAGCTCCTCAGGAATGGCAGGCCGCACTTATGCTCCGCACCGTACAGACGAGCCAGAAGGAATCCGCCAAGCTCCCGGCATGTCGCTCGAGAGGGAACGCGTAAAACGAGTCGAAGAGCGCGCGACCGCGGCGAGTCTGTCTCCGAACGAAGCGACATGCTGAATGCCTTGGCGAGTCGCGGACGTGCGTCGCTTACTGCGGCCACGCCGCACTCGCCATCGCGGTTGCGTTTCGACCGACGCCGTGCTGCTCGAGATCAATCTCCACGATATGAGTGGCCACAATGTGGCGCAGTCGTTGCGTGGGTAAGCACAGCGATCCCGATCTCCGCCACCTTGCGCCGCTGAGGCTGATTACACAGCCTGAGGCTTGTCGGTAACGACCGATCTGTGGTGGGACCACCCGGTCATGCGTCCGAGTTCCTCGTCCCACAGCTTCAGACGAGCGCATTTGAAACTCGCGCGCAGCGTTAGCTTGCGAGGGCCTTGCAGCATAGGATTGGATTGGAACGCTGCACGCAGGCGGTAGTTCGGAATGCGTGGCGCTAGATGGTGTATGTGGTGATAGCCGATGTTGCCCGTGAACCAATGCAATACTCGGGGCAAATCATAATAGGAGCTGCCGACAACTGACGCTCTTGCGTAATCCCAGTCTTGTTGACGAACCCAGTAAGCGCCTTCGAACGTGTGCTGGACATAGAATAGCCAGACTCCGAACGCGCCGGCGATAAGGAGGGTCGGGAGCTGCACGCATAGCATCGTCAGCAACATGATGCGCCACCCGAGCAACCAGGTGAGCAACCCACCGACGAGCAGTAAAAGCAGGTCGTTCAGCAGCACACTCGCCCATTCTTTCTTCCAGGACAACGGTAGATTGAAAGGAATCCTGTGCTTGATCAGTAGTTGGTAGAGCGGGCCGATCGTCAGCATCAGTGGAATGCTACGGTAGCAGCGGTAGCCGAAGCGCTTCCATCGGGAGCTCGTCAGATACTCATTCACGGTCAACGTCCTGATGTCGCCGAACTCGCGGCGGTCCAAATTGCCCGACGTACCGTGATGGACCGCATGAGTGCTCTTCCAATAGCCGAAGGGAAACAACGTTATCAGGCCGAGACAAGCGCCCACCCAGTGGTTGGCCCTTCGCGAAGCAAAGTAGGAGCCATGTCCGCAGTCGTGCTGGATGATGAACAGCCGCACGTACAGCCCTGCGATTGGCAACGCCAACAGAGCCGTCAAGCCGTGGCCCCAGCCGTTTTGAAGGCTCCACGCCATGAGCAGCCAGAGCAGCCCGAATGTCGGCACGGTGTTGGTCACCTGCCATAGTGCACTGACCAGTGACGGCTTCGCGAACTTTGCGCATAGCCGCCGCCGGTCGAGAGCAGAAATCGAAGAAGGTATCACAGCCGTCATGTTGCGCGGACCGACTCTGTCAGTGCGTTATGCATGAGCTTCCTGTCCTTGCGGATCCAATCGTTTCTCCAGAGGAGTCGATATTTGTGTGTCGGTAAGCCAGCCAAGCGCGGTAGTCACGTGCTGCTCAAATCCGCGGTCGCTATTCCATGCGTCGCCCCGCGCATCGTGGCAGGGGATTCGGCGGGATCCGCACTGGAATGCAGGTCCCGGCAACTTTCGTGACGTCACGCTCGAAGTGCCAATAGTCACGCGGCGCGTTGATCAGATACCCCCCGGGCAGCTTGATGGCCTGGAATTTGTAGTCTTCTGCGCGATAGCCATCACATGCCTAATCTCGAACACGTCGCTTGATTCCGCGTCGCCCAAATGGATTGCGAGCCCAGTCAGCAGCAATGTGCCGAGGTAGGCAGGGGGCGTACTTTGACGCGATCGGTGCGCTGATGGAAATCCTGGGGGAACAATCTCGGTGGCGGGTGGTGGCGAAAGAGCGCGAGTCACGAGCAGTCATCACTGTACCCGTCCCGAAGGAACGGTCTGTGCGCTTGCGCACGCATGCCGTGGGAGGGGGGGGCGCGGCCGGCGGGTCCGCCACGCCTCCCGTCTTTCCGGGACGTAGCGCACGACGTAACTATCGTTCGCGCATAAGGCAATTACGCTCGCCTGGACGCATGGAGCAATTGGGATGCGACCACCTCATTCTTGGTATCGCATGCGTGCGTGCGGGAACGTCTAGCGCCCGAGCGAAGCCGAGATCGTGCGTCCGAACGGAGTCCTGCACGAAAGTGAGCGCATAGTCGCATGCGCCGGGGGTAGTCCTTTTGCTTCCCGGAGAACTGAGCTACGCCGACGCATACCCCATCCAGTGCTCAAGCGAGATTGGGGCTGCATAGACGAGAGCAGTGTAAAGATAAAGGGCGAACTCTCGGGCGGCGCGCTCGATGTGCTTGAGGAGCGTGCGCGCCACGCCGCGCGCGTAATCTGGATGCCCGGGCCCGCGGGGCCTTTCCGTTTGAGTCAGTCTAAGGTTCCGTACGCCTCATGCGGCGCGAGGCGTCGTTCCGCTGTACCGCTTGAACCTCCTGCAACGTGAGCCCGGTTTTAAGAGCAATCCCACCGAGTACGGCGTGGTTCGGATTGCGCGGCAGCGTGAGGCCATGGAGCCGCTCCCAGGCGCGGATGCGCTCCTCGGGAGTCTTCAGCTCCGAGCACAGGTCATCCAATTCGAGACGTCGCGTGGCTGCGCGGAATTCCGCCTCCGCCGCGAGCATCTCCGAGTGCGTTCGGATGATCTCGCTCGGCGAGCGGTGATGATCGACGCTGTGTGGGGACTTGGGGGGAGTCGAGCTCATGGAAGGGGAGGCTCTCGACTGAATACTGACTGGCGCAGAGCGATCGATGCTCGATGCTCGATCAACCCGCCTATCCAAACAGCTCTCCCGAGGAGCTCCCTCAGGCGGCCGGTCGGGGGTCGGCAGCACAGAGACGTTCGGAGGGTTTGCTTGCACCGCGCGCGCGGGTTCGCTTGGCAAGCGGACGTTGCCGGACTCTGCGCGCGGCCGCTCGCGCACGAGAGGGTCAGGCCCACTCGGCACGTGCGGACCGAGCGCACTCACGCCGACGTCACCGCGGCAGTACTGCGGCCGCCGAGACTTCCCCATAGCCGTTTTAATCTTGCGAGGAACCTTTCCCAACCGTTCTCGATGGAGTTCTGGCTCATGTTTGTCTCCACTGTCTACAGACTGAATTGCATCCACCATACACCGATCCGAACAACACGCAGGCTTTATTTGCTGGCCCACCGGCACGATCGCTCTTTGATGGAGTAGAATGCACGGGGCGTTGGCCGCCGTAAGGCGGTTCGTTGCCGCCATGCGCGGTTTGAGCGAGACGGAGGTGTTGATGGCGAGGCAGAACTACCATCTCGTGCGACGAGAGAAAGAGCGCGTGCGCAAGGCGCGCCAACAGGAGAAGCTGCAGCGTCGCACCGGAAGCGATCCTCCATCCGCGGCGAACGTGCCGCAGATCGAAGGCCGGGCTCCCCTGGCAGAGTCGGGAGGACACAGGTCAGACCTTAAGCCGCAGAGCGGGACGTGAATACCGGTGTGCCGCCATCGCGCGTTGCGCAGCGCGAACGTATGCGACTCGATCGAGCATCTGCGCGCGTGGTTTGCGTCGCGCTGCCTGCCGTACAGCAATTGAGGCTCGAACTCGAATTCTCCGGTGCCGGCACGAACGTCCCGGCCGGGCAGGCTCATGTGCTCCATCCTCCGGCGCGAGCGTTCTTCAAATTCCAATGTCCCTATGGCGATTGCGACGGCGGATTTGATCTCACGGATGCGGTCGATGCGGCACTCTTAAGCCCGGAGCATCGGTCGATGGGAGCTCTCGAGTGTACGGGGGAGCGGGCGCGCGATTACCTCTCCAAGCAGACCTGCGCGCTGCATCTTCGGTACGCAATTCACGTCGTCTACAGGCCGGTGAATTGAGGGCACGTTTCCTCGCATCTGCGAATTTCCAACATTGCGGCGCCGGATGCGCTAAGATGCGCCCGGCTCGTCGCCTTTCGTTTTGTCTGCCTTGGCCACCGCGCGCTTCTGCGCTCCCCGCGGCCAACGTCTGCCACCTCCAAAGTACAGCGAACCACGGGGCAGGACGGTCTGCCGCTTCAGCAACTTCTTTTCCGAGTATCTATCAGTGACCAAACTCTACGTTGGGAATCTACCTTTCACGGTGACGGAGGAATCCGTCCGGGCGCTGTTCTCCCAGCACGGAACCGTCGAGAAAGTCTCTCTCATCAGCGATCGGGACACGGGGCAGCCCCGCGGCTTCGGGTTCGTCGAGATGGCGAATGCGGATGCGGCGCGCGCCATGCAGGCGATCAACGGCACCGAGCTCGGCGGTCGCGCACTCAAAGTGAACGAGGCACAGAATCGCGAGCGTTCCGGGGGCGGCGCCCCGCGCCGCTACTGAGCCTACTCGCTCACACAGCCCCGGCCGCCATGAGCGGCCGGATGTCCTACTCCGTCCAAGCGGCCTTTGGGTGGGTGGGTACTCGCGGCGGAGTGCAGCGACGAGCATGAGCGATTACGAGTTCACGATCACGCTACAAGTCCGTCTCCCAACATCGATCCAGCGCGGATCACCGCCACACTCGGCGTCGATCCTCAGGCCAGCTGGAAGAGGGGCGATACGCGCATCGACTCACAGGGCGAGTCGCGTCCCGGGGCGGACCGCGAGAGCTATTGGACGGGAAGACTGATGCCCGCCCCGCAGCTGTCCTCTGAGAACTCCTCGATCAAGGTTGAGCTGCTGCAAATCCTTGCCCGGCTTCGCCAACACCATGAGTTCCTCCTGAAGGTGCGGTCCGAGGATGCCTCCTCGGAGCTGCACGTGAGCCTGTTCGCGCGTCAGGAGTTTCGGCTGGATTTCCAGCCCTCCACTTTGGAGCTGCTCGATCGGCTCGGGCCCGCGGTCGCGCTCGAGGTGCATCCCGACGTGCCGGCACCGAGGCCTCGGTCATCGGCGAACTGATCTTGAGCCGCATCGCTGACGGCATACCCGATGTCACGATTTCCTTCGTGAGCGTGCAGGTTGCAGACCGCGCGGCACTCGTTCACATGCTCGAAGACGTACCGCTCTCGGAGGAGCTCTGCGCGGACCTCTGTCGTCCCTGCTTCGCCCGGCGCTGGGACTCAGCATGCGAGCGCAGTTTCTGGATCTCAAGCGACGGTACCACAGCGACGCGTCTTGCCGTGAGCGGTCTCAACGTCGACGAAACGATCGCCATCTGGGTTTGCTACGACGATCGCCGTTCTCGCGTGGGCCTTGAGCTCTCGGCCATCGCCTTGCGCGAGATGATCCGCGGCGAGCTCGGCGTGCACGCGGAGGTCGATGTCAGGCGCCAATGAAAGCCACGCCGGAACGAACCTCATGGTCTATGGTTGACTGATGGATCGCGCCCTCATCGAGGCACATCTTGCGTTGACCGAGGAGCATATTGCCCAGGGCGAGCGGCACATCGCGCGGCAGCGCGACCTCGTTAGCCTGCTCTCGAGCAGTGGTTGCGACGCGCAATACGCGCGGGCGCTTCTGCAGAAGTTCGAGGAGTCGCAGGTGATGCGTCTTGGCGAGCGTGACAGGTTGCGCAAGGAACTTATCGATTCTTGCTGATGCTCGACCAGGCGTGGAAGCTCGACCCACAACGCGCGCGGCGCGCCGAAATCGTTCTAGCGTTGCAGCAAGGCGTGGTGGTCGGTGTCTTTGTCGCGGAGCGCTGGATGCCGGCATCGGTCTTGATCTCCCGCCTTCTTACGTATCATCAGGAAGTGCTCCCAAGCACCCACATTCCGGGTGTCGAGCGTGGATCGAGATCTCGTTTCCTTATGGCTCAGAGCTGACCCCGGATCGGGAGGATCACGAGTTCCGCCGCCCGCTCCCTCAGCCCCCGCCGCCGCCATGCTCGCAGGTCATACTGTCGTGAGTGCTGCAGATCCACCTCGAAAACCGAAGTCATTTCCCGTGCGAACTCGCGGTCGTACACATTTAAGCTCGCCTCGTCGTTGAGCTCGAAGGAGCGGCTATCGAAGTTGGTCGAGCCGACTGAGACCATGAACTGGTCGAATATCAGCATCTTCGTGTGGAGCATCGTGGGTTCGTACTGGTGAATTTCTACCCCGCTGCTGAGGAGGCGCCCCCACTCGCGCTTGGCCATGATCCGCACCACCTCCGAGTCGGTATAACGGTCGGGCACGAGAACACGGATCCGCACGCCTCGACGAGCTGCCTTGATCAGCTCCTCCGTCATAAGCGGGTCGGGAATGAAGTAGGCGGCGGCGATGTCGATGGAACGTGCGGCTGCCGTGATCGCGGTGAGGTACATCAATCGCATGCTCGCGCTGCCACCGGACGGTGAGCTGATGAACAGCTGCATGTAGACGTCTCCGCACTCGTCGAGATCGGGGAAATAGGCATCTCCGTGCAGAACGTTGCCGGTGGTCTTGATCCAGTTATCGAGGAATGCCGCCTGCATCTGACCGACGACTGGACCCTCGACGCGGAAATGCATGTCGCGCCAGTGATGCGGGTCCTGGGCATGGCCCTTCCACTGATCCGCGATGCCGACTCCACCTGTAAAGCCGACTTTGCCGTCGCACACGAGCACCTTGCGGTGCGTGCGATTATTGAGGCGAGCCGCGTTGAACCAGCGCAGCGGATGGTACCGCTCGATCTCAACGCCTGCGCTGCGCATGCAGCGGATGAGTTCCCCATCGACCTTCTCACTGCCGAGCCAATCGAGCATGACGTGTGCAGACACGCCTGCACGAGATCGCTCGATCAATGCATGGGCGAACCGGGTACCCATGTCACCCGACCAGTAGATGTAGGTCTCGAAGGTGATGGACTGCCGGGCGGCCGATATGGCGGCCAGCATGGAGGGGAAGATCTCGTCGCCATTCTGCAGCGGCGCGATGCGGTTGCCGCCAACGATGGCGGGTCCGAGCAGGGCGCCCATCTCGCGGCGAAAGCGGGGGTCTGCGATGTCATGGCAGTGATCGACCTGGTGCCGGATCTCCTTCTCTGGCGTATGTAAGTTGATCAGGAGTAGGACGACGACGAGGGTCGTCACGACAGTGAGCGCGATGGTCCACACGCGCGGTGACTCGCATTGAATATACCTAGCTCAGCTTCGGATCGGGATTCGGAATGCCCCGGCAAGTCCAAAGCTTGACCGCCGCAGCAGAAGAGCGAGTGACCGACCAAGGCGTCAGGGGCCGGACGACCCCGGAGCCCGCTGAACGCATGGGGCCGACCCAAGCACGTGCTGAAATCGCGGAGCGCTCGTATCGTGACTCCCCTGTAGGAGGACGCGACACTGTAGAAGGACGCGACACGTGCGAGCCGACGCGGCGTCGCTCGGAAGGTTACTCTCTGGATGAGGGCGGAGTTGTCACCGGTATCTGGCGCGAGGTATTCAGAAAAGCGAATCCGGGAGCGCTGGTCGTGTTTCTAGATAACGGGCATAGCGACTTTACGACCGCATTCGATGAGTATGGACTTGTGAAGGCTTGGAGCGCGTACACATACGCGACCGGGTCACTTTCACTCCGAGGTACAGCGAAGAGTCGGCCGGCCGAGGTGAAGGACTACACCAGGCGCTTCGGCCGTATACCGAAATTGAAGAGCTTGGTCTCCCATCGCGTTCTTCGGAAGCCGGATGAGCGTGGGTAGCGATCTCTTCTTTCCTGGTGGTGCAGAGCTCACGCAGCTTCCAATGCAAGATACGCAGGTCCTGTATGCTCAGGCAATTGCGCTCGGTGATACCCCGTCACGAATCCTCAACCGTCTGATTGAAGAGACTCCTTGGCGCAACGAGTCGGTGGTTCTTTGGGGAAAGAGCCATCTGCAGCCTCGGTTGATCGCCTGGTACGGCGATCCTGGCGCAAGATACAAGTATTCGGGAATCAGTCTTGATCCGTCGCCGTGGACGGAACTTCTAAAGAGCGTAAAGCATCACGTCGAAGCGGCATCCGGTGCCTCTTTCAATAGTGTTCTCGCGAACTACTACCGAGACAATCGGGACAGCATGGGTTTCCACAGTGATGACGAGCCGGAACTCGGGGCTCGACCAACTATTGCCTCCGTGAGCCTCGGGGAACAGCACCGGGGGCGGATCGAAAAAGCAGATGTCCTGATATTTCAGCGCGATCGTGATCCAGTGCGCCGGGGCGTCGGCGGAGCGAAGCCAAGTCTTCGGCCAGCGCTCGGCTGAGTCGGTAACTGCTCGTGGCGGAGCGACAGCGTTCGGCATCGGCCAAAGAGCGTGGGCCACGAGACGCAGCTGTCCGCGTCCAAGATAGCGCGGCGACGGTCTTCATCTTGGTCTCCACTCCGGCAATTGGCCGCTGCCCCTTCTTGTGATGGTGACGAGCTTAGAGGCGGTTTAGCGGCGCAACTGGTAGGCCGCCCGATTCCTTCACGACTCGCATGACGAAGTTCGAGTTCAGGTCTTTGACACCCGGAATTGTGCGCAGGTGATCGAGGACGAACTCGGAGTAGAAGCGGATATCCTCGGCCGCCACATGCAGGAGTGCGTATGCGCCGCCCGAGACGATGTAGCAGGCGCGCACATGCGGGGATTCGCGCACGAGCTCGGCAAAGCGGTCGGCACTCTGCGCCGAGACCGCTTCGAGCGTCAGGGTAATAAACGCCTCTATACCAACTCCTATTGCGCCCGCGTCCAGTTGCACGCTGTAACCCTTGATCACGCCGTCCTGCTCCATACGTTGGATGCGGCGCGAGCAGGGTGCCTCTGAAAGCCCGACTTGGCGGGCGATCTCGACGTTGGATGCCCGGGCATTCGTGGTCAACACGCGCAGGATGCGGCGATCGACCTCATCGAGATGCCGCGGCATCGATACCGAAGGCTTCTGGCGGGAATAAGCCTGTTTCTTGCGCATAGGCGCATCATACGCTTGTTTCTTGCTCGAAGTGGCTAATTTGGGAGTGAAAACGCAAGCACATTTCCTCAGGTCCGAGCTACATTGGATGCGTATCGGGCGACCTCGTCGGCAACTGCCGCTCAGGGAGACAACTGTCATGCGCGATGCTGCTATCCCATTCAGGGCCGACCACGTTGGAAGTCTGCTGCGGCCACCTGGATTGCATGAGGCGCGCGCAGCCTTTGCGAGAGGGGACCTCCGCAGTGAGGCTCTACACGAGGCAGAGAACGACGCGATCCGCGCGGCGGTGCAGATGCAGGAGAAGGTCGGCCTCGCGGTGGTGACCGACGGGGAGTTTCGGCGCGGTTTCTGGCACCTGGATTTCCTGACCGCGTTCGCGAATGTGCGGCAAGTGGCGCCGCGTGTGCGTGCGCAGTTCCATACGCACTCGGGTCCGCTCGAGACGGCGGCGCACGGACTCGAGGTAACAGGCAAGATCTCGCGGCCGAGACCCATTTTCGTCGAGCATTTCAAATTCCTGAAGTCGATCGCCGCAACCACGCCCAAACTCGCCATTCCTTCCCCGTCGATCATGCACTTTCGCGGCGGGCGGGCCGCGATCGACGCGGTCGCCTATCCGCAGATCGAGGAGTTCTTCGACGATCTTGCAAGGGTCTACGCGGAGGAAATCGCCGACCTGGGCCGCGAAGGCTGCACCTACCTGCAGATCGATGACACAAATTTCGCCTACTTGTGCGACCCCGCCGTGCGCGCTCAGGTTCGCGATCGCCTCGGTGCCGACCCGGACGAACTCGCCCGCACGTATGCGCGCCTCATCAATGCAGCAATCGCCCATCGTCCGCAGGGCATGCGGGTCATGCTCCATCTCTGCCGCGGTAACTTCAGGAGCGCGTGGGCCGCGGAGGGCGGATACCAGCCTGTCGCCGAGGTGCTGTTCAACGAAATCGCCGTTGATGGTTACTTCCTCGAGTACGACGATGAGCGCTCAGGCGGCTTCGAGCCGTTGCGCTCGCTGCCCAAGGGAAAGACAGCGGTGCTAGGCCTAGTGACCAGCAAGCGCGGAGTACTTGAGAACAAGGATGCGCTCATGCGGCGACTGGAGGAGGCGGCTCGATTCGCGCCCCTCGAACAGTTGGCGCTGAGCCCGCAGTGTGGCTTCGCAAGCACCTGCGAGGGAAACAAGGTCACAGCTGAAGACCAGTGGCGGAAGCTCGCCTTGGTCGTCGATGTGGCTCGCAAGGTTTGGAACTAAGCGAAGGCGCAGCGCCAAGGGGTCGTTAGGCGGAAGCTGCGTCAGCTCGCATTGTTGTGACCGGCCCGAGCAGTCGCGAGCAGCCGTCGGGGATCCGCAGGGCCCGCTCAGGTCCAGCCGCATCTCGCGGCGTCTATGGGCAGCCAATGCGCTACTGCTACCGGACGGCGAAGATTAAGAATAAGGATTGATCGTGTTAAGAGCCACGGATGGCTGGCAGGGCTAACACCAGTCTATCGGCGAGACCGCCGCCCCGGGTGCACCGTCCCGTCTAAAGGCAATTCGGATCCATGCGGGTCCAACCCTGGCCATGGTTGTTTCTTGGCCATGTTTTCCGTACGGTTTCCGTACGACGCCGGTGGTCACAGCGTAAGTCTTTGTTTTATTGGCGCTCCCTACGGGATTCGAACCCGTGTTACAGCCTTGAGAGGGCTATGTCCTAGGCCTCTAGACGAAGGGAGCGAGGCGTGAGGGCCTTGGGGAAGGCGCGGGGTATTATAGCAGCTTGCCCAGATGCTCAAGCCGAAAGCCAGCGAATTGAACTCCTCCGCAGCGCCCGAGCCGGCGCCCGCCGCCTCTCCGCGAATAATCCCGCGGGCCGCGCACACGATCTCCCGTTCCGCCATCTCGCCGAACGCACTGCGCGTGCTCTACCGGCTGCGCGACGGGGGCTTCCAGGGTTTTCTCGTCGGCGGCTGCGTCCGCGACCTGATGCTCGGCATCAGGCCGAAGGACTTCGATGTCGCAACCGATGCGCTGCCGGAGCAGGTGAAGAGGCTGTTCCGCAATTGCCGGCTCGTGGGACGGCGCTTTCGTCTCGCGCACGTCTTCTTCGGACAGGAGACGATCGAGGTCGCAACCTTCCGCGCGGCGACCGCACCCTCGCAGGGCGAGGAGCCGATTCCGGATGCGGACCCGGAGGAGGGCGAGGCGCCGGAAGTCGACGAATCGATCGAGGCGGAGCTCGCGAGCACCGATGCGCGCATCGAGGTTCAGGACGAGACCGAGCGCGAGGTGGATGAGACCGGCCGGATCCTGAGGGACAACATCTACGGCTCGATAGACGCGGACGTGTGGCGGCGCGATTTCACCGCGAACGCACTCTATTACAACATCGCCGACTTCTCTCTGTGGGATTACGTCGGCGGCGCGGACGATATC
>Ga0134128_10009894_pt1 | contig 11428 bp, 10 predicted proteins | sample KB31754_FD_96462 | JGI IMG/M metagenome (GOLD analysis project Ga0134128, IMG submission 96462) | Terrestrial soil microbial communities with excess Nitrogen fertilizer from Kellogg Biological Station, Michigan, USA - KB3-175-4 | ecosystem: Environmental > Terrestrial > Soil > Unclassified ...
GCACCTGCCGCGATCGCCGCCGGCTATCCATTGGGCTTCATATTCGTGGTTCAGGCACGCAATCAATTATTCACCGAAAACACGCTCGAGCCGGTGATCCCGTTCCTGCAGCGACGGGACAGGCAGACCTTCATTCGCGTGCTGCGGTTATGGACGATCGTACTCGCGGGCAATCTCGTCGGTGCGGTGATCTTCGCGTTGCTGGCGGGGCGAACGCCGTTACTCGACGACGAGATGCAGCGCGCCCTGGTTCGCGTCGCGACACTCGGGACGAGCGGCGGCTTTGGTCTGGTGGTCTACCGCGCGATATTCGGTGGCTGGCTGGTGGCGCTCATGGCGTGGCTGGTATCGTCCACGCGCGCGACGGGAACGCAGGTGCTCTACATATGGATAACGACCGCGCCAATCGCGGCGTTCGGATTCCGGCACTCGATCGCGGGCGCGGTCGAGGCTTTCTATCTCGCGGTGACCGGTGCCGCCGGCTGGGGCGCGATGATCGGCGGATTTCTGATTCCAGCGATAATCGGTAACGTTATAGGTGGTGTCGTGCTCGTTGCGATGCTCAATCACGGCCAGGTCATGTCCGGCGCGCAGGACGACAGCAGCGCCCGCGACGGCACGTGACACACACGTTCAGGAATTCGCACATGCTACTTCTCGACTCGTATCAGCTCGGCGCGATCGCGATGCCAAACCGGATGGTGATGGCTCCGCTCACGCGAAATCGCGCACCTGGTGGAATCCCGAATGCCTTGATGGTGGAGTATTACTCGCAACGTGCGACGGCCGGCCTCATCATCACCGAAGGGACGCAGGTCGGTCCGCTCGGCCAGGGTTATCAGGATACGCCTGGCATTTACACCAACGCGCAGCGGGATGGGTGGCGACACGTGACCGATGCGGTGCATCGCGCGGGTGGACGCATGTTCGCGCAGCTGTGGCATGTGGGACGCGTATCGCATTCGCATTATCATGGCAAGCAGCCGGTCGCGCCCTCCGCGATCGCTCCGAGCGGCAAGGCGTACACGCCTGACGGGATGAAGGATTTCGAGACGCCGCGCGCGCTCGCATCGGAAGAAGTGCCCGGAGTCGTCGCTGAATTTCGGCGCGGCGCCGAGGTGGCGCACGAATCGGGTTTCGATGGTGTGGAGTTGCACGGCGCGAACGGCTACCTCATCGATCAGTTCTTCCAGACGGGGACAAACCAGCGCACTGATCAGTACGGAGGAAGTCCGCCCAACCGCACGCGTTTTCTGCTCGAGATCCTCGATGCCGTAACGTCGGTGTGGCCAGCCGAGCGCGTCGGAGTGCGGCTGTCACCCGCCGGTGGGTCGAACGGGATACACGACGCGAACCCGGTGGAGACGTTCTCATACATCGCAACCGCGCTGAACGATCGCGGACTTGCATATGTGCACGTGGTCGAAGCGCCGGTTGGAACGAGCGGACCGGACGAGAGGCAGGTCTGTTCCACCGCGCTCGTGCGCGAATCATATCACGGAACCGTGATTACGGCCGGCGGCTACACGCCGGAAACGGCTGAGCGTGCCGTGGAGAAAAATTGCGCAGATCTCGTTGCGTTCGGGCGCCTCTTTCTTGCGAACCCCGATCTGGTGGAGCGCGTGAGGCGTGGTGCGGCGCTCAACGAGCCGGACCGCGCGACATTCTATGCCGGCGGTGCGCACGGGTACGTGGACTATCCGGCAATGGGTTAGCGAGAGTCTCCCGACCAGCGCGGGGCTCCGCAACCGATGTGGCGGGGGTCAGCACGCGGCGCCTTCGTTCCCGCTATCGATCCAGCGCCGGCCTGCTATATTCCGCCGACTGACGTACGAGCATGACACATCACCTCGAATGCATTCCCTCATCGTGCATTCCTCATCAGGGAGATACATGCGTACGACCCTCCGGCCGCTTCTCGCGCTCGTCATCACGCTCCTGTTCGTCTCTTCGTCCACGGTACACGCGCAGGCATCCTCCGGCGCCGCCGTCGCTCCTGATACTGCACGAAGAAATCTCGTCGTGATCAACCCGTTCGGAGTCGTCTTCAGCTTCCTGAGTGGTGAATACGAGCATGCGCTGTCGCGAAGCGCGACGGTGGGGCTCGCCGGGACGTATTACGCTCCAAGCGATTTCACGTACGTCACCAGTGAAGTCAAGTTGCGGTACTATCCGTCGGAGCACGCGCCGGATGGATTTTCGGTGGCACTGTCAGCCGGGATGACGCACGTGAGCGGGGACATTCTGTGTTTTGACGTGTGCGACAACAGCCCCACGAACCGTCCCACCGCCGGCTTCGAGCTGGACTACAACTGGCTGCTCGGGCCGTCCCGGCGATTCGCCGTAGGCGCGGGGCTGGGTGCAAAACGCCTTTTCGGTAGCAAGACGTCCGGCTCCGACGATGCGCTTCCCACGGCGCGCGTGGTGCTCGGCATGGCGTTCTAGCGCGCAACGTCGTCACATCCGGGATTGAATGCAACTGCTACACGGAACAGTTGCTAACTTTCGATCATGGTCTCTCGGTCCGAGATGCGGACGCCGACTGCAGAGGAAGTTCGTTGCGCAGAAGGTCGTGCTATACCCGATCTCATCGCGCCCGGGCTCACGGTTCTTTTCTGTGGAATCAATCCGGGGCTCTATTCTGCTGCAGCGAAGTACCACTTCGCGCGGCCGGGCAACCGATTCTGGCCCGCCCTGCACCTGGCCGGATTCACACCGCGCTTACTTGCGCCGCACGAACGCAGCGAGCTCATCGGATCAGGGTACGGCATCACGAGTCTCGTACGCCGCGCCACCGCGACAGCTCGCGACCTGGAACCGGCGGAGCTCGTGACCGGCAGGCGCAGGCTCGTGCGCAAGGTGCGCATCTACCGCCCGAAGTGGATTGCGATGTTAGGTGTCGGCGCCTATCGAACCGCGTTCGGCGAGCCGAAGGCTGCGATAGGGCCTCAGCTAAACACGGTGCTTGGTGCGCGCATGTGGATCCTTCCGAGTCCGAGTGGCGCCAATGGCAGCTACCCGCTGGTCGACCTCGTCCGCGAGCTGCGCGCATTCCGCGAGGCGATCGATCAAACTCCGCTGCGCTGACGCTTGTTGCCAGCGCTTTCTCGCTAATTGCTGTTCGCGGAGATCACTCAATCACGACAGCATATTGCTGATGACTGGAATGAGTCAACCGTTTCATGTTGGAAGCCTTCCTTCACGATCACCGTCGCGGATGGTCGTTGCAGAAGCGATCAGGCGCTTGGCTCCGCCGACCAGGCCATAGATATTCCAGAGTAGCACGCCGCGCACGCGACCATCCCGCAGGTAATAGACGACGCCTTCTTTATATGGCGTTTTCCAGTCCGTGACCATCTCCAGTCGGGAGTCCACCTCACCGACGGCTTCATAACCCAGCTCGAAGATATCCGAATAAAAAAACGGGAGGTAGTCATACGACACCGTGTGGCCAGCCATTGCGATTCCCGCGTGGCCGCCCATGCTGTTGGCGCAGTCCTCGTGCTCGACGCGACGCCGTTTGTTCAGGGAATGGTTGTAAATGTTGGCAACGTCACCTGCCGCATAGATATCAGGGTGATTCGTCAGCAAAGAAGCATCGACACAAATGCCATTATTGACGGTGAGACCAGCTGCCTGGGCGAGCTCGACATTCGGTTGAACACCGACGCCGGCAATTACACCGTCGGCAACGATCTCTCGCTCGATCCCTGTATCGACGTCACGGATTTTCAGGACCGGCTTACCCAGGCGCGATTCGCAGGCAGTAACGTTCGCTCCGCCGATCACTTCCACCCCTTTCTCCCGATAAAACGCATTCAGAGACTTTGCGAGTTCAGCCGGATACATACGGCTTCCGATGAACTCGTCGGGGAAGATCAGCGTTACCTTCTTGCCGTTCATTGCCAGCGCCGCTGCGACTTCCGAACCGATGAAGCCGCCGCCAATGACGGCGAAATGATCTCCGTGCTCGGCCAGCCCGCGAAGTCGCTCGTAGTCATCGACGGTGCGGAAGTAAATGATCTGGTCTTCGCCGAAAGCGAGGGTTCGTGGCCTGCAACCGGTTGCAAGAAGCAACTTTTCGAAATCGTACACGTCGCCATGATCGTCCGTGACTCGCTTGCCGTGCACATCCAGCCCCAGCGCCGTCCGGCTCTGATGAAATGTCACCGCGTCGTCATCTGCCGTTCGCCAGATGCTCGCCAATGGCGCTCCTTTCCAGAGCGCCTTCGAAAGGGGCGGGCGGTTGTAGGGCGGATGCGGCTCGGCGGTAATCACTCCAATTGAGCCGTCACGATCCACCTCGCGGATTCCCGTGATGGCTGCAGCAGCCGTCATTCCGCCGCCGACGATCAGGTATTTATAGCTTGGCATTCCGTTCCGCCGAATGTGCAGAAGCGATCATCGCACCATTCGCCTGCAGCTGGTGAGTGCCTACGCGCCGGCGGACTCGACGGCAGTTCCACTCCGCGCGTCGCGCCCTCTGATTTCATCGACGTGAATCCGCAGGATCTGGACGCGTTCCGGGATTGGATCGTCGCTGGTAAGAACTGCGGGTACCACCGCACGCATCAGTTGCACTGCGGTCTCGAAGATCGATGAGCGTGTGAAGGCGCTGCCCTTCGCGATGAGCTCAATAGAGCCCGACACCTCGACCGTTCGCCAATCATACATCCCGTCGATCTCGTCCACTTCGAACGCAGCCCACGGGTGGTGCTGCATGCTCGCTAGGTCCGAGCCGTGCTCCGTCCTCGCGTAGATCCATCCTTCGTGATATACGTAGTTGGCAAGCTCAACGCGCACCCTGTCGTGGAACGAGATTCCGAGCCGCCCAACGTGGTGCTTCGTCAGGAGAGCCTCGGATTCACCGCGGGAGAGTTCCTGGATCACGACGTGCTTCGCGTCCGCCCGAGGGGTTGGTGAATTGTCTGACGCAGTGCGGGATCGCCGGGGTGCCGTGGCCATCATGTCCTCACGTTCGTTGGCGCATCGACTGCCTCATCCGACCGTCGGCGACAATGGTCGACGTATCCGCGCACGTATGGGCAGTCGAAGTCCATATTCGGCTGTAGGATCAATTGATCACGCATTTTCAGGATGATACTGCCTCTCGGTTAAACGTTCAGTTGCATCTTCCGAGCCCGCTACGAACGTGCTGCTCGACCAACCGGCCCGTGAGAAGTTCGCGGTGCCACTCCAGAAGACACCTGGCTGGGAAAATGCAACCGTGTCAAGGTTGAGGGAGCGACGATATGACCACAACAGAAAAGACGTTCAAGACAATCCCAGTTGGCACCAAAGTGTCATGGCATTACCGCAGCGCGATCGGCCACGGCACGGTCACTGGTGTGTTCAAGATGGGCACCAACGCGGATAACACCATGTACAGTGTGCGCGAGACGGACCACCACCCAGGCGAACCAGCAATCGTGCACCACTCGGGCAAGGCGCTCAGCCGCGTCTGAGTCGGCGCCTGCACAGCAGAATTGTTACATGGAATTCGCGGCGCGTATCCTCAAACACTTGGTGAAGCTCTGAGCGCCGGATCACAGGCAGTGCACCGAACGGCTCGTCGAGCAGGATCGCGCACCGCTGCGACGCGCCGAACCACGGTACAGGCGTCGGCTCCGGAGGTTGACGGGCCGCGAGGAATGCACTCTTTTAGACAGACGGCGCCGTCGATCCATTCCAATCCGGAGCCAGAACCCAAACCACACGCAATGGGGCTTGCCATGGAGCCACTCCAACCAGCGGTGCCCGAGACTGTAATTGAAACAGCACGTAGAATTCACGCGGCACGAACCGCAGAGGTCGCACCATATGCTCTACTTTACCCCCTGCTGTTGGGGCAGGTCGACGGGATCATGGCCGACTGGGACCTCGGTACGCAGGAGTTGCCCTGGTCGGCGATCGCGGAAACGGAGCGGCAGAACAACCTCGCGAGCGTGATTACCCGGGTAATTGACTGTGCGATGAGCGATGCGGCACGCGATGTTCGCGTCGATGCGTTGATCGCCTCGGCGTGTTCGCACGGCGAAAGCCGGCGTGCGCAAGGTCTGGATGTGCCGACGCTCTTCCGCGAGTATGACCTTCTGCGCTCCGTGACATGGGCTCACCTGTCAATCATGGTAGGGTCTCCTACGTCCTTCAGTGCCATCTTTGTCATCGACGGGCTGCTATCCATCGCGACGCGTGCGACTGTACTTGGCTACCATCGCTCCGAGATGGAAGCAAACGGGCTCTGGGCAACACACCTCGAAGAGTTGAGGAAGACGGTCCGCTCCTGAGCTGCTGCTGGATGCTGTCGTCGCTCCCGGGACCGCGACTCACTCGAGTGCTGCTTTCACCGCTGCAACGATGTGGCGCGCCGAAATGCCATAACGGTCGAGAAGCTCGCGCGGCTTGCCACTGTGCGGGATCTCGCGCACGGCCAGTTTGTGCACCACGCAACGCTCCTCAGCGAGCGCCGCTAAAACTGTGTCGCCAATGCCCCCGTGCGCGTAATGGTCTTCCACGGTGATCACCACGCCTCCGCATGCGCGCGCTGCGGAGACGAGCGCATCACGATCCAGTGGCTGCACACTGAAGATGTCGATCACGCGTATTGCGACTCCCGCCGCGGCGAGTTCGTCGTGTGCTGACAGCGCTTCAGCTACTGTGACGCCACCCGCGACCACGAGCACGCGGTCCTCGTTACCGTGGCGCAGCACCTTGCATCGCCCCACCTCGAACTGCTCGTCGGCGCCGTAAAAGACAGGCCCATCCGGTCGGCCCAGCCGCAAGTAGCACGGGCCGGCGTGGCGCGCGACAAGCTCCGTCGCGCGCCACGCGCTCGTCGCATCAGCCGGGTACAACACGGTCATGTTCGGTTCGGCGCACATCATGGCGAGATCCTCGAGGCCCATCTGCGACGGCCCGTCCTCGCCAATCGACACGCCGACGTGCGTGCCCACCAACTTGATCGCGGTGCCACCAATGCACGCCACGCGCACGAAATCGAACGCGCGCGCGAAGAATGCACCGAAAGTAGCCACAAACGGAATGCGGCCGCGCGCGGCAAGACCCATCGCCATCCCAACCATGTTCTGCTCGGCGATGTACCCCTCGAAGAACCGGTCGGGCGCCACGCGCTGGAAATCTTCAGTGAATGTCGAGTTCTCGACGTCGCCATCGATTGCGACGATCGCGGGCCAGCCGCGCCCGATCGCAGCGAGTGCCATACCGAACGCCCTTCGCGGCGAGAACGGCTCGCCGCCTACAGTGTATGGCGGTGACGGCGCGATGCCGGGCTCGGCATCGCCAGGCAAGGCGCCACTCGCGTTGGGCGCCCGCGGCAGCCACGGTCCGTGATGACCGTGCAGTTCCGGTTCCAGCGCGGCCACCGCGCGTTTCGCGTCGTCGGGTTTGAGCGGTTTGCCATGCTCGCCCTCCTTTCCCTCGAGACCGGGAAGCCCCTTGCCCTTCACCGTCCGCGCAAGCACCACCGTTGGCCGGTCGCGCGTCTCCGCCGCGGCCTGATACGCAGCAAGCAATGCGTCTATATCATGGCCATCGACAACAAGCGCCTGCCAACCAAACGATTCCCATCGCGCCCTGTACACGTCCATCTCGTACTGCAGCATCGTTGGCTGGCTCTGGCCCAATCGGTTGACGTCGATCGTAGCGCACAGACTACCGAGTCCATACCGCGCACCGAGCTCGGCCGCTTCCCACACCGATCCTTCCGCGCTCTCGCCGTCACCCATCAGCACGTACGTTCTGCGATCAACACCCAGGAGCCGCGCGTCGAGCGCCAGACCGATGCCGGCGGAGAGGCCCTGGCCAAGTGATCCAGTCGCCACATCGACGAACGGAATTCGCGGCGTTGGATGTCCTTCGAGGTCCGAATCGAGGCGTCTGAGCGTGAGAAGATGCTCGCGGGGAAATGCGCCTGCTTCCGCCCACGCTGCATAGAGGATCGGTGCCGCGTGTCCTTTGGAAAGCACGAAGACATCATTGTGCGGCGCGCGCGGCTCACGAACGTCGTACCGCATGACGTCGAAGAACAGGACCGCCATGATCTCCGCCGCGGAGGTACAACTGGTCGGGTGACCGCTCGCAGCCGCGGTCGTCGCTTCCACGGAATCGATGCGGAGTTGGGTGGCGATCTCGTGCAATATTGACGGAGACCGCCGGGGTGTGCCGGAGGGCATGCGGGAAGCCTCGGCGTCGCGAGCGGCGGCGGCGGATGTCATGAAATTGGCTCAGCTTGGCGATGGTACGCCTGAGTACGCCGCATTATGCGTACCTTGCCGAGGTTGCTGCGACGGCCGCCGCGATATCCCGGGGACGCACCAGTAGAGCGTCAGCCCGGATCCTGCAAGCGTCGCAGTTCCACCGTCAGCATCAGCCGTACGATAAGTGCCCCCGGCGTGACTCGAACACGCGGCCAACAGTTTAGGAAACTGCTGCTCTATCCACCTGAGCTACGGGGGCGAAACTTGTAAGTCGTTGTATCGCAAGTTGTTGCAGCGCGACGTTGATGCATCTTCTCGACGCGCTTCGGTCGCTGATATGCGCGGTCAATATAACCACTTCCCTGCGGCGGTTGCCAACCGTGCGGCTTGCCGGGCGCCGGGGCAAGGGATCGAGCAGCGCGTTGCGGCGGGTAACCGCGCGCTACTTCTCGAGCGCAGACGCGAACAGTTTCCGTAGATCGCTGATTAACGGCGCCACCCCAGCATCCGGCTGCCACTCAAGCCAACCCGCGATCATCTCCGGCCTTCTTATCATCCGGTCGCACATCTCCACGATTCGCGCATCGCCGTCGACGATCCAGTACGCCGGAATTCCTTCACGCTGGTACCGTCGCGACTTCACGGTGCGGCTGGCCCGCACGGTGCCAGGCTAGTCTGGCGCACGACGGTGGCAACGTCACGAACAGTTCATCGGCGATGGCTGGGTAAGCTTTCCTCGCACGAAGAGAAGCGCTACGATTCCGGCATTTCCATGGCAACCCCGAACATCACCCCGTGCCTCTCCGGCCCGAAGTACGTCAGTGCGGCAATCACCACCGCAGCACACGCCGCCACAACAGCTAGCGCATACGCGTAGTTGCCGCCGTGACTCGCGGCAAATCCCGCCTGCAACGCCGCATTCCCTGATGCAAGCAGATTCCCGAGCTGATACGCGAAACCCGGAAACGTGCCGCGCACTTCATCCGGTGACAGCTCGTTGAGGTGAACCGGAATAACGCCCCACGCTCCCTGCACGGCAACCTGCATCAGGAAGGCACCGAGCCCCAGCAGCACCGGTGTCACGCTGAATGCCCAGAGCGGTATGATCGGCAACGCGATCAACGCCCCGAACACGATCGCCCTGCGTCGTCCGATGCGCTGCGACAACGCGCCAAACGCAAGACCACCGGTTATCGCGCCCACATTGCCGATGATCGACACGATGCTCACCGTGTGCGTCGTGAACTTGTGCTGAATCTGCAGGAAGGCGGGATACAGATCCTGCGTGCCGTGACTGAACAGGTTGAACGCAGTCATGAGCACTACCACGTAGATGAACAGCGGCCAGCGCTTCCTCAGCACGCTCATCAAGCTCTCCGTCCGCCTCTCACGCATCCTGTTCCACGCGGGTGACTCCTGCACGTTGCGGCGAATGAACAACACGAGCAACGCCGGCAACACACCGACCATGAACATCCCGCGCCATCCGATACGGTCGAACAACAGACCGTACACCACGGACGCAAGCAGATAGCCGAACGGATATCCGGTTTGAAGAATCCCCGACGCAATTCCGCGCGCCTTCGCCGGAATCGTCTCCATCGTGAGCGATGCGCCGAGTCCCCACTCGCCACCCATCGCAAACCCGAACGCGGTGCGCAATACCAACAGCACGACGAGTGACGGTGCAAAGGCAGACGCGAATTCCAGTATCGAGAATAGCAGGATGTCGATCATCAGCACCGGTCTGCGGCCAAACCTGTCGGCCAGCATTCCGAACACGAGCGCTCCGGCGGGACGCGCTGCGAGCGTCAGCGTTATCGCGATCGCCACGGCCTTCACATCTGTGCCGAATTCCTTCGCGATGGCGCCGAGCATGAATACCATGAGGAAGAAATCGAACGCGTCGAGAGTCCAGCCGAGGAAGCTCGCGATGAGCGCGCTCCGCTGGTTACGATCGAATTCCCTCCACTCGCTGATCACGCTCATCCCAGCAGATCGAACCTCACTCCGCGCCGTCCTCGGCGGCGTTTCCGCGGGCCGTACCTGAAGAGTTGCGCAGGCCGGCCGCGACCCTCGCTGCGCCACTCGTCGGTCGGCTCCACGAGCGAGGCGGCGGTGAGCGCACGACGGAAGCTCGCCTTGTGCAGGCGGCGACCGAGGAGAATCTCGTACATGTGCTGCAGCTCGCTCAACGTGAACGTCGCCGGCAGCAACCTGAACGCAACCGGATACAGATCCAGCCGGTCGCGCACGGCGTTCACCGATGCCTGCAACATCTGACTCTGTCGCTCAGCGAGCGGTGGCAGCTCACTCAGAAGAAACCACTGGAACTCGTCGCCCTGGACAGCAGCTTCACCCATGGGAACGAGTGCGACATACACGATCGACAGATCGGAGTCGCCGGGATGAGGACCGTCGCTGAAAGCGCCGACCTGAGTGCTCCAGATCGGCGCATCACCAGCACTGCGCTTTATCGCGCGCTGCGCCAGATCGTCGAGCCCCTCACCGTTCCGCGCTGCGCTCCATGGCAGTACCCATCGCGCAGATTTCTCCCGGCCTTCAGTGCGCCGCTCGAGCAACACCGCGAGCTGATCGTCGCGTGGTGTGAGTGCGACTACGTCAACGCTGTAATGCTGACGCTTTCCACGGGGCTCTCTGGTCACGCAACATATTAGTCACATATTGTGACTAATGTCAAGGATTGAACGCGAATGCTTTGCGACAACTTCGTTGCTGTTGATATACGACTTCAGGGAGTGATGGTCAACCCGTCGCCGCGCTTTGCGACTGGCGGTATTGTGATCGGGAGATGGCCGGATGCAGGCAACAGGCCAGTCATGACTTGCGCCGCCGACTGCTGGCTCGCGTTCGCGCCATCCCAGGCAACTACATATGTGGGAACACTGGGAATCTGCGAAAGCAGGTACGGATTCCCGAACGAAACCACGACTACCTTGCGTCCCCTGGCGACGAGGCTGCCAAGCCAGTCAGCAAATGCTTGCGGCGCATCGACGCTCGTAACGTTCCAGCTCTGTCCTACATATGATGAAACGATGGTGACATCCGCGGAGTCGGCCATCGCGGCAAGCCGGGGATAGTTGACCGCCGGGTCGTCCGACATCACGAATTCCGTACGCGTCGCCGGCGCCAGTCTGGCGAGCGCCGCGTTGAACACCTGCCCGGCGCCGAGGTCCGTGCGTCGCGCAACA
>Ga0134128_10009900_pt1 | contig 11427 bp, 9 predicted proteins | sample KB31754_FD_96462 | JGI IMG/M metagenome (GOLD analysis project Ga0134128, IMG submission 96462) | Terrestrial soil microbial communities with excess Nitrogen fertilizer from Kellogg Biological Station, Michigan, USA - KB3-175-4 | ecosystem: Environmental > Terrestrial > Soil > Unclassified ...
CCGGGTCCACCCGGGCCGGGCGCAGCAGGCCGAGCTCGTCATAGAGCCGCAGCGCCTTGGCCGACAGCCGGGACGCCCGGGCGAACTCGCCGATGGTCAGCATCCTGGTACCGCCTTCCTGGACCGGGCGGTTGCCCGGCAACCCGATCGTGTGGCCTGCCCCTGGGGAAAGGTCAAACCCGGCGTGCCAGCCCGCTACGGTGAGCCTGCCGGCCGTGCGGCCGGATTGTGCTGGAGTGGGGAACGTGACTGCGTCTTTTGCCACCGACTTGCTCGGCTGGAAGCCCAGCGCCAAGCAGAACAAGCTCGGCTGGGCGCTGGTGCCGAACTTCGCCGACGTGGACAGTATCGAGTCGGTCCGCATCGCCGCCGCCGTGCTCGATCACCTGGCGGTCGACCGGGGCACCGTTTCCGACGTGCCCAAGGACCCCGGCGGGCCGCTGGAGCAGGCGGTGTGCGAGGACCTCGGCTGGGTGCTGCAGCGCCGCGACCCGGACCGCGGCTGGCGGATCGAGCGCGGTGCGGTGATCACCCGGTTCGACCAGTACGCGCACCTGTCCGAGGTGCATGCCCTGGTCCGGGCCAACCCTGAGCTGCGGGTCACGGTCGGCATGGACTACCTGATCAAGCCGGATGTCACCGTCTCGCTGGCCCGGGTGCGCACCGCGTCCGGCCTGCCGCCGCTGCACGCCGCGGTGTCCTGCAAATGGACGATCCGGTCGGACCGGGTGCAGAACATCCGGCACGAATGCCTGCAGATGATCCGGCACCGCCGGGGCCGCCAGCCGCACCTGGTCACGGTGACCGCGGAGCCGCTGCCGACCAGGCTGGCGTCCATCGCCCGGGGGACCGGCGAGGTGGACGCCGTGTACCACATCGCATACGACGCGATGGCCGAAAGTGTGGCGGCTGCGGCCAATGCCGAGCAGGCGGACGCGTGGCACGAGGTGACCGGGCAGCGGCGGGTGCTCAGCTATGAGCTGCTCGTGGACACACTTGCCTCGTGGTGACGGCGTGGGACACCGGAACTGTCGTCAGGGGCGGGCACAATCTGCGGAGAGACGGGCGCCGAAGGGAGAGACCGTGGGTGAGCTGACCTCCCTTGAGATCTGCGCCGGAGCCGGCGGCCAGGCCCTAGGCCTGGAGCAGGCCGGGTTCATGCATGAGGCGGTGGTCGAGCTCGATCCCGACGCCTGCGAGACGCTGCGCCGCAACCGGGGCGCGGACTGGAAGGTCAACCAGGAGGACGTGGCGAACGTGGACGGCCGGGCGTTCGCCGGCCTCGATCTGCTGGCCGGCGGGGTGCCGTGCCCGCCGTTCTCCATCGCGGGCAAGCAGCTCGGGCACGACGACGAGCGGGACCTGTTCCCGCAGGCGCTCCGGCTAGTCGAGGAGGCACGGCCGCGCGCCTTGCTGCTGGAGAACGTCCGCGGCCTGGCCGCCCGCCGGTTCGACGGCTACCGGAGCCAGGTCCTGCGGCGGCTGCACGACCTCGGTTTCCACACCTGGTGGGACCTGGTCCAGGCCAGCGAGCACGGGGTGTCCCAGCTGCGGCCGCGGTTCGTGCTGGTCGCGATCAGGGCGCCGTGGGCCGCCTCGTTCCGCTGGCCGGAGCCGTCGGCGGTGCCGCCGCGCCCGGTGGGCGGGCTGCTGGCCGATCTGATGGCCGCCCGGGGCTGGCCCGGGGCGGCCGCCTGGGCGGCCGGGGCCAGTGGCATCGGCCCGACGATCGTCGGCGGCAGCAAGAAGCACGGCGGCCCGGACCTCGGCCCCACCCGGGCCCGCGAGGCGTGGCGGTCGCTCGGGGTGAACGGGCTCGGCCTCGCCGACGAGGCGCCTGGGCCGGACTTCCCGGCCGGCCAGCCGCCCAAGCTGACCGTGCGGATGGTGGCCCGCCTGCAGGGCTTCCCCGATTCCTGGGAGTTCTCCGGCCGGAAGACCGCCGCCTACCGGCAGGTGGGCAACGCGTTCCCGCCGCCGGTGGCCCGGGCCCTGGGCACCGCGATCCGGGACGCGCTGACCCACGCTGGGCCCCGGCCGGCCGACCCGGGCCACCACGCCAGCCTGGCCAGCGGCTGAGCGGCGGCCCGACCAGGTGACCGGCTGGTCCACTATGGAGTGGTGACGACGGCCACGCTGACCAGGACCGGGCGGGCAGCCGGGTGACGAGCCTGCGCTCCCGGGTACGGCGCTTTCTGCAGCAGCCCGGCTCGGCCAGCCTGGCCCGCTACCAGGAACTGCTGGCCCCCATCGCCGGCCGCGAGGCGGCCCTGCGTGACCTGGGCGACGCGGAGCTGGCCGCGGCCGCCCGGGCGGCCACCGAAGACGGCGAGATCTGCGCCGTGGGCCGGGAAGCCGCCCGCCGCGCGCTCGGCGAGCGGCCATTCGATGTCCAGCTGCTCGGCACGCTGACCATGCTGTCCGGCCAGGTGGCCGAGATGGCCACCGGCGAGGGCAAGACCCTGTCCGGCGCGCTGGCCGCGGCCGGGTACGTGCGGCGCGGGCACCGGGTGCAGGTCATGGCGGTCAACGACTACCTGGCCCGGCGGGACGCGGAATGGATGGGGCCGGTCTACGACCGGCTCGGCGTGACGGCCAGCTGGCTCGGCCAGGCCAGCACCCCGGACGAGCGCCGCCGGGCCTACGCCGCCGACGTGTGCTACGCCCCGGTCAGCGAGATCGGCTTCGACGTGCTCCGCGACCGGCTGGCCGCCGATGTGGACGACCTGGTCACCGCCGCCCCGGACGTGCTGCTGATCGACGAGGCGGACTCGGTGCTGGTCGACGAGGCGCTGATCCCGCTGGTGCTGGCCGGCTCGGCCGGTGACGCCGAGTCCGGGCGGCAGATGGCGGAGATCGCCGGGCGGCTGCTGCCCCGGCTGCACTACGAGGTGGATGACGAGCGGCGCAACGTCTACCTGACCGAAGCCGGGGCCCGGATCGCGGAGCAGGCGCTGGACGGGATCGACCTGTACGCGGCCGGCCAGCTGGGCACGCTCACCCGGCTGAACGTCGCGCTGCACGCCCAGGTGCTGCTGACCCGGGACGTGGATTACATCGTCCGGCAGGGCCGGGTCCAGCTGGTCAGTCCCTCCCGGGGCCGGGTGGCCCGGCTGCAGCGCTGGCCCGACGGGCTGCACGCGGCGGTCGAGGCCAAGGAGGGGCTGCTGGCCACCGACAGCGGCGAGATCCTGGACAGCATCACCACCCAGGCGCTGGTCCGCCGCTACCCGGTGGTGTGCGGGATGACCGGTACCGCGGTCGCCGTCGGCGAGCAGCTGCGCGAGTTCTATGGGCTGGAGATCGCTGTCATCCCGCCGAACCGCCCGTGCATCCGGGCCGACCAGCCGGACCGGCTGTACCGGACGGCCGCGGACAAGGAGGAGGCGGTCGTCGGCGAGGTGGCCGCGGCGCACGGCACCGGGCGCCCGGTGCTGCTCGGCACCCTGGACGTGGCCGAATCCGAGCGGCTGGCCGGCCGGTTGGCCGAGACCGGCCTGCCATGCGTGGTGCTGAACGCCAAGAACGACGCGGAGGAAGCCGCGATCGTAGCCGAGGCCGGCGCGCCCGGCGCGATCACCGTGTCCACCCAGATGGCCGGGCGCGGCACCGACATCCGGCTGGGCGGGACCGGCGGCGATCCGGAACAGGTCGCCCGGCTGGGCGGGCTGCTGGTCGTCGGCGTGGGCCGGCACGCCAGCAGCCGGCTGGACAATCAGCTGCGCGGCCGGTCCGGGCGGCAGGGCGACCCAGGCGGCTCAGTGTTCTTCGTCAGCATGACCGACGAGCTGATCACTTCCTGCGCGCCGGACGCCCCACCGGTCGATGCCACCGATGATGGCGAGGTAACCAGCCCGCGGGCGGCCGCGACCGTGACGCACGCCCAGCGGGTGGCCGAAGGCACCCAGCTGCAGATCCACCGCGACACATGGCGGTACAACGTGCTGATCGAGGATCAGCGGCGCGTCGTGCTGGACTACCGCGACGAGATGCTGCGCACCGGCGCCGCGCTGCGCGCGCTGGAACGCTCGTGCCCCGAGCGGGTGGCCGAGCTGCGGGATACCGTGCCGGACGGCGTGCTGGCCGGAGCGGCCCGGCAGATCACCCTCGGCCACCTGGACCGGGCCTGGTCGGAGTACCTGGCCCGGGCGGGCGACCTGCGGGAGGGCATCCACCTGCGCTCGCTCGGGCACGGCCCGAACCCGTTCGGCGCCGCGCTGAACCCGGTGGAGGAGTTCAACCGCGAGCTGACCGGGATGTTCAGCGATTTCACCGGCGAGGTCACCGTGGCCACCGAGGAGACGTTCCGCACCGCGCCGATCACTGCCGACGGTGCCGACCTGGCCGCGGCCGGCCTGAAACGGCCCAGCGCCACCTGGACGTACGTGGTGCAGGACAACCCGTTCGGCACCGATTTCAGCCGCGCGGCGCAGGCCATCAGCCGGCTGCTCGGCCGCCGCTGACCGCGGCTGTCGATCCGCCTGCCCGCCGTTCGTGTAGCTGGTGAGGCTGCGTTTGCGCAGTGCCGTAATGGCGGAAGGGGCGGACGGGATGAGCGAGCTACGGACGCTGCTCACGGGCCGGGGGCTGGTCGAATCGCCACGCTGGCATGACAGCCGGCTGTACTTCTCCGACTGGTCCGCGGGCGAGGTGGTCGCCGTCGACCTGGCCGGGCACAGTGAGGTGGTCGCCCGGGTGACGTCGCTGCCGCTGTGCACCGCCTGGCTGCCGGACGGCCGGCTGGTGATCGTCTCGTCAGCGGATGGGCGGCTGCTGCGCCGGGAACCGGACGGGTCCCTGGTCACCCACGCCGACCTGGGCGTGCCGGGCTGGAACGACATCGTGGCCGACGGGCGCGGCAACATCTACCTGAACCGGGCCGGCTTCAACCCGATGGCCGGTGAGACGTTCCAGCCGGGTTTTGTCTTCCAGGTCACCGCGGGCGGGTCGGTCCGCCAGGTGGCTGACGGCATCGCCTTCCCCAACGGGATGGCGGTGATCGCCGACAACTCCACGCTGATCGTCGCGGACTCCTACGGCCACCAGCTGATGGGCTTCGATATCGGCGCGGACGGGGCGCTTTCCGGCCGCCGGGTGTGGGCTGAGCTGGGCGACGGTACCCCGGATGGGATCTGCGCCGATGCGCAGGACGCCGTCTGGTACGCCGATGTGCCTGCCCAGCGGTGTGTGCGGGTCGGTGCGGGCGGCACCGTGCTGCAGACCGTCGAGCTGGACCGGGGTGGCTTCGCCTGCGCCCTGGGCGGGGCGGGCCGGTCGACGCTGTTCATCGTGGCGGCCGAGTGGCAGGGCATGACCGGGCCGGAGATGGTCACGCCCGGCAGCGGCCAGGTCCTGGCCACGCAGGTTCACGTGCCAGGGGCCGGCTGGCCGTGACGTGATGCGGTCCGCGTCCGGGTCAGGGCCGGGGAGCGAGCCGGTGCAGCATGTCCGGCAGCGGGCCTAGGTGCAGGACACCCAGCCGCTGGGTGGCCCGGCTCAGCGCGATGTACAGGTCGCTGAGCCCGTGCGGCGACTCGGCCAGGATCTGCGCCGGGTCGGCGATCAGCACCGAGTCGAACTCCAGGCCTTTGGCCTGGCTGACGGTCAGCACCACGACCTGGTCGTCCAGATCCGGGCCGTCGGCGGCGCTGGCGTCGGCGCCATCGGCGGCGGATTCCCTGTCGGCCGGGCCCGGGCCGTGACCGTTGGGAGAGCCGGATTCGGTACCGCTGGCCCGGCCCGGCTGCCGGGCCGCCACCGCGCGGCTGACGTCGGCCAGCCGGGCCGCGGGCACCAGGACCGCGACATTTCCGTCGGTCATCCTGGCCGCCTCCGCGGCGGCCGCCCCGGCCACCTCGGCGGCCAGCCCGGCCTCGGTCACCTGCCGCCGCCACGGGACAGTGCCGGTCTCCCGTACCGACGTCGGCACCTCCAGCTTGTCGTCGATCTCGGCCAGCACATCCGCGGCCACCGCCATGATCTCGGCAGGCGTGCGGTAGTTGATCGTCAGCCGGTCCAGCCGCCACCGGGTGCCGAGGTGCGGTGCGAGCACCCGCTCCCACGACGACGTGCTGGACAGGCTGGACGCCTGGGCGATGTCGCCAGCAATCGTCATCGACCGGCTCGGGCAGCGGCGCATCAGCATCCGCCACGCCATCTCGGACAGTTCCTGCGCCTCGTCCACCACGATGTGCCCGAACGCCCAGGTCCGGTCGGCGGCCGCGCGCTCCGCGGTGGTGAGGTTGCTCAGCTCCTCGTGCCGGCCGGCCAGCCGGTCGGCGTTGATCAGGTCGTAGGCCATCAGGATTTCCGGGTCGTCCTCCAGGTCACGGGAGACGATGTCCAGCACGCCCTGCGCGTAGGCGATCTCGCGCTGGCGCTCCCGCCTGGCCCGCTGGCGTGCGGCCCGGTCGTCCTCGCCGAGCAGTTCGGCCACTTCGTCGAGCAGCGGCACGTCGGCCGGCGTCCACCCGCCTTTTGGCTCGCGGCGCAGGCGGGCCCGTTCGGCGTCGGTCAGCCGCGGGGCGGCAGCGGCCAGCCGGCGGGGCGAGGCGAACAGGTCATCCAGCAGCCGCTGCGGCGACAGCACCGGCCACAGCTTGGCCACCGCCGCCTGCACCTGCGGGTCCTGGCGCAGGTCGGACCGGATGTCCTCGGTTTCGCCCGGCCCGATCACACTGACGCCGGAGCTGGCGTACTCCTCGCCCAGGGCCTCGGCAACCAGCCGGTCTGCTTCCCGCATGCCGGTGGTGAGCCGGCCGGTGACCTGCTCGACCAGGGCATTGAGGATCTCCCGGACGAAGACCGGCCGGGCCTGGTTGTGCGGCCGCCGGGAGCGCCGGGCCCGTTCCCGGGCCCGCTGGACCGTCTTGTGGTCCAGCCGCAGCACCTCATGGTCGAAGGTGATTTCCAGCCCGTCGGCCGGCAGCTGCTGCCGGTCCCGGACGGCCGCCGCCAGCACCTGGGCCATCTCGTGCCGGCCCTTGATCTCGGCGGTCTCGGGTGGCTCCGCCCGCCGCGCGCTGATCCCCGGGTACAGATCGCTGATGGTGGACATCACCACCCCGGTCTCCCCTAGCGACGGCAGCACGTGCCCGATGTAGCGCAGGAAGGTCGGGTTGGGGCCGACGATCAGCACGCCGCGCCGGGACAGCTGCTCGCGGTAGGTGTACAGCAGGTAGGCGGCCCGGTGCAGGGCGACCGCGGTCTTGCCGGTGCCCGGCGCGCCCTGGACCACCGTCACCCCGTTGTGCGGCGAGCGGATGATCATGTCCTGCTCGGCCTGGATGGTCTCCACGATGTCGGTCATCCGGCCGGTCCGGCTGGCGCTGAGCGCCGCGATCAGCGCGGCCTCGCCGGTCAGCCCGGCGCGCCCGGCCGGGGCGGCCTGGCCATCCGCGGCGGCGTAGTCGAGCACTTCGTCGTCGACGCCGGTCACCTTGCGCTGGCGGGTCCGGATGTGCCGGCGCCGCAGCACGCCTTCGGGTGAGAATGCGGTGGCGATGTAGAACGGGCGCGCGGCCGGCGCCCGCCAGTCCACCAGCACAGCCTCATAATCGGAGGCGTCATCGAGAATGCCGATCCGGCCGACATAACGGCGGTCGCCGTCCGTCAGATCAAGCCGGCCAAAGCACAGTCCGTTCTCGGCCGCATCCAGCTGGTTGATCCGCTGGGCGTACATCTCCACGAACGCGTCCCGCTCTGACATGGCCGCTGGCGTGCCACCGGTCTCCAGCAAAACCTTGGACAGGCGGCCGGAAGCCCGGTCCCGGAGGCCGTCGAGCTTGCCATAGAGCATGGAGATGTATTCCTGCTCGTGATCGGCGTTCCCGTTTGACAACCGGCCTCCTTTTACATTATAATCCGGGCCCGGATTGGCGCTTATTAAACCGTCCTGGATAAAACTCCAGGCGGTTTTCTTTTCTTCCCGGGCGGCTGGGTAAGCTCGCCGCGGAGCAAATCCATCAGCAGCCCATCGTGGAACGTGCCGTCCGGCCCGCGCTCGTACTCGCGCAGCACGCCAACCGGCCGGAAACCGGCCTTCTGGTAGCAGCGGATCGCGCCGTGGTTGGCAGCCGCCGGGTCGATGGTCAGCCGGTGATGCCCGCGCTGCTCGAACAGATAGCGGGCCAGCAGCGCCACCGCCTCGGTGCCGAGGCCGCGACCCTGGCAGCGGCCGGTGAGATAAATGTCGATGCTCGCGTGCCGGTACATCGGATCGGTTTCCTCGAAATACTGGATTCCGCCCGCGACCTGGCCGCCCACCTCGATGACCAGCAGCACGCCGTCGCCGTCGCCGGCCAGCGAGGCGGCGACGGCCTCGGCCGGCTCGGGTTCTCCCCACCAGCAGGCCACGGTCGGCTCGGCCAGGATCGCGTGCAGCTCAGGCGCATCGGCTGGGCCGCCCGGGCGCAGCCGGACCCGCTCGCCGTCCAGCACCGGACGGTGCTGATCATCCGCCCGGTCCGCCGCATCCATCATCTGGCCGCTCCCGCCGGATCTGACACTCCCAGCGCAGTATGCCTGGAAGTGCTGACAGCGGGCAGGTAGCGAGTATGCCTGCGGGGAAGGATCCAGCCCGCCAGCCCTGGGTGCTGCACGTGGATCTCGACCAGTTCATCGCCGCGGTCGAGATGCTGCGCCGGCCTGAGCTGCGCGGGCGGCCGGTCGTGGTCGGCGGGGACGGCGACCCGGAGAAGCGCGGCGTGGTCAGCACCGCGTCCTACGAGGCGCGGGAGTACGGGGTGCACTCCGGGCTGCCGCTGCGCACTGCGGCGCGGCGCTGCCCGGACGCGGTGTTCCTGCCGGTGGACCGGGAGACGTACGAGAAGGCGTCCGAGGAGGTCATGGCGGCGCTGCGCGGGTTCGGCGCCACCACCGAGGTCATGGGCTGGGACGAGGCGTTCGTGGCCGTGGACACCGACGATCCGGAGCGGGCCGCGCGGGAGATCGCCACCCGGATCCGCGCCGCGACCAGCCTGGAGTCCACGGTCGGCATCGGGCAGAACAAGCTGCAGGCCAAGCTGGCCACCGGGTTCGGCAAGCCGGCCGGGGTGTTCCGGCTGACCTACGGCAACTGGTTCGAGGTCCTTGGGCCACGGCCGACCGACGCGCTGTGGGGGATCGGGGCCAAGACAGCCCGGGCGCTGGCCGTGCTCGGCATCGGCACGGTCAGCGAGCTGGCCGTCGCCGACCCGGCCGTGCTGGCCGGGGAGTTCGGCGCGGTGACCGGGCCGTGGCTGATCCAGCTGGCCCGGGGGATCTCGCACTCGCCGGTGACCAGCGAGCCCTGGCTGGCCCGGTCCCGCGGCCGGGAAGAGACCTTCCAGCGCAACATCGAGGACTGGGACCAGGTGCGCGCCGAGGTGGTGCGGCTGGCCGACCGGGTCGCCGCGGACGTGGCCGCCGAGCAGCGCCCGGCGGTCCGCGTCGTGGTCAAGGTGCGTTATGCGCCGTTCATGACGGTCAGCCATTCCCGCTCGCTGGGCGAGCCGACCGGTGACGCCGCTGCCATCGAGCGGGCGGCGCTGACCGCGCTGGACCGGTTCACCAGCCGGCGACCGGTCCGGCTGCTCGGCGTCCGGGCTGAGTTCGCCGACGCCGACTGACCCCGTTCATGATCGTGGTCAATTGTGGTTCACAGCTGGCACAAATTGACCGCGATCATGGTCAGGAGTACCAGGGCTGGCTTACTTTCGGGCGGCCAGGATGATCTGGGTGACTTCGTACCGGCTCAGCCCCAGCTTGCGGGCGATCTCGTCGGGCCGCAGCCCCTGCTGGTTGTACAGCACGGCCAGCCGGCGCTGGGACGGGGTCCCGGGCTGGCGCGGCTGGCTCGCGGTCCGGGGCCGGGACGCACTAGCCGGGGCGGCCGGGCGCCGGGATCCGGGCCGCTGGGATCCAGGGCCCTGGGCAGGGGTGGCCTGAGCCGGCCCGGTGTGGGCAGGCTCGGCCGGCGTCTGGGCGGGCGCGGCCTGAGCCGGCCCGGCCGGTGCCCCCGGGCTGGCCGCGGCCGGGGATGACGCTGGCACGCCAAAGCTCCCGCGCCGCTGGTCGTGGTATTTGCCCTCGGCCAGTTCGGTCTTGGTGTCCTCGTCCAGCAGCAGGTACTGCTCGGCCGACTTATTCACGCCGACCGCCACCATGGTCAGTCCCTTGAGGTTCTTGGCCTGGCAGTCCGGCGCCATGCAGTAGTTGTATTTCTTCGCCCGTTCGGGGTGGAGCTCCGCCCCGCAGGTGATGCACGTCATGACGTTTTCAGCTGATGACATCTCAGTTACGAAAACAGTTGCGGGGAGCGGAGTGTTCCACGCAGTGGTCGTGCGGCCGGGCCCAGGCGGGGCGTGCGGCCGGGCTTGGCGGGGCGTGCGGCCGGGGTCTCGCTGGGCGTGCGGCCGGGCGACGTTCCGCCCGGCTGGGCGGGCTGTTCGGCCGGCCGGGCGGCGGCCCGATAGCGTGAGGCCGTGCCTGATGAGCAGAAGATAACTCCCGATGAGCTGGCCGGCCTGGTGCAGCTGATGCCGTTCGCCGCGCGGCTGGGCATCGGGCTGGACGCGGCCGGCCCCGATGAGGTCCGCGGCCACCTGGCCTGGTCGGCTGAGCTGTGCACGACCGGCGGGATCCTGCACGGCGGGGCGCTGATGGCGCTGGCCGACAGCCTCGGCGGGCTGTGCGCCTACCTGAACCTGCCACACGGGGCGCGGACCGCCACCGTCAGCTCGTCCACCGTTTTCACCCGGGGCATCCGCGGCGGGACGGTGACCGCGGTGGCCCGGCCGCTGCACACCGGGCGGACCAACATCGTGGTGCAGACCGATCTGCTCGACGAGAGCGGACGGCTGGCCGCCCAGGTGACGCAGACCCAGGCCGTGCTGTCCTGACCGGCCCAGACCGGTCAGGAATCGAGAAGCATGGCCGGCCGGCCCCAATTAGCGTGACCGGCATGACTTCCATCGAATCCCTCATCCTCGAAGTGGCCGATCCCACGGCCGCCGACCGCTTCTACACCACCGCCTTCGGCCCGCACACTCCGGTGCGCCTGCGGGCCTCGGAGGCACCGACGGCTGGCTTCCGCGGGTTCACGCTGTCGCTCACGGTTTCGCAGCCCGCCACCGTCCGCGGCTTCGTCACCGCCGCGCTCGACGCCGGCGCCACGGCGCTCAAGCCGGTCGCCAAGTCGTTCTGGGGCTGCGGCGGGGTTGTCCAGGCCCCCGACGGGACGATCTGGAAGATCGCGACCTCGGCGAAGAAGGGCACCGGCCCGGCCACCCGGCAGATCGACCAGATCGTGCTCCTGCTCGGCGCCGCGGACGTGGCCGCGAGCAAGCAGTTCTACGTTGACCGCGGCTTTGCCGTGGCCAAGAGTTTTGGCCGCAAGTACGTCGAGTTCGCCACGCCGTCGAGCCCGGTCAAGCTGGCGCTCTACGG
>Ga0134128_10009901_pt1 | contig 11426 bp, 5 predicted proteins | sample KB31754_FD_96462 | JGI IMG/M metagenome (GOLD analysis project Ga0134128, IMG submission 96462) | Terrestrial soil microbial communities with excess Nitrogen fertilizer from Kellogg Biological Station, Michigan, USA - KB3-175-4 | ecosystem: Environmental > Terrestrial > Soil > Unclassified ...
CTGGCCATCGACCGGGTGTTCCTGGAGGAACGTTGCCTGGCCGAGGGGACGATCACCTCGGGCGGGACCGATACGGCCAGCCCACACCACCGGGGCGCCGGCCATCTCCGCGCCGAGGCCCCGATCGTGCTCGACATTTTCCCGCGCCATAAAGATACTCGCTACTTCGCCGATATGACCCGGACGGTGAGCAAGGGCGATCCAGGGCCCGCCATCCGGGCGATGTTCGAGGCCACCCTTCAGGCGCAAGAGACGGCGCTGGCCCTGATCGCCGACGGGGTCAGCGGCAAGGACGTCTATGAAGCCGCGTGCCGAGTGTATGAGGACGCCGGCTACCCCACCAGCCTGCGGAATGGGAGCATCCCCCCCACCGGCTTCATCCACGGCCTGGGCCATGGGGTGGGACTGGAAATCCACGAGGGCCCACGGATGAGCTTCCATGATGAGACGCTTCACGAAGGCCAGATCGTCACGGTCGAGCCGGGGCTCTATGATCCGGCGATCGGCGGGGTCCGGATCGAGGATCTGGTGGTGGTGACCGCGGACGGCTGCCGGAACTTGACCCACTTTGAGAAGGTGTTGGTAGTGTGATCCAACGCTATCGCGTGGCGCCCCTCGATCGGGCGGCCCTGATTCGCACGATCTGTACCCTGGCAGGCTTGCTGGGGTTGTTGGTGTTGGTCTATATGATCCACCAGTTGGCTCCCCCGATTATGCTGCTCGACGCGCCGCTCGTCATCCTGCCCGCGCTCGCCTATGCGGGCACGCCCGAAGGGTACGCGGTCGACGCCCACGCCCTCTACATTGAGCGGCGGGCCATGCGAACCCTGCGCATCCCCCTTGAGCGCCTGAAAGCAATCCACCCGCTGCCCCGCCCAGCCGTGGACGGCGCCCTGCGCCTCTTCGGGACCGGCGGCCTCTTCGGCTGGGCCGGACGGTATCGGTTCCGGGGCATGGGCTCCGTGTCCATGCATGCCACCAACCTGGACCGCCTGATCGTGATCGAGCGCAGGCGGGGCCGCCCCTTGCTGATCAGCCCCCTCGATCCCGATGCCTTTCTCAACGGAGTGCGCCGGCAATTCGAGACCATCGAGGGATCCGCCCGGCATGGATGACACCCCTCCCCGTGCATCACCCAAGCTAGGGGCGCGGGTCGCCAGGCCCGCTTGGCTCGGTGAAGAATTGGAATCCGGGCAGCCATCCCCAGATCAGATAGCCTGAGCACGGGAGAATCTTCATGCACGCCGAACCGAGCGATACCGCCTCACCGCTCGATGCCGTCCGGATCGCCGGCTGGGCCGATGAACTGCGGGCCATGGCGGCGATCGGCCTGCTCTACGGTCACGATCACTTTGATCGCGAGCGCTACGAACGGATCCAGACCATGGCGGCGGAGATGCTTGCCCTAGCGGCAGCTCCCGGCGACACCCCGGAGGCTGTACGGACGGTCCTAGCCCGCGATATAGGCTATGTCACGGTCAAGGTAGGGGTAGCGGGCGCGGTGCTAGACCGCGCGGGGAGGATACTTCTTCTCCAGCGGCGAGACAGCGGCCTCTGGGCCATGCCCGGCGGCTGGGCGGATGTTGGGGACGATACGCCCGCCGCCATGACCGCGCGCGAGGTGCGCGAGGAGACTGGGATGGAGGTCCATGTAGACCGCTTACTTGGTCTCTATGATAGCCGCCGCCGCCGTTTCGGGCATCCTCATCATCTGTACCACATCGTCTTCGCCTGCACGCCCACCGGTGGAGAGCCGCGGGTCACCGAGGAATCACGGGCCATCGCGTGGTTCACCCCCGATCACCTTCCGCCGCTGGCGGTCAGCCACCTTGATGCCGTCCACGACGCCTTCCGGCACTGGGCCGACCCCACCCTGCCAGCGGTGTTCGACTGACCACAGGGCGTAGGCCGCCGACCACAAGCCGCCGACCGCAGTCGTCGTACCCTACCATCCGGCCGCAGCCGGAGGCCCCGGCCCACGCCCGCTCCCAGGGCAGCCATCTGTCCATCTGTGTTTCAGAATCCCTCGATCGCGTCGTCTGTGCGAAAAATCCCCCGCCCCGTACCTTTTCTCCTCCTCGCGCATTACATGATTGAGTCGCCATAAACAAAGGTGCGTACCCAACCGATGCGCACACTAGAGATTGGCGTGTTAGACTATCCAGGGGTCCATACTTAGGCTCATGTGTATGCATGGGCTGTTACGCAAGACCCTGGTAGACCGGAAGCAGCGGCGGCTTCGGAGCCGTCATGGGGCCAGGAACGAAGATCACGCCAGAGGAAGGGGGTGATGCGGGGGGCGGGAGGTTGGTCTGGCTGGGTGACGCGGCATCGGCGCGGAAAATGTTCCGTCGCCCTAGCCCGAACCCCTGGTCCGTAGCACATCCGCTCCAGCCCATACAGTGCTTTCTATACGAAAACCCCCAGACGATGCGTCCCCCCGGCGCGTTCCACGGCTCGCCTGTTTCCCTGTGTTCTTCCTGCCAGGCGAGATCAGCGGCGGCCAGAGGGGAACCTTGCATCACCCGCCCAACGATGGCCCGAAGCTTCGGCCGCCGTTGGCGCGTTTCGATTGAGTATCCCTTTCCCCTAGGAGGAAAGAATGTCAAAGACCCCATTACGGAGTCTTAAAGCGATTGCGGTAGTAGCCGGACTTGTCATCGCGCAAGGCGCCGTGCTCAGCCAGCAATCGAGCCCGGTTCACGCGAACACGGGCACCAATATCCAGTTGTACAACAACGTGTATCAGTCCACGGCCGGGACCGCGACGACCTTGACGGTGGTGGGCAGCGGTTTCGCCGCCAACTCTTTCGTCAACGTGATCTTCAACGCGGCGGTCGGCAACAATAACGCCGTGGCCGGCGTACACGCGACGCCGCCCACCACGGCCAATCCGCCCTGGGTCGCCGGTACCGATACGCCCGCCACTCCCGGAATTAACGGCGACGTGATCGAGGGCGGGGCTGGCCCAGCGGCCGGGCCTGTCGTCAACGTCCAGAACAACTCGATCGCCGTTCTGGTGAAGACCGATGCGGGCGGTAACCTGATCGGGACCGTTCCGCAAGTACAGGTCGCGCCTGCGACGCCGTGTAGCAATGGGGCGGTCGCCACGCTGTGCCCCGGCGCGCCGGCGATCATTAACGTGCCGGCTTCCGCCGCGCCTGGCCGCTACGCGATTACCGCCATCGACAACAGTAGCGCCGGCAACTCGGCGAGCACCGCCTACACCCTTACCCCGAATACGACTCCGGGGTTGAGCGTGTTGCCGGCGGCGCCGAGCCTGTTCAACGGCGTGACCCTGGGCGGCTCGCTGAACGTCAACATCGCGAACGGCTCCGAGCCGGCTAACGCCGTGGTGCAGATCGCCCTTGACGATTTCCTGGCCTCCAACGACGGCGGGGCGCCATATGTCGACGGCCCTCTTAACGTCGGGCCTCAATTCACTGGCCTCGGTGCGGCCGTTCCCCTGCGAATACTCTCCTGCGGCGGCAGCACCAGCCTACAGCCTGGCCCGAACCTGGTTGCTGGAGGCGGTCTCGCCATCGCGGCCGGTTCAACGGCGTGTATCGCCAGTGCCGCCGGCGGTCTGACCGCTCAGGTGCAACTGAAGACCGACAACGCCGCCGCGACCACCATCCAGACGCTGGCCGCCAGTCCGGGGCCTGTTACCTTCCCGGACGGCGTCTACACCCTTGTGGCGGTGTCTACTCAGCAGCAGACCTCCGCTCTGGCCGCTCCGGGCGCGGGCACTTACACCGCGCCGGGCGCTCTTACGCGCCTCACCGCAGGCGTGCAGCTTGACCATACGGCGGCCCGCATCTCGCTGAGCAGCAGCCAGTCCGCTCCGGGTGGCTCGGTCGGCGTCCGCGGCTTCGGCTTCGCCGCTAACTCTTTGGTCCGGGTCATCTTCGGAGCCCAGCAAGCGCCGATCCAGGGGACGGGTATTTCTCCGAACTTCCCGACCACGGCTGGCTGCGCCTTCTCGCTCACCAGTACCAATTTCAACGGTACCTATACGGCCGGGGCGCTCGATACGGGCGCGCATGTGGCTAACTGCGTGCTGACCCCCACCCTGGTCAGTACCGATTCCACCGGTTCGTTCAACACGACGGTCACTCTCCCCGGCAGCACCATCGCCACCACGGCGCCTGGTGTGATCCTGGCTGAGGACTTCGACAATACTGGAACTGCCGCGGCTCCGGTCTCTGGCGTACATCTGAACGCCTCGGGGATTGCCGCGCTGGGGAAGAGCAGCACGGTCACTACCGCGACCCTGCAACTCAGCCCCAATCCCGCCGCCGTCGGCTCCACTGTTACCTTTACCGGCACGGGCTATACGCCGTTCGAGAGCGTGACCGTGTCGATCAGTGACAGCGCCACCGGCTGCGTGAGCACCAACGTGGCTACCGTGCAAGCGGGAGCGGCCCTCACTGCTGGAGGGGTGGCCAACGTGGCCGGCTCCTTCGTAGTGCCGACCAACGCCTGTACGGCGGTGGCGACCGCTGCCGGTACCAAGAACGCCGGCATCACGACCACCGTTACCGCGACCGGCGCGCAGAGCGGCTTGATTACCAGCAACAGCTTGGTCATTCCGCCCACCGCTGCCGCGATCACCCTGGCGCCGCCTCCCCCGGCGACCGCGACCACCGCCGTGCTGACCGGCACCGGCTTCGCCGCGAACGAGCCCGTTTCGTTCTCGTTCGGGGCCGCCGATCCGTTCACGGGCGGTGCTGCCAGCCTCACTGTCGTGGTGGGACAATCCGATGGAAACGGGAACGTGACGGTCAACACTCCGTTGCCGTCCGGAGCCTCCAGCGGACTGTTCAGCGTTACCGCGACCGGCCTGAACAGTGGCTTTACGGTCACTGGCCTGCAGAATGTCGTGACCTCCGGCATCCTTACCGTCACCCCCAGCACCGTGCTGGCGGGGCAGACGTTCGTGGTGACCGGAACGGGCTTCAGCAACACCGGGCTCAACTCGCTGTTCTCGCCCCAAAATGGGACCGGGACGCTGTCGGTGAACTTCGCTCCGACCCCCATCGCGGCGACCCAGGTCGCCATCACCTCGGCCGGAACCTTCGTCTTCACCGGCACCGTGCCCTTGGGCACGACCCCTGGCACCTACACGGTCCAGGTGTCGGCTAATGTATCCGGTGGGGCCAGCCAGGTCCGTACCGCGACCATTACGGTATCGGCGGGGATTACTCCGACCCTGGTGATCACCAGCGGGACGACCGTTCGCATCGGCGACACCATTCCGATCAGCGCCACCAACTTCGGTGGCGGCGAGCCGCTGACCGCTGAACTGGATTACCCGGCCACCAGCCCCCTGAGCGGGACCGTGGTACCTGGTACCCTGGTGACTCTGGGCAACGCCAGCTCCACGGGCTCCTTCACCGGAACCTATACGCTGTCGTCCAGCCTGCCGACCCTCGTACCCGGCCAGTACAACCTGGTGGTGCGTGGGACGCAGACCAAGCTGGCCGCCTCGGTGTTGTTGACCGTGAACGCGGCTTCAACCTCGGCCAGCGGAGTGACCAGTATCTACTTCCCCGAAGGCTTCACCGGCACGACCGCCGGCGGATCCAACGCCAACTTCTCGGAGACCCTGGCATTGCTGAACGCCAACAATTACACGACCACCTACACGGTGACGTACTTCATTGTTGGCACCACAACGCCAATCGTCGAGACCGGCGTGATCACGGCGGACTCGGTGATTACCCGCACGGTGAACTCCGATGTTCCCGCCAACAGCCAGGTCGCGGCCGAGGTTTCCTCTCCGGCTCCGCTCGCGGCTGAGCGCACCATCTACCGCACCGATGCTACCGGCGCCGCGCTGGATGCCAGCAGCAGCCTCGGCGAGCAACTCGACACGGTGAGCGCGGTCCCGACCGGCGGCGACAACTATCTGTTCGCCTCCAGCGACGTCCAGCTCACCAACGAAGAGTACTTGACGATGCTGAACCCGACCGCCACGGCGGCCACGGTGACCATCAACATCCTGCCCGAGACCTCGATCAGCGCGACCACCGTGCCGACCATCGCTCCGATTGTCGTCACCGTGCCGGCGATGTCTCGCTTCACCGAGCCCATCCGCAAGGCTCTGATCAGTTCGGGTCTGACCCATTACGGCCTGTCCATTAACTCCACCCAGCCGGTCGCTATCGAGCGCGTGGAGTACTATGGCGACGGTATTGGCTCCGGCAAGTACGGCGCCAGCACCAAGCCGGCTATCGCCGGAATGGGCTTCCGCCAGTACCTCTTCGGCGCTGACTACGGCACCGCCCCGACCAGCGGCGGCACCCCCGGCGTTGGCACCGGCAGCGACCTGTCCGAAGTCGACCTGATCAATCCTGGTCCGGCCGCGGCCGGCAGCGCTACGGTGACGGTTGCGTTCTTCGACGCAAGCGGCAACGCGATCAACTCGCAGCAGGTCCAGGTGGATGGCCAGACCCGCGACACCGTCAACGTCAATGACGTGGTCGGGACGCAGGGCAACGTCTTCTCGGTGGTCGTGACCTCCGACAAGAACATCCTGGCCGAACTGCCGATCTCCTTTGGTGGCGACCCCTCCAAGGGTGGTAAGTTCGCGGTAGGGAATCCGAACGGGGTGGCGGCTGGTCTGACCAGCGTGGCCTTCCCGAATCTGAGCCCCACCGCCTACGGCAGCACCGCGGCCATCAGCCAGACCGTGAACCTGTACAACCCAGGCGCCGCCCCGATTACCGTTCGCGGCATCTACGTCTCGGGTTCCAAGACGGTGGTGAAGACCTACACCGTGGCAGCCAACAGCATCACAACGGTGAACGTCAATACGGACGCCGCTACGATCGCCACTGGCGCCGCGGTTGGCGGCATCTTCCAGATTGTGCAGAACGGAAGTGGGACCGGCAACTCCTTCGTTGCCTCTCTCACCACGAACTCGCCCAATTATGGGGTAGTCACCGTCGACCAGGGCACCTACCCGACCAGCGCCGCCACAGGCTTCTAGTCGCGTAGCAAGGTTGGCCGGCCGGGCCGGCTAATCTCGGAGAGCCCCGGAAGGAGTCAATCCTTCCGGGGCTCTCCGCGTCTCCGGCACGAACTGCCGACGAGGGCCTCCGGCTGAGGCCGGATGGAAGGGACGGGCACGGCTGAGGCCGGGTGTGGCCCTCCTTCATGCGCGGGTGGCGTGGGCGGGCGCCCCCGAAACCTCTCGGCCTGAGTTGCAGCGAAGGCAGTCGGTTGCTATACTGCCTATCGCATCTCTCCTCATGGCGCGTTCGTCTAGAGGCCCAGGACGCCGCCCTCTCAAGGCGGAGATCAGGGGTTCGAATCCCCTACGCGCTACCTACCAGGCGGCCAACCAGGGGTTGGCCGCCAAACGCGCCAACCGCGGCGGCCGGCGCTCAGCCCGGTCGGCGGTCAACCCCTGCCCGTGCTACCCTTAACATGACCCCAGGATGCGCCGCGGGGTAGCCCGCGTAGGCGCGGGGACATGCATGAGACCGGGAAAGGGGAGCGCGCCGTGCCATACGCGCTGGGCATAGATGTCGGCGGCACCAAAATCCTTGCCGGGGTCATCGACCTCGACAATAGGCAGGTGGTGAGTACCGCCAAGAAGAAGACGCGCGTGGGGAGCGGCCCCGATGATCTCGTGCAACGGATTGCCGATGTGGGCCGGGAGGCGATCACGCAGACCCACGCGATTAAAAAAGTGCCCGTCGAGGCCGCCGGCATCGGGATCGCCGGCCAGGTGGATCGCGACCGTGGCTTGCTGATCCGCGGCCCTAACTTGGGGGCGGATGTGACCGATCTGCCTCTGGCTAAGCGAGTTGGGGATCTGCTTGGCCTGAAGGTTCGGGTCGCCAATGACGTGGAGGTGGCCACGATCGGGGAACACCGCTTCGGCGCTGGACGCGGCCATGATGATTTTGTCTGTATTTTTATCGGCACCGGGATCGGGGGCGGGATCGTGCAGGGAGGACGGGTGCGCCGCGGAGCCAGCGATTCCGCCGGCGAGATCGGCCACGCAGTCGTTTCCTATGATGGCCGCCTCTGCGGCTGCGGCGGCCGCGGGCACCTGGAAGCGTACGCGGCGCGCTCGGCAATCACCAAGGTGCTGGTCGAGGAGCTTAAACGTGGGCGCGAGAGCAGCCTCCGCGCCGCGCTCCCTAACCCGCTGCCTGAAGGGGCCGAGGGGACGCTCATCCGCTCACAGATGATCGCGCAGGCCGTGCTTGACGGCGATCCTCTGGCCGTGGAGGCGGTTACGGACGGGGCCCGCTATCTCGCGGCGGGGATGACCGCGATCATTAACTTCTATAATCCCCCCCGGATCGTGCTCGGCGGCGGATTGGTGGACGCGGTGGAGCTCTACTTCAAGGTGGCCGCCCGCCGGGCACAGGAAGAGTCACTGGTGGTTACCAGGGGAAAGCTGAAGATCGTCCGCGCCAAGCTGGGTGACAACGCGGGGATCATTGGGGCCGCGCTCCTCACCGCGCAGGGGTAGAAGGGGACGTGTCGGCGGACGGCTTCGCGGTCATGAGCTAGGGGTGCGAAGGCCGGATGGTAGGGTGACGACGGCTGAGGCCGGATGTGGAACCACGGACGTTAGGGGCGCGGGTCTCCAGACCCGCTTGGTTCGGTGGCGGATCATCATCCGAATAGCGCGAAGGGGCCAGGCGGTTGGCCGCGCGGGCGGGTCTGGAGACCCGCGCCCTAGACCGTGATCGCGATGCCGATCGGCACTCCGCCATAAAGTCCAGGTACGCCCTAGTTGGTGGCCAGGGAGGGCCGTTTGCGGCGCCCATGGTACACTGAACGGATATGGCAACCCTATCCGCGACCGCTCCCCATCCTGGCGGCAACCGGCCGCCATACATAGAGGATCCGTTCCACCCCTGGCGTCGCGTTACGCGCGAGGTGATGGTGGGCCCGGTGGGGGTGGGCGGCACGCACCCGATCCGGGTGCAATCGATGACCACCACCCGCACTCAGGATGTCGAGGCCACGACGGCGCAGGCCATCCGCCTGATCGAAGCCGGCTGCGAGATCGTACGCATTACCGCGCCCACGGTGGCTGATGCCAGGGCTATTGGCGAGGTGCGCGCTCGCCTGCGGGCCTTGGGGCTGAGCACTCCCCTGGCGGCGGATATTCACTTTTCTCCCGCTACCGCCCTGGCCGCCGTCGAGCATGCCGATAAGGTGCGAGTGAATCCCGGCAATTTCGCCGACTCGCGGAAGTTCGCGGTGCGCGACTACACGGATAGCGAATACGCCGCCGAACTCGAACGGGTGGCCGGCCGGTTCACTCCGGTGGTGCTGGCTTGCAAGGAACGCGGGGTAGCCCTCCGGATCGGCACCAATCATGGTTCGCTCAGCGATAGGGTGATGAACCGCTTTGGCGACAGCCCCGAGGGGATGGTGGAGTCGGCCCTGGAGTTCGTCCGTATCTGCGAGAGCCATGGCTTTTACGACATCATTCTCTCCATGAAGGCGTCCAATCCCAAGGTGATGATTGCCGCCTATCGCCTCCTCGTGGCGAGCATGAACGCCGAGGGGATGACCTATCCCCTGCACCTGGGGGTAACGGAGGCCGGGAACGGTGATGACGCGCGGATCAAGTCCGCCGTCGGGATCGGTAGCCTGCTCCTCGATGGCCTGGGCGATACCATTCGGGTCTCCCTGGCCGAGGAACCGGAGGCCGAGATCCCGGTGGCCCGCGAAATCGCCGCCCTGTGCGCCCGCCCTTTCGCGGAGGGAATCGCCAGTACCCCCGCGGATGAACATGAGTTTAACACCCCCCGACTGTGGTCGGGTGGTAGCGCCTGGCCGACTGCGGTCGGAGTTCCGTCACGCCAAACACTGCCGACTGAAAGAGCACTCGCGACCGTCAACGGGCCCCAACCGGCCTCAGCCGGCGTCGTCCCTCCCATCCGGCCTCAGCCGGAGGCCGGATCGTCAGCCGGTGCGCTCCCCTGGGATCCCTATCACTACCAGCGCCGCCGCACGGCACCCGTAATGCTGGGCGCGCTGACCATTGGCGGCGGCGAGCGGATCGCGGTAGTGGGCCGAATGACCGGACGCGAGCCGGTGTCGCTGCCAATGCTGGGTACCCGCCCACGGAAAGGCACGCGACCCGATCTGCTGGTGCTGGACGTGGAGGACGCCGCCGCGGTGACGCGGGCGCGGGAAGTAGCCTGGAAAGGAGAAGGTCCGACGCCCCGGCCCCTGGTAGCGCGCGGGTGCTCCCTCGAACCGCTCCTGGCCGTTCTCCCTTACGTAGAGGCGGTTCGTCTGGTACTGGAGGATGGCTCCGAATCCACCACGTCCGCCGTCCATGCCCTGGCGGAGGCCGCGCACACTCAAGGTCGTACCCTCTGGCTTGAGGGAACCGTACCGCCCGGCGCCGAGGCGCCTGCTGACCGTACCCTACACCCGGCCTCAGCCGATTCGTCCCTGCCATCCGACCTCAGCCGGAGGTTGCCCCCCCGCCCAGCCTCAGCCGTCGTCCCTCCCATCCGGCCGCAGCCGGAGGTCCTGACGCAGCCGGAGCAAGCGTTGATGGAGGCGGCAATCGCGGCCACCGAAGCCGGACACACGAACCTGCTCCTCAGCCTCGTGGCCCCGGACGCTCCATCCATGGTGGAGGCGAACCGCCGGTTGGTGTCGCTGCTGGCCGAGGCGGCTCTTCCGTACTCTATCGTGCTGTGCGCCCCGGCAAGCGAGACGCCCATGCTGCCCTCGGCGGCGGCGCTGGGCAGCCTCCTCTGCGACGGGATTGGCGACGCCGTGGAGGCATCCACCGTGCCCCTGGCCTTCGATCTGTTGCAAGGCGCGGGCGCGCGGCTCACCCGTACCGACTACGTGGCCTGCCCCTCATGTGGGAGAACCCTGTTCGATCTCCAGAGCACCACCGAGCGGATCAAGGCCCGTACCGGGCACCTACAAGGAGTGAAAATCGCGATTATGGGCTGCGTGGTCAATGGGCCGGGCGAGATGGCCGACGCCGATTTCGGCTATATGGGCGGCAGCCCCGGCCAGGTGAATCTCTACGTGGGCAAGGAATGCGTGGAACGCGGGGTGCCGGAGGCAGACGCCGACGAGCGCCTGATCACCCTGATCCAGGCCCACGGACGCTGGGTCGAGCCGGGAGCCGATCATGGCGAGTAGGCTCATGCTCAAAGGCCCACTCGATCTCCGTCGGCCCACGATCGTCGCCGCCTTCACGGGCTGGCCCGACGCGGCCGAGGCCGCGAGCCGGGCCGTCGATTTCATGCGCGTGGCGCTCGACGCGCGATCGGCCGGGCGGATCGCCGGCGACGACTTTTACGATCTGTCCAGTACTCGGCCGGTAGTGACCGTTCGCCGCGGGCTGGCCCGGTCGATGCGCTACCCGACAACCACCATCCATGCCTCGCGCAGCCTCGACGACCCCGAGC
>Ga0134128_10009902_pt1 | contig 11425 bp, 11 predicted proteins | sample KB31754_FD_96462 | JGI IMG/M metagenome (GOLD analysis project Ga0134128, IMG submission 96462) | Terrestrial soil microbial communities with excess Nitrogen fertilizer from Kellogg Biological Station, Michigan, USA - KB3-175-4 | ecosystem: Environmental > Terrestrial > Soil > Unclassified ...
AAATAAAGGCAATTCGCGCGCAGGGCGCAGGCGGGCAGAATGTAAACAAGGTATCGAGTGCCGTTCATCTGCGCTTCGACATTAACGCTTCATCGCTATCCGATATTCATAAGGAGCGCTTGCTGAAGCTCCACGATCAGCGCATCACCCGGGAAGGCATGATCATTATCAAGGCTCAGCAGTATCGCAGCCAGGAGAAAAACCGCGAGGAAGCCTTGAGGCGGCTGCACGAACTTGTCGATAGCATCGCTGAGTTGCCGCGAAAACGCAAGCCGACCAGGCCGACGCCGGGCTCCCAGAAAAAGCGGCTGGATAGCAAGACACACAAGGGCCAGATCAAGATCATGAGAAAGAAATGGGTGTCGGAACCGATGTCGTGACGATATCCCCAGCTTCTTCTCGGCACGTTTCAATGAGTGGAGGCGAGCTCGTTTCCGTCTTTGCCGGAGTCAAGCGGGGGGCTTTGTGAGTTTACAAGATGCGAACCTGGTGCTCCCGCATGCACCTTCGTTTCGGGAATGGATACCGATATTACCGTGGGAAAAATAACGGAAAAAGCTGTCCCGGCATTCTGTTCGCTGGAAATCCTGATCTGTAGTTTGTTGTTTTCGGCCACGGTCTTGACGATCGATAAGCCTATTCCGCTCGAAGTCCGGTTGTGCAGTGCCGCTCGCGGAGTGTAAAAATATTCATCGAAAATATGCGGCAGGTCTTTTTCGCCGATTCCTATCCCATGATCGGTAACGGTTACGGTACCGTATGAACCTGCACCTTCAACGGCAGCTACAATTTCTACCGTTGTGTTGTCATATGAATAAGTAATCGCGTTTGAAATGACATTTTCAAGCAGTATTTCAAGCTGATTGGGAATGCCTGCAACGGCGAAGTCCTGGAGCGATACCTTTACGTCGATATGGCGGGAACTGGCGATCGGCCCTAATTTATCGATGCATTTGTGGATCACTGTTTCAATGCTGATCTGTTCTCTTGCATTGTTGTCACGCGCGGCGGCTTTCAACCGTTCCAGCTTGAGAACATCCAGAATGAGGGCGGCCATGCCGGAAGCGCGATGATCGATCTTCGATATCACTTCTCTTATTTCGGGCGATACCTCGCCGCAATATTCTCCTTTTATGAGGTTTATCTTGCTCCGGATAGCATCGAGCGGGGCCTTGAGTTGATGTGTCATCAGCACCGCATAACGGTCTTTCTCCACTTGCGCACGCCTGATTTCTTCGTAGGCATCGACAAGATTGTGCTCATGAATGCGCACTACAATCGCCAGCCTTGAGACGACATACCAGATAATGATAAAGAGCACATCGACCGTAAACATCCACAGGAAAATATTGATCTTGAGCGGACTCAGAACGGATATGCCAGGATCGATGGTCAGCGCTTGCGACGCCGTAAAGATAAGCGGATGTTCATCCAGCAAAATGGTGGCATACATGAGGCATACCAGAGCGGTCACCACCAGGCTTTCCAGGGTCGAGAAAAAGATGCACGCCAGCGCTATATGCAGCACGTAAAAGAAAGGAGCCGGAGTCGCGATGCTGCCGATAAAATGCACGACTACCGACAGACATAGAAGATCGACAATGATCTGGGCCCAGATATTTATAGCGGGCGAGTTATATTTTGTGTGCCGCTGAAAATCCAGAGCTTGAATGTAAAGGACATTTGCAATGAATAATACCAACGTTACGGCAAGCGGCCACCCTTGCTGGTGGGTAATGCCGATTTTCGTAAGCTCGTCCGAGGCAATGAGCGCGAGCACCTGAAAAAGCAGAAGAACCCCGATAACGCCCCACCGAAAGATAATAAACCATCGGGCATTATTGATTAATACTTCATCGCTGAGCTTGGCGCCGTTTGTCCCCACTCCGGGAAGCGCGAAGCGATTTTTGTCGGACGGATTCCAGGAAAACTTGACAACCGCCATGGTTAAAGTCTCCGGGAAAATTCTGCTTCAGGACTCGTTATTCTCCAGCCGGCTATGAATGATCGATAAAAAACTGGTCGGCTCGACCGGTTTTTCCATGATCAGAATCCACTCATCAGAGAGGCCAGTGAAATAAGGGCGAATTTCCTCGCCGAGCGAAGTCATGAATATCAGGTGAAGCTCGGGAAAACGTTTGTGTATTTCCACATAGGCTTCCAGACCTATATCCATTGTTTCAACCATCACGTCGAGAATTGCCAGATCGGGGGGATTGGTTGAATTCCATAGCGACACCATGAAATCATTCATGGTCTGATAGCTTTCGACTGCATATTCGTTTGCTTCCAGAATACGCCTGACAGTATCCCGAATATCCGGATCATCATCGATATGCGCGATTCGTTGCGCCACTGTGCTTCCTTGATCTGATGCCGATCCCGGTACCTGGCCCGGGAGTTTGTCGGCGTCCTGTTGTTGGATAGACGCATGCATGGCACTTCCTCCAATCACAATTAAAATACTTGCAGATATCCCACGTTACTCAGTATAGAGTAAGTCTGTGTGAAGAATGTTTCAGATACGTGTTGAAATTTTGTGAAGAGGGTAACGTAGCCGTCGAAGGATTATGAGGATCAAGAGGATCAAGCGGGAGACGCCGTCTGCAATTGCACTTGCTGTATCTGAATGGATTACGGAAAGTAATCCCGCTCAGGCCAGCACGCGTTGTAGCCAGTTACGGATATCCTGTATCTCTTCCCTGCAAACAGTGTGCGCCATTCCGTACTCGCGCCATTCCACCGGATAACCCGATTCCAGCAATTGCTCGCGCGATGCAGCAGCCAGGGTTATCGGAATGACATTGTCGGTCGCACCGTGCGCCATGAAGATTGGCACGGCGAAATTGGCAGGATGGGCCTCTTCCACCAGGGTCTGCGGTACTGGCAGATAACATGAAAGCGCCATGATTCCCGCCAGTTTTTCTGGATAGCGCAAACCGGCGAACAGCGCAAGGACACCTCCCTGAGAGAAGCCCGCCAGAACGATATTCTCCGGCTTGACCCCCCGCTGCATTTCGTGGCTCACCAAGGCTTCGACGGCCCGCTGTGACTCCCGCAGGCTTGCCATATTCTCCTGAAGCCCCGCGCTTCCATCGGCAATGTCATAGTCATACCATGCGCGCATGACCATTCCCCGGTTGATGCTGACGGGTCTCATGGGGGCATGGGGAAACACGAAACGGACGGCTGGGATGGAAGGCAGCGCAAGTTCATCCACAATGGGTGCAAAATCGCTGCCATCAGCCCCCAGACCATGCATCCAGATGATCGTACGAGCAGGATGAGCGGCTGTTTCCAGCTCGATGGAAGGAAGCAGATCAGCGGAACCGGAAATCATGAAAGAAAATGAAGATCGACCCGTTGACTTGGGTGGGACACGGGATTAGATTCGTACTTTTCGATTCTGATATGCAAGGCCATGGTAGGGAGAGGATTATGAAACGCAGGGATTTTATCAAACTGGCGGGGGTGAGTGCCGCATTATTTCCCGTCGCGCCATCAGTATTCGGCCAGCAGGTTGGTCAGCCGGTTATTCCGCCGCGACGCTACACTTATCGTGTAACTTATAAAATTGATCTTCCGGGGGATGGAAAAAAAGCACGCTTGTGGCTACCACTGCCGGATACGGAGGATTCTCCCCACCAATTTTCCCAAGGAAGCGTCTGGAGCGGGACCGCAAGCACGGCCAGATTCGAGAACGTTCCTGGAACAACCTCGCCCATGTTTTACGCTGAATGGAACCGTAGCGGTCCCCGCAGCGTAATAGTGAGCAGCGTGATCAAAACATCGGACCGCGCTGTCAATCTGGAGCGCTATAGGGAAGGTAAATCGAGCACGCTTCCTACGGACGTGAAGCGTTATCTGCAGTCCACCAGATTTATCCCGCTGGATGGCATCGTCCGCAAAACTGCGCTATCCATTACCAAGGAGGCCAAAGCCCAATCGCAGTTGCAGAAAGCGCGCGCGATATATGACTGGGTAGTCGAAAATTCCTATCGCGACCCGGCCACACGCGGCTGTGGCCGAGGTAACATCAAAGCCATGCTGGAAACCGGTCATCTTGGCGGCAAGTGCGCCGATCTGAACGCGTTGTTTGTAGGGCTGACGCGCGCAGTGGGCATTCCCGCAAGAGATAACTATGGCATCCGCATCGACGAATCGGTGGCGCACAAAACGCTTGGCCAGGCAGAAGATATCACTACAGCGCAGCACTGCCGCCCTGAATTTTATCTGGCCGGTCTTGGCTGGGTGCCTGTGGATCCCGCGGATGTGCGTCAACTTGCGCTGGATGAAGGGCTCCCCATTGAACACCCGCGAGTGGTCGAATTACGCGAAAAACTCTTCGGCTCATGGGAGATGAACTGGGTGGCGTTCAACCACGGCAGGGATATCAGACTGGCGCGAGACGGTGTATTGGGTGAACTGCCATTTTTCATGTACCCTCAGGCCGAAGTAGCGGGGCACGAGCGGGATAGCCTTGAACCGGCGGAGTTTGCTTACAAGATAACCTCATCCCGTCTGGTGGGGACGGGGATCAAATTCTAGCTCCGAAAATATCCGTCGCGCCGTCCTCGGAAAATTGCACCTGCGATTAGTCGATTCCTTCACTACGTCTTTCTTCTGTAGCAGGAATGACCTTCTGCAATTCCTGGAATAATGCGCGAAAGCTTTTAGGGGCCTTGTTTGCAAGCTTCTCCTTCACCGCGTTGCGCACGAGTGTGCGCAACTGCTGCAAATCCGCGGTGGGATATTTCTGCCCCAGTTCATTGAGAGCCTGCATCTGCTCGTCCGCCATCAAGCGCTCGCGCCAGCGTTCCAACTGATGCAGGCGCGCCGTACTTTCGGCGCTTAAATTTCCCCATAGATCGAGTTTCTTCCGAATGGATTCTGCATCGACATCGCGCATCAGTTTGCCGATAAGCTGCATCTGTCGGCGCAATGCGCCATGCTTGCGTATGCGCTTCGCTTCCAGTACAGCCTCCATCAAGGTGTCCGGCAGACCGAGTTCGATCAGACGCCTTGAATCGAGTTGAACGAGCGACTCGCCTATATTCTGGAGCGCGTGCATTTCCTTCTTGCGTTTGGTCTTGCTCGGCTGCGCTTCCCGTTCGGAATTATCTGCCAGATTCTCTTCCAAGGCGCTTCCCAAATTAATAAACTGCTATCATACGCCACTGACACATCATCTGACTCCTCATGGGCTGCCCTTCCGGCTCCTGGGCAAGTTGCAGTACAGGATAGCTACTCAATATAATCCCTATAACCCCTGAACTCCCTGAATTCCCTGAAGTCGCCGCCTATGAATGATAACGCCATGCCTTCACAACGTTTTTCCTATTCGTTTTCAGTGCTTCAGCAAATCGCGCAGGATGTCCTGAACCATGCGCGCAAAGGGGGCGCCAGCGCCTGCGAAACCGATGTTTCGGATGGTTTTGGCCAGAATGTCACGGTGCGGCGGGGGCAGGTGGAAACAATAGAGTACAACCGCGACAAGGGACTGTCAGTAACAGTTTACGTCGGGCAAAAGCGCGGGCATGCCAGCACCTCGGATTTTTCACCGCAGGCGATAAGTGATACGGTCACGGCGGCGCTCTCGATTGCCCGACATACAGCCGCCGACGATTGTGCAGGCTTGGCCGATCCCGACTTACTGGCGCGAGAATTTCCCGATCTCGAATTGTATTTTCCCTGGGACTTGCCGGTCGAGCAGGCAATAGAACTGGCGCAAACCTGCGAAGCGGCCGCATTTGCAGTCGATAAGCGTATTACCAATTCCGAAGGAGCCAGCATCTCGCTGGGCGAATCGCAGTTTGTCTACGCAAACAGCCTGGGATTCATGGGCGGCTATCCTTCTTCCCGCCACAGTATCAGCTGTGCGATGATTGCGAGCCACGATGACAGCATGCAGCGTGACTATTGGTACAGCGTGGCGCGTGATGCTTCCGACCTGGAGCATGCCGATGCGGTCGGGAAGAAAGCCGGAACACGTAGTGTCGGGCGCCTGGGCGCAAAGAAAATCGCTACCTGCGAAGTTCCCGTCCTGTTCGAAGCCCCGATTGCACCCAGCCTGATCGGACATTTCGTCGGGGCAGTGAGCGGGGGCAGTCTTTACCGCAAGTCCTCATTTCTCCTCGACAGTATCGGCAAGCAGGTATTTGCGCCAGACATCCATATACGCGAACGGCCGCATCTCAAAAAAGGCCTGGGCAGCGGGCCTTTCGATAATGAAGGGGTAGCGACCCGTGACCGTAATATAGTGGAAAATGGGGTGGTACAAGGCTACTTTCTCGGCAGTTACTCCGCTCGCAAACTGGGACTCGTCACAACCGGAAATGCCGGTGGCAGTCATAATCTGGTCCTGGACAATGGCGCCGGGATGACTTTTGCCGAACTGCTCAGGAAAATGGATAAAGGCGTGCTTGTCACCGAGTTGCTCGGCCACGGTGTAAACAACGTTACCGGGGATTACTCCAGAGGGGCAGCGGGATACTGGGTGGAAGACGGAGAAATCCGCTATCCGGTTGAGGAAATAACAATTGCAGGAAATCTGAAAGATATGTTGCCTGGCATCTCCGCAGTAGGGAACGATGTAATCGTGCGCGGTTCCAAGCAATGCGGTTCATTGCTCATAAATCGGATGATGATTGCTGGCGGCTAGGCAACTGCTGCGTGCTCTTTTTCGCCTTTCTATTTGCTGTTTCTGTGTTGCTTCTGTGCTGTTTCTGCCACGCTTTCTGCACAGTTGATATTATTCGCCTAAGTTGCCCTGAATTGCCTGAATAATGAATCTGCATTTGCTGGTACCGGCGCTCTTCTGGCCGGACCCAGCGCTTCCTGAAATCTACCGCGATCTACCCCTGCCCGGCCTGGAGAACCTGCTGGCAAAATGTTCCGTCGCAGAAGATAAATCGGAGGGGATAGAGGCGTGGCTTTGCAGCGCTTTCAGCGCCGCAAAACAGCAGGATTGGCCGGTTGCACCCATTACCCTGCAAACCGATAGCGGAGAGGACGGAGAAGCGATAAAAACGGAAAAAAGTCCCTGGATTCGTGCCGATCCCGTGCATTTACGCCTTGAGCGCGACCATATCCTGTTGGCCGACAGTCATATTTTTCACATTTCATTGGAAGAAGCCAGGCAGTTCACCGGGCTGTTGAACCACCATTTCACCGCAAATCAGGGGATAAACCTCTTCCCGCTAAGACCGGACCGCTGGTATCTTCGCCTGCTGGAACCGACCTTGCCCCATACCCATTTACTCAGTGAAGCTGTAAATCGGGATATCCGGAACAAGCTACCCTTCGGGGCTAACAATACCTTCTGGCGCAGCCTGGTCAATGAAATTCAGATGTTGCTGCACGAGCACCCCCTGAATCAGACTCGCGAGGCGCGTGGAGAACTTGCGATCAACAGCGTCTGGTTCTGGGGAGGAGGGACGCTGCCTGAATCGCTTGTTTCGCCGTATACGAATGTCTGGAGCAGCGAGGTTCTTGCAGTTTCGCTGGCTTCGGCGTGTAATATCACTCACGCCCCGCTTCCTGTTGACGCAACGGTGTGGGAGACCTCTGCCAGGACGGGCAGGCATCTGGTGGTGCTGGATGAATTGCAGGCAAGAGCCCAATATCGGGACGCGTACGGCTGGCGCGAAAGCATCAAAGAAATGGAGCGACGGTGGTTTGATCCGCTATGGAGGATGTTCAGGCGCGGACAATTCGATGAGATAACGCTCACGGCGCCTGATGAGAGCAACGGCAAAAGTTTCACCGCGACGCGCAGCGATTCGCGCAAATTCTGGCGCAGGCCAAGACCCCTCCTGGCTTATGGAAAGTGACAGGGAATACGCCGAAATGTACCTCTTTTTACCCTCTTTTCCTCCTTTCGAAAAAGCCAATATCACGCATAATCATTCATGATGTCTTAGTCTGCCCGTAAATAAACCGATTTTCTGCCACAATATTCCTGAAAGTCCCTGGAAGAGTCCTCGCCCTGTGGCGAAGGTTCAACACGGCAAGCGTTCAGCATAGATAGTTGTCATAATTCGGAAACGAGAGTCACCCTATACTATTATTGTCGAATCAGGATGCGTTAAGATGATTTACGCTATAGGGAAGAATTCTCTCCGGCCCCGATTCCATTTGCCATTAGACGGGAAAGAGCAGGGATAACCGCGGATGGAAGCGTTGACAGACCGATAGCGGGAATGCCATGGGCAGGAATCAGCGGGAACGTTCGGTAAAGCTTCACATACAATATCTCAGCCCGTAACGCGAAGTATCATGAGAGGGAAATCATGGATAATTTGACCTTATTCGAATCATTGATGAATTGCGATTCGGTGGACGAATTGCACAGCGCTACCACAACCATTGTCCGTGCAATGGGATTCGAGCATTTTCTGTATGGTGTTCAGGTGAACACTTCTCTTACCCGTCCTTATCGCTTCATCCTCAGTTGTTATCCGGAGGAGTGGCGTAAACATTATGACAAGGAAGGTTATGCCAATTTCGATCCTACGGTTTCGCATTGCGCCAGAACGTCTATTCCGATCGTATGGAATAAAGAGATTTTCAAGGGGCGCAGGGAGGCTCGCGTAAGAAACGAGGCCAAGGATTGCGGGCTGGTCAGCGGAGCGAGTTTTTCGGTTCATGGCGGACGCGGTGAAGCCGCCATGTTGAGCCTGGCTACCTCCAGGGAGTCGCGTGAGGCACAGAATGACCTTCTCGCCACAATGGGTAAAGCACAACTGTTAACCTGCTATCTGCATGAGGCGGTACAGCGTATTGTCCTCAGTAAAGGTCCGCTACCCGTGAAGAAGACCAACCTGACGGAAAGGGAACAGGAATGTCTGCTATGGGCCGCCGAGGGTAAAACCGGATGGGAAATCGCCAACATCGTCAAGATTTCGGAGCGGACAGTAACTTTTCACCTGCAGAATGCAATCCAGAAACTGGGGGTTGTCAATCGCCAGCAAGCCATATCGCGTGCGCTTTCCATGGGCCTGATCGAGCCCCGTACAATTCGCTAGTACGCCTTGCTGCCTGGCCAGTCAGCCTTCCCCTTCCCATCGAAGATGATCCGCGAAGAGCTGTAACTGGCGCTTCTCATGGCTCGTTTGCCGAGACGCGGATGAGAGTTTCTGATCCCGGCCTTCTTTCCTTTTCCTGCGCGATCCCACCAAGCTCCACCATCACGGGCGCATGATCGGAGGGCCGCTCCAGCCTGCGCGTAGCCTTATCTATGACACAAGCCGTACACATGCTCACAAGCTCGCGGCTCAGCAGAATGTGGTCTATCCGCAACCCCATGTTGCGGCGGAAAGCCATCATTCGATAATCCCACCAGGTAAACGATTTCTCAGGCTGATCGAACAGGCGGAAGCTGTCAATAAAGCCGAGATCGAGCACTTCCCGAAAGGCCGCGCGCTCCAGCTCGCTGAACAGGACTTTTCCTTCCCATAACTTGCTGTCGTGTACATCGCAGTCTTCCGGAGCGATATTGAAATCCCCCAGTACCACCAGCTTCCGGTGCCTGCTCAACATCTCGCGCAGCCATTCCCGCAGCGCTGCAAGCCATCTCAACTTGTATTGATACTTCTCGGACGTAACGTGCTCCCCATTGGGAACATAAATGCAAACGATGCAAACGTCGTCGTGAACGCCACCGAGAAGACGCTTTTGCGGATCCTCAAAGCCAGGCATGCCGGTAATGACTTCGCTCACCGGCTGCCTGCTGAGCAGTGCGACGCCATTGTATGTTTTCTGGCCGGAATAGATCGTCTGATAACCCGCAGCCGCAATCTCGCTTACGGGGAAATGCTCATCCTGCAGCTTGGTCTCCTGGAGGCACAGCACATCCGGCTGATTCAATGCCAGCCATTCCATAACCTGCGGAAGGCGAACTTTAAGAGAATTTACGTTCCAGGTGGCTATCTTCATGTTCTTTGGTCTGACGCTGCTTGGGCTGAAGTATATCCATTATTCAAAATACTGAACAGTTATCAATTCGCCTTGTGCTATCATGAAAACGTGTTGCAACGCGGGTTCAACGTTTCGGTACCGATTTCTGACGTGAATCAGACCCCGTGCCTGGATCTTCCGGCACTCGCGGGGCACTTCAGCTGGATTTGCTGGCAGTGATATGGACCGATATCTGGCTTATACATATCCCCTCTCGATAGAATAAAGGCAGGGTGAACATGGACTCAAGTGATTCAGAATTCGGGATCGGCGATTGGCAGCGGCTGTTGCGCTCCCTCGGCGAAGACCCCAGTCGCCAGGGTCTGCGCGAAACGCCGGGGCGCGTGGCACGCGCATGGGCTCACTGGACGCGCGGGTACAAGCAGGATCCGGCGGCCATCCTCAAGACGTTCGCAGATGGCGGTGAAAGCTACGACGAATTGATCGTGGTGAGACAGATACCCGTTTACTCGCACTGCGAACACCACCTGGCCCCCTTTTTTGGCCATGCAACCATTGGGTATCTACCGAGCGGCCATATCGTCGGATTGTCCAAATTGACGCGACTGGTCAATTGTTTTGCCGCTCGCCTGCAGGTACAGGAACGCCTGACTCAGCAGGTTGCACAATCCTTGCTGGAGCATCTGCAACCGAAGGCGGTCGGCGTCATTCTCCGCTGCCGCCACATGTGCATGGAGTCGAGGGGGATTGCCGTTGCCGGGGAAGAAACGGTAACGTCGGCCATGCTGGGCGACCTGAAAACGAATGCGGCGCAGCGTGCCGAGTTTATGGCGTTGGCCGAGTCGCACCAGTAACCTAAGGAACCGCTGAACAACTTTTTCCGCAAAAAACACTCCGTTCCCAGATGCTGATTGACATACTGGGACTCCCAGGGAGCACCCGCTCCAATGCCTTATCGGGCATTCCGGCGCCAGTCACATTCCCTTCATTTTATTTTGTTATAAGCAGCCTGCATGATCCTCATGCCCACTAACCGGAGCCCCGAAGCCTATGGCATCAGCAAGATATCTCTCCATTTTTTCTCCCGCAACGAAGCAGCAAAGACGGGAAAACTTTGATAATTATTGGGAGTTTACCCAGCAACATGGGGGACAATTTTTTGAGGATGACAAAGACCTGGAAAAAAAGCGCGCCAGACTCAGGTATTTTCAGGATCATCCGGTCAACTTGCGCCGACCGCTTGCCAATCCCGGAGCCTTTTATCGTAATTATGTCGAGATGCAGGATGATCCTTCATCCCTGGATCGCACGACGCTAATGTTGACATGTATCTACAAATTCGCAAGACACGAATGGGTAGGAATAAAGGCGGCCTGGGATTCCGTTCCCGCCATGGCATCTTCATACACGGTGGAAGATAAGATCAGCCGGGTGCATTTAGCGGAAGAGTTCTGCCACATACGGCTTTTTGACGAAATGTTGCGTACCTGCGGTCTCGATAAAGTGG
>Ga0134128_10009904_pt1 | contig 11423 bp, 7 predicted proteins | sample KB31754_FD_96462 | JGI IMG/M metagenome (GOLD analysis project Ga0134128, IMG submission 96462) | Terrestrial soil microbial communities with excess Nitrogen fertilizer from Kellogg Biological Station, Michigan, USA - KB3-175-4 | ecosystem: Environmental > Terrestrial > Soil > Unclassified ...
CAGCTCGCCCTTGCCGTTGGTGACGTAGCGCATCGCGGCGGTGAAACGCACCGTGCCGTTCGATTTCGCTTCGACGTTCGACGCCACCGCTGCGCGCGATGCCGCGCCGCCGATGTGGAACGTACGCATCGTGAGCTGCGTGCCCGGTTCGCCGATCGACTGCGCGGCGACCACGCCGACCGCTTCGCCGGCATTGACCAGCATGCCGCGGCCGAGATCGCGGCCGTAGCACTTGGCGCACAAGCCGTAACGCGTGTCGCAGGTCAGCGGCGTGCGGACCTTCACTTCATCGATGCCGAGACGTTCGATTTCCTCGACCGCATCTTCGTCCAGCAGGGAGCCGGCTTCGCGCAGGGTTTCCTGGGTTTCCGGATTGATGATGTCGTTGGCCGACACGCGTCCGAGGATACGGTCGCGCAGCGCTTCGATCACTTCGCCGCCTTCGACCAGCGCCTTCATCGCCACGCCGTTGGCGGTGCCGCAATCGTCCTCGATCACCACCAGATCCTGCGTCACGTCGACCAGGCGGCGGGTCAGGTAACCCGAGTTTGCGGTCTTCAACGCGGTGTCGGCCAGACCCTTACGGGCGCCGTGTGTCGAGATGAAGTACTGCAACACGTTCAAGCCTTCGCGGAAGTTCGCGGTAATCGGCGTTTCGATGATCGAGCCGTCCGGCTTGGCCATCAGGCCGCGCATACCGGCCAACTGGCGGATCTGGGCAGCAGAACCACGGGCGCCCGAGTCGGCCATCATGTAAATGGCGTTGAACGACTCTTGCGTACCCTTGGTGCCGTCGCGCTTGACGACTTCTTCAACCTTCAGCTGATCCATCATGGCCTTGCCGACTTCGTCGCCGGCCTTGCCCCAGATGTCCACCACCTTGTTGTAGCGCTCGCCGGCGGTCACCAGACCCGAGGCGTATTGCTGTTCGATCTGCTTGACTTCCTGCTCGGCAGCGGCGATCAGCGTAACCTTTTGCGGCGGCACCAGCATGTCGTCGACGCAGATCGAGATGCCGGCGCGCGTAGCGAGACGGAAGCCCGATTGCATCAGCTGGTCGGCGAACACGACGGTGGCGCGCAGACCGCACTTGCGGAACGAGGTGTTGATCAGCTTCGAGATTTCCTTCTTCTTCAGGGCGCGGTTGAGCACACTGAAGGGCAGGCCCTTGGGCAGGATTTCCGACAGGATGGCGCGGCCGACCGTCGTTTCATAACGCTTGATGGTCTTGACGAATTCGTTCGGGTTTTCCTGGTCGCGCGGATGCTCGACGATACGTACCGTGATACGCGTGGTTAGTTCAACCTGCTTGTTGTCGTAGGCGCGGATGACTTCGGACACGTCCGGGAACATCATGCCTTCGTTCTTGCCGTTGATCTTTTCACGCGTGGCGTAGTACAGGCCCAGCACGATATCTTGCGACGGCACGATCGACGGTTCGCCGTTGGACGGGAACAGGATGTTGTTCGATGCCAGCATCAAGGTGCGCGCTTCCATCTGCGCTTCGATCGACAGCGGAACGTGGACGGCCATCTGGTCACCGTCGAAGTCGGCGTTGAACGCGGCGCAAACCAGTGGGTGCAGCTGGATTGCCTTGCCTTCGATCAGCACGGGCTCAAAGGCTTGAATGCCCAGGCGGTGCAGCGTCGGCGCACGGTTCAACATGACCGGATGTTCGCGGATCACGTCTTCCAGGATGTCCCACACCACCGGCTCTTGAATTTCGACGAGCTTCTTGGCAGCCTTGATCGTGGTCGCCAGGCCCATCAATTCGAGCTTGTTGAAAATGAAGGGCTTGAACAGTTCCAGGGCCATCAGCTTGGGCAGGCCGCATTGATGCAGCTTCAGCTGCGGACCCACCACGATGACCGAACGGCCCGAGTAGTCGACGCGCTTGCCCAGCAGGTTTTGACGGAAACGTCCGCCCTTGCCCTTGATCATTTCGGCCAGCGACTTCAGCGGACGCTTGTTGGCGCCGGTCATGGCCTTGCCGCGGCGGCCATTGTCGAGCAGCGAGTCGACGGCTTCCTGCAGCATGCGCTTTTCGTTGCGCGTGATGATTTCCGGTGCGCGCAATTCCATCAGGCGCTTCAGGCGGTTGTTACGGTTGATGACGCGGCGATACAGGTCGTTCAGGTCCGAAGTGGCGAAACGGCCGCCGTCCAGCGGAACCAGCGGACGCAGTTCGGGCGGCAGCACCGGCAGCACTTCCATGATCATCCAGTCAGGCTTGATGCCCGAGCGCTGGAACGCCTCGAGCACCTTCAGGCGCTTGGCGTATTTCTTGATCTTGGCTTCCGACTTGGAATCCTTCAATTCCTGGCGCAGCGTCTCGGCGTCACGGTCGATGTTGATCGAGCGCAGCAACTCACGGATGCCTTCGGCGCCCATGAATGCAACGAAGTCGTCGCCGTATTCTTCATACTTGGCGGCGTAGTCGTCTTCCGACATGATCTGGCACTTCTTCAGCGGCGTCATGCCGGGGTCGGTCACGACGTAGGCTTCGAAGTACAAGACGCGTTCGATGTCGCGCAGCGTCATGTCGAGCACCATGCCCAGACGCGACGGCAGCGACTTCAGGAACCAGATATGCGCGGTCGGCGAAGCCAGTTCGATGTGGCCCATGCGCTCGCGGCGCACCTTGGCCAGCGTGACTTCAACGCCGCACTTTTCGCAGATGACGCCGCGGTGCTTCAGGCGCTTGTACTTGCCGCACAGGCACTCGTAGTCCTTGATCGGGCCAAAGATCTTGGCGCAGAACAAGCCGTCACGTTCCGGCTTGAACGTACGGTAGTTGATGGTTTCCGGCTTTTTGACTTCGCCGTAGGACCACGAACGGATTTTTTCGGGCGACGCGAGACCAATCTTGATCGCGTCGAATTGTTCATTTTGCTGAACTTGCTTGAATAGATCGAGCAGGGCTTTCATGTATCACTCCAGTTGGCGTGAAAAAATACTTTTTCGTGTCGAGGCGGCCGCTTTTCAGCGCCGCCCCATCATTGCTCTCGGCAAACCTTAATCGCGTTCGAGATCGATATCGATACCGAGCGAGCGGATTTCCTTCACCAGCACATTGAAGGATTCCGGCATGCCGGCGTCGATCACGTGATCGCCCTTGACGAGGTTCTCGTACACCTTGGTACGGCCGTTCACGTCGTCGGACTTCACGGTCAGCATTTCCTGCAGCACGTAGGACGCGCCGTAAGCTTCCAGTGCCCACACTTCCATTTCCCCGAAGCGCTGGCCGCCGAACTGGGCCTTTCCGCCCAAGGGTTGCTGCGTCACGAGCGAGTACGGGCCAGTGGAGCGTGCATGCATCTTGTCGTCGACCAGATGGTGCAACTTCAGCACGTGCATGTAGCCGACGGTGACCGAGCGTTCGAACGCTTCACCGGTACGGCCGTCATACATCGTGACCTGGTTCTTCGACGGGGTCATGCCCAGGTGCTTGGCAATCGCGTCAGGGTAGGCCAGGTCGAGCATGCGATGAATTTCGCTTTCATGCGCGCCGTCGAACACCGGTGTCGCAAACGGCACACCGTTCTTCAGGTTGGCGGCCAGTTCCAGGATTTCGTCGTCGCCGAAGTTGTCCAGGTCTTCCGTCTTGCCCGATTCGTTGTAGATCGTCTTCAGGAACTTGCGCAGCTCGGCAGCCTTGGCTTGCGCCTTGAGCATTTCACCGATACGCAGGCCCAGGCCCTTGGCAGCCCAGCCCAAGTGCACTTCCAGAACCTGACCGACGTTCATACGCGACGGCACGCCCAGCGGGTTCAGCACGATGTCTGCCGGTGTACCGTCGGCCATGTAAGGCATGTCTTCGATCGGCACGATACGCGAGACCACACCCTTGTTACCGTGGCGGCCTGCCATCTTGTCGCCAGGCTGCAGGCGGCGCTTCACGGCCAGGTAGACCTTGACCATCTTTTGCACGCCCGGCGGCAATTCGTCGCCCTGGGTCAGCTTCTTGCGCTTTTCTTCAAAGGCCAGGTCGAACTGGTGGCGCTTCTCGGCGATCGATTCCTTGATCGCTTCCAGAGCGGCAGCAGCATCTTCGTCAGCCGGACGGATGTCGAACCAGTGGTACTTGTCGAGGTCGTCCAGGTATTCCTTGGACAGCTTGACACCCTTGGCCAGCTTCTTCGGGCCGCCGTTGGCAACCTTGCCGATCAACATCTTTTCCAGACGCTGGAAGGCGTCGCCTTCCACAATACGCAACTGGTCGTTCAGGTCCAGGCGGTAGCGCTTCAGTTCATCGTCGATGATCTGTTGTGCGCGCTTGTCGCGCGGGATGCCTTCGCGGGTGAACACCTGCACGTCGATGACGGTACCGACCATGCCGGACGGCACGCGCAGCGAGGTGTCCTTCACGTCGGATGCTTTTTCACCGAAGATCGCTCGCAACAGCTTTTCTTCCGGCGTCAATTGCGTTTCGCCCTTCGGCGTCACTTTACCGACCAGCGTGTCGCCGGCTTCGACTTCAGCGCCGATATAGACGATGCCCGACTCGTCCAGGCGGGCCAACTGGTTTTCCGCCAGGTTCGAGATGTCGCGCGTGATTTCTTCCGCGCCCAGCTTGGTGTCGCGGGCAACAACGGACAATTCTTCGATGTGGATCGAGGTGTAGCGGTCGTCTGCCACCACCTTTTCCGAGATCAGGATCGAGTCTTCGAAGTTGTAGCCGTTCCACGGCATGAACGCCACCAGCATGTTCTGGCCCAGAGCCAGTTCACCCAGGTCGGTCGATGCGCCATCGGCGATCACGTCATGCTTGGCAACACGGTCACCCACCTTGACGATAGGACGCTGGTTGATATTGGTGTTCTGGTTCGAACGCGTGTACTTGATCAGGTTGTAGATGTCCACACCGACTTCGCCGGCTTGCGCCTCGTCGTCGTTGACGCGGATCACCACACGGCCTGCATCGATGTAGTCAACCACGCCGCCACGCAGGGCTTGCACGGTGGTACCCGAGTCCACTGCCACGGTGCGCTCGACGCCGGTACCGACGAAGGCTTTTTCCGGACGCAGGCAAGGCACGGCCTGGCGTTGCATGTTGGCACCCATCAATGCGCGGTTCGCGTCATCGTGCTCGAGGAACGGGATCAGCGAAGCTGCAACCGACACCACCTGGCCCGGGGCCACGTCCATGTACTGCACGCGCTCTGGCGAAACCAGGATGGTTTCACCGGCTTGACGTGCCGATACCAGTTCATCGGACAGTTTGCCGTTGGCATCGATGGTCGCATTCGCCTGGGCGATCACGAACCGGCCTTCTTCGATGGCCGAGAGGTAGTCGATCTGGTTGGTCACACCGCTGTCGTTGACCTTGCGGTAAGGCGTTTCCAGGAAGCCGTATTCATTCAGGCGGGCATACAGCGCCAGCGAGTTGATCAGGCCGATGTTCGGGCCTTCCGGCGTTTCGATCGGGCACACGCGGCCGTAGTGGGTCGGGTGCACGTCGCGCACTTCGAAGCCGGCACGTTCGCGGGTCAAACCGCCCGGGCCCAGGGCCGAAACGCGGCGCTTGTGGGTGATTTCCGACAGCGGGTTGGTCTGGTCCATAAACTGCGACAACTGCGACGAACCGAAGAACTCGCGGATTGCGGCCGAAATCGGCTTCGAGTTGATCAGGTCATGCGGCATCAGGTTGTCGGCTTCGGCCTGGCCGAGACGTTCCTTGACGGCGCGTTCCACACGCACGAGGCCGGCGCGGAACTGGTTTTCGGCCAGTTCGCCCACGCAACGCACGCGGCGGTTACCCAAGTGGTCGATGTCGTCGACTTCGCCGCGGCCATTGCGCAGTTCCACCAGGATCTTGATCACGGCCAGCACGTCTTCGTTCGACAGCGTCATGGCGCCGGTCAGTTCATCACGGCCGATGCGGCGGTTGAACTTCATGCGGCCCACGGCCGACAGGTCGTAACGGTCTTCGCTGTAGAACAGGCCATTGAACAGAGCCTCGACCGATTCTTCAGTCGGCGGTTCGCCAGGGCGCATCATGCGGTAGATGGCGACGCGGGCAGCCATCTGGTCGGCCGTGTCGTCCATGCGCAGGGTTTGCGAAATGTAGCCGCCCTGGTCCAGGTCGTTGGTGAACAGCGTCTGGATGTCCTTGACGTTGGCGTCGCGCAGGCGGCCGAGCAATTCTTCGGTCAGCTCATCATTCGCGTTGGCCACGACTTCACCGGTTTCGGCGTCGACGATGTTCTTGGCCAGCACGCGGCCCAGCAGGTAGTCTTCAGGCACGGAGATGTGCTTGATGCCGGCGCCTTCGATGTCGCGCACGTGCTTGGCATTGATACGCTTGTCCTTGGCGACGATGACCTTGCCGGACTTGTCGGCGATGTCGAAACGCGCCACTTCGCCGCGCAGGCGCTCGGAGACGAACTCGAGCTCGGCACCTTCGCCGTGCAGCGTGAAGTTGTCGAACACGAAGAAGTTGGCCAGGATCTGTTCCGGCGTCATGCCGATGGCCTTCAACAGGATCGTCACGGGCATCTTGCGGCGACGGTCGACGCGGAAGAACAGGATGTCCTTCGGGTCGAATTCGAAGTCGAGCCAGGAACCACGGTAAGGAATGATACGGGCCGAGAACAACAGCTTGCCCGACGAATGCGTCTTGCCGCGGTCATGTTCAAAGAACACGCCCGGCGAACGGTGCAGCTGCGACACGATGACGCGCTCGGTACCGTTGATGACGAACGAACCGTTGGTGGTCATGAGCGGCAGTTCGCCCATGTAGACTTCCTGTTCCTTCATTTCCTTGACCACAGGCTTGGTCGGCGATTCCTTGTCCAGGATCACCAGACGCACCTTGGCGCGTAGCGGCGACGCGAAGGTCAGGCCACGCTGTTGGCATTCCTTGACGTCGAACGGAGGGTCACCGAGCACATACGACAGAAACTCGAGGCGGGCGAAGCCATTGTGCGAGACGATCGGGAAGATCGAGGTGAAGGCTGATTGCAAGCCCTCGTTCTTGCGCTGGGCCGGCGCTCTTTCTTGCTGTAAAAAGCCCGTATAAGACTCGAGCTGGGTCGCCAGCAGGAAGGGAACGTTGTGAACGTTGGCGCGTTTCGCGAATGATTTGCGGATACGCTTCTTCTCAGTAAATGAGTAGTGCATGGACACTCCGTGAGTGACAGGAAGGATAGAGAGTTCAGGGCTCGCAGCACGCCATCGCGACAATCGATTGCGCCACCGAGAAGCCTCAAGTCTCCGCCCTTGAAGCCAACAACAAACAAAAACGACTTTTCAGAACTACTTCGCAACGACGGCAGTCAAACTGGCCGTATTACGTTACCTTTTTACAACTAATCGAATTCATAACATCTGAATCCGAAACCAACTCCAGAAACGACGGCGGAGCCAAAGCCGAAGCCCCCTTTTGCGGAGAGCTTCCGTGCTTTGACTCCAGTGCCGGTTTGACCCGGCTTTTCCGAAGCAGAAATTACTTGATTTCTGCCTTGGCGCCGGCTTCTTCCAGCTTCTTCTTTGCGGCTTCAGCGTCAGCCTTCGGCACTGCTTCCTTGACTGGCTTCGGTGCACCGTCAACCAGATCCTTGGCTTCCTTCAAGCCCAGGCCGGTGATTTCACGAACAGCCTTGATGACGCCGACCTTGTTCGCGCCGACTTCGGTCAGGTGGACCGTGAATTCGGTTTGCTCTTCAGCAGCAGCACCACCAGTAGCACCACCAGCCGGTGCAGCAACTGCCATTGCAGCAGCCGAAACGCCAAACTTTTCTTCGAATGCCTTGATCAGGTCATTCAATTCCATCACGGACAGCGCGCCTACGGCTTCCAGAATGTCTTCTTTGCTAATTGCCATTTGAAACTCCTAAATTGATTCGGTAACTACATCTAAATTGGTTACTGACGCAGAAAAACGGCTTACGCTGCCGGGGCTTCTGCTGCTTCGGCAGCAGGAGCGGCAGATCCGCCATTCTTTTCTGCGAGCGCAGCCAGCGCGCGGGCAAAACCGGAAACCGGCGCTTGCATGATGCCCATCAACTGGGCCAGCAGCACTTCACGGCTCGGGATGCTGGCCAAGGCGGTAACACCAGCCTTGTCCAACGATTTGCCTGCGTAATTGCCTGCCTTCACAACCAGCTTGTCGTTGCTCTTGGCGAAGTCACTGATGACTTTCGCTGCGGCAACGGCGTCCTTCGAGATCGAATAGATCAAAGGACCGGTCATGTCGGTGGCAAGGCTGGCAAACGGCGTACCTTCGACAGCGCGACGAGCCAACGTGTTTTTCAACACGCGCAGGTACACGCCTTGGGCACGCGCGTTAGCGCGCAGTTGCGTCAAGTGACCAACCTGGATGCCACGGTATTCGGCCACGACGATGGTCTGCGCTTGTGCAACTTGCGCGGACACTTCGGCGACGACGGCCTTCTTGTCATTCAGATTGAGACTCACGGTCAACCTCCAAAAATGGTGTTCGGTTGCAGCCGGATGGCTGCTTTCCTTGCACCGGTTCGAACACGGCGTCCGAAGTCAGGAAGTCCAAAACCTAAAAATACCGGGTTGTACCACCAAAACTTGTTCGGGTTCGCCATCTGCGTTGGGTTCCTTTTTCTGCTCGCGCTTCAATCGGTTTTTAACTTCCGGCCTGCCTGCTGCCATCCGCCCAACGGTCTTTGATTGCCTGGCGCGCTTTCGTTATTCTGAAACCGCACCAGCCCAAAGATGCGCCTGCCGTCGTCAGACGACAGGACTTGATTCTTTACTTACGCTGCCAGGGTAGCCTGGTCGACACGGACGCCGGCGCCCATGGTCGACGAGATCGAAACCTTGCGCAGATACACACCCTTGCTCGTGGCCGGCTTGGCCTTGTTCAGGGCGTCGATCAATGCAACCAGGTTCGACTTCAGGTCGGCGTCGGAGAACGACTTGCGGCCGATGGTGGCGTGGATGATACCGGCCTTGTCGGTACGGTATTGCACTTGACCAGCCTTGGCGTTCTTGACGGCGGTAGCGACGTCAGGGGTAACCGTGCCAACCTTCGGGTTCGGCATCAAGCCACGGGGACCCAGCACCTGGCCCAGGGTACCGACGATACGCATGGTGTCTGGCGAAGCGATGACGATGTCGAACGGCATGTCGCCGCCCTTGATGCGCTCGGCCAGATCTTCCATACCGACGATGTCGGCGCCGGCAGCCTTGGCTTGTTCAGCCTTGTCGCCTTGTGCGAACACAGCAACGCGCACGGTCTTGCCGGTGCCTGCAGGCAGCACGACGGAACCGCGGACGACCTGGTCCGACTTCTTCGCATCAACGCCCAGTTGAACCGACACGTCGATCGATTCATTGAACTTGGCGGTAGCGCATTCCTTGATCAACGCGATGGCGTTGTCGAAGGGATAGGATTTGGTGCGATCAACTTTTGCCTTGATCGCCTTGGCGCGCTTGGTCAGAGCCATGTTAGACACCCTCCACCGTGATGCCGATCGAACGTGCAGAACCGGCGATCGTACGCACGGCTGCATCCATATCGGCGGCCGTCAAATTGGCCATTTTGGTCGTTGCGATTTCTTCTGCTTGCTTGCGCGTCAGCTTGCCCACCTTGTCGGTATGCGGCTTGGCCGAACCCTTGGTGATGCCGGCAGCCTTCTTGATCAGATAGGTTGCGGGCGGGGTGCGCATTTCGAACGTGAACGACTTGTCGGCGAAAGCGGTGATGACAACAGGAATCGGCATGCCGGGTTCCATGCCTTGCGTCTTGGCATTGAAGGCCTTGCAGAATTCCATGATGTTCAGACCGCGCTGACCGAGAGCGGGACCGATCGGCGGCGAGGGATTTGCTTTACCAGCCGGCACTTGCAGCTTGATAAAACCGATGATTTTCTTTGCCATGTTGGCTCCAGTTTAGTTGAGTGATAGCGCCTTCACCTTGGCACCTCTAAAAATCTACTGCGCGGCTCAATCTCGAACCTGCGATGCTCACCGTACAGTCGTACGGTTGCGCTTCTCGGTCCGACCTTGAACCGCTCGCTACGATTTTTAGAGGCGCCAGCCTTGCGGCAAAAATGTCGGCTCCTCTTTGCCCGGTTTTGCTAAAACTGCGTACCGGACCAACGCTTTAAATTCGCTGCTGAGTTTTGGAACTCAGACTTTTTCGACCTGGCCGAACTCGAGTTCGACTGGTGTAGCACGACCGAAGATGGTAACCGAGACGCGAACCTTCGACTTCTCGTAATTGACTTCTTCGACGTTGCCGTTGAATTCGATGAAAGGGCCGTCCTTGATACGGACCAGCTCGCCCACTTCATACAGGACCTTGGGCCTGGGCTTCTCGATGCCGTCCTGCATCTGCTGCATGATCTTGTCGACTTCATGCGGCGGAATCGGAGTCGGCTTGTTCGACTTACCACCGATAAAGCCGGTCACTTTGGCCGTATTCTTGACCAAGTGCCAGGTTTCATCAGTCATTTCCATTTCAACCAGGACGTAGCCCGGGAAGAAACGGCGTTCCGTGACGGATTTCTGACCATTCTTGACTTCCACCACTTCTTCGGTGGGCACCAGAATCTGGCCGAACTTGTCTTGCATGCCGGCACGTGTGACACGCTCAACCAGAGCACGCTGCACACTCTTTTCCATGCCGGAATAAGCATGCACCACATACCAGCGCTTGTTGCCTTGGCTGCCGGAATGGGTCACTGCAGCATCAGCGGCATCGGCGCCGCTTTGCACATTCTCGCTCATATTATTTCCAGCCCAGAATGAAAGACAACAGAACTTCCAGGATCTTGTCGGTGCCCCAGAGGAAAATGGCCATCAGCAACACGAAACCGAACACCACGAGGGTCAGCTGGGTTGCTTCCTTGCGCGTCGGCCACACGACTTTCTTGGTTTCGCGCACGGATTCGCGGGCGAAAGCGACGAAGTCACGGCCCGGCGTGGATGTCCACATCATGGCGGCAGCAACGGCGATGCCCAGCACCAGCACGCCGGCGCGCGCCAGGGTGGATTGGTCCGCCAGGAAATAGAAGCCGACGATACCTGCCACCACTGCACACAGCGCAGTCACGACCTTGATCTTGTCGTTCGTCGTGCTGACGGTTTGCACGGGTTGATTTGCCATATGCCTTACTCTGAAAGCCACCGAATTGGTGGCAGGGGCGGAGGGCCTCGAACCCCCAACCTACGGTTTTGGAGACCGTCACTCTGCCAATTGAGCTACGCCCCTACACGAAAACCTGAGCTACAAACGCAATATGCCGGCCTGAGCCGACACATTGACTGGGCCACCCCCGGATCCAAATTCCGGAGGCACCCTTATACCATCTTAGTCCATAATCTTGGCGACGACACCGGCGCCAACAGTACGGCCACCTTCACGGATGGCGAAACGCAGACCTTCTTCCATCGCGATCGGGTTGATCAACATCACGGTGATCGACACGTTGTCGCCCGGCATG
>Ga0134128_10009905_pt1 | contig 11423 bp, 9 predicted proteins | sample KB31754_FD_96462 | JGI IMG/M metagenome (GOLD analysis project Ga0134128, IMG submission 96462) | Terrestrial soil microbial communities with excess Nitrogen fertilizer from Kellogg Biological Station, Michigan, USA - KB3-175-4 | ecosystem: Environmental > Terrestrial > Soil > Unclassified ...
GGCATGGGAATTCTGCCGCTGCAATTCCTTCCGGGTGAAAACGCCGAATCGCTTGGCCTAACGGGAGACGAAGTTTTTGAGATTACCGGCATTCGCCCCTTGGTCGAGAAATTCTCGTCAGGCAGTCGCGTGAAAGTCCGCGCAGGCAGCAAAGAATTTGAGGCTCTGGTACGCATTGATACGCCGCAGGAAGCGTTGTATTACGCGAACGGCGGGATATTGCAGTATGTACTCAGGCAGTTGCTCAGTGGCAAGGCGAGCTAGCAGCCTCTGCCTATGTAAGTTCGTGGTGAAATATGACAGAGGCCGAGTTGGATGCTTGTTTCGCTGAGATGGCGAGTGACGCTGACTATCAGGGGGATGCTATGGCGCTGGCACAGCGGAGTTTGCGATCAGCGCCTAGGAGGCTTTTAGGTGCAGAGAATTCACTGGTCGTTGAGAGGGAGATTGCACGCGAATCTGGCGCGAGTTTACTGCACTCAGAATGCTTCACGACGTGCTGAGGAATCTGTTTGACGACGGAATCCTCAAGGCCAAGGACCCCAAGGCCTAAGAGCACGGTTCCCGCTGTTATAATCATCTCTTGCTCTCATGCCTCAGAAGCGTCTGATTCGCTCCACTACAGTCTTATGCGTTCGCCGGGACGGCAAAGTTGTCATGGCCGGGGACGGCCAGGTCACGCTCGGCGAAAGCGTGATCAAGCACTCGGCCAAAAAAATCCGCAGGCTATATCAGGACAAGATTCTTGCCGGATTCGCCGGCTCAACCGCCGACGCTTTTTCGTTGTTCAGCCGCTTCGAAGCCAAGCTCGAGCAGTACCACGGCAACGTCGGCCGGAGCGCCGTCGAACTGGCGAAAGACTGGCGTACCGACAAATATTTGCGCCATCTGCAAGCGTTGCTGCTGGTTTCCGATAAAGAACAGACATTCATGCTCAGCGGCCAGGGCGACGTCATCGAGCCTGACACCGGCATCGCAGCCATCGGCAGCGGCGGGCCTTACGCGCAGTCGGCGGCCCAGGCCCTCGCCGACCATACGCAGCTTTCCGCGCGCCAGATTGCCGAAGAAGCAATGAAGATTGCCAGCAAAATCTGCATCTATACCAATGAGAAGGTTACGATAGAAGAACTTTGAAGGGGTCGTGGGTCCTGGGTCGTTGGCCAAGAACCCATTCGCTGGATTGACGACCAATAGCCAACGACGATTGTTATGGCCATTTATCTCCCCGCTACCGCTGAAGAAGAACATCTGGCGCTGGATGAACTGACTCCACGCGAGATTGTCACCGAACTGGACAAGCATGTTGTCGGGCAGAAGGACGCCAAGCGCGCCGTCGCTATAGCCTTGCGTAATCGTATGCGCCGCCAGAAGTTGCCGCCGGACATGGCGGACGAAGTCATTCCCAAGAACATCATCATGATTGGGCCGACGGGGGTAGGGAAGACGGAAATTGCGCGCCGGCTTGCGAAACTTGCGAACTCACCGTTTTTGAAAGTGGAAGCGTCGAAGTTCACTGAAGTCGGTTATGTCGGCCGCGATGTCGAATCCATGATTCGCGATCTGGTTGAGATTGCCATCGACAATATTCGTGCTGAGAAGCTCGAAGACGTTGCCGACAAAGCCGAACTGAACGCTGAAGAGCGGCTGCTCGATATCCTGCTGCCCCCTGCGGCACCATCGCATCCCGAACCGGCAGGCTTTGCGCTCGAAGCTTCCACCGGCGATTCTTACCCGCGCACCCGCGAAAAATTGCGCCAACAACTGCGCGAAGGCAAGCTTGACGATCGGACAGTTGAAATCGATGTGCGTGAACGCAATTTTCCTTCGTTTGAAATCATCTCCAACCAGGGCGTTGAGGAGATGGACGTCAACATCAAAGACATGCTGCCCAACATCTTCGGACAGCGTACCAAGAAACGGAAGATGAAGGTAAACGAGGCATTTGAATATCTGATTCAGGAAGAAGAGCAGCGCCTGGTGGACATGGACCAGGTCACGCGGATGGCGATTGATCGCGTGGAAGATGCTGGAATTATTTTTCTCGATGAAATTGACAAGATCGCCGGCCGCGAAGGCGGCCACGGGCCTGACGTTTCACGCGAAGGCGTGCAGCGCGACATTCTGCCTATCGTCGAAGGCACGACTGTGAATACGCGCTACGGCATGGTCAAAACTGACCATATTCTTTTCATCGCTGCTGGCGCGTTTCACGTTTCGAAGCCCAGCGACTTGATTCCCGAGTTGCAGGGCCGGTTTCCGATCAGGGTCGAATTGCAGTCGCTCACCATGGATGACTTCATCCGCATTCTTACCGAGCCGAAGTCTTCGCTGGTCAAACAATATATCGCGCTGCTGGAAACGGAAGGCGTGAAGCTGGATTTCACCAAGGACGCGCTGGAAGAAATTGCGCGCTTTGCTTTTCGTGTAAACGAGGGCACGGAGAACATTGGAGCACGGCGGTTGCACACGATCATGGAGCGCGTTCTGGACGAGATCAGCTTTTCGGCTCCGGACAAAAAGGGCGAGCAGGTTTCCGTGGACGCTGCTTACGTCGGCAAGATGCTGTCGGATATCGTGAAAGACCAGGATCTGAGCCGCTATATTTTGTAGCGGTTCATTTTGTTGGCTTCTTAAATTTCCGATTCCTTGCCCCACCACTCTTTCATTTGTTTCTGTATCTCGTCTTTGTGGCGGAGCATGTCTTTCTGCATGCTTTCCATCTGCTTTTTCAACTCGCCTTGCTGGCTCTGCATTTTCTGGCGATATTCTTTTTGCAGTTTTTCCAGTTCGGGTTTCAGGCGCAGCATCTGGGCGTCAACGTTGCTCTTGTTCAGGACTGCCAGTTGTGCTTTCAGCGCAGAAAGTTCGGTACCTGGCCCGATCAGATCGGCGCAGTCGTCGGCCTCAAAGTCATTGCCCGGCGCGATCACCGCTCCACTGTGCTTAATCTCTGGCAGAGTCAGCGTCAGGTTCTGTTCACGCTTTTCACGCATTACCGTGACCGCTGCCTTGTTGTCGGCGCCTTTTCGCAGCAAGCGGGTGAAGTCGCTGCAATCGTTCACCGCAGAACCATTGATTTTCACGATCACATCGCCGGCATGAAATCCGGCGTTTTCGCCACGGCTGCCGCGCTCTACTGAGCGGACCAGCACGCCGTTGCCGCTTTTGACGCCAAAAAACTCGCCCAGTTGTGGAGTGAGGTTCTCAATCATCAAACCGCTGCGAACCGGCGAATGGATGACGACCACATTGGCAACGTCCATTTCCGGCATGTTGATGGGAGGGATGTGAATCGCTGGAATGTTGATCGGAGGTACGACGAAGTTATAAGCATGTTCCATGTCTCCCATCTTGCTGCGTTCAGCCAGTTGCGCTTTCAGCGTCATAGGCTGGCCATTGCGGCTGATTCCGACCGAAATGGTGCGTCCAGCTGGAATCTCGCGTATTAGCCGGCGCAGTTGTTCCACACTCTCTACCGGCTGATCGTTGATGCTGAGAATTACATCGTGCTCTTTCAGGCCGGCCTTGGCGGCAGGCGCGTCCTGGTCAACCATGGTCACTTCGACCCCGCGCTCTTCTTTCAAGTGAAGCGCGCTCATGCGGTCAGAGGTAATGTCATCGGTGTCTACGCCGAGATACGAACCTCCCCAGGGCTCTTCGCTGTAGAAAATATTCGGCTGCGTTCCGGGCTGGGCGATCAAGTGCGCCGGAATTACGAGCGACGCAGCCGCGATCGCCAAAATTCCGCATATTAGTATTCGTCGATTCATAAGACCCCCCTATTGCGCGCGGCGAAAGTAGATGTTGCCCATAGTGGTACGAACTTTCAGCACCGGGCCGCCGCCATTCAAGCTGCCTTCCGCTGAAACCAGTTTCGGCCCCCACTGTCCGCCGCCTTCCGACGCGATCTTAATTTCCGGAAAATCAGAAACAATCTGCTGCCCATTCGCAGCCTCGATACTGGCGCGGATAGTGAGATTGACGTTCGAAACCAGATAGACGGTAATATCGCCAACTCCGGTTTCCAGTTCAGAATTGCTGGTGCCATTTCCACCGCGGATGAATTTCGCAGTAATGGCTCCTGAGCCGGTCTCAACGTGCGCAGAAGGCACGCCCCACAACTCAATGTTCCCACTGCCGGTCTCGCCCTTGATGGGTCCGCTGGCTGACGAAACCTTCAGTGTCCCGCCGCCGGTTTCCATGCTGACGCTGCCCCCGATGTCACCCAGATCAATGCTGCCGCCGCCGGTTTCAGCTTTAACCTCACCGGTGCACTTGTTCACGTGAATGCTGCCGCCACCGGTTTGCAATGAAGCGCCGGCCGATCCTGAAACCAACACCAGGTTTCCGCCACCGCTTTCGGCTACAACCTTGCCTTTGGCTGAGCCGATATGGATTGGACCGCCGCCGGTGCGGACGGTCAGATCTGAACCTACGTTGCCTACGTCGATGGAACCGCCTCCGGTTTCGGCACTGATGGCGCCGCCGATATCGTCTAGATGAACCATGCCGCCGCCGCTCTCGGCTTCCAGGCGGCCGGAAATCCCCGTGGTAGAAATTTCTCCGCCATCGGTTGCGATCTTCACCAGCTCAAGGTCGCGGGGAACGTTGACGGTAATCTCGGAATTGAATTTGTGCGGGCTCCCGTTTTCCCACTCGCCGGTGATGAACGCCGTGTCGCCGCGAACGTTGGCGCTGATTTTATACCCCTCAAATTGTTTGCGCGCCCGGTCCTCCGATCCTTCATAAGACCGGTTACGGATTACATAATTGATGCCCTGCGTTGACCCGCCCTGAACGTGTACCGTGCCAATTTCAACCTGAATATGCAGGTTGCGGGCGCCCGCCAGTGAACCGGTCACCACGCTGACCCAGTTGCTGCCTTCTTTTTGAATCGAAGTCTGCTGCGCTCCGCACAGAGTCGTGATCAGTACGGCCAGCAGTCCGAATTTAGTTATGGTTTTTTGCATTTCAGTTTATGTTTGCCTCTCCCCTTAATACCTTTCGGTTTAATTCATTTCCGGCAATTGCCCCACCATCGAGCGTGCCTGCGCCCGGATGTAACGGTTTTCGTCTTTTGCCGCCAAGCGCTGTAGAACGATGCGCACGCTGCTGTCGGCCGCGCAAGGTTGCAGCAATCGAAGAGCCTCGACTCTCACTCCCGGATTCGAATCTGACATCAGCGACTCCAGCATGGCGTCGCGTACTTGAACATCGTTCTTTACGTAAGGTCCGACTGCATCCAGCGCCTTGAGCCGGACGCCGGTGTTTGAGTCATAGCGCAGCGCGTAAAGCAGCGCCTCGCGCACGTGCGGATTATTGGGTTGCTGCGTCAACAGATCCACTGAATTTATACGCACGCCGGCATTGAAGTTGTTGCGCGCCGCGTACAGCAGAAGCTGCTGGATATCTGGGTCGCCAAGCGAACCTGTGCGCTCTTGTGGAGACAGGGTGTCATATTTAACTGTGACCTGGTTGGACCCCGGCTGCTGCTGAATGGAACTGATGGTCCCGATCGAAGCCAGATTGGCGATTGCCGGGCCGTTCTTATTTCCCTGATCGGATGTCCCGCGATTTACCAGTTTGTACGTCGCTCCAATGCCGCCCGCGAATCCGACGATGAAAATTGCCGCCGCCAGCGCCGGCGCGAAGCGAACCTGATTCAGCCACTGCACCGGGTCGAAAACCAAACGATGAAACCAGCCGCCCTGCTCCGCCGATTCGAGCGCTTCCTGCAGCTTCATTCGCGAAGCCGCCAGTACGCTCGGGTTCGGCTCCTGCACCGGAAATTGCGCAAACTCACCGCGAAAAGTCTTCGCCGATTCGAGTTCAGCCGCGCACTCTTTGCACCGCGCAGTGTGTTGTTCCAGTTCATGACGGGCGTCATCCGCCAGTTCGTCATAAACGTAGAAGACAATGTTCTGTTGTACCCATTCGCACTTCATAGTTTCCTCTTAAACACTCTGAGGGTGCCCCATCCTTCCCTGGTTTTGGGAAATGTGGGATTTGCTCTCATCGCATCTCCGCCAGCGCTCCTCGCAATTTCTGCGTGGCGCGAAACAACGTGTTCTTGGCGGTCTCTTCGGTGGTGTTCAACATCTCCCCGACCGTCCTCAGCTTCAATCCCTGATAATGCTTCAGTTCAAAAACCATGCGCTCGCGTGGAGTCAGCTTATCGAGCGCTTTCTTGATCCTGCCGCCCAGTTCGCGCCGCATCAGGTCGCGCTCTGGATTTGCTCCCGCCCGAATGTCCGCAACCTGCGCCAGCACATCGTACTGCTCGCCTTGCGAATCCGTGGCGACTGGAGCGTCTTCTTTCCTCACCTGTCTCTTGCGGATGCTGTCCAGGCACAGGTTCGTGACGATCCGGTAAATCCACGTGTAGAAGGAACATTCAAAACGGAAGCGGCCGATGTTCTTGTAGGCCTTTAGAAAGGCTTCCTGATAAATGTCCTGCGCCTCGTGGTCTGACCCGGTCAGGTGCATGGCCAGGCGCAAAACTGCCTGATCGTAATGGCGCACCAGTTCTTCAAAGGCAGCGCGGTCTCCGCGCTGGGCCTCGCGTACCAAAAGCGTGTCGTCTATACGGCTCTGACTCAACATGTGGTTCCGAGGCCGCAATCCGGTTTCCGTTTCGACGGAAGAGGATTGTGACTGGGGAGTCCTCGCCCCACCATTCGTTTCCATTCGGCTTCTCGCAGCCGGATGAGAACACTTGCCAACCGGAAATTGTACTGCCCACGCGTCGGCCGGCATCGCTATAGTCCTCGTTTTGCTGAGCTGTCTTCATTTGAGCGGCGGGGACTTCGACCTCTGACTCCACTTCCCGCTTGGCTCCGGCTGGATGTGCCTTTACCATCCAGCTTCAAGAAGATAGACGAGGGTCAGAGCGGTTGGTTAGCAGAAAACTGACCAGTTTCGGACAGGAATATTCAATTCCGGACAGTCCCTCTCGCCCGGCGGCGTTGAGGGGGCGTTCAGCCGGATGGGGATCCCTAGGGCTGCGGTGCGAGCGTCGGCAACACTGCTGTATTTACGGTGGCTGGGTCGTCTCGCAGCCTGATATATAAGGTCTTGTTCTTGGGAAGAGGCACACTCAAAGCTGCGTCGATGAAGCCATCAGGCACTGTGACCGCGTTGGTAAAGTCGGGATCGGCGCTGACTGCATCGATCAAAAACAGCTTATCTCCGCTCAGCGTGCAGTCTTTTTCGGGGGATTTTTCGGCGCTCTTTTCCTCAGCCGTAGTCTTTTCTGCCGCGTTGCTCTCCGCGGTGCAGCGAATCCCCTTCAACTCCGGGATACGAACCAGGTTCACCAAAGGCTGCCAGTCTCCTTCTGCGCCTTCCGCTGCCATGGCACGGAACTTCAACGGCCCGAACGCCGAGGGTCCAAGCAGCTTCATGGGATCGAGCACGGCATAAACAGTTTTTGCGTCCTGCAGCGTCAGATTGCCGTCTTTGACACTTAGGAGAACGTGGAATGATTCGTCCGCGGTTGCAACCTCAACTCTTTCCCCCGGCGCAAATGATTCCGGAACTTGGGTCTTAAGAAAGAAATTCAGGCGACCGTCCTGCGGCAGTTCGTCGGCGCTACCCAGCTTGAATGCTTGCGTCTCGTTGTCATCGAGCTGCACGCTCTTGCTTAAAAGACTGAGTTTCGGTCGCGGAGGCGCGACCGTCGAATTGAGCTCGAGCGTCCGGCCGTCTTTAAGGCTCGCCCGAACGACGATAGCGGCTCCTGTCTGAAGTTTCGCAGCCCCAGAGCTGTCGCTAGTGCTCAGCTTGAGTTCGTCATGCTGATTAGCGCGAAACACGTTACCCGGTTCGAACAAGATGCCGTTAACATCGATCTTCGCAACCTGGTCGAGCCGCGTCCCGCGAAGCACACCCTCTACGTCGCCAGCGTTAATGCTGAAGGAATCAAGCCTTCCGGCTTCGTAATAGGTGTGCAAAAGAATTTCGTCCGAATCGCGCAGGCCAAATTTTTTCACCATCAATTTAAGCGGCCCCGAAGCGGCTCTTTGCAGAGGAACTTTCACTTCCAGTTCGTCCGGCTTTTCGGTTTTCGAAGCCTTCCAGTCGAGCGGGACCGTTTTCCCGTTTTCATCCCGGACCAGAACCTCGCTGACGCAACATGTTTCCGCCGATTGAAGATGCAACGTGTCTTCACGCCCAACGATTAGCGCACTGGCGTCTTTTGAGGCCACAATCCACCGCGCCGGCTGTGATGCGCGCAAGCGGAAATGCGGACCTTCAAAGGAATGGAATCCCCATATGCCGCGAATGGTACCGACAAATTCGCCTTGCCAGGCGTGCGCCTCTGCGCTTTCGGTATCAACGACAAAGCCGCCGCGCGAGGGGTCCGGCCTCGCAGGAAGATCGGTCGCGCCCGACTTGGTTTCGAGATGAAGCACAAAGTTATGGGCCAGCTCGGTGGCAAACACCAGTGGCGCACCTTCCACCGGCAGCACCAGATCGGGCTTGTTAGCGCAGAAAACCTGGGTCACATCCAAGGCGCGCAGTGGAGGCGCAACCGCGGCCCGCACTGGCGGCAGCGCGACCACTATCACCGACTTCGGATTACGAAATGATGGCGGGTTATTCAGCCGCAGATTCAGTGCGTCTTTTTTCGGAAGCGCCAGGGCCGGAATGTACTGATACTGTGCCGAGTGGGTCGTGCCCAGAATCCGAACCACATCCACGACCGCGCCAATGTAGGGACTGTAGTATCCGCCTCGGGCAGTCGGCGTGGAACTGATTTGTGACAAAAGGTCTGTGGGCGCTCCCGTGGTGAGGCTGGCCACCATGTTCTGGCTATGAGCGTCATCGAGAACCAGCGCTTCATTATTTTGTGTCAGGCAGGGAACCTGCTCCGCGGTCGGCTTATCGAAACACTGCTTGTCGAGTTTGATGTTCAGGCTCCGCGCCAGCATGGCAGTGCGTACCTGCAGGTCAGCGGGATCGATCACGGACGTCACTTTCACGGCTTCGAGATAAGCGTCGAGGCGCGAGCGGTCCAGGCTGGCCTGCTCCAGATCCTGTGCCGCGCGAACAAACGCGCCCGGCTTTCCGCGCACGGCATTGCGCAAGGTGGAGAATGCTCCGCCGGTCTCTGGCGCCAGAAAGACGAGGGCTTCTTCAGCCTCCGGAGGCACGGTGACAAAGATTCCCTCTTCATGAACCGGCTTGTTCCAGGTCTCGGCGCGGGTGAACCAGTTGTCGGGCGGCGGGTTGGTAGCGCCCCTCAGAAATGCCACCACCATTAAATAATGAACGGACTGGCTGTCGGGCAGGTCCGGGTGAATCCATAGGCGGTCACCCGCCTGAAGATTCGGCACTTCCGCGATTGGCCGGGTAGCTCCCGCGCGTTCCACGCGAATGTCAATCTTCGGCCCTACCAGATCGAAGGCAGCATTTTCCGCAAACACCGATCCCGGCGAGAAAAGAAATGCAAGCCCGAGCAGGAAGCTAATCTTGGAATACGAAAGACGGAACAGCGGACACTCCCACAACTGGACTATATAGCTGAATTACATGCTAACCAGTCTCACAGGCAGGAGCAACCCTGGTTGTGCACTCGTAAGTAACGTTTGTAGAACAAAAAAGAAGCCCCCGGCGCTTTCCCCCGAGAGTAACGGGCCTAAAACGGCAGCACGTCCCGAACTGGCTTGCGACTAACGAAGAGTGAGGAGTTGAGCGCGATCAGGACGATTGCTGAGAAGGCCTAAGTAGAACGCGAGAAATTTTGTCTGACAATCTAGGGCGCGATCAGTTCGATGCGATTGCCGAAGCAGTCGTTGATGTGACAGCGGCGTATGCCTGGAACATCGTTGGGTTCCCTTATGTGAATGCCGGCGGTAATCAATCGCGAAAGCAGGGCGTCATATTTTGCGCAGCAAAATGCCGGGTGCGCCTTTTTGGCCGGACGAAAATCCGTCTCAATGCCTAAATGAATCTGAACACCGCCGCTCTCAAACCAGCATCCGCCGCGTGCAGCGAGTTCTGTCGGCTTGGGGATCTCGCGCATTCCCAAAAGCTCGACATAAAATCGACGCGCAGCTTGTTCCTGCCCGGAAGGCATGGCAAGCTGCACGTGATCAATCGCGGTGAACGGCCAGGCTGGGGGATTCGTGATGTTCATCCTTATGGTTTCTTTTTCTCCGGCTGCGCAGTTGGCGGCAGAAGTCCATTCTGGCGAAGATACATGGCGGCCATTCCGTAATGGTCGGCCCAACTCGCTGCCAGGCCCAAAAATGCCCAGGCCCGCGGGCGGGGCTTGCCGTCAAACCATTTGATGTCTTCGCCCATCTTTGAGTCATCCGCGGAAGCCAGCGCCTTGTGGCAAAACTCGAATGACGCCTTCACTGCTGCTGTCAATTTCTCTTTACCCTCGGTGCCTTTCAGTTCATCCACCTTGGGCTGAGGCACCCCTCCAGTATTGGCACAGAAATAATAGTTGCCCTCGGCGATGTGGGCGGCCAGATGGCCGAAGCTCATCTGCTCGGGCGTAGGCTTGTAATCGAACTTGTCCGCCGGCATTTCTTCAAAAGCGGCAACCGTGCTTTTTTCCCGGCCTCCCAGCATCTGCCGCAGCGCGTCTGAAGCCGGCCCTTTTCCTTGCGCCATACAAAGGTATGGAGACAACACAGCGCACACTATGAACAAGCGTTTCATTTAAATCCTCCGGAACTCGCCAGCAAGGATAAATGGATACACCCGAATGTCAAAGCGCAGGCTCTCGGCCTGGCAGAACCAAGTGACTACCGGTCGGGAAGTCGATAATTGTGATCCTGATCACATCGGCTTGGGTTGACAGTCACATACCTGAACTTCGCGAAATGGGAAACTGCCGACAGGCTGGGTTGTTAGAAGCGGGTTGAATGAAGGTTATTCGAGCCAATTCCAGTGCCGTTTTGGAACCGAACAGTTAAAAGCGACCAATGAACAGAGTTCGTCATTGTGTCGGCGACAGAATTGGCGGACGATGGTAGCACTTAGTTCAACCTTGAGTACGAACAGCGTTTGGGGAATCGTACTCCGAACTCTTCAACCAAAAGCCGAATCAGGCGAGCGCCAGAAGGGGAGCAGACCGAATGACAGCTCAACCGGGCCGGGTACTGCGTCATTTCCATCTTTTAGCCGCCGCTGCGCTATTCATGCATGCCGGCATCGCGCTCGGCCAGAAAATGCCCGAGTCCACCAAGGGCCCGTCGGTTGCACCGACGGTCGTCCTGGGTAACCCGAGCGACTACGCCGGAATAGAGCGATGCCGCTCCTGTCACAAGCCTGAGTACCGGGAGTACCAAAAAACTGCGCACGCCAAGGTTTCAGTCCCCGGCAAGGACTACGTATCCGGGTGCGAAGCGTGTCACGGCCCGGGAAAGGCCCACGCGGACGCCATCGAGGCCGCCGAAGGCGACGAA
>Ga0134128_10009906_pt1 | contig 11423 bp, 7 predicted proteins | sample KB31754_FD_96462 | JGI IMG/M metagenome (GOLD analysis project Ga0134128, IMG submission 96462) | Terrestrial soil microbial communities with excess Nitrogen fertilizer from Kellogg Biological Station, Michigan, USA - KB3-175-4 | ecosystem: Environmental > Terrestrial > Soil > Unclassified ...
AAGTTACGGCTCCGAAAAAGAAATAAGGCGGGAACTGCGTCGAATGCCAACCGGGAGTGATCCCGCCGGCGAAATCAAGTCCGACGACGCTGTGCACCGAGATGACCATCGGCGCCATGATCGCCGACATGATCGCATAGACCACGCGCTGGTTCTGCCACTGCGCGACCGATCCGCGCCAGCCGAGCGACAGCACGCCATAGAGGATTTGCTTGGAGCGCGTCGTAGCGAGATCACGCACGGTGGCGAGATCCGGCAGGATGCCGGCGTAATAGTACATGGCCGACATCAGGATGTAGCAAAGCAGACAGACGAAATCCCACAATAACGGGCTGCGCATCTGGGGCCAGACGCCCATCACGTTGGAATAGGGAAACAGCCAGTAGAACAGACCCGGCCTTCCCAGATGCATGATCGGCATCAGCCCGGCGCAGGGTGCCGCGGAGAGCAGCATGCTCTCGGCGATGCGATTGGTGGCCGAACGCCACGGCGATCGGGTCAGGAAGAACAGCGCGGAGACGATCGTCCCGCCGCTCGCGAGCGCGATCCACCAGACATATTCCGCGATCGCGAAGCCCCAGGCGACCGGTATCTCGACGCCCCACACTCCTATGCCGTTGATGAACAGCCAGGCCATTTGAATAACCAGGACCGTAAACAGCGCAAACGAGATCCCGAAGCCCACCAGCCACCACAGCGGCGCGCGGCTCATCAGAACGCGATTGCTCACCTCCTCGCTCAACGAGGTAAGAGTTAGGTCCGGAGCGACGACCGGCGCGTCTGGCGGCAATTCATTCGTCAGCGTCATCGCCATGGCTGGATACCTCGACCTTTACGTTCCGCTGGTCTTGATCGCCGGATTGAGATTGCGAATCACCGCGCTGTAGCTGGTACGCGGCCGTGTGTTCAGCTCGTCGAGCAGCACGTAGTCGATCGGCGAGGCCTTGCGTTTGGCGACGGCGCTGTCCTGGTCATTGCGATCGCCGAAAACGATAGCCTGCGTCGGGCAGCTCTGCTGGCAGGCCGTGCGCACTTCACCGTCGGCGATTCCGCGATCCTCCCTCGCGGCGTCGATCTGAGTTGTTCGGATGCGCTGGATGCAATACGTGCACTTCTCCATCACGCCGCGGTCGCGAACGGTCACCTCCGGGTTCCAAGACTCCGGCGGACGATCGTTCTGGTTCGCATAGCCGTAGAAATTGAAGCGTCGGACCTTGTAAGGGCAGTTGTTGGAGCAGAACCGCGTGCCGACGCAACGATTGTAGACCATCAGGTTGAGGCCTTCATGATCGTGGACGGTGGCGTGGACGGGACAGACCACTTCGCACGGCGCCTGTTCGCAGTGCATGCAGGGCATGGGCTCGAACGCGGTATCGGGTGCATCGGCGGAGCCGGAATAGTAGCGGTCGATCCGTAGCCAATGCATCGCTCGGCCTGCAAGGACCTGATCCTTTCCGACGATCGGCACATTGTTTTCCGCCTGACAGGCGACCACGCAAGCCTGGCAGCCGATACACGAATCCAGATCGATCGCCATCGCCCAGGCGCGATCGGGATATTTGAAGGCTTGATACAGCGACTCTGCTTTCTTTTTCGGGACGATCTTCCCGGGATCGCTATTGAACTGGCTGAGATCACCCTCGCGAATGAGATCGCGCCCAAGCACTTGGTCCTGGTTCTGGGTGGTTGCGAGCCGATAGGTCTCTCCGGTCTTGGTCAGCGACGCAATCTCGGCAACCCAGGCCGCGTCGGACCGGCGAGCCGTGTAGGCATTGAATCCGACGCCGGCGCCGAGTCCATCAACCGTGCGGCCCCAGCCGAGCGGCAGGGTAATGCAATCGGGTACCTGGCCGGGCAGCACATAGACCGGTGCTTTCAGCTTGGTCTTTTGAAGCGAGATCTCGACAACGTCGTCCGTCTTGAGGCCAAGGCGCTTGGCGGTGCTCGGCGCGACGAGCGCGGCATTGTCCCAAGTCAGCCGCGTGAAGGGACGTGGCATCTCCAGCAGCCATGGATTGTTGGCGTAGCGCCCATCCCAGTTCCCATCATCCGGTCGAAACAAGGCCTGCAGACCTGACCTCCCGGCCGGAGCAGCGGCATGGACCTCGGCGGCGACATCGGCAGTCGGTTTAAGCGACAAAGCGGATGCTGCGGTCCCAGAGACGACCCCGGCCTGCAGTGCGGCGTGCCAGAACGTCTCGAAGTCTCCCCGCTTCTCCTGCTGGACGCGCTCACGCCAGAAATCGCGCAGCAGGCTGTAGGGATCCGGCGACACATCCCCGAGCAGGATAGCTAGGATCTCCTGCGCTCCGTGACCGCCATACAGCGGGCGCGCCTGCGGTTGCTGGATCGATATCGTTCCGTCGAAAGCGCGCGCATCGCCCCAGGCCTCGAAGTCGTGCACGGCCGGAATGCGCCACTTGCACGCGATTGCCGTTTCATCGTCGTAGAGTGCAAGGCTGGCCGAGAAGGGGACCTGGCGCAATCGCGCGGCGAAATCCAGATCGGCCGGCGCGCTGTAGACCGGGTTCGCGCCCAGAATGATGAGCGTATCCACCTTGCCTGAAGCCATATTTGCTGCGAGCTCGGAAATCGACTGCAGCTTTGAGCCGGGCATCGCGTCAACCGGCGCGATCAGCTTTACGGTGCTGCCGTGAGCGCCGAGTACGCCGTTGATGGAGTCGCACAGGAGATGAGCTTCGACCGGCTGCTCGCGCCCGGCGTGCAAGAGGGCCTTGCCCTTGTTCTGTTTCAAATCATCGGCTGCGGCCTTTAGCCAGTCCGCGTGCCTGTTGTCCGCCTGCGACCATTCCTGCGGACCGGCGCCCACCAATCCGGCAAGGTAGCGCAAGGACTGGATGATCTCGTCCGGCCGCATCGCAAGGCGATGGTCCGCCTTGGCGCCGAGCAGCGTAGGCGTACTCTCGATCGCGTATACCCGACTCATTGTACCGCCCGTTTCGGCCGGCCGGCGGCGCGCCGCGAACTGCCGGGCGTAGGCCAGAAAGCCCGGCGTAGCCGAGATCAAATCGCTCTCGACGCCCAAGATCCGATCCGCCTTGGTCAGGTCGAAAATCCTGTCCGCTGGCTGTCCAAAACTCCGCGTTGCGGAATTGAATTCGTTATCGCGATGAAGCGGCTGCCATTGATGCCAGCGCATTCCCGGCAGCTGCTGCTGCAGCTTCGTCATTTGCGTGGCAAGTGACGGGGAGGTGATCGCGCCGGTGAGAATGCACAGGCCCTGTCCTTTTTTCGCGATCAGCGCGCTGCGACGCTCGTAGAGCGCGCTGACGAAGCTCTCCCATGGCGAGATGTGTCCGTTTCCGAACAGCGTTTGGGCACGGCGCGGATCGTAAAGCTCTAGAATGCTTGCTTGCATTATGGCGCTGGCCGCGCCCAGGCTTGCGGGATGATCCGGGTTGCCCTCGACCTTGATTGGTCGGGCCATTTGGTGCGCCACCAAAACGCCGGTCGCATAGCCGTCCTGAATGGTCGCACCGGTGTAGTAGCGGTTTTTGCCTGGAACGATATTTTCCGGCTCTTGGACGTACGGAAGAAGTTGCCGTTGATTCGTTTCTGGACCGCAGCCTGACAGTCCGCCCAGCGCCATCGACGCTGCCATCAGCTGAAGAAATCGACGCCGATCAAACGAGTTGACGATGTCGCGGAAGCGCGGGGCCTCCCGTTCGACAACCGCCACGAATTCGGGCGCCTCCGCCAATTGCTCCAGGCTGCGCCAATAGCTACGGGCCGATTGCGTCATCGATGGCAAACTCCACAATCGGACAAATTTTCCGTCTTGATGTGGTACTGCGCCAGGAGTGTCTCGCCGGACGGCGTGGACGGCGTGCGATGCCAATGCGGGTTGAAGACCTGGTCCTTGGGGCGAAGGTGAGGCGCCGGATTGCGGTGGCACGACAGACACCAGCCCATATAAAGCGTACGGGCTTTCCACGTCAGCGCCATGTCGCCGATCGGACCATGGCACTCGGTACAGCCGACGCCCTTGGCGATGTGAATGCTGTGGTCGAAGTAAACGTAATCCGGAAGCGTGTAGACGCGCGTCCAGCGGAGAGGTTTATTCTCAGCCAAGCTCTGCCGGTCCGGCGCCAGCATCGCGGCATTTGTCCAGATCTGAGAGTGGCACGTCATACAAATTGCGGTCGACGGCATTCCCGCGCTTGAGGACTTCTCGACCTTCGTATGGCAATAGCGGCAGTCGAGTCCGAGTCCGCTGACATGGTGCTTGTGACTGAATGGGACCGGCTGTTCTGGAGCAAAACGCTCTCCGGTATTGTATCCCATCACTGGAACCACCCAGATGCCCAAGGGTACGAAAACGCCAACGCACGCGACCAGGATGAGCGTCGCTGTCATGAACAGATTCGCCCGTGGGCCGAATACCGCCGCCATCAGTACGCCCTTGCGACAGTGCCCTGCCGATTGCACGATGCCGATTCACACGACGAGAGGCGCTCCCGCGCGAACGACGATCGGAAACACATCAGAACACATGTTGGTTCCAAAGTTGCGTTCCGGGGAGGCAACCGATGCGTTAGACTTCAGTCCAACGTCGTCTTCACCGCCTTGCTGGATATATGCTGGCGCAGGCACAGCGGTTTGCAGCACGCCAGCGATTTCGGAAAGATAGACGCCGACGGCGCCTGACCAGGCGCGAGAGCTTGCTGCCGACTGACGAACCGAAATAAGGACGGCCCGTGGATCACCTAATCTACGAAACGCGCGAGCGCCCGGTCAGAGCCGGCGTATGTGCGCGGGGCCGCAGATAACCGTTGCTTTCGAACCAGTACAACGCATCCTGCAATCCCGTCACATAGGGGCGCGCGAGAAACGACAATTCCTGCTCCGCTTTCGCCGACGTGAAAAACATCCGATGCCGCGAAAGCCTGACACCTGCCCAACTGGCGAGCGGCTCTTCCTTCGTTACCCATGCGCGCGCCTCACCGCATGCCGCAACCGGAAGTGCGAGATACCAAGGCATCTTGAACCTTGGAGGCGCACGTCCAATAAGATCGGCAATTTTCGCCAGCATGTCCGAAAATGTGACGTTCTGACCACCGAGGATGTAGCGTTCGCCGATCCTACCATATCGCAGCGCCAAGAGGTGCCCGTGCGCAACGTCATCGACGTGAACGAGATTGAGCCCGGTGTCGACATAGACGGGTATCTGCCCTGAGGCTGCAGCCACAATGATCTTTCCCGTGGGCGTCGGCCGCATGTCGCGCGGGCCAATAGGAGTGGATGGATTGACGATCACGGCCGGCAGCCCCCTCTTCGCCACCAGATCGAGAACGATTTGCTCGGCGACGATCTTGCTGCGCTTGTAGGCTCCGATCGCCTCGTGGACTCGCAGGACGTCGCTCTCATCTACCGACGAGCCGTCCTGCCGGCAGCGCAGGGTCGCAACGCTGCTGGTATAGACAATGCGTTCGATGCCCGCACGCAGCGCCTCCTCCATGAGATTGCGGGTCCCAATTACGTTGGCCGCAAAGATGGCATCGCCATCCCAAGAGGACAGCCGGTAGTCGGCGGCAATATGAAAAAGGAACCTGCAACCCTCGCTGGCTGGTCTGATCGAACTGGCGTCCCGCAGATCTCCTTGCGTGAACTCGACATGTGGCGAGCGGAGATCGTCGCAGCAGCTCGTTGGGCGCACCAGGGCTCGAACGGAATATCCTGCTCGAACCAACTGGCGGAGAACTGCCGAGCCGATAAATCCGCTTGCTCCAGTCACCAGCACCTTGGCGGAGCCTGTCATCGGCGTATCCTCCTTAAGGATTCACTGACGCAAAGTTCGAGTTCGCCGACGCTCCGGTCGAGAGCTTCGCAGCAGGCAATGAGGGATTTTCGCGCCGACAACCAATCGACCCAGAGCAGCATGACGTCCAATATATCCGCGGGGCGCGCCAACAAGAGCCGGCCCAGTTGCCGCATTTCCGTAGCACCGTCGTTCGAAATACAAGCGAGCGCCGCCGGGGGGACGTTTCGATGCGTGCCATCAATGATGATGCGCAGGCTGACGAAAGGCATCCCGTGCCTCGCCGCGTATCCGGCAACCGTGTGCGACTCCGTGTCGATGGCGACCGCCCCTGAGCAAGCGCCAAGCTCGGCGCGTGCTGCACCTGCAAGGACGGCAGCATCCAGGCCGGCCAGTGGTGCATAGATTGAGTTCGGAATGGCGGAGAGCAGCCAGGCAGACCAAAGATCGTCTGTCGTAAAGATCCGATTGTTCGTCACGATTTGCGAGGCGACGATGACGTCACCCGAGCGCAATTCATTCGATAACCCTCCGGCGACGCCAAAGCTGACGAGCCCCTTGCAATCCGCACCGACCGCTCGATCACCGAGTCCGGTTAGCTCATCCGCCAGACCGGAGAAGCCAATCTGAAACCGCCTTGAGGCGATGTTCGCCTCAAGCTCGAGACCAACGCAAATGATCGCTTGACCGGCTTTTGCGACGGCTCCCGGACCTCGAAGCAACTTGGTTACAGCCATTCTCAAAAACCTGTCGGTGAAGTGGCGAGGAGCGTTCATAAGGCCGGAGGGCCCGCCGAACTACATTGCTCAACTCCGCACCGCGAGGATCGCTCCCTGCGTCGTCGAAAAGAAGCTGCTCCGAAGCTTCCTATTTCTGACGATCCCGATCGCCAGGCCAAAGATACCTGCGACTTTGGTCAAAAGGGCGGCACGCTTTCCAGCTCAACCTTAACATGGGTTAAATCCCGCGCGCTATCACGCTCCTGAGATTCACCAGCCAACGAATCGGATGCTTCACGGCGTGAGGCAATACAATCGATTAGTTCGACCGGATGAGCTCTCAGGCAGGAACGGCCGTCCCGCGCCGCTCGTTGCATTTGCGGCGGGCGAGCGGCTTCGATCGGGAATCATGAGCTTCGGAATCACTGAATTCGTTAAACGGACGGCGACAGCCATTGCGCTTGCATCAATAGCTTTCCTCGCCTGGTATATACGCGATTTTTTTCTCGTCCTTGTCGGCTCGGTGCTGGTTGCGACGCTGCTGAGGCTGCTGAGCGAGCCCTTTGTCCGGTGGTGTCGTCTGCCCAGCAGTATTGGGTTGGCCATCTCGGGCCTGCTTCTGCTCGCCGTAATCGGAGGATTTGCCTTTCTGTTCGGGACGCAAATGAGCTCGGAACTTGAGGATGTTTTCCGTCGGGCCAATAGCGCCACGAAATCCATCGCCGACGTATTGCAGCATTCCCAGTTCGGCCGGCTTGCGCTATCCCACATGGGCGGCGGCAGCTTTTCTCTGACGAGCATTATCAGTGACGTGCTCAAGCTCAGCGCGCATTTTTTGGAAGCATTGATCTTCGTTGTCTTCGCCGGCGTATATTTTGCGGCACAACCTGATATATATCGCAAGGGAGCATGCTATCTGTTCCCGCGGCCGTCACGGCCGATGGCCGAAGAAACCCTCGACGATGTCGGCCGTGCGCTCCGCCTGTGGCTGATCGGGCAGCTCGTCCAGATGTGTCTCATCGGGCTGATATCGACGATCGCCGTCTGGCTTATCGGCCTGCCGTCACCGCTTGCTCTCGGAGCGATTGCTGGAATTGCCGAGTTTGTCCCCTACGTCGGACCGATCATCGCGGCGATCCCGGCGGTCTTGGTCGCCATCACAAAGGGTCTGCACCCGGTGCTTTGGACCGTGATCGCCTACATCTTCATCCACCAGCTCGAAGGCAATCTGATCGCGCCGATCATTCAGCGCCACATGGTGTTGGTCCCTCCCGCAACGCTTCTGCTCAGCATCGTCGCGATCAGCCTCGTCTTCGGAAGCGCAGCGATCGTTTTCGCCGCACCCATGACGGTGATCGGCGTCGTCGCCGTCAAGAAGCTCTACGTACGCGATGGGCTCGGGCAGTCGACATCGCTTCCGGGCGAAGCCAGCCGTTGACGAGGAACCTATTCGCCCCGGCCCGATTGATCTGCAGTGCAACTGGGTCGGAAATGGAACTCGCGTTGTCCCTCACCTGGATGGCGTTCGTCTCGTGGCTGATCCTGCGCGCCTACAGTCAGCGTCTACTCTTTCCCGTTCTCGAGCCGGTCCCATCGGCGATTCGGGATCCCGCGGCCAGCGTGTCCGTGATCGTTCCAGCCCGAAACGAAGCAGCCAATCTGGAACGTTGTCTCAAGCCGCTGCTCGATCAAACCTATCCGCCTGATCGGCTCAAGATCGTCGTCGTGGACGACCACTCCGCGGACAACACTTTCGCCATCGCCTCGTCGATTGCGCAGCAAGCGCCGAATCTGACCGTCGTCAGGAGCCCTCCACTGCCGCCGCATTGGGTCGGAAAGCCCCACGCTTGCTGGATCGGCGCCAAGACCGCATCGGCGGACGCCGAATGGATCTGCTTCATCGATGCTGATGTCACCGCTGAGTCAGCGCTCCTCAGCAGCGCAATGGCGCTCGCGGATTCGCAACAGCTTGATCTCTTGTCCCTTGCCCCGCGGCAGCGGCTGGTCAGCTTCGCCGAGCGCCTCGTGATACCTTGCGGGCTTTACCTGATGGCGTTTTGTCAGGATTTGACGACGGTCCAGGCTCCCGACAGCGACAAAGTGACCGCCAGCGGTCAATTCATGCTGGTGCGGAGGGCGGCTTACGAAGAAGTCGGCGGGCACGCCGCTGTGCATGACGCCATTTGCGAGGACGTCGGACTGGCGCTGCGGATCAAGAGAAGCGGCGGACGCGTGCTTCTCCTGAACGGGAAGCTGCTTTTGTCGGCTCGGATGTACTCCGGTTGGCGCAGCCTGTGGGGCGGGCTCTCCAAGAACCTTGTCGAGATGCTTGGCGGTCCGACGGCCACGCTGGTCACCATTCCGCTCGTGCTCTTGCCAGCCCTCACGGCCCTGTTGCTGCCTGCCGTCGACGGAATTTCGTGCGCTCGCGGCAGCTCAGCCGGTTGCCTCGCCCTGATTCCCGCGGGCCTCGGCAGCGCGGCAGCGATCAGCCTGCACATCGCCGGCGCCACCTATTTTCGCATCCCGTTCTGGTACGGCCTGCTCTGTCCGCTAGGCTACGCGACCGGCGCCTGCCTTGCCATCGACAGCCTTCGGCGGCGCTGGCGCGGGAAAATCGCCTGGAAAGGGCGGACCTATCCGTGATCAGCGATCCCCGAGATACTGAAAACCGGGATGATCACGAGCATGTCGGCCGGATATCGACCCCGACCATCCTATTCGTCCTGGCTGCTGCCACGATTGCGGTTTACGAGCTGCAGCTTGTTCTTCTGCCTTTCGTCCTTGCCGGAGTGGTAAGCTATGTCTGCACACCCGGCATCGATTTCGTCAGCAGGAGACTCCGGCTGCCTCGCCTCGCGGTCGCCGTTCTCACCTTTCTGTTGATCCTGGCCGCAGTCGCCGGCATCGCACTCCTTGGAATTCCACCGCTCGTGCAGGAAATCAGGCATATGGCGACCGACCTTCAGGGTACGGCGACCACTTTTGCCCAGAAGACTATCGGTGGAGGGAAGATCGATCTGCTCGGCCAGCAAATGGACGCTCAGCAACTCGCTGACAAGATCACGGGAGCTGCTCGCAACTGGTTCGGAAATGCAAAAGTGATCGCGATCCTCGGCGGGTCCGTGATAGTCAGCACATTTGGATTTTTCCTGACGCTCGTGGTTTTTTTCTTTTTCCTCGTGAGCGGTCCTCGAATAGTCCGCGGCTTACTGTGGCTGGTCCCTCCAGGGCAGCGCCATCTCATCGCGGATCACATCTTGTCCAATCTGGACCCGATCCTGAGGCGCTATTTTATCGGCGTTCTCGGAATTGTCATATTTGCTTCCGTGTTTGCCTATGTCGGCCTCGGCCTGGTACTCGGAGTCCCGCACGCATTGTTTCTCGCGCTGGTGACCGGAATATTGGAGGCGATCCCCATCGTCGGACCAACCATCGCCGCTGCAATCGCCGGACTCGTGGCCCTCCAGCACAATTTCGGAGTAGGTGCCATTGTTGGATACGCGGCCTACCTTGCAGCATTGCGCTTGTCGATCGATCAATTCTTCGGTCCAGTCATACTGGGGGCGGCCGGACGCGTACATCCAGTTCTGGTAATTTTCTCCTTTCTCGCTGGAGGCAGCCTGTTCGGCATTATCGGTGTCATCCTTGCCGTTCCGACGGCGCTCATCATCAGGGCCACCCTTGCGGTCCTCTACGACGAGCCGCTCCGCTCCGCACGCGCCCCAAATAAGACTGGTACGAAATCGGGGTGACGGCGAGGCCGTCACTCTCTCTACGCAGGGCCCTCGCCTTCCTGAATCGCACCAGTAGCTCGTCAGCTCGAACTGGCCGGGGCGGCCGCGGTTTGCCGCGAATTCCAAACATTTGTTGCTTTTGGCGGGCTGCGCGCGGGCGTCTCTTGGAACCGGCAACTCCCGCCCGCATTCCTTTATTTGAGTACGCCACGAACAGCGAGCGAACCGGCCCCACGCTGCAAAATCGTCGAAACGAGTTTGTCGCGTCGCTGTCCGGGTGGCCTCGTGTACGTCTGATGATTGGAATCGGTTCATTCAATGATGCTCAACTTTCAAGAGGTTATCCGCCTGTTCACAGAGCTTTGCGTGGCAGGTGCGACCCTTGGCATTGCCTATAATCTCGTTGCGGCAATCCTTATGCTGCGTTTCAGGCGGCCACCGAAATTCCACCCGTCCGCTCTGCCGCAAATCAGCGTTCTAAAGCCTCTGCATGGGGGCGAGCCGGGGCTGTTTCCGCGCCTTTCCTCGTTTTGTAGACAGGACTATCCGCAAGACGTCCAGCTCGTATGTGGAATACAGCAAGCGCGGGACCCGTCGATACACGCCGTTCGATTGCTGCAGAGGCTAAATCCTGATGCACAAATCGACCTCGTCATCGACGAGCGCGTGAGCGGCACAAATCGCAAAGTGACTAATCTCTACAACATGGAGGCGAAGGCTCGGTACGACGTTGTCGTATTGTCCGACAGCGACATCATTGTCGATGGACAATTCCTGCGCGGCACCGTCGCGGAGCTGGAAAAGCACAACGTTGGAGCGGTCACCTCCCTGTATTACGGAGTCGCGCTGGGTGGGGTCTGGTCTCGAGTTTCCGCCTTGAATATCAATGCTCAGTTTCTTCCTAACGTCGTAATGGCTCTGACGTTTGGCGCCGCCAAGCCGTGCTTCGGTTCGGCCATCGCGCTTCGCAAGGAGACGCTGAAGCGGATTGGCGGCCTCGCAGCCTTCCTGGACGAGCTTGCGGATGACAACGCAATTGGCAAAGCGGTTCGATCGACAGGACTAGACGTCGTCATCTCGCGCTGGGGGGTCGGCCACGCCTGCTTCGAGCGGAGCCTGCGCGCCCTCTGGGACCACCACATGCGCTCTGCCCGGACCATTCGCTCGATCGATCCCATCGGCTACATC
>Ga0134128_10009908_pt1 | contig 11422 bp, 8 predicted proteins | sample KB31754_FD_96462 | JGI IMG/M metagenome (GOLD analysis project Ga0134128, IMG submission 96462) | Terrestrial soil microbial communities with excess Nitrogen fertilizer from Kellogg Biological Station, Michigan, USA - KB3-175-4 | ecosystem: Environmental > Terrestrial > Soil > Unclassified ...
AAGCTCGACGCGCAGGTGCTCGCTGCCGTTGCCGGGGTCGCGTCGTCGGCGATGAAGTTCAGCGGCGATCTGCGGATGCTCCAATCGCAGGGCGAGATCGAGGAGCCGTTCGAGCGCGAGCAGATCGGATCGTCGGCGATGGCGTACAAACGCAATCCCATGCGCTGCGAGCGCATCGCGTCGCTCGGCCGCTTCGTGATCACGCTGGAGCCGAACGCGAATCTGACGCACGGAGTTCAATTCTTCGAGCGCACGCTCGACGACAGCGCCAACCGTCGGCTCGTCATTCCAGAAAGCTTTCTCGCCGTCGATGCGATCCTCGTCCTGATGGAAAATGTGGTGAGCGGCCTCGAGGTACACCCGGCGCGCATTCGCCGGCGCTTGGCGGACGAGCTGCCCTTCATGGCCACCGAGGAGCTCATCGTGCGGGCCGTGCGCGCCGGCGGCGATCGCCAGGCGGCACACGAACGCATTCGCCAGCATGCGATCGAAGCCGCGCGCGCGCTCAAGGACGGCGCCGAACGCAACGACTTGCTCGACCGATTGGCCGACGACCCGGCGTTCGGTGTTCCCCTCGCCGAGCTCGCCGATGCGTTGGAGCCGAGTCGATTCGTCGGCCGCGCTCCCGAACAGGTGGACGAATTTCTCGATCGGGTCGTGGCGCCGCTGCTCGCCGGCGAGGCAGCGCACCCGTCGGCCACCCCGGGCATCGATGCCCGCGAGGAGGTTCGTGTATGACGATCGCCGAGCTCGCGCCCCTTCCGCTCGAGCACCTGCGCCGCGGCAAGGTGCGCGAGGTCTATATCGTCGACGACGACCGCTTGCTGCTCGTCGCGACCGATCGCGTGAGCGCCTTCGACGTCGTGATGCGCGAACCGATCCCGCACAAGGGCGCCGTGCTCACCCAAGTCACGGCCTGGTGGCTCCGCCAGCTTGCCGACGGCGTGCGGCATCATATGCTGTCGGCGGAGGTCGACGAGATCGTCGACGCCGTGCCGTCGCTCGGCGATCACCGCTCGGCGCTCGCCGGGCGGGCGATGCTCTGCCGGCGCACCAAGGTTTTTCCCGTCGAATGCGTCGTCCGGGGATATCTGTCCGGATCGGCGTGGAAGGAATACAGCGCTACGACGACGCTTGCCGGGGAGTCGCTGCCGCCCGGCCTGCGCGAGAGCGAGCGGTTCGATCCGCCGCTGTTCAGCCCCGCGACGAAAGCCGAGACGGGCCACGATCAGAACATTACGATGGCGCGGATGTCGACGATGGTCGGCCCGCACATCGCCTACGAGCTCGAGCGGCTGAGCCGATTGATCTATACCCGCGGCCGCGACATCGCCGCCCAGCGCGGAATCATCATCGCCGACACCAAATTCGAGTTCGGCCGCGATCGTGACGGCCGCATCACCCTGATCGACGAAGTGCTCACGCCCGACAGCTCGCGCTTCTGGCCCGCCGAGCACTATCAACCCGGGCGCGGTCAGCCGAGCTTCGACAAGCAGCCATTGCGCGACTATCTCGACGCCGAGCGGCGCGCCGGGCGGTGGAATGGAGAAGCGCCGCCGCCGACGCTCCCCCGCGAGGTGGTGGCCGCGACGAGCGCGCGTTATCTCGACGCGTATCGTCGTATCACGGGGTCCGAGCTGGACGTCGCCGGAGCATCGGAATGAGTTTCGCGCGCGAAGGCCTGCCGTTCATCGTCGGCTCGGCGATCATCGCCGCCGCGGCCTACTTGCTGGCGATCGAGCGTCGGTCCTGGCCGCTCTGGCTTCTCGCCTTCGTCCTCACGCTCGTTGCCCTGTGGGTCGCATATTTCTTCCGCGATCCGGTGCGAGTGGGCGAACGCGGCGACCGGGTCGTCATCTCGCCGGCGGACGGGAAAGTCGTCATGATCACCGAGGTCGACGAGCCGCTCTTCCTCAAGGCGCGCGCGACACGCATCTCGATCTTCATGAACGTCTTCAACGTGCATGTGAATCGGTATCCGGTGAGCGGGGTCGTGCGTCTCGTCGAGCGAAAGCCGGGGCGGTTCATGAACGCCGCCGCGGCCGGCGCGAGCATGGAGAACGAGCAGACCTCGATCGGGCTGGAGACCGACGGGCGGCGGCTGCTCGTCCGCCAGATTGCGGGCCTCATCGCCAGACGCATCGTCACCGATTCGCGAGACGGCGAGCGGGTGCGACAGGGCGACCGGATGGGACTCATCCGCTTCGGATCGCGCGTCGACGTCTTCGTTCCCGCGGGCAGCGCGGTTCGCGTCCGAGTGGGCGACGCGACCTACGCCGGCGTCACGCCGGTCGCCGAGCTTCCCGGCCCATGAGCGCTACGCGCGGGCTTCGCGATCGGCGCCGCACGGTGCGCCGCGCCGTGGTCATGATGCCGAACGGGCTGACGCTCATCAACCTGTTCTGCGGCATCTACGCCATCATCCTGGCGATTCGCGGCGACTTTGGCGGCGCGCCCGCCCTGATCGTGCTCGGCGGCATCGCCGATACGCTGGACGGCCGCGTGGCTCGCGCCACGGGAACGGGCAGCAAATTCGGCGAGGAGCTCGATTCGTTGGTCGACGCGATCTCGTTCGGCTTCGCGCCGGCGCTGATCATGTATTTGGAGATCCCGAATCACGGTACGTGGGAGTGGCTGCTCGTCTTCATCTTCACGTCGTGCGCCGTGATGCGGCTCGCCCGGTTCAACGTCGAGCAGGCCGGCAGGAAGAAGACGCACTTCCACGGGCTGCCCAGCCCGGCGGCGGGACTCACGCTCGCCACCTACTACTGGTTCAGCCAGACACCGCTCTACAACCAGACGGTGATTCTGTTCACCGACAGCAAGACGCTGTCGGATTTGCCCTGGCACACCATTCTGCGTGGGCTGATGGCGGTGCTCGCGGCGCTCATGATCAGCGACGTGCCCTATCCCACGGTGCCGTCGATCGGCTTGGGCAGCATTCGCAAGATCATAGGATCGCTCGTCGTCGCCGGGTGCATCGTGCTGCTCGTCGTCGGCCACACGGAGTTCATCTTCCCCGCGCTGCTCGCCTACGTGCTCTACGGCGCGATCAAATGGGTGATCCTCGGCTTCCTCGGCCGATCGAGCACGCCGGATGAGATCTTCCTCGATGGGCGACACAGCGCTTCGGAATGGGACGGCGGTATTCGCCGCACACCCTCCGGCTCTCACGCAGGCCGCGGCACTCCGATCAAAACCGCCGCGGTGCCCGGTGCGACGCTCGGCGGCGACGATGCGCGCGGCGTCGATCGTCGCCCGCCGGACGAAGCCGCTGCGCGCCGGCGCCGGCGCCGGCGCGGCGGCCGCGGCAACCGTCCGCATGGCTCGCCGCCGCCCGGTCCCCCGCTTCCCGAGTCGCCCTCCGGTCCCTCCGAATGACACGCCACTCCGCTCCATGACACGCTTTCGAGTCGCCATTCACATCACGCCGCGCCGCGGCATTCTCGACCCGCAGGGCAAGACGGTCGCCGAGGCGTTGCAGACGCTCGGTTTCGGCGCCGTGCGCGACGTGCACGTCGGCCGCCACGTCGTCGTCGAGCTGGAAGCCCGCGACAAAGCCTCAGCCGAGAGCTCGACGCGCGACATGTGCGAGCGCCTGCTCGCCAATCCCGTCACCGAAGATTTCGAGATCGCCGGCGTGGAGGCCATCGCGGCATGAAGTTCGGCATCGTCACCTTTCCGGGCTCCAACTGCGACTACGACGCGTTTCACGCCGTGACCGAAGCGCTCGGCGAGCACGCGGTCTATCTGTGGCACAAGGATCACGATCTTCAGGGCTGCGACGTGATCGTGTTGCCGGGCGGCTTCAGCTACGGCGACTATCTGCGTGCCGGCGCCATCGCCCGGTTCAGCCCCGTGATGCGAGACGTGATCGCACATGCCAATCGCGGCGGTCCGGTGCTGGCGATCTGCAACGGATTCCAGATCGCGTGCGAGGCCGGGTTGCTCCGCGGAGCGCTGCTGCGAAACGCCAGCCTCAAGTTCGTTTCCGAGCTCGTTCAGCTGCGCGTCGAGACGACCGAGACGCTGTTCAGCAACCGCTATGAAAACGGCGCGATCCTTCGCATTCCAATCGCGCACGGTGACGGACGTTACACCGCGGACGACGAGACGCTCGATAGACTTGAGGGCGAAGGCCAGGTGGTCTTTCGCTACGTTGGCGGCCCCGGTGACGCCGACGAGTGGTGGAGCCCGAACGGCTCGATGCACGCCATCGCCGGAATCGTCAACGACGCGGGAAATGTGCTCGGCATGATGCCCCACCCCGAGCGCGCCGTCGATTCGCTGCTCGGGTCCGCCGACGGACTCGGCATCTTCGAGTCGATGCTCGCTCGCGTCGCTGCCTAAGCGATCAGGAGAGTGTTATGAGAAAGCTCATCAGTCTTGCCTTCGCCGGCCTCGCCGCTCCGGCGCTGCTCGCCGCCCAGAAGCCGGCCGGCAAATCCGTGGTTACCGTCGACCCGGGCATGTCGCGCGCGCAGGTCGTCGCCGCGCTCGGCGAGCCCTACTCGAGTCGATCGCGTGAGGGCTACACCTATCTGCTCTACAAGAACGGCTGCGAGAAAGCCTGCGGCATGGACGATCTCGTCGTGCTCGATAGCGGCAAGGTCGTGGACGCGGTGTTCCGCTCGCCGGCCCGCCGCTACACGGGTACGAGCAGCTCGCCGCACATGGTCACCTCCGAGGAAGCGGCCGCCAAGGGCGGCGACTCGACGGCGCATACGCTCAGGCCCAAGTCGCCGCCAAAGGCAACAATGGCGCCCAAGCCCGAAACGAAAAGCGCACCCAAGGCGGCGCCGCCGGTCGTATCCAAGTCCGTCACTGCCGGCGCGAAGACGCTATCGAAATCTCCAGTGAAGCCAGCGGCCAAACCGGCGACCAAACCGGACTCCGCCAAGGCGCATCCCAACCCCGCCGCGAAGAAACCAGGAGACTGATGCCGCTTGCCAGGAAGGTCGAATCGCGGCCGGGCGACCCGCTGATCACTCCGGCGCTCGTCGCCGAACACGGTCTCACCACGGGCGAGTTCGAACGCCTCGTCGAAATGCTCGGTCGCGAGCCGACCTTCACCGAACTCGGAATCGTCAGTGCGCTCTGGAGCGAACACTGTTCCTACAAGCACTCGCGCCCTCTCCTCAAGACGCTTCCCACCAGTGCACCGTACGTGCTGCAAGGGCCGGGTGAGAACGCCGGCGTCATAGCCATCGGCGACGGACTTGCCGTCGCCTTCAAGATCGAGTCGCACAACCATCCCTCGGCGGTCGAGCCTTATCAAGGCGCCGCGACCGGTGTCGGCGGGATTCTCCGCGACGTGTTCACGATGGGTGCGCGGCCGATCGCCATGCTCAACTCCCTTCGCTTCGGCTCACTCGATTCGGCGCGCGTCCGCTATCTGTTCGCCGGCGTGGTGAAAGGCATAGGAGACTACGGCAACTGCGTCGGCATTCCCACCGTCGCCGGCGAGATCGCGTTCGATAACTCGTACGAAGGCAATCCGCTCGTCAACGCGATGTGTGTTGGATTGATGCGCGAGGATGAGCTGATTCGGGCCGTGGCCCAGGGCGTCGGCAATCCGATCATCGCCGTTGGCGCGCGCACCGGCCGCGACGGGATTCACGGCGCCTCGTTCGCCTCCGAAGATCTCTCGGCGGAAAGCGACGCCAAGCGCCCGCGCGTGCAGGTCGGCGATCCGTTCACCGAGAAGCTGCTCCTCGAGGCGAGCCTCGAGCTGATTCGCAGTGGCGCGATCGTCGCCATTCAGGACATGGGCGCCGCCGGGCTTACCTCGTCGTCCGCCGAGATGGCGGCGCGCGGCGACGTCGGCGTCACGATCGACACCACCAAGGTGCCGGCGCGTGAATTAGGAATGACGCCGTACGAGCTGCTGCTCAGCGAGTCGCAGGAGCGCATGCTCGTCGTCGCCAAGCGCGGTCGCGAAGGCGAGGTCGAAGCAATCCTCGGCAAATGGGATCTCACCGCCGCCGTCATCGGCGAGGTGATCGCGGAACCGGTCTATCGCGTCACCGAAGGCGATCGCATCGTGGCCGAATTTCCTGGCACGCGCCTGGTGACCGACTGCCCGACCTACACGCCCGACGCGCAGGAGAGCACGAAGATCGCCGAGCTCCGCGCGCGCGACGTGACGCTCGTCGCCGAGCGCGACGAGGAGCGCGATCCGGTGTGGACGCTCGAGCAGCTCCTCTCGTCGCCGACAATTGCATCGAAGGCCTGGATCTATCGGCAGTACGACACGACGGTACGCACCAACACCGTCGTCGGCCCTGGGGGCGACGCGGCCGTCGTCCGGATTCGCGGTACGGAGCGCGCGCTCGCCCTCAAGACCGACTGCAACGGCCGCTACGTCTACCTCGATCCGCGGGTCGGCGCACGCATCGCCGTCTGCGAAGCGGCGCGCAACGTGGCCTGCACCGGCGCGCGGCCGATGGCGATCACCAACAACCTCAACTTCGGCAATCCGCGCCGACCCGACGTTTACTTCCAGCTGCGCGAAGCGGTGGGCGGCATGGCCGAGGCCTGCATCGCGCTCGGAACGCCGGTCACGGGCGGAAACGTTTCGCTCTATAACGAGAGCCCGCGCGGCGCGGTCTATCCGACGCCGGTCATCGGCATGGTCGGCCTGATCGCGTCGCTCGCCCACGTGACGCGCTCGCACTTCGACACCGAGCACGCGGTGATCGTGTTGCTCGGCGAGCCGACGCTCGAGCTCGGGGCGAGCGAGTACCTGGCGCGGATACACGGCATGGTTGCCGGCGCCCCGCCCGCCTGTCGGCCCGACGAGGAGCGCGCGTTGATCGACGCCGTCCTCGAGGCGATCGAAGGTGGCGTGGTGGATTCGGCCCACGACTGTAGTGACGGCGGTCTGGCGGTCGCGCTCGCCGAGTGCTGCATCATGGATCGGTCGACGCAGCTCGGGGCGACGGTGGACCTCACGCACTGGCGGGAGCTGCCGGCTCGCGCGCTGTTGTTCGGCGAAGCCCAGGGGCGCGTGGTGCTCTCGACGACGATGCCGGACACCGTGCTCGGCATCGCACGGCGGCATGGCGTGGCGGCACGGGCCATCGGGCAGGTAGGAGCGGCGGGCGCACCGTTGCAGATTTCCTTGGCGGGGGCGCGCCTCGAGGCGCCGCTCGCTCGGCTCGACGAAGCCTACCACGAGGCCATTCCGCGCATCATGGCGGCCGCGTCGGCCCAGGTTCCGTGATCGAGCCCGCGGCACCCGCGTTCGCGTCGTATCATCTGGGATTGTTCATATAAAATGTGTGGCATCTTCGGAGTTCATGGGCACGCCGACGCGACGCACCTCGCGCAGCTCGGGCTGTATTCGCTCCAGCATCGCGGCCAGGAGTCGGTCGGCGTCGTCTCGATCGACGACACCGGGTCGGCGCGCGCCGTCCGCAGCATGGGCACGCTGTCCGATTCGCTCGCCCGCGAGCTTGCCCATATGGAGGGCGTCTCCGCCGTCGGCCACACGCGGTACAGCACCTCCGGCTCGTCGACGATCGAGAACGCGCAGCCCGTGGTCGCTCGCTCGCGCGGCGGCTACATCACGCTCGCCCACAACGGCAACCTGATCAACGCCGCCGAGCTGCGCGCGGAGCTCGAGGAGCAGGGCTCGATCTTCTCGTCGACCAGCGATTCGGAGGTGCTCGTTCATCGCCTGGCGCGATCCGGCTCCAAGGCACCGGCCGAGCGCCTCTGCGACGCACTCTCCGGTGTCGAGGGCGCGTACAGCCTCATCGTCTCGATCGGCGACACGATGCTCGCCGCGCGTGACCCTCGCGGCTGGCGGCCGCTAGCCATGGGCAGGTTGGGCGATTCGATCGTGTTCGCGTCGGAGACCTGCGCCCTCGACATCGTCGGCGCCACGTACGAGCGCGACGTCGAGCCGGGTGAGATCGTCTCGGTCGACGGCACCGGAGTGAAGTCGATGCGCGCCAACCGCGCGCTCGAACCGCATCGCTGCGTGTTCGAGTACGTCTACTTCGCGCGTCCCGACAGCCGCGTCTTCGGCGGCTCCGTCGACCGCGCGCGTCGGGCCCTCGGACGCCGGCTCGCACGGGAGCATCCGGCCCCCGGCGCCGATCTCGTGTTCAGCGTGCCCGACTCGTCCAACTCCGCGGCGCTCGGCTTCGCCGAAGAGAGCGGAATCCCCTTCGAGCTCGCGCTCATTCGAAACCACTACGTCGGCCGGACCTTCATCCAACCGACGCAGGCCGGACGCGACGCCAAGGTCAAGGTGAAGTACAACCCGGTGCGCGAGGTGCTCGACGGAAAGAAGGTCGTGATGGTCGACGACTCGATCGTGCGCGGCACGACGACGCGCGGCCTCGTCGCGCTCGTGCGAGCGGCGGGCGCCCGCGAGGTGCACATGCGCGTCAGCTCGGCGCCGGTCACCGGCCCCTGCTACTACGGCATCGACACGCCGTCCCGCGAGGAGCTCATTGCCGCCAACTACGACGTGACCGAGATCGCCGGGCAGCTGGGCGTCGACACCCTCGGCTACCTCTCGCTGGATGGAATGCTCGAGTCGGTGCCGTCAGGACCGGCTGGGTTTTGTCACGCCTGCTTTTCGGGAGAATATCCTACCGCGCCGCCGACCGATCCCGATAAACTTCGATTTGGCTGCGGCTGCTGATTCGCCTCCCCGTTCGCCCTGACGCCGCGCCGGGCACATCACGAGAGGGTAATGGCCACTCCCGCCAAGCTCGAGCCACGCGACACTTCTGACGCCTCTGACGCTTCGGCCGGACGCGACGCCGGTACCTCGCCGCGGTCGGTCTACTTCTTCGGCGAGGGACGGGCCGAAGGCACGAAAGACATGCGGGCCGTGCTCGGCGGCAAAGGTGCCAACCTCGCCGAGATGACGAATCTCGGCGTGCCGGTGCCGCCGGGGTTCACCATTGCCTGCTCGCTCTGCGTCACGTATCTGCGCGAACGCCGCGTGCCCGACGCCCTGCGGACCGAGGTTGTCGCCGCGCTCGGGCGCGTCGAACAATCCACGGGAAAGGGGTTCGGCGACGCCGACGATCCGCTTCTCGTGTCGGTTCGCTCCGGCGCGCCCGTCTCGATGCCCGGGATGATGGAGACGATCCTCAACCTCGGTCTCAACGATCGCACGGTCACCGGGCTCGAACGCGCCAGCGGCAACGCGCGCTTTGCCTACGACTCGTACCGGCGCTTCATCCAGATGTACTCCGATGTCGTGCTCGGCGTCCCGCTTGCGCGCTTCGAGCAGGTGCTCGGCGCCAAGCGGCTCACTACCGGAGCCGCGACCGACGCCGATCTCGACGAGCAGGCGCTACGCGCGCTCGTCGACGAATACAAGAAGCTCGTGCGCACGGCAACCGGCAGCGACTTTCCGATGGATCCGACCCAGCAGCTCTGGGGCGCGATCGAGGCCGTGTGGCGGTCGTGGACGCTGAAGAAGGCGATCGACTATCGGAAGGTGAACGGCATTTCCGAAACGCTCGGGACGGCGGTGAACGTCGTCGCGATGGTGTTCGGCAATCTCGGCGACGACTCGGGGACCGGCGTCGCGTTCACGCGCAATCCATCCACGGGCGAGAAGAAGTTCTACGGAGAGTTTCTCGTCAACGCGCAGGGCGAAGACGTCGTCGCCGGCATTCGCACGCCGCTCGACATCGGGCAGATGGCGGAGCGGCTTCCCCAGGCGTACACGGAGCTTCTCGCCACGCAGGAACGCCTCGAGCGGCATTTCCACGACATGCAGGACATCGAGTTCACCGTCGAGCGCGGGCGCCTGTACCTGCTGCAGACGCGCACGGGCAAGCGCACTGCCGCGGCGGCGATCCGCATCGCGTCCGACATGGTCGATGAAAGGCTGATCGCGCCGAACGCCGCCGTGCAGCGGGTCGCGCCGGATCAACTCGATCAGCTGCTGCATCCGGTGATCGACGCCGAGGTTCGCGACAAACCGCTCTGCACCGGGCTGCCGGCGAGTCCGGGCGCGGCGAGCGGCCTCGCGGTGTTCGACCCGGACGTCGCCGAACATCGCGCCGCGGGCGGCGAGCAAGTAGTGCTCGTCCGCGAAGAGACGACGCCGGAAGACTTCCACGGCATTGTCGCCGCGCGCGCCATCGTCACGGCGCGCGGTGGAATGACGAGCCACGCCGCCGTGGTCGCGCGCGGCATGGGCAAATGCGCTGTCGTCGGCTGCAAGGACGTCGCGGTCGACCTGGAGCATCGACGCTTTACGGTCGGCGCCGAGACGGTGGCCGAAGGCGATTGGATCACCGTCGACGGTGTAACGGGCAACGTCTACCGCGGTGATCTGCCGACAATTCCGAGCGAAATCGTGCAGGTCGTGCGCGGCACGCGAAAAGAGTCGACGGCGCCGGGCTACCGCGCCTTTGCGCGCGTGCTCGCCTGGGCCGATGAGGTGCGGCGGCTCAAGGTGCGTGCGAACGCCGACACGCCGCATGACGCCCGCGTCGCGCGCGGGTTCGGCGCCGAGGGCATCGGCCTCTGTCGCACCGAGCACATGTTCTTCGAGGGCGACCGCATCACGGCGATGCGCGAAATGATCGTGGCACGCGACGAAGGGGGACGGCGCCGCGCCCTCGCCAAGTTGCTGCCGATGCAGCGCATGGATTTCGAAGGCATCTTCGAGGCGATGGACGGCCTGCCGGTCACGATTCGGCTGCTCGATCCTCCGCTCCACGAATTTCTGCCGCACGGCGGAGAGGAGAGCAAGCTCCTGGCGCGCACGCTCGGGATCGCTCGCGAGGAGCTGTCAAAAATTGTGGAATCTTTGCGCGAAACCAACCCGATGCTCGGGCACCGGGGCTGCCGATTGGGTATCACTTATCCCGAGATCACCGAGATGCAGGGACGGGCCATCTTCGAAGCGGCGGTTCGAGCGAAACGAAGAGGCATCGATGTACGTCCTGAGATCATGGTGCCGTTGGTTGCCGCGCACCGTGAGTTCGACAACCAGCGCGCCATACTCGAGGACGCTGCACGGCAAGTACTCGGTGTGATGGGGTACGACGTGGCGTATTCGATCGGGACGATGATCGAATTGCCGCGAGCCGCATTGACTGCGGATGACATCGCACGAAGCGCCGAGTTCTTTTCGTTCGGCACCAATGATTTGACGCAAACGACCTTTGGGCTCAGTCGGGACGACGCCGGCCGATTCCTACCCAACTATGTGGATCGTGGTATACTTTCCGACGATCCGTTCCAGGTCCTGGACCAGGACGGGGTTGGAAAACTGATTGGATTCGCCGTATCTGCCGGTCGCAAGGTCCGCCCTGAGCTCAAGGTCGGTATCTGTGGGGAGCACGGTGGCGAGCCGCGTTCCGTGAAATTCTGCCATTCGATCGGCCTCGATTACGTCTCCTGTTCTCCCTACCGCGTTCCAATCGCCCGCCTC
>Ga0134128_10009909_pt1 | contig 11422 bp, 7 predicted proteins | sample KB31754_FD_96462 | JGI IMG/M metagenome (GOLD analysis project Ga0134128, IMG submission 96462) | Terrestrial soil microbial communities with excess Nitrogen fertilizer from Kellogg Biological Station, Michigan, USA - KB3-175-4 | ecosystem: Environmental > Terrestrial > Soil > Unclassified ...
CGCGATCGTGACCGTGGCTTTGCGGCCCGCCTGCGCGACGATTTCGGCCTCCTGCGCGTGGTATTTCGCGTTCAACACCACGTGCTTGATCCCGCGCCGCTTCAGCATCGCCGACAGGCGTTCTGACTTCTCGATCGACACGGTGCCGACGAGCACGGGGCGCGACGCTTCCTGCTTCTCGATGATGTCGTTGAGAATCGCCTCGTTCTTCTCGCGCTCGGTGCGGTAGACGCTGTCGGGTTCCTCGATGCGCGTGAGCACGCGGTTCGTGGGCACCACGATGACGTCGAGCTTGTAAATCTGGGCGAACTCCTCGGCCTCGGTCTCCGCCGTGCCGGTCATGCCCGAGAGCTTCGCGTACTTGCGGAAGTAGTTCTGGAAGGTAATCGTCGCGAGCGTCTGGTTCTCGCGCTCGATCTTCACCTTTTCCTTGGCTTCGACGGCCTGGTGCAGCCCGTCACTCCACCGGCGGCCCGGCATCAGACGCCCGGTGAACTCGTCGACGATCACAACCTGACCGTCCTTCACCATGTACTCGACGTCGAGCTTGAAGAGCGTGTGCGCCCGCAGCCCCTGGTTGACGTGGTGGAGCAGCGGCATGTTGACCGGGTCGTACAGGCCGCCGGACCCGGGCACCAGCCGGTGCGCGAGCATTTTCTCGGCCTTCGCCATGCCGCTCTCGGTCAGCTGCACGGTCTTGTGCTTCTCGTCGGTGATGTAGTCGCCGGATTTCTCGAGATCGTCGCGCTCCTCGGCTTTGACGTTGCCCTGCGTCACCGCGCCGGCGGAGAGCTTCGGAATGATGCGATCGACTTCGTAGTAGAGGTCGGTCGATTCCTCCGCCGGACCCGAGATGATGAGGGGCGTGCGTGCTTCGTCGATGAGGATGCTGTCGACTTCGTCCACGATCGCGAACTGGTGGCCGCGCTGGACGAAGTGCGACAGGTCGAACTTCATGTTGTCGCGCAGGTAGTCGAAGCCGAACTCGTTGTTGGTGCCGTAGGTGATGTCGCAGCCGTAGGCGACCTGCCGTTCCGCGTCGTTGAGGTCGTGCTGAATCACCCCCACCGACATCCCGAGGAACCGGTAGACGCGGCCCATCCACTCCGAGTCGCGCCGCGCCAGGTAGTCGTTCACCGTCACGACGTGCACGCCCTTGCCGGCCAGCGCGTTGAGATAGGCGGGGAGCGTCGCGACGAGCGTCTTGCCCTCGCCGGTCTTCATCTCGGCCAGCGTCCCGCGGTGGAGCACCATGCCGCCGATGAGCTGCACGTCGAAGTGCCGCATGTTGAGCACGCGGCGGCCGGCCTCGCGCACGACGGCGAAGGCCTCGGGCAGCAGGTCGTCGAGCGACTCGCCCTGCGCCACGCGCTCCCGGAACGCGACGGTTTTCGCGCGCAAGTCGGCGTCGGAGAGCGGCGTGATCGACGACTCGAGGCCGTTGATCTCGGCCACGAGCGGTTGCAGGCGCTTCAGCTCCCGCGCGTTCTGCGTGCCGATGACCTTCGCGAGCAGTTTGTTGATCATGCGGGGCGGTCCCGGCGGCGTCGGCGCGCCATGTGAGCGCGTTCGGCGCAGGGGGATTCCAACGATTCTATCAAACGCTTACGAGCGAGGCGCCCCTCGGGGTTCCCGGGAGCGAGCGGGCGGCCGGCGGCCGGCCTCAGTGGGCGAGGAGACGCAGCGGGTTGACCGGCTCGCCGTTCATCAGGATCTCGTAGTGCAGATGCGCGCCGGTCGTGTGGCCCGTGGAGCCGACGTAGCCGATGACCTGGCCGCGCTTGACGACCTGGCCGGTGCTCACGGCGTAGCCCGACAGGTGCCCGTACCGCGTGCTGATCCCGAAGCCATGGTCGAGCAGGATGCAGTTGCCGTAGCCGCCGTTGTAGCCGGCCGCTTCGACCGTGCCGTCGGCCGTGGCGTGCACCGGCGTGCCGCGGTCCGCCGAGATATCGAGACCGGCGTGCTGCTCGGGTTCACCGGTCACCGGGTCCGAACGGGAGCCGAAGCTCGACGTGAGCCAGCCGGAGACCAGCGGCCAGATCGAGGGCGTCGCCGCGGCGAGCGCCTGCCGCGTCTCGACGCCCTTGCGCACCGTGTCGAGGCGCGCGCCGAGGCCGTCGAGCAGGTCGTGCAGAATGCCAAACGTGCGGCTGGGTGAGTCCGTGTTGGCCGTCGAGGTCCCGAGCGGGTTGCCCGTCGGCATCGCGCCGCCCATGGCGCGCGAACGAATCACCGCCGGCAGCTTGTCGATCGCGGCTTTCACGGCGGGATCGAGGTTGCTCTGATCGCCAAGCTGCGTGATCGCGGTCTGCAGCGAGGAAATCTGCGTCGCCAGTTCGCCCGTCGCCGTGCGGTAGCTTTCGTTCTCGACGCGGAGCGCGTCGTTCTGGTACCGGAGGTTGTCGAGCTCGCCGCGGCTGGCCCACTTGGCCCCGAGGCCCACCAGGATCGGCACTGTCCACAACGCCATCGCGACCACGAAGGCCACGCGGCGGACTACCGTCAATCGCCTGACAGCGCCAGTTTTGCGGTTGGCGATGAGAATTGTGTAACGGGGCGAGCGCATCAGGAGAAGGTTTGAGACCCCAGCAAAAACCCTGCCCAGGCCGCCTGGACGAGGCTGAAGTGCCGGAATGTAGCACAATCGAAGGCCCTGGGCCACAAGTCTTTCAGCTTTGGCGGCTCTCAACGCACTTCTCCGAGCCCTCGGAACTGCAAGGCTTCTGCCAGATCCGACGCCTCGAGGCCGCCCCGGCCCTCGAGATCGGCCAGCGTCCGCGCCACGCGCAGGACCCGCGTCACGGCGCGCACACTCAGGCCCAGTGTCGTCACCGCCCGGCGCAGCAGCGCCTCGCCGGCCTGGCCCGGCACCCGGCACTCGCGCCGCAGCGCGTCGCCATCGAGCGCTGCATTCAGACGCGATTGGCGGTCAATCTGCCGTGCACGCGCCGCGACGACACGCGCCTTCACGATTGCGCTCGATTCGCCCAGCGCATCGCCCCGCAGGTCAGACCACGGCACCGGATGCACCGCGACGGACAAGTCGAATCGATCCCGCAAAGGCCCCGACAAGCGCTGCTGATATCTCTCGACGGCGCCCGGAGGACACCGGCATTGGCGCCGCGCATCTCCGAAATATCCGCACGGACATGGATTCATGGCGCCGACGAGCTGCACCCGCGCCGGGAGCGAGATCGACCGCGCCGCGCGCGCGATGTGCACGACACCATGCTCCAGCGGCTGCCGCAGACCTTCGAGCGCGCGGCGGCTGAACTCCGGCAGCTCGTCGAGGAACAGCACCCCGTGGTGCGCGAGGCTCAGCTCGCCTGGTCGCGGATGCGCGCCGCCGCCGACCAGCGCGACGTCCGAACACGTGTGGTGCGGCGCACGGAAGGGCCGCCGCGTCAGCAGTCCGCCGCCCGCCGGCAGCAATCCCGCCACCGAATGGATCGTCGTCACCGCCAGCGCCTCTTCGAAACTGAGCGGCGGCAGGACGCCCGGCAGCCGTCTGGCCAGCATCGTCTTGCCGGCGCCCGGCGGACCGGTCAGCAGGAGGTGGTGGCCTCCCGCGGCTGCAATCTCGAGCGCGCGGCGCGCCGTCAACTGACCCCGCACGTCCACGAGGTCGTCATCTGGCGGGCCGTGTGAGGCGACGGACGCCGGCGGCGGTACCGGAACGGGATCGGCCGATGACAACACCCGCGTCGCTTCCCACAACGACTTCACGGGATGCAGGCGCAGGCCCTGCACGATGCCCGCCTCGGCGAGATTCGCGGCGGGGAAGAGCAGCGCCGGTCGGTCCGCACGGCTCGCGGTGACGGCAATGGGCAGCACGCCTTGCATCGGCGGAATGCCGCCGTCGAGCGACAGGCCGCCGACAATGACGCACGCCGGCGGATCGCGTCGCGGAAGCGCGCCCGATGCGGCGAGGATGCCGAGCGCGATCGGCAAGTCGAACGCCGCGCCGACTTTCCGGAGGTCGGACGGCGCGAGGCTGACGATCACCCGGCTGTCTGGGAACGGAAAACCGGAGTTGCGGATCGCCGTCCGCACGCGGTCGCGGCTTTCGCGCACCGTCGCGTCAGGAAGGCCGACCATCGTGACGCCAGGCAGGCCGCCCGACGCGACGTCGACTTCGACCGACACGGGAATCGCCTCGACGCCCGAGAGCGCCGCCGCCGAGAGACGCGCAAGCACGACCTCCCAGCGAGCACAGGTCGGGCCACGAGAATTCCGCCGGGAATTCGTCTTCTCGGTCGTGCGTGTTGAGGAATTCGCGATCCGCGGCGCGCCCGAGCCGCGGCAGTTTCTGCGATCTACTTCCTCACGGTCAGCTTGTCGCCGACGACGATCACGTCGGACCTGAGCTGGTTGAGGTGCTTGAGCGTGTCGACGGTGGTCTCGAACTGGCGCGCGATGCTGTAGAGCGTGTCGCCCGGCTTCCCCCGATACGTCGACGAGGCCGCGGCTGACGCGCTGGCGGATGTCGACGGCGATGCCGGCGCCGCGTGGCGGGTCGCCGCGGGCACGGGCGTCGTGGTCGCGCGCGGAATCATGAGCTGCTGGCCGACGGTCACCTTGTCCTTGGTCGAGACGCCGTTGGCGGAGGCGAGATTGGCCGTGCGCACGCCGGACTGCCGCGCGATGGACGAGAGCGTCTCGCCCTTGCGGACCGTGTGCCACTGGAACTGGGAGCGGGCAAAGACGGACGGGTCGGCCGAGGCGAGTTTCGCCTCGAGCGTCGCGGCCGTGCCCACCGGAACTTTGAGATCGTGCTTGCCCAGCGGCGTCGTGGCGCGGCGGAGCTCCGGATTGAGGTCGCGGAGCTGATCGACCGGGACGCCCGCCCATTCGGCGAGCACGCCCAGATCGATGGCATCCGGTACCGTGACGCGTTCGTATGCGTACGACGACACGACCGGGCTCTCAAAGCCGTAGCGCGCCGGATCCTTGGCGATGAGAATCGACGCAAGGACCATCGGCACGTACTCGCGCGTGTCGCGCGGCAGATAGCGCGATGACTCGCTGAGCGCCCAGTAGTCCGACAGCTTCGACCGCTTCACGGCGGTGTCGACGCGGCCGACCCCGGCGTTGTACGCGGCGAGCGTCATGTACCAGTCGCCCGAGCACTGATCCAGCAGCCACTTCAGGTACTTGGCGGCCGCCTGCGTCGCCTTCTCGGGATCCGAGCGATCGTCGCGGAACCAGTTCAGATCCAGACCGTTCTCCTGCCCGGTGTCCGCCTCGAACTGCCACAGCCCTTTGGCCGCCGCGCGCGAAAGGGCCGTGGGCTTGAAGCCGCTCTCCACGATCGGCAGGTACGCCAGATCGAGCGGCAGGCCTTCGGCCTTGAACACATCCTCGATCATCGGGATGTACCGCACGCTGCGATCGAGCGCGTCCTGCATGACGTCGTGCAGATTGCCGCGCCAGAGCTGGACGTAGGACAGCACCTTGTTGTTGAGCGGAATCGGCAGATCGTGCGGCGTGCTGGCGAGGTCGGCGGCGACCAGTTCCTGCGTGGTCGCCTCCGGCTTCGGCGGCTCGACGGCCGCGGCGAGCAAGGCGTCGATGACCGCGGGCGTCGACTCGGCTTCCGTGAAGCCGTCGCCCTCGCGCAGCGCCTGCGCTTCGAGCGTGCTGATGCGATCAAGCAGCCGGTCGAGTTCCGCGCTGACCGCCGCGTCAGCGCGCGCGCCGCCGGGCGAGGCGAGGAGGACGTCCACCGCGCGATCGAACGCTTCGCGCGCCGCCACGAGATGGCCGAGCGCGAGCTCCTGCTGGCCCGTCGCGAATTCACGGTCGGCGCGCGTCGTCAGATCGGCCGTCGGGTTCGGCGGCAGCGACACTTCTGTCGCCTGGACTTTCGGCGCTTCAACGGACTCGACGGGGAGTGACGGAGCGGGCGGCGGAGGCGGTGCGGGCGGAACGTGGGCGCCGCAACCAACGCAGAGGCCAAGCGCGGCCAGAACGGTGAGGCGGCGGATCGAGGGCATCAAGTCGCTGGATCGTTCTAGTCGTTCGTCATGGGGAGGCGACGGCAGGAGGGTAACATCCGGGCTCCGATCTGGTCAACCCTAAGTCACTGACAGAATTGAATTAAGCCGTTCGATTCCGGTTACCGTCCCCGCGGGTCACCGGGGCCAGCCGGGCTCGACCAGCACGTGGTGCGCCGTCGCCAGATCCCGGGCCGCCGGCGTGACGATCGTGCGACTGTGCACCGTGATCCGCTGGCCCGCCCGAATCGCCTTCCGCACGTCCTCTTCACAGACGAAATCGACCGCGCCCGGATTTTCCGCAGGGCCCGCGCCGGAGCCGGCTCCGACACGACTCTCGATCTGTCTGGACACGGCCTGAGCGGCGAGCCCCGGTTCAACAGGCGCCACGGGCGCCTGCGGCAGGCGAGCCGGTTCGCCGGCCGTCGCGGCGGCAGCCTGGGGTTTCGTGGCTCGAGCCTCGCGCGACACCGCGGGCCGCAGTTCGTAAGCGAGCCGCTTGATGTTGAGGAGGTGCCGGGGCGTGATGTTGTCGGAGGTGATGTTGCCGCCGAAGCCGCCGCACCCGAGAGTCATCGCGGGATCCAGCCCCGTCGTGAGTCCAATCGATCCATGCGTCGTGGGCGTGTTGACGCAAATGCGAAACGCCGGCTTCTTGAGTCCGAACTCGAGGATCACGGGCTCGTTGCGCGAGTGGATCGACATCGTGTGTCCCATCCCGCCGTACCGCAGGATCTGGATGCACCGCTCGCAGCCCTCGCGCCAGTCCGCGACGACGTAGTAGGACAGGACGGGGCAGAGCTTCTCGATCGAGAGCGGGAAGTCGCGCCCGACGCCGGTGAGCGGCGCGATGAGCGCGCGCGTGCCGGCCGGCATCGTGATGCCCGCCTGTGCCGCGATGAACTCGGCGGACTTGCCGACGAGCTTCGGATTCGGCAGCCGCTGCGGCGAAACCAGGATCTTCGCCAGCGCCTCCGCCTCGGCCGGCTTGAGAAAGTACGCCCCCTGGCGCTCGAATTCCCGGCGGGCCTCGTCGGCCACGGCCGACTCGACGACGACCGAATTGGGCGACGAGCACAGCACGCCGTTGTCGAAGGTCTTGCCGATGATGATGTCGCTCGCCGCCTTCGCGACGTCGGCCGTCCGCTCGATGAAGCACGGCGCGTTGCCTGGCCCGACGCCGTAGGCCGGCTTGCCCGCGCTGTAGGCCGCGCGGACGAGCCCCATCCCGCCGGTCGCCAGGATGACGGCGACGTCGCGATGCTTCATCAACTCCTGGGTGCCCTCGAGCGTGACGGTCTGCATCCAGTTGATGGCGCCGTCGGGGCTGCCCGCGCCGCGCGCAGCCTCGCCCATCACCTCCGCCACGCGCGTGATGCAGCGCGCGGCCGACGGATGCGGACTCAACACGATCGGACATCGCGCCTTGACCGCGATCAGAATCTTGTAGATCGCCGTCGACGTGGGGTTCGTCGACGGCACGATCGCGGCGACGACGCCGAACGGCTCGGCGATGTCCACGACCTTTCGCGCCTCGTCGCGCCCGACCACGCCGACGGTCTTGATCGGCTTGATGAACTCGTGGACGCGATCGGACGAGAACAGATTCTTCTGAATCTTGTCGGCGACGACGCCGTAGCCCGTTTCTTCGACGGCGAGCCGCGCGAATTCCTCGGCCCGCGCACGCGCGGCGGCCGCCATCGCATCGACGATCGCGTCGATCTGGGCTTGGGTGAACTCGGCGAGCGCCGGCGCCGCCCGCTTCGCGCGCGCCGCGAGCGTCCGCGCCTCCTGGATGGAGGTGAGGTCACGATCGGACGGGGCAGGTGCGGTCTGGGCCATGCGCCCTGGGACGGCCGGCGGACTCAGGCCTTCCGATCGGATTTCGGCAGGACGCGCTCGACGTCGCTGTGCGGCCGCGGAATCACGTGCACCGACACCAGCTCGCCGACACGGCGCGCCGCGGCGGCGCCGGCGTCGGTCGCGGCCTTGACCGCGCCGACATCGCCGCGCGCGAGCACGGTGACGTAGCCCGCGCCGATGTACTCCTTGCCGATCAGGACGACGTTGGCGGCCTTCACCATCGCATCGGCGGCTTCGATCGCGCCGATGAGGCCTCGAGTTTCAATCATGCCCAGCGCGTCAGCGGCCATCAGGATGGGAATCTCCCCGAATTCCAAAAACGCCGCAAGGCTAGCATATTGAACAGCATGCGGCAATACGGTACCATTCGCGGATGTCGTTGCGCCCGGCGAGGATGAGTTGGTGTGTGGTCGCAGTCATGGCGCTGACACTGTCGTCGGCGTGTTCCAAGAACGACGCGGCCCCGCCCGTCGCGACCGTCACCTTCGCCGCGAGCAAGTCTCAGGTGCCGCTCGGCAGTCCGGTCGACCTCACCTACACGTTTAACGTCAGTCCGAACGCCAAGATCACCGGCGACTACCACGTGTTCGTGCATCTCGTGAACGACGAAGGCCAGCCCGTGTGGTTCGATGACCACGACCCGATCGTCCCCACGTCGCAGTGGAAGCCGGGCCAGACGGTCAGCTACACGCGGACGGAATTCCTCCCGGTCTTTCCGTACGTCGGAAAGGCGACCGTCGAGATTGGCCTCTACAAAGGTGACGAGCGCCTGCCGCTCGTCGGGCCCGATCCCACCGACAAAGGGACGCCGACCCGGGCCTACAAGGTCGCGACGCTCGAGTTGCTGCCGGCGACCGAGAACGTCTTCATCATCAACAAGAGCGGCTGGCACCCGGCGGAGTACGCCGCCAACAACCCGTCCCGCGAGTGGCAGTGGACGCAGAAGTCCGCGACGCTCGACTTCAAGAACCCGAAGCACGACGTCACGTTCTTCATCGAGGCCGACGGACGGCCCGATTTGTTCCCCCAGCCCCAGCAGGTCTCCTTGTTCTCAGGCAACACGCTCGTCACGTCGTTCGCCGTCGAGAACGCCGGCCCGGTGCTCCGTCGTATTCCCATTACGGCGGCCCAGCTCGGTACCGGCGACATGGTCGAACTGCGGCTGGACGTGGACAAGACCTTCGTCCCAGCCAAAGTGTCTGGCACCGGATCGGACAACCGGGAGCTCGGAATCCGCGTCTACCATACGTTCGTCGACGCGAAGGCTGGGAAATAGGACTCTGGCCGCGACTTGATGGCACCCGCCTCCCGGCGCCCGCGTGCGGAGACCGCTTCGGGCGTGGCCGCGGCGGTAACATCAGATTCGGCGCGGGATTAACAGCATCTTAACGACTAGCGCCCGGTCGGAATCGTCTAACCACTTGCGCATCGGCCGTCGGAATGTGATGCGGGAGGTGTGAGAGGCCGTGGAGTTTCGATGTCGGGTCGCGAGCGTGACCGGCCAGGTGCTCGAGGCGACGTACGTCGCCGATAGCGAAGCGCGCCTGCGGCAGGACCTCGAAGAGAAGGGCCTGCACCTCATCGCGATTCGCGGCGGGAGCGGGGTCGGCGTCGGCAGCTTCCGCCTGCGGCTGCCTCGCCGGCGGCGCGTGCCGACGGCCGATTTCCTGGTCTTCAACCAGGAGCTGGCCACGCTGCTGCGCGCCGGGCTTCCGCTCGTGCAGTCGCTGGACATCCTGCGCAAGCGCGTGCCGAACCCGCTCTTCAAGGCCGCGCTCGACGACGTCTACGAGCGCGTGCGATCGGGCGCCTCGCTCTCGGACGCCTTCGAGCAGCAGCAGCTGTTCACGGGCGTCTACACCGCGTCGCTCATGGCCGGCGAGAAGAGCGGCAGCCTCGAGCAGGTCATCCGCCGCTACGTCGCGCACGTGAAGGTGCTCAACTCGGCCCGGTCGCACGTCGTCTCGGCGTTGATCTATCCGATCGTCCTGATCTGCCTCGCACTGACCGTCGTGGGCGTCATCGTCTTCAAGGTCGTGCCGGAGTTCGCCGAGTTCTACAAGAGCTTCGGCCACAACGCGGAGCTGCCGTACCTGACGCAGATCGTGGTCGCGGTCTCCACCGTGGTGGTCAAGGACGCGCCGATTATCTTCCCCGCGCTCATCGGCCTCGTCATCTTCGGTCTCTTCTGGTTCCGCCAGCCCGCCGTGCGTCGGCGCGTCGACGCGTCGACCTTGCGGCTGCCGTATTTCGGACCGCTCGCGCGCAAGTTCGCCACGGCGCAGACGTCGCGCACGCTGGCGACGCTCTTGAGCGGCGGCATCCCGCTGGTCAACGCGCTGGACGTCGCGGCGAAAGCCGTGGGCAACCGATCGATCGCCGACAGTCTCTTCGCCGTGGCCCGTCAGGTCCGCGAAGGCGGGAGCCTCGGCCAGTCGCTGGCGCAGCGCCAGATCTTTCCCCACGTGGCCATCGAAATGGTCGAGGTGGGCGAGTCGACGGGCGCCCTGGCCGACATGCTCAACAGCGTGGCGGATTTCTACGACGAGGAGAACGAGACCAGCCTGACGCGCTTTTCCAATCTCATCCAGCCGGCGCTGCTCATCGTGATGGGCATCATCATCGCGGTGCTGCTGCTGTCGCTGTACATGCCGCTCTTCAAGTTGTCGAGTCTTGCGAATGGCTGATCCCACTCCAGCGACCACCGAAGCCCTGTACGCCGAGCCCGAAGCCGCGGCGATCGATCGATCCGCCGAGGAATTCGAGGCGCGGCGCCTGGCGTCGCGCTATCAGCTCGAGTTCGTCGATCTCGAGCACTTCGCGATCGATCACGCGCTCTTCCGCAGCATTCCGGCCGACCTCATGCTGCGCTACGGCTTCGTCCCGTATCGCCGCGACGGCAACGCGCTCCTCATCGTCGTCTCCGATCCGCGGGATCTGCAGACGATCGACGAGGTCGGCGTCCAGCTCAACACCAAGATTCGCGTCTGCGTCGGGACGGCGTCGTCGATCCAGGGCATCCTGAAGAAGAGCGAGAGCTCGACGCGCGTCCTCGAGGAGGCGACCGAGGGCTTCCAGATCCAGGTCGTCCGCGAGGACGACAGCGGGGAAGAGAGCCTCACCGTCGACAAGCTGACCCAGGGCGACAGCCCGGTAATCCGGCTCATCGACTCGATGGTGTTCACCGCGCTCCAGCGCCGCGCCTCGGACATCCACATCGAGACGGGCGACGACGCGGTGCACGTGAAGTACCGGATCGACGGCGTGCTGCAGCCGGCGATGAAGCCGATCGACAAGCGGTACAACAGCACGCTGATCTCGCGCATCAAGGTCATGGCCGAGCTCGACATCGCCGAGAAGCGCGTGCCGCAGGACGGCCGCTTCAAGCTGCGCGTGCGCGGCCGCGGCATCGACTTCCGCGTGTCGATCATGCCGAGCGTGCACGGCGAGGACGCCGTCATCCGCATCCTCGACAAGGAGTCGCTCAACGAGGCCTTCCGCAGCCTGCGCCTCGACGTCCTCGGCTTCGCGGAGTCCGACCTCCGCAAGTTCCGCAAGTA
>Ga0134128_10009910_pt1 | contig 11421 bp, 8 predicted proteins | sample KB31754_FD_96462 | JGI IMG/M metagenome (GOLD analysis project Ga0134128, IMG submission 96462) | Terrestrial soil microbial communities with excess Nitrogen fertilizer from Kellogg Biological Station, Michigan, USA - KB3-175-4 | ecosystem: Environmental > Terrestrial > Soil > Unclassified ...
CAACCCGGCCGGCGCGTTCCTCGACGGCTACCACGCCGGGCTGTACGTGACCGTCGGCCTGCTCGTGGCCGGCGCGGTGCTCAGCTACCTGGCCCTGCGCGGAGTCAAGGCCACGGCCCCGGTCCAGATCCCGCCCGCAGCGGAGCCGGAAAGGGAACTGGCCGGAGCCGCCCAGCACTAAGTCCAGCCGCCGTAAGGGGCCCGCGCCAGCACCAGAACGCCGGCGCGGGCCCCTCGCTGCGTGCCTTCGGGCCGCCCGACGTAAACCTGCGGGCGGCAAAGTGCGTCACCTATCTGAGCCGATCGTGTTATCGGACCCAACCGGGACAGGGGTCATGCCCGATAGAAAGGTAGACAAATGAGCTGGCAAGGAGTTGCGGCAGTCGCTGCCGGTGCGATGTGGAGCGTCAGTTCGCTGGCAGTGGCGGGCGCGGCCAGTACGTGGGGCAAGCCGAAAGAGATACCGGGTCTTCACGATGCCTTTGCCAACTCAATCTCGTGCGTCTCGCCGGGCGACTGCGCGGCGACCGACGAGCCCGACAGCCGTCACGCCACCGTGGTCAGCGAAAACAGGGGCCACTGGGGCAAGGTGACCGAAGTACCTGGCCTCACCGCGCTGGTCAAGGGCGGGACTCTCCTGAAGATCGACATCTCGTGCGGCACTCTGGGCAACTGCGCGGTCGGCGGGGCCTGGCTGGGCACGAGGGACCACGGCTTCGCGTTCGTTGCCAGCGAGACCAACGGCAAGTGGGGCAAGGCGATACGGGTGCCGGGCCTGGACGCGCTGAATACGGGTAAGGACGAGGACCTCACCTCGATTTCGTGCACCGCCGGAGGCGGCTGCGTGGCGGGCGGGTCCTACGAGGTGGCCAGCCCAAGGGGCGCCGATGCGTTCGTGGTCAGCGAGCGAAACGGCCATTGGGGCCGGGCGATCCCGGTGCCGGGCCTGAAGGCGAGCGGGTTCGCCCGGCTCAGGACGCTGACCTGCATTTCCCCGGGGAACTGCTCGGCCGGCGGGAATTTTCGGGTCGGCACTAACCAGGCCGGGTTCGTGGTCAGCGAGAAGAACGGCAGATGGGGCAAGGCCATCGAAGTGCCCGGCCTGGGCGCGCTGAGCGTTGGCGGCGACTCAGAGGTCGACCAGGTGACCTGCCCCTCCACGGTCAGTTGTGTCGCCGGCGGCATCTACTCCGGGAACCACGACGACATCGAGGCGTTCGTGGTCAGCGAGAAGAACGGCACCTGGGGCAAGGCCATCGCGGTGCCCGCCCTGAAGACCCTGAACGCCGGAGGAATCGCCGACATCGAGTCGATCTCATGCCCCGCGCCGGGCGACTGCGCGGTCGGCGGGACCTACAAGGACGCTAGGTTCGAGTTCCAGGGCTACGTGGCCAGCGAGAAGAACGGCATCTGGGGCAAGGCCATCGAGATACCGAACCTGGGAAGGCTGAACGTGGGCGGGAATGTCGACATCGTCCAGGTGGGGTGCCGAACCGCGGGTAACTGCGTTGCCGGCGGCGACTACCTGACCGCCCCTGGCGAGGACAGTGACACCAACGCGTTCGTGGCCAGCGAGAGCAAGGGTAGGTGGGGCAAGGCAACCCAGGTGCCCGGCCTGAGCACCCTCAACATCGGCTCGGCCAGCGTGAACGTGATCTCATGCCCCCGGTCACGACCCTGCACCGCCTTCGGCTCCTACGAGAACCACTCACGCCGCTTCAGCGCATTCGAAGTCAGCCAAAAGTAAAATCAGCATTTTTCATAACGCATTGCGGGGGCTTTGGATCCCATTTCCCTTAAGGAAATGTCAGCCCCGCTGAGTCAGGACGCCCGGCCGGATGATCATCCGGCCGGGCGCGCGTCCTGTTGGGCCTGCGTCAGCCGGACGTTGCCGGAGACGGACGGATCGTGCATAAAGGCCTCTCGCCGGGTAGCTGTACCGACCTAGCAACAGGACGTGGGGAGATGCCATGGCTACGTATATACGGCGCCGCAGGCAGGCCGGCAGCGGTCTGCTGCTGATCCTGCTCGGAGCGTGGGGAGCGCTGGTCCCGTTCGTCGGGCCATTCTTCGGTTACGCGTTTACGCCAGATAGGGCATGGACTTACACCTCCGGGCGGTTCTGGCTTTCCATCCTGCCCGGCGCCGTCGCGGTCTTCGGCGGCCTGCTGGCCCTGAGCTCGGGCCGGGCGGCATCAGTCGGCGCGTTCCTGGCCGCGCTCGGCGGCACCTGGTTCGTCATCGGCCGACCGGTTATCGCCGAGGTCGTCAGCAACGGCTCGATCAGTGCCGGGTCGCCCGTCACGGCTCCCGGGGCTGCGTTCGGCCCGTCGACCATGCACTTCCTTGAGGGACTCGGATTCTTCTACGGCCTTGGAGTGGTGATTGTCTTCGTCGCGGCCCGGACGCTCGGCGCAGCCGCCCGCACTCGGGTGGTCGGGCCCGCCTACGCCCAGTCGGCGGACGAGGCCGCCCTGACCGAGAACGACTACCCGACGCGCGCGTACCACTCCTACTGAGCCCAAAACACCAGGGCGTCTGGGGCAATGCAACGCAACCGTAAGGCCTGACTTCGGTTGCCCCTCAGTCGATCAGTTCGAAGTCGACGTCGAGCGCACGGTAGGTTTCGGCTGCCCTGCGGTCGCGGGTCGCGAGCGTGATCCCGTGCTCCGCCGCCGTGGCCGCGACCAGAGCATCGTAGACGGCACCTCCGGCGATACCGAGTTGCGCGAGCCTGCTATGGAGCCGCTGCGCACCGGCAGCCGAGAGGAACCGCGAACTGGGAAAGTTGTGAGCGAGCAACTGTGCCACCGCCCTCGGAGTGCGACGGCCCGGCGGCGGCAGCCGGGTAAGCACGGAGAACGTCTCGAACGCCGCGTGGCCGCTTAGGCCGCAGCTACGTCCGCCGATGGCCTTCTTGGTGGCCTCGTGATGTTCGTGGCCAGCGGCCGCCAGAGCGACGGCGACGCTCGTGTCGATCAGCACCTGCGGCGCGTCATCGCTGGTCGGCATCGCGAAGCCTCCGGACAAGATCGTCGCTGACCGAGTCGCCAGGGGCCGGAATCACGAGCAGCCCGTCCTCTTCCGCCAAGCCGTCGTCAGCCAGCGGTGCTATGTGCAATCCCGCCCCATCCACGGTTATCTCAACGTCGCCGGGCACCAGGCCGATGCTTTCGCGCAGCGCCCTCGGAATGACCAGTCGCCCAGCCTTATCCATGGTTGCCTTCATACCAATAGAATACCACGGCTATGGTAACGAATGCTCTCACTGACGGCGAGGGCGCTCTAGCCTGGACCGGACGATCCCTGCTTCCGGCACTCCCATCCGGTCAAAGATCACAAGCGCGGCCCGCCAGAGCCTTCGCGCTTCACCGGCACCCTTGGATGGCAGCACGGCGTCGCCCAGGCCCCAGAGCGAACACGCTTCTTCGTAAGGGTCGCCGATCTGCCGGCAGAGGCTGAGGGCCTGCTGGTAGTGATCCTCCGCTAACGTGTGCTCGCCGATCTGGCAGTAGACATCACCAATGCTGCGCAGCGCATGAGCGGTCTCGTACTCCTCGGTCAGCTCGCGGGCGATAGCCAGCGCCCTGCGGTGGTGAACAAGCGAATCGTCGTTCCGGTTCATCCGGTAGTACGTCGTCCCGATATTGATGAGCGCGTCGGCCTCGCCCCGGCGATCGCCGAGGTCATGGTAGATCCGGACCGCACTGTGCAGGCTGGTCAGCGCTTCGGCGTAACGATCAAGGTTGCGGTAGGCGTTGCCGATGTTGTTAAGCAGCACCGCCTCGGCCTGCCGACCGCCCGTCTCCAGCGCGATTGGCAGCGCTAGCTGGTACCGGGCCAGGGCCTTGCCGAACAGACCCAGGCGCTGCTCCAGATCGCCGATGTTGTTGAGTATCTTCGCTTCGCCCGTCTTGTCATCGATCTGCCGGTACAGCCGCAGCGCCTGCTCGAACGCGGCGGCGGCGTCGGCGTAACGTCCTACGTGCCAGTACTGAGCGCCGCTGTGCCCCAGTGCCTCGGCCTCGCCGTGCCGGTTTCCGGTCGCGCGATGAAGGGCGATCGATTCCTCGAAATGCGCGAGCGCATCGCGATAGCGGGCCGCGCTCCAGTGGACCAGGCCGAGGCGGTCAAGGGCATCGGCGGCCCCCTGCTGATCGCCTAGCGACCGGAAGATGGCCAGGGCCTCGCGACCGTCTCGGAGGGCGTCCTCGAAGTAGCCCGCTCGCACGCGAGGAAGGCACAGGTCAGCGTGAACATGCGCCTGGCCGCGCAGGTCCCGCATGCTCCGCCAGGCCGCCAGGGCGGATTCGTGGGCGGCCACAGCATCACTCCAGTAGCCCCCCACCTCAAGGAACTGAGCCATCAGGTGGGGCAGCAGCGTCACGTGGACAGGAAAATCATTCAGAGCTGCGAACTGGATCGCGCTCTGGATGTTCTGTCGTTCAGACTCCATCCACCGGCGGGCATCATTCGCGCGGTCCAGCGCCGGCATCTCCGCCGGAATATCCTCAACGGTCGCGTCGAGCCGGTAGCGGTGCGGGAACAGCATCCGGTCAGCCCGGTCCGCACCATGCAGGTAGTAATCGAGCAGCCTGCGCATCGTCGCTCGTCGAGCCGATTCGCTGTCTTCTCGGGTGGCGAGTTCGTGAGCGTACTCCCTGACCAGATCGTGGCAGCGGAACCGGCCATGTTCCGGCTCCTCAAGCAGGTGGTAGCTGAGCAGTTCATCGAGGACGTGGTCGGTATCAGCGACCGGATACCCGCTAGCCGCTGATGCGGCGTGCAGCGAAAAATCCGGTCCTGGGAAACAACCAGCTTTCCTGAAGGCACCTTGTTCTCGCCGAGACAGGTATCGATAAGACAACTCGAATGAGGAAGCGACCTCAAGTTCCTGCCCGCGAATCTCGCGCAGGCGGCTCCTGGTGCTCGAAAGCAGCCGGGCGAGATCGGCCACCGACCAGGCTCGGCGGTGCCGCAGGCGCCCGGCGGCCAGCTGAATCGCCAGCGGCATGTTCCCGCACAACCGGGCCACCTCGCCGATCGCAGCTCGATCATGACTGCGCTCCGGCCCTACTATCCGGGCGAAAAGCTCAGCGGCGTCGGCCGGCCGCAGGACATCGAGCGAGATAGACCGCACTCCGGCCAGCCCGGTCAATCGGCGACGGCTGGTGATGAGCACCAGGCATCCGGGTGCTCCCGGCAGGAGGGGGCGGACCTGATCGTTGGCGGCAGCGTCATCCAGGACGATCAGCAGCCGACGCTGAGCGACCTGCTGGCGCCACGAGGCGGCGAGCAGCTCGAGTGTTCCTGGCTGGTTGCCGTGGCCTCCGAGTGCGCTGGCACCGGATGCCCTTGTGATCCTCAGGAGCCGGTCAAGCGCGGTAACCGGGTCGACTGGTTCTTCGTACGGATCGTGCGCGTGCAGGTTCAGGTAGATCTGACCGTCGGGAAACCGGCTGGCCAGTCGATGAGCGACATGTACGGCCAGCGTGCTCTTGCCCACGCCGGCCATTCCGTCAATCGCGACGATCGTGACCGCGGTCTTGTCCTCCTCGGTCACGATGGCCTCGGCCAGTACCTTGAGCTCGGATTCGCGTCCGGTGAAATGCGGTATGTCGCGAGGCAGGTTGTTCGGGCCGGTACTGGGCCGCGCCAGCTGATGCCGCGATGGCACCAGAGTCCCGTCATTGCGAAGGATCTCCTGGTGCAGGGCACGCAATGCCGGCCCGGGTTCGGCACCCAGTTCCTCGATGATCCGACGGCGGGCCTGCCGGTAGGCATCGAGTGCCTCAGCCGGCCGTCCGGACCGGTACAGCGCGATCATCAGCTGCTCCACCGGCTGTTCGGCGAACGGGTGGGCCAGCACTAGCTCGGACAATTCACCCGCGACATCGGCATCCTTGCCCATCGCGAGATCCAGTATGACCCGCTCCATAGCCGCCGCCAGGCGTTCGCCTTCCAGCGAGCTGCGTGTCCGCCTAGCCCAGTCGCCTGGCAGGCCGGCCAGAGGCTCGCCCCGCCACAAGCCGTCAGCCTCGTGCAGAAGCCGGGCGGCCTGCTCGTGGTCGCCGGCCTGAGACAGGCCCCGGGCTCTGGCCCTGAGCTGCCGGAACCGATGTAAATCGACCTTTTCCTGGTCCACTTCAAGTGCATATAAGCCAGAACGAGAAACTAGCCTGGCGTCGCCCCCAATAGCAATTGAATGCCGTAATCGCGCGACATAACTCCACACGGAGTTTCTGGCCTTATCGGGCGGATCTGAGCCCCATACGTGATCAACGATGGTTTCAGGCGAGACCGGTCGCCCAGATGCGAGCAGCAGGCTGGCTAAGACACATGCTTCTTTAGGTGAACCAGGGCCTTGCCGCCGACCGGACGCCCATATCTCTACCGACCCGAGGATGCGGAACTCCACGAGCATCCTTTCCTAGGTTGCCCCCGTCCCGCGAGGCCACAACTCGCCGGAACTCATCTTATTGAAACCCAGCGCCAGCCCGGCTGACGAATTCTGCAAGCGCTGGTCAAGGTTTGTGCAAGTTTCCGGCGATGTCACTGACCGATAGTCACGTTGGCGGCGCGATTGCGCGGCCAGATTATCCCGGGGGCTGCAATGCATGACGTGGAATGGCGGCACGTGCCTGCTGGGCCGGACGCCGACCTTTGGGCAACGCGACCACGCTGCCGAACTGTCCTGGTGGTCGTCCATACCGTTACGTCCGGGCAGCGACTATTGGAAGTGGTCCGCCTTATCGGCACCGATCCGCGCGTCCAGGTTGTCTTTACCTCGGCGCCCGATGTGTTTGGCGCAGGCGTGAACGATTTCCTCCGGGCGACCGGCGGAGTCGTGGTGCCCTGGCTGCAGGCCACGCAGACCGGGTTTGATCTCGCGCTCGCTGCTGGTTACGGATCGATCAGTCAGCTGCATTCGCCGTTGATCGTATTGCCGCACGGCGCTGGCTACGGGAAGCGGCCCGCGGTCCGCGCCGACCGCTCTGTGACGGCTCGCTCGCCGTACGGACTCGATCCGCAGCGTCTGATGCGCGACGGGCGGGTTATACCGGCGGCGATCGTACTGCCCCATGCGGCCGATCTGACCCGGCTCACCCAGACGTGCCCGGGGGCGGCCGACGTGGCGACGGTTATCGGTGACCCTTGTTACGACGTCCTGATGGCGAGCGCCTGCCGGCGATCCAGCTACCGCGAACAACTCGCCGTCGGGCCGGAACGTCGGCTGGTTGTCGTGACCTCTACCTGGGGACCGAGTTCGCTGTTCGGCGCCGGTCAGCAACTGCTGCGTAAACTGCTCGACGAATTGCCGTCCGATGAGTTCGGCGTGGTGACGCTGATCCATCCCAATGTCTGGTGCGCTCACGGCCAGTGGCAGGTCCAGGCATGGCTGGAAGACTGCCGGGCCCGAGGGCTCGGAGTGGTGCCGCCAGAAGCCGACTGGCGGGGCGTCATGATCGCGGCGGACTGGATCCTGGCCGATCACGGGTCCCTCGGCGTCTACGGGACCGCCGTCAACGTGCCGCTCATGGTCTCCACGCCGGCCTCGCCGGATCTGGACCCGAGCTCCGCCCACGCCGTCCTGGCCGCCGCCGCGCCGAGCCTGCGCCCGAACCAGCGATTGCTTCCCCAGTTGCGGCGAGCGGCCGCCGCCTACCGGCCGGCCAGCTATGCCCAGGTCGCCGCGAGGATCAGCTCCGAACCAGGCCGGTTCGCCCAGAACATGCGCCAGCTGATGTACCGGCTGCTGCGACTGCGCCCGCCTAGGGAACCGCCCTGCACGCCGATAGCCCGACCGCCATTTCTCATCCCCTGACCCGCCCGAGGAGCCACCCGTGACTAGCAAAATCGTCGTAGTGGGAGTGACAAGCCTGTACATGTCAGTCCCGGTCGATCAGTTTCCCGTCCGTTACCAGCCAAGCCGATCCCCGAACTGGCTCCGGGCCGGTGCCGCCGGCGCTGGCTGCCATATCGCGAAGATCTTGCGTGCGCTAGGCGACGAGGTCAACCTGTGCACAGTGATCGGCCGTGATCCGCCGGGGGCCCTGATCAGGACCGAGCTTGCGGGCGGAGGGCTGCTGGGACCGTGCGTGGTCGAGGCGCAGGCGTCCTCGCTTGGCGTCGTTCTGGTGGCGCCGGACGGACGCCGGATGGGCCATCCCTACTTAGCGATGGTTAATTCCGTTGAGTATCCGGCGGACGTGTTCCGGCAGAGCCTGCGCGGCGCTGACGTGGCGATCTTAACCAACTCGCGGTTTGCCAGGCCGCTGCTGCGACATGCCCGCCGCCACGGCGTGCCGATCGCGGTCGACGTCCACCTGATCACCGATATCGACGACTGCTACAACCAGCCATGGCTGGAGGTAGCCGACGTGATCTTCTGCAGTCACGAACGGCTTCCTTGTCCGCCCGCGGAGTGGGTGAAGAGGGTCTTCGAGCGTTATCCGGGCTGCGCGATCGCGGGAATAGGCTGCGCCGCGGCGGGCTGTGTCCTGGGCCTGCGGGACGGTCGCCTGGTGCAGGTTCCGGCCGCCGCTCCCCGAGGCATCGTGAGCACGGCCGGAGCCGGCGACACGCTGTTTGCCTCCTTCGTGCACGGCTGGCTGGCAACAGGCAATCCGATCAAGGCGGTCGAGCGGGCCGTCTTGTGTGCGGGGTGGGCGATCGGCGACTCTTTCCCGTGCGAGGCGACGCTGACCGGAGAGCAGGTCGACATTCTCGAGGCCGTCTGCGGGGTCCGGGCCGTGGTCAGCCATTGGAAGCCCTGATGCCGTCAGTCAGTCCGGGGCTCGAAGGCCGGCCAGCCGGCTCTGCAACTCCGTTGCCGGTGCGCCAAGGTCAGCAAGGATCGCCAGCGCGCCCTGGTAATGAGCCTGCGCACCCGCGCGATCCCCAGCCGCGACAGCGAGATCGCCCAGCAGCGTCAGCACCTCAGCCTCGCCAGGCGGCGATCGCAGCAGGCGCATGGCCTCGAGCGCCTGCTCCAGGTCGAGCTTGGCGGCGTCGAAGTTACCGGCCGCGGTTCTGGCGCGGCCGAGCGCGGCCAGCACCCGCGCCTGGTTGAACTGGTCAGGTGTCTGGGCCAGGAACTCGGCCGCTCTGCGCAGTTGCTCGATGGCCTCAGCCGCGCGTCCCAGGTCGACCAGCGCGGCGCCGATGTCGGTCAGCGTAAGACCGGCCGACCGGGGCTCGCCAAGCCGCTCGTCAGTGTCGAGCGCCTGCCGGAAGGCTTCAAGCGCCAGCTCATTACGGCCTCTGGCCTGCTCGGCCAGGCCCAGCCGACGAAGCGAGCTGGCGATCCTGTGGTCGTCTCCGACCTCCCGCCAGATAACGAGGGCCCGGCGAAAGCACTCGGTCGCGTTGTCGGCCTGGCCGAACTTGACGAGGATCAGCCCGAGCCGGTTCAGCATCTTTGCCTGCGCCACGACGTGACCGGACGCACGGGCGGCAGCCAGTCCGATCCGGTCGAGCTCCAGTCGCTCGTGGTAATGCCCCCGGCGCAGGAACAGCGGCCACAGCGCGTCCACCAGCTGCCAGGCCGCGGTCGGATAGCCACGATCGGCGGCGAACTTGATCACGGCCACGAAATTCGGCAGTTCAGAGTCCAGCCAGTCCAGAGCATCGGTGGCGCCGACGAACCGCACCGGCTCGGCCGGGCGATGGGTAATATCGCGCGGCTGATCGTGCCGGTACGGTGTCACCACCTGACCGGCGTCGGTGGCCGAGGCCAGATACCAGTCGAGCATGCGGCCGGTAGCGGCGGCCAGCGCGGCCTCGGTCTCGGTCTCGGTTGCCTTCCCCAGCGCATGCAACCTGATCAGGTCGTGGAACCGGTAGCGGGCGCCGGCCGTGTCATCGAGCAGATTCGCGTCGGTGAGCACGGCCAGTGACTCGCGTGCCGCCGCCCTGGAGCGCGCCGAGGCGGCAGCCGCGACACCGCTGTCGAACGAGGAGACCGGAAGCAGTCCCATCAACCGGTACAACCGCGCGGCGCCGGCCGGCAGCGCGCGGTACGACAGGTCGAGCGAAGCCAGGACGACCATGTCGTCCTCGACCGCGAGCGCTGACAGGCGGCGATGTTCCTCCCTGAGCGCCGCTACCAGGTCGGCAATCTGCCACCTCGGGCGACCAGCGAGCCGAGCCGCCGAAACCGACAGGGCCAGCGGAAAGTACTCGCACAGGCCAGCCAGGTCGGTGGCGGCGGCCGGTTCAGCCTCGACCCTCTCGTCACCGAGCACCTGGGACAGCAGCGCTACCGCCGCCGACGGCTCAAGCCGGTCGAGTTGCAGGTTGCGCGCACCGTCGGTGACTAAGCTGGCGAGCCGCCACCGGCTCGTGATCAGCACGAAGCCCTGATGCGACCCCGGCAGTAACGGCCTTACCTGCGCGGCCGAGAACGCATCGTCAAGCACGACCACGATCCGCCGGTCGCTGGTCACCGAGCGGTATAAGGCAGTCAGCTCGGCGAGTTGCGTCGGCACGCTCTGCGGCCTGATTCCTAACGCCCGCAGGAACCGCCCGAGGATCTCACTCGGCTTGGCGGGCCCGTCGGCCGCGTGGGCGCGCAGATCAGCGAACAACTCCCCGTCAGCAAACTCATCGCGCCGTGCGTGCCCCCACTGAACAGCCAGGGCAGTCTTGCCGACTCCGGGCGGACCGCTGATCACCACGGTCCGGCTCGCACCCACCCCGTCGAGAAAGGCAATGTCACGGTCCCGGCCACAGAGCCGGACGGGCGGCGGCAGCTGCCTTGGCGTCGGCAGGACAGCGTCCGCCTGGTGAACATGAATCCCGCCAGAGATATCGCGCGCCTGCACCGCGGGCCCATACACCCCGCCCTCGATCTCATTGCGGTGGTCCACTCAGTACCCGACCTTTTACATCTGGTTTCGACATATACGTGTCACGAAGATAACAAAGGCCCGTCACGTTGCGTCAACACGAGAAGAGTTTCGGCACATAACAGATTTATTAAGTTTGTCGGCAGGCAGGTGCCTCACGTTAGCGTTAGGTGCGATTGGTGCCTTTTAAGGGCACGAGTAACAGCTCTAACAAAGGAGTCACCATGCTCACCCTCACGCTCATACCACTTATGTTCTGGATGGCCGTTCTCGTAATGATCTCATAGAAATGACCGTTTTAGTGTTATTACGGCTCATCCAGGTCGGAGCGGCGCGGCGGATCAGCGCCCCCAAAGGCCACCGGGCCATAGATGTCGCGACCCTGCAGCGCCGCTCCCTTAACGCCGCCCTTGATCTCATTCGAGAAGTTCCCGCCGCCGGACGTGGTCGCGGGAGTTTCCTGCTCCATCTTCTGATCGGCGCTTTCTTCCGCCCGGGTAGCGAATCCGTGGCCCCACAGAGCGGTCAGCGCCGCCACCGCGACCCCGGCACCGCCGGCAATCCCCCAGCG
>Ga0134128_10009912_pt1 | contig 11420 bp, 9 predicted proteins | sample KB31754_FD_96462 | JGI IMG/M metagenome (GOLD analysis project Ga0134128, IMG submission 96462) | Terrestrial soil microbial communities with excess Nitrogen fertilizer from Kellogg Biological Station, Michigan, USA - KB3-175-4 | ecosystem: Environmental > Terrestrial > Soil > Unclassified ...
CGAGACGCTGGAATTCTTCGGGATCAAGCCGGACATGACGGTGGTGGAGCTCGCGCCCGGTGGCGGGTGGTTCACCGAGATCCTGGCGCCGTTCCTGTATGCGCATGGGCATTTGATCGAAGCATCTTCGCCGCCACGCGGCAATGGTCCGAGCAAGTTCGAGCAGATGCTGAAGGCCAACCCGGCGGTGTTCGGCCCTGTCGGGAAGGTGATCCCGTTTTCGCCGCCGACGCGAGTGAACCTGGGGCCGGATGGTTCGGCCGACATGGTGCTGACGTTCCGCAATACACACGACTGGTTGAACGAAAGTCCCGAGACCCTGGATGCGGTGTTCAAGGCTGCGTACAAGGTGTTGAAGCCCGGCGGCGTGTTCGGCGTCACCGATCATCGCGCCAAGCCGTTTGCCGATGCACGGGAAAGTTCCAAGGCGCTGCACCGCATCCCCGAGGATTACATGATCGAAGCGGGATTGCGTGCCGGGTTCCGTCTGGCCGGTGCCTCGGAAATCAACGCCAACCCCAAGGATCCGGAGGACGTCAACGTGCACCGCCTGCCGCCGGACCTGGCAGGGCCGGATTCCGAACACGCGAAGATGAAGGCGATCGGGGAGTCGGACCGGATGACGTTGAAGTTCGTCAAACCGGCAGCGGGCGGCGAGTAAGCTGTTGGCGGTTGGCCGTACCCGCCGGGGCGGGATGCCGGCACCATGTGGGCATCGTTTCGAAATCGGAAAAGGAAGATCAAGATGAGCAAGCAGCGTCCCGTCGTCGCAGTATTGGTCGGCAGCCTTCGCAAGGGTTCATACAACAAGCAGCTGGCGCACGCCTTGGAAAAAACCGCGGGCGATCGCGCGGAGTTTCGCCACATCCGCATCGATGACTTGCCGCTCTACAACCAGGATTTCGATGGTGACTATCCGGCGGTATGCAAGCGCCTGAAGGACGAAATCAAGGCTTGCGACGCGGTGCTGTTCGTGACGCCGGAATACAACCGCTCGATTCCCGGTGTGCTGAAGAACGCCATCGACATCGCCTCGCGGCCGTACGGCTACAGCGCGTTCTCCGGCAAGCCCGGCGCGGTGATCGGCACGTCGGCCGGCGCCATGGCCACTGCGCTGGCGCAACAGCACCTGCGCAACGTTTGCGTATTCCTGGACATTCCGCTGCTGCAGCAACCGGAGGCATTCGTGAACTACAAGCAGGGCATGTTCGCGGAGGACGGCAGCGTCACCGATGAAAGCGTCGCCAAGTTCCTCGGCAATTTCGTGGACAAATACTTGCAGTGGATCGAGCGGTTCATCGCTTGACCCGCATGCGCCGTGCACCAAGTTGCGCGGCCCGAGTCACCGATGCCGGGTTGCGCTCCCGCTACGCATGAGCAGCCCCGGAATGACAGGCGTATCGATCCGATGCCGGTTGTGGCGGTGCTCCCCCGTTCGGAGGTGACCGGCGGTTAGCGGTGGAGTCTTCGGCTTTGATGGTCATTCCGGACGCGTGCAGCGATCCGGAATCGGTCTTCCGTGCTCAACGTCGCACTGCGGCATCGCTTTCCTGGTCATGGCCACGGCAGTGGCGGCGATGCGGCACGAGCGTGTACAGGCCGCCCAGGATCACGAACAACGGCCACCACACGCCCCAGTCGAGATTGAGCAGGAACATGCAGGCAACCAATGCGACGGCGCCGGCCGGCAACAGGAAATAGGCGACTTCGGCGTCCATGCGCCCGCGCGCCCGGTACACCTCCCACGCCCGGGTCAGCGGCGCGAAGGCGGCCAACAGGATGATTACCGCCCATCCGCTGCCGCGGTCGAACCACGCGAGGTTGTAACCCAGGTTGTTGGCCAGGAACAGCAGGCCGATCGCCACGATCGCGACCGCCGGGAACAGGCGCCAGCGGAATGCGGAGGGGGATGCCTTGGACGGATCGATGGTCATGCCGGAACGCTCCTGATTCGACGCTGGCCAAGCTACGCGGCTGCCGCGCTCCGCGCCAGTGACAGCTGTCAGCCCGTGATGCTGAGCATGCGGCGAAACCCCGGTTTTGCTAACATTCACGACTTTTGGCAGCTCCCGACATCATGCTCGAAACCAATCCGATCCGCGCCCGCATCACGGACCTGCGCGAACGCGTCGAATCGCTTAGGGGGTATCTTTGACTACCCTGCCAAGCGCGAGCGTCTGGAAGAAGTAACCCGCGAGCTGGAAAACCCGAACGTGTGGGACGAGCCGCAGCGCGCGCAGGATCTTGGCCGCGAACGCGCGCGCCTCGCCGATTTCGTGGAAGGGCTGGACGGCATCAGCCATGGGCTGGAGGACGCCGGCGAGTTGCTGGAATTGTCGGCGGACGAAGGCGATGACGCGTCGGTCGAAGCGGTTTCGCATGACGTCGATCGCCTCGAAGCCCGCATCGACAAGCTGGAATTCCAGCGCATGTTCGCGGGCGAGATGGACCCGTCGAACGCGTTCGTGGACATCCAGGCCGGCGCCGGCGGCACCGAGGCGCAGGACTGGGCCGAAATGCTGCTGCGCATGTACCTGCGCTGGGCCGAGGATCGCGGCTGGCAGACCGAGCTGCTGGAAGCCAGCAGCGGAGAAGTGGCGGGCATCAAGTCGGCCACGTTCCGCGTCGCGGGGGACTATGCCTACGGCTGGCTCAAGACCGAGATCGGCGTGCACCGGCTAGTGCGGAAATCGCCGTTCGACTCCGACAACCGCCGGCACACCAGTTTCGCATCGGTATTCGTGTCGCCGGAAGTGGACGACGACATCGACATCGAGATCAATCCGGCCGACTTGAAAACCGACGTGTACCGCTCGTCCGGTGCCGGCGGCCAGCATGTCAACAAGACCGAATCAGCCGTGCGTATCACGCACGTACCGTCCGGTATCGTGGTGGCGTGCCAGACCGAACGCTCGCAGCATGCGAACCGCGACCGCGCGATGAAGATGCTGCGTGCGAAGTTGTACGAAGCCGAGATGCAGAGGCGCAACGCCGAAAAGGCCGCCGTGGAAGCCACCAAATCCGACGTGGGTTGGGGCAGCCAGATCCGGAACTACGTGCTCGACCAGTCGCGCATCAAGGATCTGCGTACCGGGATCGAGCGCACCGACACCCAGCGCGTGCTGGACGGCGACCTCGACGAGTTCATCGAAGCCAGCCTGAAGATGGGATTGGAAGCCGGCGCCAAGCGCGCCGATGCCCGGGGATAGACGAAATGCCAGAAACCATCGATCCGTCGCAGGCGATTGCCGCTGACGAAAACAAGTTGATCGCCGAACGTCGCGAGAAGTTGCGCGCGCTGCGCGGGCAGGGGATCGCCTTTCCGAACGACTTCCGGCCGGATTCGTTGGCCGGCGACATGCAACGCGCAACCGACGGTGTCGAAGCCGAGGCCCTGGCCGCGCAAACGCGCCGCGTGAAAGTCGCGGGACGCCTGCTCGGCAAGCGCGTGATGGGCAAGGCCAGCTTCGCGCGCATGCAGGACCGCACGGGATCGATCCAGCTGTTCCTGCAAAGAGAAACGCTGGGCGAAACCTACGACGCGTTCAAGGGCTGGGATGTCGGCGACATCGTCGGCGCCGAAGGCATCTTGATGCGCACCCGGACCGGCGAGTTGTCGGTGAAAGTGGACGCGTTGCGCCTGCTGACGAAATCACTGCGCCCGCTGCCGGACAAGTGGCACGGGCTGGCCGACGTCGAGCAGCGCTATCGGCAGCGTTACGTCGATCTCATCGTGACCCCGGAAGCGCGCGATGCCTTCGAAAAACGTTCGCGCATCATCGGCTTCATCCGCCAGTGGCTGGAGGCCGAGCCGCGCCGTTTCATGGAAGTCGAAACCCCGATGATGCACGTGATTCCGGGCGGCGCGACCGCGCGACCGTTCGTCACGCACCACAATGCGCTCGACATCGACTTGTATCTGCGAGTCGCGCCGGAGTTGTACCTGAAGCGCCTCGTGGTCGGCGGCTTCGAGCGGGTGTACGAAATCAACCGCAATTTCCGCAACGAGGGCGTGTCCACCCGTCACAATCCCGAATTCACGATGCTGGAGTTGTACCAGGCTTACGCCAGCTACACCGAGGTGATGGACCTCACCGAAGCGATGATCCGCGACACCGCGAACGCCGTGATCGGCAGCACCGACCTCAAATGGGAAGGCCGCGACATCGATCTCGGCAAGCCATTTCGGCGCTGGTCGCTGGCCGACGCGGTGCGCGAACACAATCCGGAAATCGACGCGCACGAATTGCGCGATGTCGTCGCGCTGCGCGCGCACTGCGCACGGTTGAAGGTGCCGGTCAAAAACAGCTGCGGTTGGGGCAAGTTGCTGCTCGAAATCTTCGAGAAGACCGTGGAAGGTTCGCTGATCCAGCCGACCTTCATCACCCAGTACCCGACCGAGGTTTCGCCGCTGGCGCGCGCCAACGATGCGGACCCCGGAATCACCGACCGCTTCGAGTTGTTCGTGGGCGGGAAGGAACTCGCGAACGGTTTTTCGGAATTGAATGACCCCGAGGACCAGGCCGCGCGCTTCCGCGCCCAGGTCGAAGCGCTGGCGGAAGGCGACGACGAAGCCATGCACTTCGACGCCGACTACATCCGTGCGCTGGAAGTGGGCCTGCCACCGACCGGCGGGCTGGGTGTCGGCATCGACCGGCTGGTGATGCTGCTGACCGATTCGGCCTCCATTCGCGATGTGTTGTTGTTTCCCTACATGCGACCTGAAGCGTAATTGTTGTTGTCATTCCGGCGTAAGCCGGAACCCAGTGTCGTTCTTGCCCGAAGTCGCTGGGCCCAGGCTTTCGCCGGGGTGACGAGGAAGACAAGTTTTCGATTGATTCGGGAGTAGTGAAATGTGGTACGCCATTACCGGCATCGATGTCGAAAACTCGCTGGACAAGCGCAAGGCCGTGCGACCGGCGCACGTCGCGCGCCTGCAGAAGTTGCTCGAAGAGGGCCGCCTGCTCCTGGCCGGCCCGTTCCCCGCGATCGACGCGGAAGATCCGGGCCCGGCGGGATTCAGCGGCAGCCTCATCATTGCCGAGTTCGATGATCTCGAGGCGGCGGAAGATTGGGCCGACCACGATCCGTACCGCGCCGCGGGCGTGTATCGCGAAGTGACGGTGCGGCCGTTTCGTCAGACGCTGCCATGAGCGCGGCGTCGATCGACGAGATTCGCGCACGCCTGCAGCAAGCCTTTTCTCCCGCCACACTGGAAGTGATCGACGAAGGCCATCTGCACATCGGCCACGCGGGCGAGGGTACGGGACACTTTCGCGTGCGGATCGCCAGCGCGGCGTTCGAGGGCAGCACGCGGGTGCAACAGCATCGGATGGTGTACGACGCGCTCGCCGATCTGATGGGCCGTGGCATCCACGCGCTCGCGATCGAGGCAAAAAGCGTCAGTCCGCAAATGAACGCGAATGGACGCAAATAAAGCGGCGGTTCTGATCTTGTTCACGTTTATTGGCGTTCATTTGCGGGGATGCGTTGCTCTCGATGTCCGGTGTGTCCGGGGATGAAGTATTTTTTCCAAGTCATTGATGTGTAGCGAAACATCAAGTTTCCATTGCACTCCCCGCCGGTCCTTGGCACAGTGGCGCATTCGCCCGGCGAGCCATGCCGCCGGTCCCTCGTTGCCATGACTTCCAATAACTGACCGATGCGCCTGTCGACCATCAAGCTGGCCGGATTCAAGTCGTTCGTCGATCCGACCGTGTTGCACCTCCCCACCAATCTCACCGGCGTCTGCGGCCCCAACGGTTGCGGCAAGTCCAACATCATCGACGCGATCCGCTGGGTGATGGGGGAAAGCGCGGCCAGCCGCCTGCGCGGCGAGGCGATCACCGACGTGATCTTTTCCGGATCATCCGGGCGCAAGCCGGTCGGGCAGGCGACAGTCGAGCTGATCTTCGACAATTCCGATGGCACCCTGGGCGGCGAGTACGCGACCTTCAACGAAGTCTCGGTGAAGCGCATCGTCGGCCGCGACGCGCAATCGGATTACTACCTGAACGGCGTGCGCTGCCGCCGCCGCGACATCACCGACCTGTTCCTCGGCACCGGGCTCGGGGCGCGCAGTTATTCCATCATCGAGCAGGGCGTGATTTCGGACATCGTCGAATCGCGCCCCGAGCAATTGCGCATCCATCTGGAAGAAGCGGCCGGCGTGTCGCGCTACAAGGAACGCCGCAAGGAAACCGAAAGCCGCATCAAGGCCACGCGCGAGAACCTGGAACGCGTCAAGGACGTGCGCGAGGAAGTCGAGAAGCAACTCGATCACCTGAACCGCCAGGCGCGTGCGGCCGAGCGCTGGAAGAAATTGAAGGAAGAACGCGCGCTGCGCGAGGCGGAGTTGCGTGCCCTGAACTATCGTTCGGTCAGCGCGGAGCTGGATTCGCACCGGCAGGCCTTGCGCGAGGCCGAGACCGCGCTGGAAGGCAAGCTGGCCGCGCAGCGCCATCTCGAAGCCGAGATCGAAACCGGCCGCGAGGCGCACCAGCAGCACACCGAGTCGATGAACGCGGTGCAGGCCGAGGTCTACCAGGTCGGCGCCGAGCTTGCGCGCGTCGAGCAGCAGATCAAGCATCATCGCGAAATGATGGAGCGGTTGCAGCAGGATCGCGAGGAATCCGAACGCACCTGGATGGAACTCGCCGACCACATCAAGACGGACGAAGCCCAGCGCGACGAGCTGAAAGCCGCGGTCGCCGCGGCCGAGCCCGAGGCCGTGCGGCTGCACGATGCGGATGAGCAAGCGGCGCGGACGCTGACCGAAGCCGAAAGCACGCACGCCGCGTGGCAGCAGCGCTGGGAAATGCACAGCGGCCAGACCGCATCGACGTCGCGCGAGGCCGAGGTCGAGCGCACCCATATCGATCACCTCGACCGGCAGACGCTGGATCTTTCGCGCAGGCGCGAAACGCTGCGCAACGAGCGCAGCAACTACGACCTGGACGCTTTGGCCGCGGCGGCGCAGGGGCTTGCCGACGAACACGCCTCGCTGAAAGCGCAGGTCGAAACGCACGCGCAGAACCTGGATGCACACAAGGCCGACGCCGAGCGCCTGCTGGGCGAGGAGCGCCAGGCGCAGACCTGGCTCGCGGAAGCCAATGCGCAGAAGCAAACCCTGCGTGGCCGGATCGCGTCGCTGGAAGCCTTGCAACGCGCGGCGCTGGGGCGCGACCGCGACGCCGCACGTGATTGGCTGGAGCAGGTCGGGCTGGCCGACGGCGAGCGCCTTGGTGCACGGCTGAAGGTCAACGACGGCTGGGATCGCGCGGTGGAAACCGTGCTGGCCGGGATGCTGGAAGCGGTGCTGGTGGATGATCCGGCCGCCCATGCGGTGGAGCTTGCCGGCATTTCAAAAACGGACATCACGCTGGTCGGCGGCAGTGAAGCGCTGGATGCCGAAACGGCGGGAACGCTGGCCGCCGAAGTGAGCGGACCTGCTGCGGCGCGCGCGTTGCTGGCGCAGGTGCGTGTCGCCGAAAGCCTGGATGATGCGCGCGCGATCGCCGCGAAGCTGGCGCCCGCGCACACCGTCATCACCCGCGATGGCGTGTGGCTGGGCCCGGGCTTTGCGCGCGTGCGCCGCGCCGAAGGCGGCCAGGTCGGCGTGCTGACGCGCGAACGCGAACTGCACGAAGCCACGGTGGAACTCGCGGCAACGGAAAAGCGCATCGCCGAATTGCAGGAACGCCAGGCCGAAGTGCGCGACCAGCGGCGCGTGGCGGAGCAGGCGCGCGATGACGCCCAGCGCGATTCATACAATGCGCACCGGCGGTTGTCGGAACTGGCCGGAGAAATGCAGAGCCGGCAGGGCCGCATCGACAGTGCCAGGGCGCGGCTCGCCTCGATCGATGCCGAACAAGGCGATATCGAGAAGGCGCTTGCGGAAAACGAGCAGCTGCTGCAGGCCGCGCGTGCGCGCATGCAGGCCGCCATCGCCAACATGGGCGAGCACGAGCAGGCCCGCGTGGCGCTGGAAGCCGAGCGCCGCCAATTGCTGGAACGCCGCGAAGCCGCGCGTGCCGACGCGCAGGAAGCCTCGGACGCCGCGCACCGCCACGCGATTTCACTGGAATCCAGGCGCGTCACGCTGGCCGCGCTGGAACAGTCGCTGGCGCGCATGCATACGCAGCGCGAACAGCTGGACAGGCACCGCACCGAGCTCGACGCGCGCCTAGCCGCGGGCGGCGACCCGATAACCGCGCTGGAACGGGAGCGCCAGGTCTGCCTCGATCAGCGTCTGACCGTGGACCGCAAGATGATCGACGCGCGGCGCGTGCTGGAAGAGTCGGCCAATGCGCTGCAGGAGCGCGAGCACGCGCGCCATGCCGCCGAGCAGGCCATGGCCGGTGAGCGCGACGCGCTGGAAAAGCTGCGCCTGGAAGAGCAGGGCCATCGCCTGCGTGCCGAGCAACTGGCGGAAGCCATCCGCACGGCCGGGCTTGAGATCGAACCGCTGCTGGCCAACCTTTCCGACGAAGTTCAGCCGGACGCCTGGCAGGAAAAGATCAGCGACATCGACGCGCGCATCGCCCGGCTGGAGCCGGTCAACCTGGCCGCGATTTCCGAGCACGCCGAGGCTGCCCAGCGCAAGGAATACCTCGACGCGCAGATGACCGACCTCACCACCGCGCTGGACACGCTGGAAAATGCGATCCGGAAAATCGACCGCGAAACGCGCGAGCGCTTCAAGGACACTTTCGATCGCGTCAACACCGGCTTCCAGGCGTTGTTCCCGAAACTGTTCGGTGGCGGCCATGCCTATCTGGAACTGACCGGCGAGGACCTGCTCGATGCCGGCGTCACGATGATGGCGCGTCCGCCCGGCAAGCGGAACAGCCACATCTCGCTGCTGTCGGGTGGCGAAAAGGCGATGACCGCGATGGCACTGGTGATGGCGATCTTCAACCTGAATCCGGCGCCCTTCTGCCTGCTGGACGAGGTGGACGCGCCGATGGACGAAGGCAACATCGGCCGCTTCGGCCAGTTGGTGCGCGACATGTCCGAAAAGGTGCAGTTCCTGGTGGTCACCCACAACAAGGCGACCATGGAGATCACCCATCAGCTGTGCGGCGTGACCATGCGCGAACCAGGCGTATCGCGGCTGGTGCAGGTGGACCTGGCGGAGGCGACGCGTTTGGCCGGAGTCGCCGCGTAGACGCATCGAAACCAAAGCGGACTGACTGCTTTTCTTTTCCCGGCACCGCGCTTCTTTGCTAAAGTCCACCTGTGGACACGTCAGCCCTCTCCGCCACCGATTTGCGCATCATCATCGCCGTGATCGGCGTGGTGATTCTTGCGGCCATCTATTTCTTCGGGAGGCCGCGCAAGCCGCGGCAAGGCAGGCGGCTGATCCCGCGCAGGCGCGAGGATGCGCGCATCGAACCGATGCTCGGCGAAAGCGGCAACGAGCCCGATGAAGCGGCTGACACGCCCGCGCCGCAACAGGGCGAACTGGACGTCGCGCTCAAGCGCGAACTGGATCGCCTGGGTGCCACCATGTCCGCGGATCGCCTCGGCAGTGCCCCGGAAGAATCTCCGGCGCCATTGCTGAAAGCACCCTCCAGCACGGAAGGGCAGCGCCCGCACGAATTCCCGGTCGATCGCATCGTCACCTTGTTCGTGGCCGCACCCGAGGGCGAAACCTTCGGCGGTGGCGACATCGTGGTGGCGGCAGAGAAGGCCGGCCTGCGGTTCGGCGCGATGCACATCTTCCATCGGCTGGTCGAAGGACGGCCCGAAGCGGGTCCGATCTTCAGCATGGCCAACATGATCAAACCCGGCTATTTCGACATGGCGCGCATCGCGGAGTTGGAGACGCCCGGCGTGACCTTTTTCGCGACCTTGCCAGGGCCCATGTCCGCGCTCGACGCGTGGGAGGCGATGTTGCCGGCCGCGCAACGCATCGCGGAATTGCTGGGCGGCGCATTGCTGGACGAGGACCGCAACACGCTCGGGCGCCAGCGCATCGCCGGGCTGCGCGAAGAACTGCGCGCGTGGGATCGCCAGCACGAAGGCGAACCGGTTCGCCTGCCGCCGCGCCGCTGAATGGCTTATCCGAGCCCGGCATTTCGCGAAGACCGCGCCGAGGTTTTGCACGCGGCCATCCGCGAACTGTATTTCGGCCTGCTGGTCACGCATCCCCAGGACGGTTTCGCGACTTCGTATTTGCCCTGGGAACTGGACGCGTCACGCGGTCCGCACGGCACGCTGGTGGGTCATCTGGCACGCTACAACCCGCAATGGCGGGTACCGGCCGGCGGCGCCGACGCGCTGGTCGTGTTCCAGGGCCCGCACGCCTACGTCTCGCCTTCGTGGTATCCCGGCAAGCAGGACGATCCGCGCCAGGTACCGACCTGGGATTACCTTGCCGTCGAAGCGCGCGGCCGGCTGGTGACGTTCGACGATGAAACCCGCCTGCATGGGCTTCTGGTCAAGTTGACGGATCGCAACGAAGCGGGACGCGAGCATCGCTGGCACGTCAGCGATGCTCCCGACGATTACGTGCGCGCGGAGATGCGCCACATCATCGGCATCGAGCTGCACATAGAATCACTTGTCGGGCGCTACAAGCTCAGCCAGAACCGCAATGCCGCCGACCGGGAAGGTGCGCGCGCCGGACTCGCCGCGGCGTCGACCGATCGCGAACGCGGCGTGGCCAAGGCCATCGCCGCGGCCCAGCGCCAGCGGCGCTGATTCGGGATTGCGGGGTTCCTGCAGACGGATCGGCAGACCGCCTGCTGCCTGAGCGTCGCCGGCGCGAATCAGAGCGTGCGGGCGTGGTGTCGCAGATGATCCTCGATGAAACTTTGCACGAACCAGTAGCTGTGGTCGTAGCCCGGCTGCAGGCGCAGGGTGAGCGGCTGGCCGGTATCCTGGCAGGCCTGCTCGAATAACCCGGGACGCAATTGTTCGCGCAGGAATCCGTCGGCGTCGCCCTGGTCGACCAGGACGGTGCCATCGAAGCGTTTGCCCGCGCGAATCAGCGCGCAGGCATCGTGCGCGTTCCATGCATCGCGGTCGTCGCCGAGGTATCGCGGCAATGCCTTGTGTCCCCAGGGCACCTGTGTGGGGGCGACGATCGGTGAGAAGGCCGACACCGAGCGGTAGCGGTCCGGGTGGCGCAGCGCCAGCGTAAGCGCGCCGTGTCCGCCCATCGAATGGCCCATGACGCCGCAACGCTCGGAATCTGCGGGAAACTGTCCGGCGACCACTGCGGGCAGTTCCTCGACCACGTAGGTTTCCATGCGGAAGCGTGACGACCAGGGCGCCTGCGTGGCGTCGAGATAAAAGCCGGCACCCTCGCCGAATTCCCAATCGCCGGTCGCGCCTTCGATGCCGGTGTCGCGCGGGCTGGTGTCGGGCGCCACCAGCATCAGGCCGAGTTCGGCCGCGACGCGTTGTGCGCC